>UMED01023572.1_pt1 | contig 68402 bp, 66 predicted proteins | sample 1964661 | NCBI WGS metagenome assembly UMED01 (sample SAMEA4836011, study PRJEB28245) | human gut metagenome | biome: gut microbiome; material: fecal sample | place: Denmark | collected 2008
TCGTACAGGAAAAAGAGCCGCTTATTTTATCACGTTCTGATGCTTATATTGGTGTTTTAATTGATGATCTTGTAACAAAAGGGACGAATGAGCCTTATAGGATAATGACTTCAAGAGCGGAATACCGTTTAATTTTACGCCAGGATAATGCGGATTTAAGGCTTACAGAAAAAGGCTGGCAAATTGGTTTAGTGAGTCAAGAGCGTTATGAAAGATTTTCTAAAAAGCGCGATTGTATTGAAAAAACAATGGAAATCTTAAAAAATACGCTGGTTACGCCTACACCTGAAACTCAAGCAAAGCTTGCAGCTATCGGTTCCAGTGATATTAGAACTGGGACAACTTTATGTGATTTATTAAGGCGGACAGAAATGACTTATGAGTTATTGCGCAGTCAATTTGAAGTGTTGCCTGAAGTTTCGGAAGAAGTATGGAATCAGATTGAAATTCAGGTGAAGTACGAAGGCTATATTAAAAAGCAATTTGAGCAAGTGGAACGGGCTCAAAAATTAGAGGAAAAATTAATTCCCGAAGGTATTGATTATGAAGAAGTGCCAAGTTTACCGGGAGAAGCTAGACAAAAATTAGCAGAAGTAAAACCACGCTCCATTGGACAAGCAAGTCGAATTTCTGGTGTATCACCAGCAGATATTTCTATTTTGATTGTATATATTGAACAGATGCGGCGGAAAGAGGATAGTAAATAATGTTTAGCGATTATTTGATGAAAGCGGCAAAAGAGTATAAAATACCTATTTCAGCTGAGCAAATCGAAGAATATAATATATATTATCATTTACTTGTCGATTGGAATGAGAAAATGAATCTTACTGCGATTACAGAACCTAATGCAGTTGCAATCAAGCATATGATTGATTCAATTAGTTGCTGGGATAAGGCTATATTTAAGACAGGGGTTAAGCTGATTGATGTAGGTACGGGTGCTGGTTTTCCTGGTTTACCTCTGAAAATTTGGCAAAAAGATTTAAATGTGACATTACTGGATTCATTAAATAAACGGGTAAAATTTTTAGCTACAGTTGTAGAAAATTTGCATTTAAAAAATATAGAAGTTATTCATAGTAGAGCAGAGGAAGGTGCAAGACAGAAAAGGTATCGTGAGTGCTACGATATAGCAGTCTCAAGAGCTGTTGCACGGTTGAGTGTATTAAGTGAATACTGCTTGCCATTTGTAAAAGTCGGAGGTTATTTTGTTGCGCTAAAAGGTGCACAATACTTGGAAGAGATTGAAGAAGCTAAATGTGCAATTCAAACTCTAGGCGGGGAAATAGAAAAGGTTATTCCGATAAAACTACCTGAATTAGAAGATCGTCGTGCTGTAGTATATATTAAAAAAATAAAAACTACTCCCAAGGTTTATCCTCGCAAAGCGGGTACCCCAGAAAAGAACCCCCTATAAATTACCAAAAAAATAGAGGGATTTAAGAAGTAGTGACGAATAATAGAGCTATTAAGTAAGTAGGCGGTGGATTGATGAAAAGTTTCGCCAGATTTTTTGGTATCGGAGCTGGGGAAAAAGAGAGCCCCAAGGAAAATATAACAGAGAGTATTAGCGAAAGCAGTATAAGCGAAATTTCAGCAGGAGAGAAAGAAGAGGTTGCAAGTAGTGCGGCTCAATTGGAACCAGTTACTAATACGCGTGATGTGAAACAATTAAATGTTCACGATATTGTGACCAATCCATTTCAACCACGTAAAACTTTTAATGAAGAAGCATTACATGATTTATCGGCATCGATAAAAGAATTTGGTGTAATCCAACCATTATTAGTTAGACAAGTGGATAATAAATATGAATTGGTTGCTGGAGAACGGCGTCTTAGGGCTTCAAAACTTGCTGGACTGGAAGAAGTACCGGCAATCATCAAACAATTAACAGATAAAGAAATGGCTGAATTGGCCATGATTGAAAATTTGCAGCGTGAGGACCTCCATTTTTTGGAAGAGGCAGAAGGGTTTCAGCAATTATTAATAAATTTTGGCTTTACGCAGGAAGTTTTAGCGAAGCGCATGGGAAAAAGTCAATCGACGATTGCAAATAAATTGAGACTTTTGAAATTAAGTGCAGAAGTTAGACAAGTGATTTGTGATGCGCAATTAACGGAACGTCACGCCAGAGCATTACTTAAACTCACCGAGGAAAACAAACAAACAGAAGCTTTGCAAATTATTGTTGAACGTGGATTAAATGTGCGCGAAAGTGAAATTCTCATCAAAGAGATGGAATCTGAAGATAAAAATAATATAGAAAAGAAAACTCAAAAACAAAATGTAGTACGCGTAATTCGAGATGTAAGAATATTTATGAACACAATTAATAGCGTTGTTAAAGAAATGAAAAAATCTGGATTAAATATTAAAGTGGATCAAGAAGATGCAGAGGAATATATTACAGTGAAAATGATGATTCCCAAACGTAAAGACTGATGGGGGAATAAGATGTGAAAAGAGTTTTTAGTATTTTAATTATTTTGTTTACGTGTTTTTTTTCAGTAGTACATGCTGATGAGTTAGAGGCACATTATAATTTTCTTGAACCGAGTGATCCGATAAATACAGAATCAGAAGAGCGAGTTGGCAATGAGAATTCAGAGCCTGTTATGCCTGTAGTTGTTTATAGTGATTATGACTATGATTATATTATCGACAGTAGACACGTTAAGAAAATTGGACATCCATATAGAGAAAAAGAAAAAATTGTTGATGTATGGGTAAAGCAAGAAGCTAGTGGAAATCAGATTACTTTTTACCCATCAGAATGTGTGATGAATCATTATTATTTACGTTTGGATAAAGCACAGATGCAATTAGTTAGTCAAGTTCAATATGATACTTCTGGTAATCGTTCGGTATTATTGCATAAAAATTATATTGAAGATGGATGGCAAGATGTCATCCCCATGACGAAAGAATATGAGATGTATCAAGCCATTGTAAAATATGCTAAGTAAAAAGATGCCAAGCCTTCATGGGCTTGGCATCTTTTTATCCTTTTTAAAGTTTTTTATTATACCAGTTTTTTTGTACGCCATGCACCGCTTTTCCAACGGTAGATAAAGATGATTGCGCGAATGCATTCATCTAGCATCATCCCAATCCAGATACCTGCTAATCCCATTTCCATAACGATGCCGAAAAAATAAGCACAGCCAACGGCAACTGTCCACATGCAAATAATGCCAACACTGACAGGGGTTTTGATATCTCCAGAAGCCTGTAATGCACGTACTAATACAATGTTAACCGCACGTCCTGTCTCAAGAAAAATTTCAATAAATAAAATCGTTTTACCAAGTGCGAGAACTTCGGGATCGTTTGTAAATATACTAAAAATTGTATTACTACAAAGATAAAAGATAGAGGTGATGCCGACACCAACAATAAGGGCAATGCGGACGGTGTACCATACTTTCTGCGTTACTTCATTAAATTTATCTGCACCAACTAAATACCCAACAACGATTTGCATTGCTGCTGAAATTGCTAGAGAGTACATATAAGCAAACATAACGATAATATAAACGTAAACTTTGGTGTTAATGACCACTAAACCAAAGACATTCACCATTTTCATAATTGTAGTTTGAGATAATTGATAGGATAATGCTTCACCACCGGTTGGAATACTAATTGAGAGCATTCGTTTAATTAAATTCCACGGGAGAGGAAATAGATGTTGTTTTGATATTTTGATGCCAAGATATTTTTTAAATAAAATAAAAATGATGATAAGCCCTAAAATTTTACTGATGTTCGTTGAGATTGCCACTCCAGCTACGCCCATAGGGGGGATTATCCAGAAGCCATAAATAAGTATCCAATTGCCCAAGATATTAAATAAATTCATAACGATAGAAACGCCCATCGTTACTTTCATCAAAGAATATCCTCTAAAACAAGCTACAAAAGAGAAATATAATCCTTGAAATAAGATTCCATAGGAGATGATACGCAGATAAGTACAGGTTTCGGCTAAAATTTCTGTAGGCACCTGCAGCCAGACAAATAATTCTCGATTAAACAGGAGTAATAGTATACTTGCAACGAGACTGAATACTCCATTAATCAATAAAGAGACGGCACAGGTTTCGGAGATTTTTTCTTGATTTTTAGCACCTAGATATTGGGCAATTAAAATGGTTGTTGCTGTACTCATGACCGTTAGTAATATAATAATGATATTCATTACTTGGACTCCATTGCCAATGGCTCCTACAGAATCCTGTGAATATCGGCTGATCATAAATTGGTCAACATTACTGACGAGCATTTGCAAGAAGACTTCAACAAAAATTGGCAAACTCATTTTAATGATAGATTGTTTACTGATATTGTTAGTCATAAAAGTTCCTTTTCATTTTCTAATTTGTTTGATGAATGTAAATTATCTTTCATTATATATTTTTTCTTTTTATCATGATAGTATAAATTATATTCTTAACACTATAATGCAATAAATAATAAATAACCCTAATTTCAGAGCCTCTACTCTGAGATTAGGGTTATTTGATTTGTTCAAATCTTTACTTTTTTACAATTTCTTTTGCTAAATTTACGGCAATGACACCATCTTTTGCATAGCAATCAGCGCCGCAGGCATCTGCATACTCTTGCGTAAGTACTGCCCCGCCAACCATAACTTTTGCTGTACTTCCCGCTTCTTTTAATTGGGTAATGACATGATCAATTTGTGTCATTGTTGTTGTCATTAATGCGCAGAGTCCTACAATGTCTGCATCTTCTTTGATGGCTGTTTCAACAATCATCTGGGAATCAATATCTTTACCTAGATCAACAACTTTAAATCCATTGTTTTCCATTAAAGCACCAACAATATTTTTCCCTAAATCATGAATGTCACCTTTTACTGTTGCGAGAACTATTGTTCCATTATTTGTAATTTCTTGTTCGGGCAACAATTCTTTAATTTTAATAAAGGCAGCGCGCATTGCTTCAGCGGATAAAAGAACTTGAGGTAAGAAGAGTTTGCCGCAGCCAAAGCCTTTACCCACTTCGTTCATCGCTGCAGTTAAACTTTCCTCAGTAATTTTTACTGAGGAATGCCCTTCATTTAAGGCTTGTTCTACTAGCGTGGTAACGGCTTCTTTTTCGCCGTTGATGACAGCAATACGAAGTGCTGTTAATGAATCCATTTCACTTATTGGTGTGATTGCTGCTGTTTTTGGGGCATTGATATTAGCTGTAAGGCAGCTATAATTACGTCCGTTTTTATCATGCCCTAAAAGAGCAAGGGAGGAGAGGAGTACATCTTTCATCGCTTGATCATAAGGGTTCATAATTGGGGCATCTAGTCCCGAAGCTAAGCTCATCGCGAAGAAGGTGCTGTTTATTAATGGTCTATTTGGTAATCCATAGGATATATTACTTAAACCCATTGTGGAAGGATAGCCAAAATGTTTACGGTAGAGTTGAAGTGTATGGAGCGTTTCTTTACACGCATCTTTATCTGCGGCAACCGTCATAACTAAAGCATCCAGAAGAAAATCATGATCTTTTAAACCAGCCTTTTTTGCATGAGCAATAATTGTTTTCATCACTTCAATGCGCCGGGATGCTGTTTTTGGAACGCCTTTGTCGGAAAGTGGGAGGCATAGAATGGCAGCACCATATTTTTTAGCAAGAGGCAAGAATTCCGCTAACCGTTCAGGTTCAGCGCTTACTGAATTAATTAATGCACGTCCAGGATAAGCTTTTAAACCTGCTTCTAATGCTTTCGTATCACTCGTATCTATTGCAAGTGGCACAGGTACAAGTTGTGAAATTTCTGTGATTGCTTTTTGCATTGCTGCTGCTTGGTCAATCCCACCAACGCCCATATTGACATCAAGAACATCGGCACCTGCTTGTACTTGCTCCAGTGCTTCTTTTTTTACTGACATAAAGTTTCCTTCTTTTATGTCAGCGGCGAGTTTCTTTCTTCCTGTTGGATTAATTCTTTCACCTAAAAGAACTGTTGGAAAATCTTTATCTATAAAAACAGTTTTGCTACGACTGGTTAAAGCAAGTGCAGATTTTCGTTTTAGTCTAACTGCTGGCTTTAAATTTTGAACTGCTTGTTTAATTGCGTCAATATGCTTTGGCGTTGTACCGCAACAACCACCAATATAGGTTGCGCCTGCTTCCACCAGTTTTGGAATCCATACTCCAAATTCTTCTGCGCTCATAGGGAAAACTGTTTTGCCATTTACTAAATGTGGCATACCCGCATTCGGCTGAATACTGATTGGGCAATCACAATTTTCAGCCAAAATTTTAAGAATAGGGAGCAATTGCGCAGGCCCAAGCGAACAATTTACACCAATAATATCAGCACCCATGGCTTCTAGCGTAATTGCCGCTGTCTGAGGATCTGTCCCCGTTACTGTACGACCATCTTCGCTAAAAGACAGCTGGCAGATGACAGGTTTATCTGTTGCAGCTTTGGCTGCGAGTAAGGCAGCGCGCATTTCCTGAATATCAATAATTGTTTCAATTAGAATCATATCGACTCCAGCAGTAGATAATGCTGAAATTTGTTCAAAAAATACGTCATAAGCCTCATCAAAGCTAAGTTCACCAATTGGCTCAATAAATTTTCCCGTAGACCCTACAGAGCCAGCAATTTTTACTGTATTGCCGGCTGCAGCTTTGGCAGCTTTAACAGCAGCAGTATTTAGCGCAACGACTTGATCGGATAATTTATAGTGGGACAATTTAATTCGATTTGCTCCAAAGCTATTTGTTTCAATGATTGTTGAACCATGTGAGATATATTCTTTATGAACATTGGTTACGATTTCAGGTTTTTTAATATTTAATAATTCTGGACATTCCCCAGGTTGTAATCCGGCAGACTGGAGCATTGTCCCCATAGCGCCGTCAAAAATATGAATCATATAAATAAAGACTCCTTTCGTGCTAAACAATCTACTTTATTGCATTGTTCGCAATCAGCTTTTAATCGTTGTATCGTTTTCTCTGCTTTAGAGGTCAATCCAATAATTGCAGTAATAGATTTACGCGGCATTAACATATAGCTATCTGTTAATGAAATATCAATAGCTTTTGCTTCTGCTAAACGAAGCATTTGTGGTTGGAATTTTATATCCCAATCTCCATAGCCAGGGCTAAATCGTGTTTTCATATGGTAGCCTTGGGAGGCAACAATCGTTAGCATTGCTTTTTCCATTTGGTCAGCCGTCATTTCAACTGCTGTTGTGGCTGCTGCATCTAATAATAAGGAAAATGAATACTCTCCTAATTTAAAATAATTAGTAATTTTATGTTCAATTTCTTCGCCAATTGTAGCCGCAAGAACAATGACTTTATCACAATCAGCTAAATGTTTTTGAATAGAATTTCCTTCGATTTGAAATGATTTCTCTGTTTTAATCTCATGTGTACAAGAATTATAATCATAGATTTGCCAAACGCCTTTTGGAACAGATAATAATTGTGCTTCTACACAGGCTTTTTTTATGAGTCGTTCGTCAAATGTAGTCTTATTTAATCCCGCATAACGTTTTGTTTCCATTTCATCAATAAAGGTTAAAGCAGCATTGTAGATTGGCAAAATGAACACCTCACTTTAATAGTCTTCTAGACCATTTTCTTTCCATTAAATAAGTATCGTTAACAAAACTTTAATTTCTATGAAGTAAAAAATAAAATATATATACCAAATAGATTGGATAATTAGCATTCTTATATTCATTTATCCAATGATTAATCTGACCATCTGACGAAATAATCAATTCATATAAAATCAAAAATTTTAATTCATATCTTTAGATACTCTCAACTTCTACACGCGCGAGTTATAGCCATGGAACATAGATGAATAACTAAGCGCCTGAAGACAGTTAAAATTTAGATGAACTAAAATATTCATCTAATTGGATCTACTTTATTGTTGAATGTAATTATTTTAACATAAAAAGAAGATATTTTACTATATATTTTGTAAGTTTGTAAACAATCTAAAGTTTTCAAGAAATAATGTAATGATATCTGTTAATAAATTGCAGGAATATGAATGAACTTGTGGAATGAAATAGTTTAAAAGAAAAAGAGGTGAATCAAGTGGTAAAAGTAATTGCAATTGCAAATCAAAAAGGTGGCGTCGGCAAAACTACTACTTCAGTAAATTTAAGTGCATGTTTATCATCGCTAGAAAAAAAAGTTTTATTAGTAGATATTGATCCACAAGGAAATGCAACGAGTGGGTTTGGGATAGATAAATCTAAAATAAAAAAATCCATGTATGATATTTTAGTAAATGATGTACCTGTAGAAAATGTAATTATGCGCACGGATATAGAAAATTTAAAAATTATTCCAGCGACTATTCAACTCGCAGGGGCGGAAATCGAATTGGTATCTGTGATGTCTAGGGAAACAAAATTGAAACGGATGATTGATAAAATAAAATATGATTATGATTATGTGATTATTGATTGTCCACCATCTTTAGGGTTATTAACAATTAATTCGTTAACGGCAGCTAGTTCTGTGCTTGTGCCAATTCAATGTGAGTTTTATGCTTTAGAAGGATTATCACAATTAATGAATACGGTTGCTTTGGTGCAAAAAAACTTAAATCCAATTCTTGAATTAGAAGGTGTGGTTCTCACTATGTTCGATTCAAGAACAAATTTATCTATTCAAGTTGTAGATGAGGTGAAAAATCACTTTAGTCATAAAGTATATCGAACGATGATTCCGAGAAATGTACGATTAAGTGAAGCTCCGAGTCATGGGCAACCGATTATTTTATATGATCCAAAGTCAAAAGGATCAGAAATGTATTTAGAATTAGCCAAAGAGGTGATTGGTGATGAATAAACAAACACGTGGCTTAGGTAGAGGTTTAGATGCATTACTTAGAACGACTGAAACAGATTATGAAAAAATGGAAAAGGAAGCGGGCGAAAAAATTCGTATTTTAAATGTAGATGAAATTATAGCCAATAAATTTCAACCTAGGGTGGAATTCAATGATGATGCGTTAGAAGATTTAATGGAATCAATTAAACAATTTGGAGTATTACAGCCAATCCTAGTGAGAAGGTTAAATAAAGGATATGAATTAATTGCTGGTGAACGTCGATTAAGGGCTTCCAAATTAGCAGGTTTAGACACAATCCCAGCAATTATCCGTGAATATACTGATACAGAAATAACGGCGATTGCTTTAATTGAAAATTTACAACGTGAAGATTTAACAGCGATAGAAGAGGCCCTTGCTTATAGCAAGCTTTTAACTGAGTTTGGGTTAACTCAAGAAGAATTAGCACAAAAGGTAGGACGAAGTCGCTCACATATTGCAAATTTTATTCGATTATTAAATCTTCCAAGCAAAATTCAACAATATGTTTCACGTGGAACATTAAGTATGGGGCAAGTTAGACCATTGATTAGTATTGAAGATGAAAAACTTCAATTGGATACCGCAGAGTATATTATTTCTGAAGAATTATCTGCAAGAGCAGTAGAGGATTTTGTACGCAAATTATTAGCGACTTCTCAAAGGGAAGAAGCAAGGGAAGATAAAGAACAAATAACTCCTAAAAAAGAATTATTTGTCATGGAAGCAGAAGATAAACTGAAAATGCTTTTAGGTACACAAGTAAAAATAAAACCTGGAAAAGGTAAAAGCAAAATTGAAATTGAATTTTATTCAACGGATGATTTAGATAGAATTATTGAAACTTTAACAGAAACAACGAAACCAAAGGTAGTAAACTCTATCGAAAAGTTATCTGTATGATTATAGCGAAATAAATGTTTCACGTGAAACATTTGTCAAATTATAAATAAGGTTGTTCCAGTAAAAAATTTCACTTTCAATAAATAAGGACTTTTAATTTTTGAGATCATGAGAACTTTACTTTTGTCAAAAGGAGAGAAAAATAGAAAACGGTAATTTTGTATAAATTATTTATTTCGTTAAATAAGCAGATGCGACATCAGATAAAAGGTTAGCATAAGAATGTATATTTTGCATAATTTTTTTGGTAGAGTCTATAGGGTAAGATTTAAAAGAGGTGAGTTTTATGCAGACCGTACCTAAAGCAAATCGAATTCATATTGCGATTTTTGGTAAACGAAATGTAGGAAAGTCTAGTTTGATTAACGCGTTAACAAAACAGTCTGTTGCTTTAGTATCGGATATTGCTGGAACGACGACTGATCCAGTATATAAAGCAATGGAAATATTACCGCTTGGACCAGTGATGATTATTGATACTGCTGGTTTAGATGACGAAGGAAAGTTAGGAAAGTTAAGGATTGAAAAAACACTAGAAGTTTTGAATAAGACAGATTTAGCTATCATTGTTATTGATGGAACAGGTGGACTCAGTATCTTCGATAGAGAAATTGTTAATGAAGTTAGGAAAAGAAAAATACCAGTCGTTGGGGTAATTAATAAGATTGATCACTTAAAAACAAGTGAAAAGCTTGTACAACAATCTGAAGAAACTCTTCAAATTGATGTAGTCGGTGTAAGTACGGTTACTGGCCATGGAATAGAATTATTAAAAGGATTGATGATAAAAAATGCTCCACAAGATTGGGAAGAAAAAGCGATTGTTGGAGACTTAATCAATGCGAAAGATCATATTGTTCTTGTAGTACCAATTGACAATGCTGCGCCTAAAGGACGTTTAATCCTGCCTCAGGTTCAAGTTATACGAGATATTCTTGATTATGAAGGAATGTGCTCCATAGTAAAGGAAACAGAGTTAGAAGAATTTCTAAAAAGATTGAAACAAAAACCATTTATGGTTATTACTGACTCACAAGCTTTTGCTAAAGTTGCAGCGATTACTCCCTTAGATATTCACCTAACATCTTTTTCAATGTTATTTGCTAGATATAAAGGCGATTTAAATTCTTATCTGAAAGGTGTTAAAGCAATTGGAAGTCTTGTGCCAGGTGATAAAGTGTTAATTGCTGAAGGGTGTACGCATCATCGTCAATCCGATGATATTGGTACGGTAAAAATACCTCGTTGGCTAAATGAAAAAGTCGGTGGAAGTTTAGATTATGAATGGGCTTCTGGTGGTGGTTTTCCTAAAGATTTGACAAAGTATAAATTAATTATTCACTGTGGAGCTTGCATGTTGAATCGTCGTGAGGTATTATATCGTTTGAGTAATGCAGGTGAAGAAAAAATTCCTGTGATTAACTATGGAATTCTAATTGCTTATTTAAATGGAATTTTGTATAGAACATTAGCTCCTTTCCCAGAAGCAAATGCGTTACTTAAAAAACTAAAGAAAGAAAACTGAGATATTCAGTAAAGGCAATTTATATGAATGGAAGTCTTACTAATTTTTTGGCAATTGTTATTGGCTCAGGAATAGGACTATTCATTAAACGAGGAATACCTGAACGTTATAAAGAGACCATTATGCAATCATTGGGAATAGCTGTGGGGATTATTGGGCTAAAAATGGCACTTAGTAGTGAAAATATGATTCTTGTCATTTTAAGCATTGCCATTGGGGCAGTATGTGGTGAGTGTTTAAAAATTCAACAAGCTTTAGATCATTTTGGCGCTGCACTTACCCATAGACTTGGGGATAGATACGGTGATGTTGGAAGAGGCTTTGTAACGGCAACGCTTGTTTTTTGTATAGGCGCGATGGCAATTGTCGGTTCTATTCAAGAGGGAATTAACGGCGATTCTAGCATTTTATATGCAAAGTCAATGCTTGATGGAATTATTGCCATTGTATTTGCAGCAGCTATGGGAATTGGTGTCGCTTTCGCAGCTATCCCGGTACTTTTTTATCAGGGCATGATTACAATTTGTGCAAGTGTCTCTGGCGAAGCTATTTCACAATCAGCAATTACAGAGCTTACAGCAGTTGGAGGAATTTTAATTATTGGCATTAGCTTAAATATGTTGGAATTAAAATTGATTCGGGTTGCTAACTTATTGCCAAGCATACCAATTGTTATTTTATTTGTTATGATGGATCTAATTTAATTGTAGGTTAGGAGTTTGAAAAATGAATATGGATTTGAATTTAGAAGGCGTTTCGGCATTTATCCTTAATAATGTCCATTATGTGTTACTTATTATGACGGTCTTAATTTTTATTGCTTTAATTGTTTTTATTAATATCAATATTAAATTAACAAAAATGAATAAGCGTTATCGAAAATTAATGATGGGTATGGATGGTTGCAATATTGAACGATTACTTATGGGACATATTGATGAAGTGCGTGATACAGTGCAAAAGGTAGAAGCATTAGAAGCTGAATATAAAAGAGTGGATGCAATGAATCGGAAAGCTGTGCAAAAAGTTGGTGTAGTCCGCTTTAGTCCATTTGAGGAAATTGGCAGTGATTTAAGTTTTGCAGTCGCTTTTTTAGATCACCATAATGATGGTGTCGTATTTTCAAGTATATTTGGACGTGATGAATCACGTTGCTATGCAAAACCAATTAAAAATGGCGAATCTACATATGTACTAACGGAAGAAGAAAAACAAGCACTTTCTGAAGCAATGAAAAAATAGAAGTTTTGGCAGGATTTTTAGAATTTATGGCGAATGTGGTTAATCATGAATAAATACAATAAGTTGGGGAGGACTTTTATGCATAAAAAAGTACACAAACCCGACAACAGAGAATATACTCTAAAAATTATTCCGCACCAAGGTGAAACTGTACGAAGTATCCGGCTACCGATTCGTACAATAAAATATGGTGCGGCTGCTATTTGTTTAGGGGTGACTTTGTTTGTGGGAGCTCTTGGGTACTCCACGTACAATGCAAGCCTTGTTGAAAAGGATAAGGCAGAGTTAACGCAATTACGTGAAGTCAATGGTCTTCAGCAAGCACAATTATTGCAGCTTTCAAAGAAGACAGCTGAATTACAAGAGGATATGGAAAAATTAAATGAATTGGAAGTAGAAATACGCCAATTGACATCAATTGAAAGTAATGAAGTATCACGTTCTGGAGTGACTAGACTTGGGGCGGTGCATGAAGGACAAGGTGGCCCGTCAATTACTCCAAATATTGAAAATGTAAATGAAACATTAGATGATTTAATTGGTAGTGCAAAAATTCGTCAACAAAGTTTGGAAGACTTAAAAGGGAAAATTAAGGATAAGAAAGCACAAATGGCAATAACTCCATCTATATGGCCTGCTAGCGGTGATGTTAGTTCGCGCTATGGACTAAGATGGAACGGCAGTGACTTTCATCCTGGTATAGATATTGCGAATGATATTGGTACACCAATCGTAGCTGCTGCGGATGGTGTTGTTGTCGATAGTGGTTGGAATTCTGGCGGATATGGCTATATGGTTGACCTTGATCATGGAAATGGAATTGTAACTAGGTATGCGCATAATTCTCGTAATGCAGTGAGCGTGGGGCAGGTTGTAAAAAAAGGTCAGCTTATTGCGTATATGGGCAGTACTGGCTTTAGCACAGGACCGCATGTTCATTACGAAGTCCGTGTAAATGGCAAGGCGGTAAATCCGGATCGCTTTTTATAAATTTAAATAAGCGTTCTTAGTTAATCAGTATGAATTCCATAAAAGCATGCAGATATTTTAACTGTGTTAAGGCATCGGATAATCGAAGTGAAAGGCTGCGTGAATATATGTTTAAACTAGGCAAAAATAATGATAATAGTTTTTCAAGTGATATAGAGACAGTTATCGGGAAAAATACTCAAATCAAAGGGTCTATTCATGGGTCAGGAAATATGCGTGTGGATGGGACGGTCGAAGGCGAGATTTCTATTACAGGCGAAATTGTAGTTGGCGATGCTGGCCGAGTAATTGGTAATATTAGTGGGCGCAGTGTTCTTATTTCTGGTGAAGTAACTGGAAACATTAGTGCTGAAAGTAAACTTGAAATTATGCCAAACGGTAAGCTATATGGTGATGTAAATGCAAGCGTACTTAGTATAGCTGAAGGTGCGGTATTTAGAGGTCAAAGTAATATGGAGCCTAGACCTATTACAAATGAAGAAGAAATAGTATAGTAAATAAATAAATAAAAAAGGCAATATCAATTCAATTTGATATTGCCTTTTTTATTTCAACTATAATCAATGTTTTACTTCTTCGAATAAATCTTTTGGCACGCCACATAAAGGACAGGTGAAATCATCGGGCATTTCACCCTCATGGATATAGCCACAGATGGTACAACGATACTGTTTAGTGCTCGTTGCTAAATTAGCTTGCTTAGCTTCTACGGAAGTTTTAGTTTTTATTATTCCTAATGGGCCTAAGTCATTACTGCGATCCAGGTAAGTTGTATGTAGTAGTTTTTCTGCTAATACACTAAGTGGGGCATGATAAAAGTCAGTATAAGTTTTTTTTATCTCTGGATTTTCATGACTAAAGCGTAGTGTCATATGATGGTCTTTATGATATAAAGACTTAATTCTCGCATTGCGGATTTCATCTGTTATGGGATTTGCTTTTGGCTGTCCACCGCCACCGATACAACCGCCGCGACATGTCATTACCTCAACAAAATCATATTGTTTCTCCCCAGCTTGCCAAGCCTCAATCAGCTGTCGAACATTTTCCGTTCCATGGACAATTGCGAGTTTTAATGGGATATGATCAATAGTAACGGTTGCTTCGCGAATACCATCCATACCCCGAACGGACTGAAGTGTCATAAAATCGCTAGGGGGATTTTCACCCGTAATTAAATAATAGGCCGTCCGCGCAGCTGCTTCCATAACGCCGCCGGTATTACCGAAAATTACACCGGAACCAGACGCTATCCCCATAAATTCATCATAGTCAGAATCCATTAAAGCATTGAAATCAATACCTTCTTCTCTTAGCCATTGTGCCAATTCACGCGTTGTAATGACATAATCCATATCATGAAGCTCTGGTTCATTTAAGTAATTTGCAGATGCAATCATTTCTGAACGGCGTATTTCAAATTTTTTTGCAGTACAAGGGGTTACTGCAACATTTACAATTTTTTTGCTGTCTAAATGATTTAGCTGAGAAAAAAAGGTTTTAATTGTCGGGCCTTGCATTCCAATTGGACTCTTGGCTGAGGAAATATGGGGAAGAATTTGAGGGTAAAAGGTTTCAGCAAATTTTACCCATGCAGGGCAGCAACTTGTAAATTGAGGGAGTGGCTTATTCTTTTTGGTGATGCGTTCAACGAGTTCGCTAGCTTCCTCCATAATAGTTAAATCGGCAGAAAAATTGGTGTCTAATACAAAATCAGCACCGAGCAGGCGTAAAGCTGTAACCATTTTTCCTTCGACAAAACTGCCAGCGGGTAGATTGAATTCTTCGCCTAATCCGACACGGACAGAAGGTGAGGTACTAAAGATAACAATTTTATCAGGATCTTGAATTTCTTTGCGTACAAAATCAAATTCTTTTCGTTCCGTAATTGCATTTACAGGACAAATATTTGCACATTGACCGCAATGGATGCAGATAGCCATATCATTTGTACTCGTTAAGTCGTATAAACGTCCTACAGCAATTTCATTTTTACATACTTGTAGACATTGTCCGCATTTAATACATAAATCATTATTACGAATGATAGCTGGATTGTCGGCTTCGATAGGAATTCTTAAATTAGCGAATTCATGTTTAGTCATAAAAACCTCCCAAATTTAATTGATAGTAATTATTTCTGGATAATTAATTTATCGCATTAATCATAACGCTAAATTTGGAAAGTTTCAATAGAAAATAAAAAGGTATATTTAGAACATTCTATACTAATTAAATTTTTTCTGGCAATCAAATAAAGCAGGCTGACGGTATCTCAATACTACTGTCAGCCTGCTTTATTTAAGAGTAAATTTGTTGATAAAATAAAGGTGGAAATTTAAAAAGTGAGGGTTATATTCATAGGGAACAAGTGAGCAGTTAGTTTTTCGAATTAATTCTATGTTACTTTAGATAGCAACTTCTTTGTCATAAATAAAAATTCCATGATTTTTAGAGTCCGGTGTCTGGTAAAGTGATTTTATTGAGCATATGTTCCACTGATCCTTTAAACCATAAAGTTTAAAGGTCATTGGCAGACTCATGCCAGTGATTATTACACTACGGTGCAAAAGTTTTAATTCTTGTAATAAATAAGCAGTTTCATTAAAAGCCGTGCTCCCATATAAATCACAAAGAATTAAAAATTCTTCGGAGGTGCTTAATAAATAATTTTTGATTTTTTTAATAAAGTCATTCGTTGATAAAGAGGCTAAATGAATAAAATCAATTTCAGGATTGGTATAAAAATTTTTCATTGCTTCATACATCTCCTCTGCAAGGGTACTGTTTGAGATTAGTAAAAATTTCATTTTTATCACTCCTATCATAAGGTATTGTACGGTATTACTATGTCTGTATCATAAAATTTTTACCATCTTCTCACAAGATGAAATGTTAAAAAAATAACAAGAAATCCAATAAAAATAACATAAAATGTGATTTTTACATGATATAATATGAAAAAATCACATAAAAATAACATTTGGAGGGGTGAGTTATGAAGGCAATAGAACGGCGCCAAGAAATATTGAAATTATTGGAAACGATGCGTTCACTTACGATTAAAGAGCTTGCTGAAAAGTTAGAGGTATCGACGATGACAATTCGGAGAGACTTAAATATTTTTTCTCAACAAGGTTTGATTACGTTAACGCATGGAAGCGCAGTTTTAAATAGTGGAGGGGCATTTTTTTATAACCAACGATTTCGCAGAAAGAACTTGCAGCCAGAGAAAAGTCGCATTGGTCAATATTGCGCAAGTTTAGTAAAAGAAGGATCTTCAATATTTATTGATTGTGGGTCGACAACGGAGGAAATTGCAGGGCATTTAATAGATCGAAAAAATATTGTTGTTTTAACTGACTCTTTGCCAGCTGCAAATATTTTAAGTGCAGCTAAAGAGGTAAAGTTATTAATTGCGCCAGGGGAATATGTTGAAAGTATCAATGGATTTATTGGCGAATTAACGAACGAGTTTATTCGGCGTTTTACAGTAGATATATTATTTTTGGCTGGAACCGGAGTGCATAGTAAAAGTGGTGTAACAACTGCTAGTATTGTAGATGCTGAAACAAAACGTGCCTTGGTGAGGCAGGCGCGGAAAGTCGTCTTAGCTATGGATCATACAAAAATGCAAATAAATTCACTTGTTAGCGTTGCCGATCTATCAGAGCTTTCTATGATTGTGACGAATAAAGAGGCAGATCCAAAATTACTTGAACATTTACGTGGGCATGGCGTGGAAATTATTTTAGTGTAAAATTCATTTATTATTGACTCGGTATTATACTTTGAAACAATGAGAAATATTGATTTTAAAAAAGTAGAAAATCAGTTTGTGCAGTTTGCTAAAGAAAAGTATAGATTCCGTTCAATAAAGGGAGCTAAAATAAATGTTGCTATTTTGATGAAAATCAAATAGCAACATTTATTTTTTACTTTAGAAAGATAGAATAAACTCCTATTAAAATGAACATTATTTTGAAATATTTAGGGGCAATTGATCTATCTGTTTTAAATAAAATACAATATTTTACAAAATATAATCTATATATTTTTAAAATGCAATTTTTATGTTAACTTTGTAAAAAAATAAAAAAATATACATAAAAGGAAGGAAAATAGAAATATATGCATAATAGTAATAAAATGTAATCTGGTTTACAAGTTTACAAATTTATTATGAGGAGAATGATTTATGATTGGGTTAAAGGGAAATAAATTTACTAAAGATGAGGTATACAGTGCAATGAAAGAAGGGAAGCTTTTAACTTTACATATATTTTTAGAAAATGTATGTAATTTTAAATGCCCTTTTTGTTTAACGCAGACAAGAACTTTCACTAATGAATTAAATACTGAAGAAACGAAGCAGATCATTAGAGATGGAAAGCAATTGGGAGTAAAAACGGTATTAATCGCTGGTGCAGGAGAGCCTCTGATGGCAAAAAATTTTTGGGAGATTGTCAGCTTTATTAAAGAGCAAAATTTGAATGTAATAGTTTTTTCAAATTTAAGTTTAATTACTCATCAAATTGCTGAAAAGTTATATAAAAATGAGGTTGCTATAATAGGAAAGCTTAATAGCTTTAAAAAAGAAACTCAAGAAAAGTATATTGGTAATCTTAAAGGTGCATATGAAAAGATGCAAATGGGGCTTAAAAATTTAATAGATATTGGATATACAAGACTAAATAATAATCATGAAACAATGCTTGCATTAGAGACATCAATACTTCATGATAATGTACATGAACTATATGATTTCTGGGTTTATTGTAGAAATCACAATATGTTTCCTATTGTAGATACAATTTATTATCAAGGCAAGGCGACTGAGTCAGCATATGAAGATTATTTAGTTGATTACCCTGTTGTGAGGGATGCAGTAAAAAGAATTAACGAATTTGATAGGGAAAATGGATACACTTGGAGTTTGAAAATTCTCAACAGAAAGGGGAAAGGTGTTATTATTGGAGAGTTAGGGTTAGATTGTATAAAAATAGGAACAAATTTAAATGTTGACGTAGAGGGAAGGGTATATGATTGCTTTAATATGTCTGGAGAAGGGTATGGAAATATTCGTGAAAATAGTTTAGTTGATATTTGGAGAAAATCTAAACCTTATTGTGACGGAATTGCTTTGCATGGGTTATGTAAATGCAGAAATTATGTTGACCGAGAAGAAATAAGAAAGGAATTGGCATGTCTAATTTAAAAAAGACTTTAAATTTGTACCAAGGAATAGGAATATTAGTATCTACGTTACTTGGATCAAGCATTTTTATTATACCTGCGGTTGCGGCCACAATCGCAGGGGTTTATTCAATTATAGCTTGGGTAGTTACCATTTTATTTATGATTCCAATAGCCTTTACTTTTAGTAATTTGGGAAGTTTCTATCCACATGCGGGCGGAACTGCTTTTTTTGTGAAACAAGCTTTGGGAGATTGCTTTGAAAATTTTACTTCATGGCTGTATTTAGCCGTTATGCCGATTGGTCCTCCTGTTGTAATTATCACAGGGGCAAATTATATAGGTGCAGTGGTACAAGCAAATGATATGGAGGTCTTTTTTATTTGCGTTGGAATGGTTGTAGCAATGTTTCTTATGAATTTAATGGGATTAAAATTCGCTGGAAGTATTCAAAGTATAATATCGATAATAATCGTTGGAATTTTACTTGGAATAATCGTTTTGGCATTAGGAAAACAATCGGAGTTATTTTTTGATTTTGTTAATTTTAATATAACAGCAAATGTTGATACTATGCTAAATATTAGTAGAGCGATTACTATTGTATTTTGGTGTTTTGTAGGTTTAGAAGCTATCGTACATCTTTCTTCCGAATTTAAAGACATAAAAAAAGACTTTCCTAAAACAATTTTTATCAGCATGGCTATAGTTGGTGGATTATGTGTCTTAATTAGTTTGATAGTTCTAAAATATAAGGCATATGGAACTGAGCAAATAGATGCGAATTATATGGTGTTCTTATTAAAGTATTTATTGGGAAATTCCAGTGTTATTTTTATTGGCATTATAGGATTTTTTAGTTGTTTTACAACGGTAAATCTTTATATTTTAAGCTTTTCACGGATGATTTACAGTATGGGGGAAAGTGGAATTATTTCTTCTTTTTTTTCAAAAGTAACGAATCGGGGCATTCCGTTAAATGCATTGGTTCCTTGCTACTTATGTGTCCTTGCAACAATTGTTTTGAAATATTCAGTCGGAATCAAACTGGAAAGTTTAATTTTATATGCAAATGGAATTTTTGTAGCACTTTATTTACTTGCTTCAATTTCAGGAGTATTTTTACTAAGCGGAATAAAACGGTTTTTAGCAATTACTTCAACTATATTTTGTATGTTTATATATTTTTCGTTAGGTTATCAGATTCTGTATTCTTTAGTTATCATCATTTTAGCTTTCTTTTACGATGCAACGCGCAAAAAATATAAAGCTGCCAATTTAGTTGATGACTGAGTTACTCAGCTAGCGAAATAAGCGATTCACAGGAAGGCAAAGATTTTGGTTTGTAGAGAGACCCTAGCTTTTATAAGTGAGTGTTATACCCAAAGGCCACCAAATGCTAATTCTATGAATAAGGGCAATGAGGAAAATTTCCACCTGAAGCAAGTTCACTTTATCTTAAAGTGAAATGACGCTATTTAGATGTTTAATATCATCTAATAGCGTCATTTTTTTATCATGCAAATCGATGAAGCGCAAAAGAAATGGAACGAGCGATAGTATCTGACATTTTCATTACTAAATTTAAACGTGTACTTTGCAATACAAGATGTTCCATAAATCCACCGACATTGACTATGCCGGTAATGTAAGCATCACCAATCGGCGGTAAGTCTTTTTTTACAGCGGCACCAGGTTTTACAGCGCCTTTACCAATAGAAAGATAGCCGACATTGTTTAATTGACCAAGGCATGCATCAACTGCAATGAGAAAAGGGTTTTGATTTGATTCATAAATAATTTTACTATATTCGGCTAAATTGGTTGCATGTACGGGTTCATCTAATGTCCCATATACAGGGGTTTTCAAATTTAGTTGTTTTAGTTTGCTTCCAGTGAGAGGCCCAAGTGCATCGCCGGTAGAGCGATCTGTCCCAATACAAACAAAAACGATATCCCGATTGCTGGTATAGGCTTCTTTTAAAAAAGGTGTAATTCGTTGAGCGAATTCGTATATTGCAGTTGGGGTATGTACGGATAATTTTGGTGAAGCAGTTGGGGATAGCTCTGTCATAAGATTTTGCATAATCTACTCCTATTTATATATTTGCAGCAAATAATTTATCCGCTGACTGTATCATTATTTCCTTAAACGCAATAAATTTATACTGATTTTCATAGGTAAAAATAACCTTATAATAGTTTAGCGAAAAAAATACAAAGTACATAATGATATAGAAGAAAAAGTATTTAGGCTACTGTATCTTGTATACCGAAAAACAATTCAATACAAAAAAGTAAGATTTTAAAATTAGAAAAATAAAAATAAGGTAAAAGGCTTTTAAAATAGGGTTTAATTAACACAAAACAGATATTTACAATGTGAATATAAAATTAACAAAATGAATAATTATTCAAAAGTGTAATAAATAATTTGCTTCAAAGTTCATAAAATCCCCATTTTGATGAAAAAATTTTTTTTAATATACATATTGACAGTATAAGTTTACGTTCTTATAATAAAAGAGCATTACATTTAAAGTTCTCATGCGGAGAACAAAAGTACCTTGCAAATGGAAAGTTCGTCAATGAACTTTGTAGAGGATAATGGCGATTTTATCGTCTTTTTTTCTCGAACAAAGCATAAATAATATTGTCGTTTTTAAATAATTGTGATTGATATCGCTTATTGATGAAGCCATGCGAAAGTTACCAAATAAATGATGGTGCTCAGCAAGGCTTTTTTTAATACTTGTGTGGTAAATCTTAAGAAGAAAAATGTTTAGTTAAGATATGGAGGAGAGAATATGTGCAGAATTGGTTCAATAAAAAGTAAATTCCCAGTTCATCCATCGAAAGCATTACATTTAATGCTGCCTCAACAGGAAGGTCATGATAACTCTGGTTTTGCGATGGTTATGCAAGACTTATATGGAGTTTTTGAAAATTATAAAGATAAACCTCTATTATCCCTTGCATGTACGCAACGCGGGGCACAACTCGTTGAAGATTATATGGATAGTCATAACTTTGTGCAGGTTGCAGAATGGATTCCTAAAGGAAACAAACAACTGGGATTAGATATTAAAGCAATGCCTTATTATATTTTCCGTAACTATGATTATCCTGAAAAATATCGCGATAAATCGAAAGAGGAGCGCGAAGAATTATTATTAGATACAAGATTGGCACTAAGAAAAATTTTAGAAGACGAAGATGAAGGGTATGTATATTCCTTTTGGCCGGATGTATTAACCCTTAAAGAAATTGGTGATCCAAGAGATATTGCTACGTATTTCCGTCTCTGGGATGACAGCGGGGATTTAATGGCAAAAAGCATTGTTACTCAATGTCGTCAAAATACTAATTATGATATTGTTCGTTATGCTGCACATCCGTTCTTTATTCAAGGTTATACGCTTTGTGCAAATGGAGAAAACACTTTCTATACGAAAAATAAAGAGTATCAAAAATCTTTGCATCGCGGCTATATTGGTTTTGAATCCGATTCGCAAAACTTTATCTATACGCTTCATTATGTTCTGCGCCAATTAAAATGGCCGATTAAATATTTTAAACACGTCATTACACCTTTGCCGTTTAATGAAATAGAGCAAAGGGAAGATCGCGAAGTTTTGGAAGCAATCCGCCAATCGCTTGGACATTTGGAGATTAACGGACCAAATACCATTATTGCGGTACTTCCGGACGGCAATATGATTACTTGTTGCGATTCTAAAAAACTTCGTCCGGTTGTTGTTGGCGGCGATGAAAACACAATTGCAATTTCATCTGAGGTTTGCGGACTCAATGTAATTTTGCCAAATCGTGATACGACGAAGGATATTTATCCGAATGAACGCGAAGTCGTTGTGATTAATAATGATTTGGAGGTGCAGAGATGGAAACAGTAAGAACGCAAGATGTAGGGAAAAATGATTTGAAATGGAAGATAGAATATCACGCAGAACGTTGTACAATGTGCGGAAGCTGTATTTCTGCCTGTACGATGAATGCAATTGAGGCAACGATGGCACGCCGCAGTGTGACGGTATCTAATGCATGTCAGCCGGACCCGGTAAAAGAGCATAAAGCTGTACCGGTAATTAAGCAAAAAGCTTCGATTGCCAATGCTTGTGTCGGTTGTGGAATGTGCGAAAAGGTATGCCCGAACAATGCAATTCGTCCAGTAAGAAACCCTGATCATCGTGTGAATTTATTAGCGCGTGATCATGGTCCGATTAAACGTGGCGGACGTACAAACTTGAATGCACAGCGTACTTTAGATAGCGTGATTGTTGGTCGCATCAGCCAAATGACAGACCCGGCACTTGACTCTGAACGACACACGTTTGATATCTTAGCGCCGTTTGGACGCGTATTAAATCCTAAAGAATTACCGCTTTCGTTAACGGGCGGCGAATTAAAAATGAACAAGAAAACACCACCGGTTAACTGGATTTATCCCTTGATTTTCAGTGATATGTCCATTGGTGCACTTTCAACACGGGCTTGGGAAGCAGTATCTTTAGCGACGGCGTATTTAAATGAAAAACACAATCTTCCGATTCGTATGTGTTCCGGTGAAGGCGGTATGCCGGTGAAATTGCTAGAATCCGAACGGTTAAAATACATGATCCTGCAAATCGCATCCGGTCATTTTGGCTGGAACAGAATTATTCAAGCAATGCCTAGAATGAAGGTGGATCCTGCCGGGATTTTGATTAAAATCGGTCAGGGTGCAAAACCGGGGGATGGAGGACTTCTTCCGGCGGCAAAAGTAGCAGAGCACGTACAGGCAATTCGTGGGGTACCGAAAGCAACATTAAGTTCGCCGCCAAATCACCAAGGGCTATATTCTATTGAAGAATCCGTACAGAAAATGCATTTATCGTTAAATGCTGCCTTTGGCTTTAGAGTTCCGGTAGCGATTAAATGCGCGGCTTCGGCAACGTCTGTTTCCGTTTATAACAACTTATTGCGCGATCCATATAAAATTTGTGGCGGGTTCTTCCTTGATGGGATTCAAGGTGGTACAGGGGCTGCAAATGAAGTATCGCTTGATCATACAGGTCATCCAGTCGTATCTAAATTGCGTGAATGCTATTTAGCGGCAGTAAAACAAGGTCTGCAAGGACAAATTCCGCTTTGGGCAGGCGGTGGAATTGGGATGACAGGCAACGCGGCAGCTGATGCGTTTAAGATGATCTGCCTTGGTGCAAATGGTGTTTTTGTCGGCAAAATTTTAATTCAATTGTTAGGTTGCGTAGGAAACGAACGGGGCAGATGTAATGCTTGTTCGACAGGAAAATGCCCGACGGGTATCTGTACGCAAGATCCGCGGCTTGTGAAACGTCTTGATATCGATAAGGGCGCACAAAATATTGTTGATTACGTACTTGCGCTCGATAGTGAAATGCGTAAATTGATGGCGCCAATCGGCAATAGCTCGCTTCCTGTAGGCCGTTCCGATGCATTAGTGACAACAGATAAAGCGGTTGCAGATAAATTGGGAATACAATATGTATGTTAGGAGGGAAGCTAAGTGTTTAAAATTAATACATTAGAAAATCACAATCGTATGTCGACGCAGGATTTGCTCTTGGCAATCAGTGAGGCTTTAGCAAACGGAGAGACAGAATTTGCTGTGGCGGCTTCCGGCCAACATGATATTGGCGGTCCGTTATGGCATCCGGAGGGGAAAAAGTTAACATTCCGTGTGACAAACGCAGGTCAACGCGTTGGGTCCATGTGTCTTGATAATACAGAAGTTATTGTAGAAGGCTCGGCATCTGCCGATGTCGGCTGGCTGAATGCCGGCGGTAGAATTGTTGTAAAAGGTGATGCCGGTGATACGGCTGGACACTGTGCGGCAGGCGGGACGATTTATATCGGCGGTCGCGCTGGGACGCGTTCTGGATCACTCATGAAACATGATCCACTTTATGATGCACCGGAATTATGGGTGCTGAAAAATGTCGGCAGTTTTTCATTTGAATTTATGGGCGGCGGTAAAGCTGTTGTTTGTGGGTACGACAGTGAGCAGTTTGAGTCTGTACTTGGTGATCGTTCTTGTATCGGTATGGTTGGCGGTGTGCTTTATTTTAGAGGCAAAGCAAAAGGAATGTCTCAGGAAGTAAAAATCACAGCTTTGGATGCAGATGATATTGCTTATCTAGAAAGTAGGATGGATGATTTTCTGGGCGCAATAGAAAAGCCTGAACTTCGAGCGGAATTAACAAAATGGAAGGACTGGAAAAAGCTTCGTCCACTTGCTTTTGATGAAAAAAAACCAAAAGCACTGGAGAGCATAAATGAATATCGGACGACCGAATGGGTAAAAGGCGGCATTTTTAGCGATGTATGCATGGATGACTTCATTGTAAATTCTACGGTTGTGACAGGAATCTATCGTCAGCGCGTTCCAGCTTGGGACAATGCAAAATATGCGGCGCCGTGTGAATTTAACTGTCCATCCGGAATTCCGACGCAGCAACGTTACAATTTACTTCGTCAGGGCAAGGTGGAAGAAGCATATAAATTAGTACTTGAATATACACCGTTCTCTGGATCAGTATGTGGCAGTGTCTGCCCAAATCCATGTATGGAAGGCTGTAGCCGTGCATCCATTGACCAAGCGATTCAAATTGGTTCACTTGGCAGAGAGTCTATCCATATAAAAGTAGAAAAACCATCCGTGCGCACTGGCAAGAAGATATCTGTTATCGGCGGCGGTGTAGCAGGATTAAGCGCAGCTTGGCAGTTGGCGAAAAAGGGTCATGATGTTACGGTATATGATGAATTTTCCGCAATGGGCGGTAAGCTTGAGCAAGCAATTCCACGCAGTCGGTTAGCGCATGAAATTTTAGAAGCGGAATTAAAACGCATTCAAGATATGGGCGTAACCTTTGTCAATAACTGCAAAGTAGACAGTGATAAATTTAATGAGATTAAAGTAGCTAGTGATGCCGTTATCGTTACCACCGGTGGACATAATCCTCGTGTATTCCCATGGCCTGGAAAAGAAAAAGTCGTAAAAGGGTTAGACTTCCAAAAAGCAGTGAACCGTGGTGAAAATCCGAAAGTCGGCAAACATGTGCTTGTTATCGGTGCAGGAAACTCTGGTATGGATGCTGCACTTGATGCGTATGAAATGGGAGCAGAAAAGGTAACTTGTATTGACGTGCAAAAGCCGGCAGCCTTTAAAAAGGAAATTGAACACTTTGAATCTCTTGGTGGCGATATCATTTGGCCTGTAATGACGAAAGAAATCACAGATAAAGGAATTCTCGCTGAGGATGGAAGATTCATTGAAGGCGACATGGTCATTGTAACGGTTGGGGAAACACCAATCCTAGATTATTTACCTGAAGGGTTAAACAAATTTCGCGATTGGCTAGTGCCAGGTGCAGATACGAGTGTTATGGCTGGTGTATTTGCGGCTGGTGACGTAGTGAAACCTGGCCGTTTAACGGATGCAATTGGGGCTGGTGCGAAGGCTGCAATGGCAGCAGATGCTTACGTAAATGGAGAAGCATATGCACAGGCAGTGAAGAAGGAAGTTATTCCAGCGGGACAAATAAATAAAGCTTACTTTGAAAAATGTCATGGTTGTGAATTGCCAGCGGCAAATCAAGATTTCAATCGTTGTATTAGTTGTGGTACTTGCCGAGATTGTAGTATGTGTCTTGAATCCTGCCCAGAAAAAGCAATTAGTAAAGTCGTTAAAGCAGACGGTACATTTGAATATGTTTCTGATGCAGAACGTTGTATTGGCTGTGGTATTTGCGCGGGCGTTTGCCCATGCGGGATATGGACAATGAAGGCAAATGCAGAGAAAATCAACATGTACAGAACCTACAATAAGAATTAAAAAAGAAAATAAAAATAAAATAAGCCGACAAAATCATTGATTTTGTCGGCTTATTTGGGTTAGGGCGATAAAGTTAGAGTAATTATGTGAAAAAGATTAAATGTTTTTAGTTCTATTTTGAACGGATGATGTAACTTGTAAAGGAACGTCGCCATAATCATTTGGAGCGATAGACCCTTTGATAAAAGTGAGACTTAAATAAAAGGTTGATTTAAGAATGCTTAAGATCTCTATTTACTGAAAAAGAACTTTTTCAATAATTTATAATTTTACAGAAATATACAAGAAAAATGTTAAATTAGGTAATTTATTGACAGGCCCGAGGGGCAGTGTTATGATGATAAAGTATTACCATGGAAAATATTTCTTGCGATTTATTGAAATGATGTGAAAACTAAATATTGAAGGGAACAGGTGCCCGTGAGGGCTTAATAGGGAAGTTCGGTTCAATGCCGGCGCGGTCCCGCCACTGTAATAAGGAGTTAGTCCAAGATATGCCACTGGGGTGAAAACTTTGGGAAGGTTTGGATGAGCGATGATTTAAAGCCAGGAGAACTGCCTGTTTATCAATCACCGAATATGGAGATTAGATGCTGCGTTAACTGTTGGATAGAACAATTCAAAGTTTAATGTTGACCATCCATTCAGTCCATACAACCTACGAGTGATAGGGAGGGGATAAAATAACAGCATTTATATTGCTATTTTACCCAGCTTCGTGCTGGGTTTTTATGTTTTTATTTGCTGATAATTGAAATCTGCCTTTTCGAAGAGGCAGATTTTTTTGTTAGTAAGATGGATTGTGTAGTTAAGAAATTTTTAGGAGGATAAATCGGGGATGAAACATTACAGCCAAAAAAAGAAAGCAATCGGGATGGCGATTGTTTGTGGAATGATATTGGGCACGCAATTATCAATCGGTAGAGAGATTGCTTGGGCAAATGAAGAAGTATTGGATGAATTTTATTTAGATGGTGTTGTTGTAACTGCGACAAGGACTGATCAGACAGTAAAAGAAGTTCCTACCACAGTACAAGTAATCACACGTCAAGATATTGAAAAGCGACAATCTAGAACGTTACGGGATGTTTTGCAAAATGCACTAGGGGTGACCTTGTGGAAGGATTTTCAGGGAAGATCACAAGTGAGAATTCGTGGCTCGGAATCAAGACATGTTTTAATTATGGTTGATGGCAAACGGATGAGCGGAGAACTTTCGTATAACTCAGCCAATGCGCATGAAATCGATCGAATCAATATGGATAATGTGGAACGTGTTGAAATTATCCGCGGTTCTGCCGGTTCGCTGTATGGAAGCGATGCAATTGGCGGCGTTGTCAATATTATCACGCGACAACCAATGAAAAAACAAGGCTCGATTAATTATGATTATTCATTTTATGAACATGGTGACAGTGCAGGTCCGACAACTAGTATTTTTTATCAAGATATCAATGAGACAGGAAATATGAGTTGGAAGATATCGGGAAGTTATAACGATAGTAAGCCATTCTATGTAGATAATGAAGGAACAAGTAATAATTATTTTGGCAAAGAGCAAAATATTGATTTTGGCATGACCTATACGGCTGAAAATGGAAATCGCTTAAGTTTTGATTTCGGACAATTGAACGAAGACACACAGCGTTCAGAAGCGGGGCAATCTTATCATCCGATGATGCCAAAATCAGATAAAATTAATAAAAATGAAAATAAACGTACGAATTTATCGCTGAGCTATGAGGGTGAAGATGCTAAACAAAATTGGTCGGTTCGGGCATATCAGTCGAAATATGAAAAGGAATATTTTATTTATAAACAGACACGGCGCAATAATATTGTTACTATACCTTATACATTAAATAGTTTCGATTGGGTGAATCGTACAATTAATGTCCTTGAAGGAAAAGACAGCTGGCAACTGGGTGATAAGCATCTAGCTACAGCTGGTTTTGAATGGAGACAAGATAAATCGGAAGGAACGAGAATAAAAACCGATCTAAATAGTAAAAAAACGAGTGATGAAGCATCTATTGACTATGTTTCCTTGTATTTTCAGGATGAAATTCGTCCAAATGATCAATGGCTAGTTATACCATCCATAAGATTTGATCATAGTAATTTATTTGACTCTGCTTGGACAGGAAATTTAGCATCTACTTATCACATTGCTGATGATACTAGGTTAAAGTTTGTTGTGGGACAAGGTTATAAGACACCGACGATTAATGAACTTTATCATGCTTGGGAAATGTTTGCAGGCAGCGCGATGGGCGGACCAGGTCAGTATTTCCAGGGAAATCCTAATATTAAGCCGGAAAAATCATGGAACTATGAATTAGCATTAGAAAAAGATTGGAATGATAAAACAACAGGACATTTTGGTTTATTTAGAAATGATGTTAAAGAATTAATTACATCTACTTGGACTGGTAAATATGTGGATAGTGCTGGAAACTTAGTTTCCAGTATGATACCGACAAAAGACAAATTAATGACGTATAAAAACATTCCCGAAGCGAGAATGCAAGGAATAGAAGCTTCAATCCAGCATCAATTGAGTGATGAAGTAGATTTGAACTTTGGCTATGTTTATTTAGATGCAAAAGATCAAGGAAGCAGTCAAAGACTAGAAGATCGTCCTAGACATCAGCTTAATTTAGGATTGTTTTATCATCCGAAGGATACGAACTGGCAATTTAACTTGGATGTAGTAAGTAATATTGATTATTGGGCGAGCAAAGATGGCAATATTACAACGGGGGATAAAGAAATGGAAAATAGCACATTTACAGTAGTTAATTTCTTAGCACAAAAAGATTTAGATGCGAGGGCAAGCCTATACTTAGGCATAGATAATCTCGGCAATTATCATGATTATAATAAAGATGTATATGGAAGAATGTATCGTGTTGGAATCAACTGCAAATTCTAGTTTGGTTAGGACTGAAAGTGAGTGTTGTATGAATAAAGGATTAATAGTGGTTAGTGCAATTTTATTTATTGCAGCTAGTATATTGTTTTCTGGATGTGGGAATAAAGAATCTTTGACTTTAGGGGAAAATCATAGCCAGAACTTGACAATCATCGACGATAATCATCGCGAAGTGTTATTGGCAAATACACCAGAACGAATTGTGGTGTTATCACCATCCTTTCTAGAAATTTTGGATCAGGTACAGGGGAAAGTTGTCGGACGGGCAACCTCACAGATTGCTCAGATTCCCGAGCGATATAAAGATAGTGCAGAAGTTGGTTTTGTTTATCGAATTAGCAGTGAAGCTGTAGTGAGCTTACAGCCTGATTTAGTCATTGCCTATAAAGGAATGCATGAGAATTTGCTACCAATATTGGAGGCAAACCATATTCCGGTGATTGTACTTAATCTGAAAACTTATCAAGACGTAAAACGAAATTGCGAATTATTAGGGCTGGTTTCCGGTCATGCAGATTTGGGGCAAGACTTGGCAAAAAAATTAGATAACGGTGTCCAAGATGCTATAGCAAATGTTCCATTAGTTAGCAAGAAAACAGTGATTTTACATACGACAATGAATGATATTTCCGTAGAAACGGAGGATAGCATCGCAGGAAGTGTGGCTGCATTACTTCATTTAGATCTGGCAATTAAGTCTGGAGATATGCCAATCGCAAAGATGAATGGTATGGCATCCCCAGATAAAATTGTATATAGCATGGAAGCACTCGTAGAAAAAGATCCTGAAGTATTATTTATTACTTCAATGGGAGCTAACGGAGGCGCACTTGAACGGATTAAGTCAGAAATGGAAAATAATCCGGCATGGTTAGAGTTGCAGGCAGTAAAAAATAAACAAGTTTTCTTTTTACCAGAGAACTTATTTTTACTCAATCCCGGGCTGCGATATCCAGAAGCAGTCCGCTATATGGTAGAACAATTATATCCGAAAAATGAATCGCGATAAGGAAGATGGATTTGGGGGAAAGAGATATCATGATGAATTTGACGAATGGATTAGCTGAGTTTATGCAACTGGAAAATCATAAAGAATTATTCGGGCTAAAAGCAACACGAAAGATGAGTGAGTTATTTAATGATTGCACACTTCAATACTCGCCGCGTCATCTGCTACCAATTATGCCACCTAAACAGCAAATTCGCTTTCGTGAACAGGCGATGATAGCAGCAAAAAAAAATAAAAGCGCAGTATATATACATATCCCATTTTGTAAGCAACGCTGTAGTTACTGTAATTTTTGTGGCTATCCAAGTGATTTAGCAATGCAAGAGGAATATGTTGATTTGCTATGTCAAGAGTTATCACTAATAGAAGATTTTGAGTACTATCAAAGTCAGATGATTTCAGCAGTTTTTATCGGTGGAGGTAGTCCTAGTGCATTAAATGAAGATCAGTTAGAACGGTTATTAAGTAAAATAAGAAAAGTTTTTTTACTGGAATCTGGCTGTGAATTTACATTTGAAAGTAATATCACTGACTTTAATGAGGCTAAATTAGCGATTTGTTTAAAGTATGGTGTAAATCGCTTTAGCTTTGGCGTTCAAACGTTTTCTACGGATTTACGACGTAAATTAGGACGGTTGGCTGAACAAAAAGTTATTGTAGAAAAGCTAAAATCGCTTGCCCAAACAGGGGTAAATGTCATCGTTGATCTTATCTATGGATTGCCGGGACAAACTATGGAAGATTGGCAAAAGGATTTGGAATTCTTACTGCAATGCAATGTTACAGGGGTAGATTTATATAAATTGCAACGTTTTCCTCATTCAATACTGGAAGAGAAGCTTAAAACTAGAGCATATCCACCGTGCCCAGCGGCAGATGAGCGAATGAAATTATATGAACGAGGAGCAAGCTATTTGCAGGAAAATGCTTGGCAGCAGCTGAGTTGTTGCCATTTTACATGCGGCGAAAAAGATAAGAGGCTTTATAATAAACTTGCCAAAAATGGCAGTGATATTTTTGCTTTTGGTGCTGGAGCCGGAGGCAGTATTGGAGAGTTGGAATATATTCAAGTACGCGATTTAAATGCATACAAGAAAAAGGTAGAGAAGCAGGAAAAGCCTTTTGCGATGGTATTTCAACGCGATCACTTTTCTTCGCTATTTGCAAAGATAAGCGGACAATTAGACTGTGGCTATTTAGATCTAGATGGTCTAGAGAAAAGTTATGCGATTGAACTAAAGCCTGGACTTTTACCTTATATGAAATTATGGGAAAATCAAGGACTCTGTATAAGTAAAAATAATGATATCATGTTGACAACGCACGGAAAATATTGGATGAGATGGATCGCAAGATTTATTTTATGTGGTTTGCAATATGCAATTTATGGGGCGGAAAACAGCCAAAATAAGCAGATGTCAATGATGTCAGAAATGATGAATTTGCGATAAGGTGGAGTCGTGAGATGAACAAATATTTGATTGTTTACTCTAGTAAAACGGGAAATACAAAGCAGATTGCAGAAAGTATGTACTCTGCAATTGCCGATTTAGGGGATTTAAAGAGTATTGATGATGAAATTGAGTGGGAAATTTATGATGTAATTTTTCTTGGCTATAGCGTTGAATATGGAATGCCAAATAAAAAAGCACGAGAATTTTTGGCTAAACTACAAGGGAAATCCATTGTATTATTTCAAACATTAGGGGTAGAGGCAATGGGAGAACATGCGATGATTTCTTTAGCAAATGCTGTGCGATACCTTGGCTCAAATTGCAAAATCGTTGGGGCTTTTTCCAGTCAGGGAAAGATTGATCCTAACTTATTAGACCGCTTAGCAAAATTACCAGCCAATCATCCACATGCACCGAGCATCGAATCGCAGAAACGCTGGCAAAAGGCTGCTGTTCATCCCGATGCAACCGATTTACTGGAAGCGCATGAGTTCGCTTTAAAAATAAAGAAACGGATGAATTTTTTAGCCCAGAAATAAAAAATAAGCCGATAAAAATCATTGATTTTTATCGGTTTATTTTGGTTACTATAACAAAGATGTTTTATCTGTTGTACGGATCTTTACATCAGCGATTGCAGCTAGCTTTCCATTCGTAGAAGCAATTGCGTTTTTCGCAATCAATTGATTCATTACGCTTTCAACTTCACTACGTGTTAAGTTGTCCCTAGGTTCGGCTAAACTGATGCTCAGCTCTTTATCAGCTTCAGTTTTGAAAACCATCTCTAATGTTTTTGCCATAGATCATTCCTCCTTTCTATATTTCATTTAATACCATGCTTATTCCGAAGCTAATGCAAAACTGTCTTGGCGATTGATAGATGTAAGCGGATACTTTTGTAAACTTGCCATCGCTTCACCGATTAAGAATAAATCGTTATCAGCGATTGATGGATTGAATTTACTGAAAGTTCTTGATGTATAAACCAGATTACCGAGTTTATTTGTTCCAGTTTGAACTTTGAGAATTAACTTTGTTGCTTCATTACCTTTATTTACTGCCATTTGCCTCACCTCCTTCTAAGTTTTTACATTCAATATGTGAACAAATTTAAATGTATTTCTAATACTAAAAAATTTAAATTGATTTTCTAGCATAAATATGCAAAATAAAGGCAAAAATCATGTATACAATGCACAATCGATGTATATATTGACAATTTTTACTGTGGAAAGTAATAATATATAAATGTAGGGTATTGAATCTTTAATTGGGGGTAAGGAAAAACATGATGTATGTACAAAAGATTATTGATAAGGTAATTGCTGATAATCCAGGTGAGGAAGAGTTTCATGCAACGGTTAAAGAGGTATTGACTTCTATCGCACCTGTGGTAGAAAAGCATCCAGAATATCAAGAACAAGCTATTTTAGAGCGCATTGTTGAACCCGAACGCGTGATTATGTTCAGAGTTCCTTGGGTGGATGATCAAGGCAAAGTTCAAGTGAATAAAGGCTATCGTGTACAATTTAACAGTGCAATTGGTCCATACAAAGGCGGATTGCGCTTACATCCAAGTGTGAATTTAAGCATTATTAAATTCTTAGGATTTGAACAAATTTTTAAAAATTCTCTAACAGGACTGCCAATCGGTGGTGGTAAAGGCGGTTCTAACTTTGATCCAAAAGGAAAATCTGATAACGAAATCATGCGTTTTTGCCAAAGTTTTATGACGGAATTATCTCGTCATATTGGTCAAGATACAGATGTACCAGCAGGGGATATAGGCGTTGGCGGCAGAGAGATTGGCTATTTATTTGGACAATATAAACGCATCAGAAACGCTTATGAAGCTGGTGTTTTAACTGGTAAGGGTTTAGGGTACTGGGGAAGCTTGGCACGTAAAGAGGCAACTGGATACGGGTTGTTATACTTTGTTCGACATATGCTTGCAGATGCAAATGAATCTTTAGCAGGTAAAACAGTAGTGATTTCTGGGTCTGGAAATGTTGCTACTTATGCAATCGAAAAGGCGCAGGAATTTGGTGCTAAAGTGGTGGCTTGCTCTGATTCTAATGGATATATCTACGATAAAGATGGTATTGATCTTGATGTTGTAAAAGAAATTAAAGAAGTTAAACGTGGTAGAATTTCTGAATATATAAAAGCTCGTCAAAATGCGGAGTATCATGAAGGTTGTAAGGGTATTTGGACGATTAAGTGCGATGTTGCGCTTCCTTGTGCAACACAAGGCGAAATTGATTTAGAATCTGCAAAAGTACTTGTGGAAAATGGTGTATTTGCTGTTGGCGAAGGTGCAAATATGCCATCAACGCTAGATGCAATTGATTATTTTTTAGAAAAAGGCGTTTTATTTGCTCCTGCAAAAGCTGCAAATGCTGGCGGTGTAGCAGTGTCTGCGCTTGAAATGTCGCAAAATTCTATGCGTTATAGCTGGACATTTGAAGAAGTTGATAATAAATTAAAAGATATTATGAAAAATATCTATGAAAACTCCACAAAAGCTGCGGAAGAATATGGATTCAAGGGAAATCTAGTTGTTGGTTCTAACATTGCTGGTTTCAAAAAAGTGGCGGATGCTATGATTGCCCATGGTGTAGTTTGATTTTAGATAACTAAGTTATATTTTTAATAAAGCTAAGGGTCTACGGAAGAATATTCGTAGACCTTTTTTCTTACATTAAATAAAAACAAATGTACATTTACAATATACAAAAATATAAAAATAATACTTGACTATTGTAAATCGTGTAAACTATAATAGTCACATGGTCATACAGACCGGAACGCAAGAGTCTGTATACTAGGGATTTATAATGGGAGGGATTTATAATGAAATTGGGAAAAAAGCTCATGGCACTCACAAGTTTAGCTTTAGGTGTAACGATGATGGGCGCAATATTTACTGGATGTGGTGGTAATCAAGCATCCAATAGCAGTGAAATTAAAATTGGAGCAAACTTTGAATTGACAGGTGGAGTTGCTAACTATGGTTCACAAGGTCTTAATGGGCTTAAGTTAGCAATTAAGCAAGCCAATGAAAAGGGTGGTGTACTTGGTAAACAAATTAATCTTGTAGTTGCGGATAATAAATCAGAAGCTTCTGAAGCAGCAAATGCAACAACAAAATTGATTTCTAATGATAAAGTAAAAGTAGTTGTTGGGCCAGCTACAACTTCAAATGTATTGGCGACTTTGCAAATTGCGGAAGATAATAAAATTCCATTAATTGCACCAATGGGGACAAATCCTAAAATTACAGTTGAAAATGGGAAAGTAAAACCTTATGCTTTCCGCAGTTGCTTTATTGATCCGTTACAAGGGGAAGTAATGGCGAACTTCGCGACGAAAACATTAAATGCAAAAACAGCGGCAATCTATGTAGATGCAAGTTCTGACTATTCTAAGAGTTTGGCGGAAGTATTTACAAAGATTTTCGAAGCGCAAGGTGGCAAAGTTGTAGCACAAGAAGCTTTCTTACAAAAAGATCAAGACTTTAAATCTACATTAACGAAATTAAAAGCAGGAAATCCTGATGTTATTTTTATCCCAGCTTATTATGAAGAAGTTGGCAAGATCGTTAAGCAAGCACGTGAACTTGGTATTAACATTCCATTAATCGGTACAGATGGTTGGGATGATTCCAAGCTTACTGAAATTGCTGGTGCTGACCCATTAAACAATACATATTTCAGCTCTCATTACTCCGTGCAGGATAATGATGCAAGCGTAAAAAGCTTTATTGAAGCATATAAAGCTGAATATGGTCAAGAACCAAGCGTATTCGCCGCTCTTGGCTACGATGGCGGCATGATGTTAATTGATGCAATTAAACGTGCCGGCAGCGATGATCCGGAAAAAATTCGTGTAGCTTTAGAAGAAACAAAAGATTTACAGGTTGGTACAGGGATTATTACAATGAGTGCAACGCATGATCCAATAAAGAGTGCGGTTGTTCTTGAAATGAAAAATGGTGAAAAAGTATTTAAAGAAAAGATTAATCCAAACAAATAATTGATTGAATTAAATGAAAAGTGGCAGAATTTTTCTGCCACTTTTTTTCTTTATAAAAAGTAAATTAATAATTTTTTTTAGTTTACAGAGTGGACTGTTTTCTAGGAATTTAGTAAATTAGATTATGAAATGTGCACTGCAAGGGGACAAATGGTGCGTTTGTGCGTTAATAGAAGTATTGACAATTTATCTTTAGACTTCTACAATTAAAACAATTGAAACGCCACACGATACATTTGTACAGGCTAGGCGTATTTTGTAGGCGACAAAGAGGAGGAGTTTCATGTTTTTGGGAAAAGTGAAAAAAGCAGTTTGTGCAGCTTTAACAGCAAGTGTACTTGCTTTGGCAGTTGCAGGTTGTGGCGGTGGGGCATCAAACAGCGATACAATTAGGATTGGTGCGAACTTAGAAATGACAGGAACGAATGCTACGTTTGGTCAGTCGGCAACAAATGGCGCCAAATTGGCGATTAAAGAAGTCAATGCAAAAGGTGGCTTGCTTGGCAAACAAATTAGTTTAGTTGTAGCGGATAATAAATCAGAAGCGGCAGAGGCAGCAAATGCAATGCAAAAATTAATTACACAAGATAGAGTATTGGCTGTAATTGCTCCAATTGCATCTTCTAGTGTAATTGCAGGTGCACAAGTAAATATGGACGGTAAAGTATTGGCAATCAGCCCTACTGCATCCAATCCAAAAGTAACAGTGGATCCTGAAACGGGTAAGACTCGTGACTATTTATTTAGAGCGGCGTTCATTGATCCGTTCCAAGGTTCTGTAATGGCAAATTTTGCGGCTAAATCTCTAAATGGTAAAAACGCTGCATTATATATTGATAACTCTAGTGATTATGCAAAAGGGTTAGGACAATTTTTCGAAGAAACTTTTATAAAAAATGGCGGTAAAATTGTTTCTAAAGAAGCATATCTCGCAAAAGATACAGACTTTAAGGCAACTTTAACAAAAATTAAAGCTGCAAATCCGGATATTTTATTTGTACCTGGATATTATCAGGAAGTCGGGATGATTATTAAACAAGCGCGTGAACTTGGTATTAATTGTGCCGTTCTTGGTGGTGATGGCTGGGATAGTGCAAAGTTACCTGAAATTGCAGGAAATGAGGCGTTAAACAATACATACTTTGCAAGCCATTACTCTCCAGAGGATAACAGCCCAGCAATTAGAACTTTTGTTGATTCTTATAAAGCTGAATATGGACAAGTTCCAGATTCCTTTGCTGCATTATCTTATGATGCAACGATGATGATTATTGAAGCGATTAAACGTGCTGGCAGTGAAGATACCGTAAAAATTAAAGATGAATTGGCAAAAACAAAAGAATATCAAGCGGTTTCTGGAATAATTACATTAAATGAAACGCATGATGCGGTAAAGAGTGCTGTAGTTATTGAATTTAAAGATGGAAAACAAACATTTAAAGAAAAAGTAAATCCTTAAGAGAATAAAATGCACAGCGATGATACAGAGTACATTGCTGTGTATTTTTCATATGTACAAAATACATAAAAATGTCCTCGTGTAGAGAACTTTCATAAAAATACAAAAATATAATGCAAGATAAAAATTACATTTGTATTGTAGAGAAAGAAAATATTCAAAAATGTGTTATTGACACGTTATAAGTGTGCTACTATAATAGATAACAGCAAAGAAAAACTTGTCAGATTAAAAGTCATAATGTAAATATTTCAAAGACTCAAGGTGGAGTTTACCTAGATGAAAGCAGTAGAAAAAGGTAGCTAGAGACCTTTTAGCCGATATGTCGGTGGCTAAAGGTCTTTTCTTGATTTTATGGTGTTTTCATTAAGTCTAAATCACAGTTTTTCGCGTGAGGATTTTTAAAATGGAGGAAATTGTATGGAAATGTCATCCTTTATGGAACAATTGATTCAACAGTTAATTAATGGTATTTCCCTAGGGAGTATTTATGCTTTAATTGCGCTTGGCTATACGATGGTTTATGGAATTATCAAATTAATTAACTTTGCCCATGGTGATATTTATATGATCGGTGCATATGCAGGTTTTTTTGCTACGGCAATGTTTAAGCTGCCATTCATCCCAGCCCTTTTAGTTGCAATGGTCGTCTCGGGCATTATTGGTATGATTATTGAAAGATTGGCGTATCGTCCACTTCGTCATGCGCCAAAAATTGCAGTTTTAATTACTGCCATTGGTGTATCACTACTATTAGAATATGGTAGTATGTTATTATTTACCCCACAGCCACGTACTTTCCCAGCAGTATTTGAGGCAGTTACATATCACTTTGGCCCGTTCGTTATCAACAGCCAGCAATTAGTGATCATGCTTGTTTCTGTTATTTTAATGGTTGTATTGACTTATGTAGTTCAAAAAACGAAAATTGGTAAAGCTATGCGTGCAGTATCGTTTGATACTGATGCGGCTCGTTTAATGGGTATCGATGTTGACAGAATTATTTCTGCTACATTTGGTATTGGCTCAGCGTTAGCTGCTGCCGCTGGTGTTTTAGTAGGCGTATATTATAACTCTATCGATCCATTAATGGGCATCATGCCTGGGCTTAAAGCCTTTGTTGCGGCAGTTCTTGGCGGTATCGGAATTATACCAGGAGCTATGGCAGGCGGTGTAATACTTGGTGTTATTGAAGCCTTAGTAAGTGGGTTTATTTCTTCCACATTTCGTGATGCAGCGGCGTTTGCCATCTTAATTATTATCCTGTTATTTAAGCCTTCAGGATTATTTGGCAAAAACACGCGTGAGAAAGTGTAGGTGGCACAGATGAAGGCAGTAACAAAGAAAGATTTAAAAATTATTGGTCTTTGCGTACTTGTTTACGCGATTGTCGAAGGTTTACTTCAAGCAAATTTTATTGGTTCGTTTTGGGAGCTTAACTTAATATTAATTGCAATTAATATTATTATGGCGGCTAGCCTTAATCTTATTAATGGATATACAGGGCAGTTTTCACTTGGACATGCGGGTTTTATGGCAGTTGGTGCTTATGTAAGTGCGATTATTACGGTGAAATTTCAATTGCCATTTCTTTTAGCAATTGTTGTTGGTGCACTGGCATCGGGATTACTTGGTTTACTCATCGGGTTGCCAACGCTTCGCTTAAATGGTGACTACTTAGCGATTGCTACGCTTGGATTAGGTGAAATTATCCGTATTACGATTCTAAACATTCCTTATGTTGGCGGTGCATCTGGATTCATGGGAATCCCACGCTATACTAACTTCGCTTGGGCGTTCTTCGTTTGTTTATTTACGTTGTTTTTTATTAAGAATTTAGTCAATTCTTCACATGGTAGAGCATGTATTTCTATTCGTGAAAATGAAATAGCAGCGGAAGCTATGGGAATTGATACGACGAAGTATAAAGTATTGGCATTTACGATTGGCGCTGCTTTTGCGGGAGTTGCTGGAGCATTATTTGCGCATTACTTTTATATTGCCCATCCTGCATCATTTACATTCATGATGTCCTTTAACTATTTAACAATGGTAGTTATGGGGGGGCTTGGTTCCATTACAGGTTCTGTTGCTGGTGCGGTTATTTTAACTTTCGTTTCGGCAGCACTTGCAAGTTGGCCAGAATGGCGTATGATTGTGTATTCATTAGTGTTAATTCTCTTAATGATTTATCGTCCTCAAGGATTATTTGGTAATGTAGAATTAACAAACATAGGAATATTTAAACGTTTCAAAGGAGGAAATAAGCAATGAACTTATTAAAAGCAGAAAAACTGTCTAAAGTCTTTGGCGGTCTAAAAGCTGTATCTAACTTTGAAATGCATATTGAAAAAGGTGAATTGATAGGGCTAATTGGCCCAAATGGCGCGGGTAAAACGACGGCATTTAACCTTTTGACTGGTGTATATCAACCGACGACAGGTGTAATTGAATTTGATGGCGAGAGTGTTATTGGTCTTAAACCATTCCAAATCACGCAAAAAGGAATAGCGCGTACCTTTCAGAATATTCGCTTGTTCTCGGAGTTAAGCGTACTTGATAATGTAAAAATTGCTTATCATTCTCATGTGAAATATTCAGTGGCGGAAGCTGTATTTCGCGTAGGTAGATACTTTAAAGAAGAACAAGAAATTGAAGAAAAAGCAATTGAATTTTTAAAAATCTTTAAATTAGAGCATAAAAAGGATGAAATTGCAAAAAACTTGCCATATGGTGAACAACGCCGTTTAGAAATTGCTAGAGCTCTTGCAGCTAAACCTAAATTGTTACTTTTAGACGAGCCTGCCGCCGGGATGAATCCACAAGAAACACAGCAATTAATGGAAATGATTCATTGGATTCGAGATGAATTTGGTTTAACTATTTTATTGATTGAACATGATATGAGTCTTGTTATGGGTGTATGTGAACGTATTTATGTGCTTGAATACGGTAGCATTATCGCACATGGCACTCCTGACGAAATTAAAAATAACCCTAAGGTTATTGAGGCTTACCTTGGTGAGGAGGTTGTGTCCTAATGCTAAAGATAGAAAACATTAATGTATTTTATGGCGCGATTCATGCGATTAAAGATATCAGCATTGAAGTAAATGAAGGTGAGATTGTTACTTTAATCGGGGCGAATGGTGCAGGAAAGAGTACAACACTTCGTACGATTTCAGGATTATTAAAACCGAAAACAGGCAAGATTACTTTTGAAGGTAAAGATATTGCAGGGATACCAGCGCAAGCTATCGTAAAAACTGGGATATCTCAAGTTCCAGAAGGTCGTCGTGTATTTGCGAACATGACAGTAATGGAGAATCTAGAATTGGGTGCATATATCAGAAGTGATAAGTCAGGTATTGCAGAAGATATGAATTCTGTATTTGAACGGTTTCCACGTCTTTTAGAGCGTAAATCACAATTGGCTGGTACATTGAGTGGTGGTGAACAACAAATGCTTGCTATGGGCAGAGCTTTAATGAGTCGCCCTCGTTTGCTCCTTTTAGATGAGCCATCTATGGGGCTTGCACCTTTACTCGTAAAAGAAATTTTTACAATCGTACAAGAAATTAACCGTACAGGAACGACAGTACTTCTCGTTGAGCAAAATGCAAATATGGCACTTTCTATCGCCAATAAAGCTTATGTTTTAGAAACGGGCAGAATTACGTTATCTGGTGATGCAAAAGAATTGGCAGCAAGTGAAGAAGTACGTAAAGCATATCTTGGAGGTTAATGGAATCACAGCTTATTTTTACTAAAATTTATTAGGCAAAAAAAGGTTTCAGGTATATAATTAAAATATAAGAATGTGCGAGTGAGAGGAGTGTTTTATTGTGTTTGTAAGCGATATTATGACAAAAAACCCTGTTACGGTTTCTCCTGATCTTATGGTGGATGAAGCTGCATTGATTATGAATAAGAATCGTTTTCGCCGCTTGCCTGTGGTCAAAGACGGCAATGTTGTTGGTTTTATTAGTGATCGCGATATTATGCAGGTCGCACCATCCCCAGCGACTACTTTGTCAAAATATGAGGTAAACTCGTTGTTGGCGAAGATTAAAGTGAAAGAAATCATGAGTAAAAAGGTATATACGATTCAAGCAAATGCGCCAATTGAAGAAGCAGCTCTTATGATGTGTAATAATAAAATTGGTGGAATGCCGGTAATTAGCAGTACGGGTGCTATTGTTGGCATTATTACAGAAACCGATGTATTCAAAGCAGTTGTTGATATTATGGGGCTTACAAAGGCAAACACAAGACTAACGATTCAAGGTGATGATAAAGTTGGTGTTGTACAAAACGTTTCAGCGGTATTTGCCAATATGGGGATTAACATTACGAGTTTAGTAAGTACACAAACTGGGAAAAAAGGAAAATTTGAATTGGTTGTACGTGCTGATATTGATAATGTAGATGAGATTAAAGCAAAGCTTGCAGAAAAGGGCTATGAACTTATTCATCTCGCAAAAATTTCTTAATCGTGATAGAGCTAAGCATGATTGCTTCTATAAATATAGGGAAGCAATCATGCTTTTTATTTTTCTTGCCAAAAATAATTTATAGATGTAATATTAGTTATGAAATATATTTCATAACTAATATTACATCTATAAGGGAGGGCTTATGTGGCAAGACCGCAAAAGGAGCGAATGGTAGAAAAGATTCCAAAGGTTATCTACTATAAACCAGCTGGTATTCCGCTAAATGAGATAAAAGAATTGTCATTGACGATTGAGCAAATGGAAGCAATTCGTTTGATTGATATAGAATTACTAGATCAAGCGACGGCTGCGGAAAAAATGAATGTATCAAGACCTACCTTTAATAGAATTTTGAATAAAGCACGCCGGATTATTGCCTTAGCATTATGGCAGGGGGCGGCGATTCGGATTGAGGGCGGAAATTTCCAAATAGCTGAGATGGGAAAGCGACTATATTGTAATAAGTGTGGATATACATGGGAGATAATGATAAAAAAAGAGGTTTGCCAGCATATGAAAAAGTGTCCACATTGCGAGAGCGAAGTAATTTGCGAATAGATGAATTTTACATAATGATATGAATAAAATAGGAGCGATAGATTTGATATTAGATATTGCAACTGAAGCAATGAATCAAGAACAGAAAAAACGTTTGCAGGAAGAAAAATTGCGAACCCTTTTTCAACGAGTGTATGAAAAGAGTGAGTTTTATCGTGAAAAAATGGATAAGCTAAAGATTGATGCGGAAGCTAAAGATGTTTTTGGCAGCTTAGAAAAAATGCCGTTTACGACAGATGAAGATATCAAGCGTTGTTATCCCTTTGGTCTGCTTACAATGCCCGTGAGCGGTGTTGCCTTTTTTGACTATTCGCTAGAAGAAAAAATTGCTGCAGGTTTTACGCTCAATGATAGAATGCGAAGAATTGAAACGATTTGTCGCAGCTTAGTAGCCTGTGATATCACCATGTGTTCAACGCTCTTGATAGATTCTCATGGCATTGGATTGGATGAATTGAATCTTATGCAGCAGGCAGCTGAACGTATTGGGATTACAGTATTGATAAATCATGATAGAGATTTAGTAAATATGATGGCTGTGCTGCGTGATTTCGGGGTGACAACGCTTTACACATCGACTGAAAGAAGTAAAAATTTTGGTGCATATTTAAATGAAAATCGTCAAAAGTGTTTTTTGCAGAGTATTTTATGCAACGCTTCCCATTGTAATGATCAAGAAAAAAGCGATTTAGAAACGCAGTTTAATATCCCTATATATCGTTTGTATAATGTAGCGGAAAAGCTAGGCTTGTTTATTGGTAGTGAATGTGTTCATCAAGAGGGGATACATATTCATGATGACTATTTTTATGTTGAGGCGATAAATCAAGATGGGATGGCATTGCCGTACGGTGAAAGTGGAGAGCTTGTCGTTACGACATTAAGTCATGAAGCTATGCCTATTCTGCGATATAGAACAGGGAAAAAAGCGGTTATGGAAAACTCAGTATGTAAATGCGGACGTACTTCATTGAAAGTACAGTTCTTTTCATAATGACGATAGTGGAGCTATTGATTCTTATTGCTAATTGCAAATAATAAACGAATATATTTAGGAGATGAACTTTATGGCATGTGGAATGGGGCAAAACAAACAATATGAAGAGCAAAGTAAGAAAATTCAAGATTTGATGAAAAATATAAAGCATAAAATTGCTGTGATGAGTGGTAAAGGCGGTGTAGGGAAAAGTACAGTTTCAGCGAATATTGCAATTGGACTGAGCAAAATGGGGTATAAAGTTGGCTTGCTTGATGTTGATATTCATGGACCTAGTATTGCAGGTATTTTAGGGATAAGAGATGCTGCAATTGAATTTAATGAGGATAGAATGGTGCCTTATCCTTACTCGGAAAATTTAAAAGTATTGTCTATGCAATGTTTATTAAATCAACCAGATGATCCAATTATATGGCGTGGCCCCGCTAAAATTGGGGTAGTAAGACAATTTTTATCGGATACTGAATGGGGAGAACTGGATTACTTAATTATTGATACGCCACCAGGAACAGGGGATGAACCGCTTACTGTGGCACAAACGGTGGATGAATGTAAGGCGCTGCTCGTGACAACTCCACAGGAGATTTCTTTGGCAGATGTGAGAAAATCCATTAACTTTTGTAGACGCGTAAAATTACCTATTTTAGGTTTAGTAGAAAATATGAGCGGATTTGTTTGTCCAACGTGTCATACGCTGCATAATATTTTTCAATCAGAAGGTGGCAAGAAAACGGCAGCAGATTTTGATATAGAATTTTTAGGCAGTTTGCCAATTGATCCTAATGTTGTTGTAAGTGGTGATTCTGGACAAAGCCTTGCCGAAGATAGCCCTGTAAATGCTGGATTAGATGAAGTGTTAAAAAATATAATAAATCAGACGGAGAACAAATAGAAAAAGGCCTTAAGTAGTTATTGACATATGTCTATAATGTGTTATTATATAAATGAAAGCGACATATGTCAATAACTTAAGGGGATGAATGATATGCCAAGAAGAGATGGTACAGGTCCAAATGGAAGAGGCTGTTGTTTAAAAGGGCAGAACAATGGACAAGGAAAAGATAAATTTAGACAAGGCTATTGCCATGGCTTTAGTAGGAAAGAAAATATGTCTAATATCTCTACTAATCATCAAGAAAAATAGTATAATAAAAATAAAACCAGAGGACGCTCTGGTTTTACTTTTATTATACTAGGGGGAATCTTAATGCCAAGACCGCGTAAATGGAGACGGGTTTGTAGGATGCCACAAAACGATTGTTTTGGACCTTTAAATAGTGCATCGAATATGGATATTGTCATGACCGTAGATGAGTATGAGGCGGTACGTCTCATTGACTTAGAAGGATTAAGCCAAGAAGATTGTGCACAAAGGATGAATGTAGCAAGAACTACAATTCAAGGAATTTATAGCGCGGCTAGAAAAAAGTTGGCAGATACATTGGTGAATGGTAGGCGGCTAATTATTCAAGGCGGTGATTATCAATTATGTGAAGGAGATTTTTGCAATAAGGGCTGCCGTAAAAAATAAACTTAATAAGTGTGACTTTATCACCGATAAAAAAAGTGTTTTAATATATAATAAGCGTAATTTAGGGATAAATTTTTAAAGGATAAGTGAGAAAATCTTCTTAACTTTGTGATAAAGGGAGTGCTTATTATGAATAAAAAGCAGAAAGTATTGATTATTGGTGGGGTGGCTGGAGGAGCTTCAACTGCTGCACGATTACGTCGCTTAAATGAGCAGGCCGAGATTATTTTATTCGAGCGAGGCGAGCATATTTCGTTTGCAAATTGTGGACTGCCGTATTATATTGGCGGGGAAATAAAAAACAGGTCATCGCTTTTGGTGCAAACGCCACAGCGCTTTAGAAATAGATTTAATATAGATGTTCGAAATTACCATGAAGTAGTAGAAATTCATCAAGAAGATAAAATGATTACTGTTCGCAATCTCCAAACAGATGAAGTCTATCAAGAAAGTTATGATCAATTGGTTTTATCTATGGGAGCAGAACCGATAAAGCCTAAGATAGCGGGGCTTGATTCAAAAAAGATTTTTACGTTGCGGAATATACCTGATACCTTGAAGATGAAAACGTATATTGAGCAAAAAAAACCAGCGCATGCAGTTGTGATAGGTGGAGGATTTATTGGGCTAGAAATGGTTGAAAACCTTCATAAAGCAGGTGTCCAAGTTGCATTAATTGAAGCGGGAAATCAGGTTCTGGCACCGCTTGATTATGATATGGCGTGTGAAGTTCATGCTCATTTGCGCAGTAAGGGAATAAAACTTTATTTAGGAAACGCTTTACAGGCGATTCATGAAGCGGAGAATCATGTTGTTGTTGATTTAAAGAATGGTGTGATAAAAACCGATATGGTGATTATGGCAATTGGGGTTCGACCTGAGAGTGATATTGCGAGAAAAGCAGGAATTGAATTAAATGAGCGTGGTGCAATTGTTGTCAATGGAAAAATGCAGACATCTATTCCTGATATTTTTGCAATTGGAGATGCGATAGAAGTTATTGATTTTGTTACAAAACAGCCAACATTTGTTCCACTTGCAGGGCCGGCGAATAAACAGGGGAGGATTGTTGCCGATGTAATTTGTGGATTCGATCGTTCTTATCAGGGAACACAAGGATCCTCGATTCTAAAAGTTTTTGATTTAACTGTTGCAACTACAGGTATTAATGAAAAAACAGCCAAAAGATTACAGCTAAATTACGAAAAATCATTTACACATTCAGAAAATCATGCAAGGTATTATCCAAATGCAATGGATATGTCGCTTAAGACTATTTATGAAAAAAGTACGGGGAAAATCTTAGGGGTTCAGATTGTGGGTTATGGTGGTGTAGATAAACGTTGTGATATTTTTGCAACGGCAATTCGTGCGCAAATGACGGCTTATGATTTAACAAGACTAGAGTTATGCTATGCACCACCGTTTGGTTCAGCGAAAGATGCTGTAAATGTGGCTGGATTTGTGATTGAAAATATTTTGACGGATAAAATGCATATTTTTCATTGGCATGATATTGCGGATTTGCAAAAACGTAAAGATGTTACATTATTAGATGTTCGAACTATTGAAGAATATAATAATGGGAATATTTCTGGTTTTATAAATATTCCGCTCGATGAATTGCGCGAAGCCTTGCCCCTATTAGATAGTTCAAAGCCGGTATATGTGGCATGTGCAATTGGGCTTCGAGGTTACCTTGCAGCGAGGATATTGATGCAACACGGTTTTGAAGTCTATAACTTAAGTGGTGGCTATCGGTTATATCAGTTTATTGATGAAGAAAAAATTGAAATTTGATATGATTTTGTCAAATATATTTGTTAATGATGGTCGATAAATATAGATATTTACCATTAATCAATATATAATGAGATAAATAATAGGATAAATGATATTAAATATAAATAGATAGCTTAATTTTTAATAGAAGGGATGGATTTTATGTTTTTTAAGAAACAACAGACATCGTCTTGTCAGGAAATGAGCTGTATCTTGGATTACGTTGATCGATCGATTAAAGGTGAATCGGTCAAATGTCCGACAACGAATCATACAATGCATAATAAGGTGATTGCACAATTTGATCGGTTGGTAGCCAATGAAAAAAGAATGGCAGATGCGGCAAAGGAAATACTAAATATTGCAAGCTTGACAAGCAGTTTTGATGTGGAAATGAGTTTTATGTCGAAACAATTGATGGAGTTTGCTGAGGAACTAGCTTCTCTGAGCGAAAATAATCTTGCAATTGTTGAAGAGACTACAGCGACGATGAATCAGGTAAATGAAACCATTGATTCAACTGCTACTACATTAGATAAGGTAGCTGACGGATCCAAAGTATTGGCAGATAAGAATAATAACAGTAAAAATTTATTGGTGGAAGTGGGCGATTTAAAAGAGGCTGTAGTCAAAGATACGGGAATGATGAATGAAAAAATTGAGCAGTTGGTTAATTTGAGTGCTGAGGTAGGTAAGATTGTTGACAGCGTCCAGGAGATTGCCAACCAAACAAATTTATTGGCTTTGAATGCGGCGATTGAAGCGGCTCGTGTAGGTGAACAAGGAAAAGGTTTCTCTGTAGTTGCGGAAGAAATTCGTAAATTGTCTGATGATACGAAACACAATTTAGATGGAATGAGAAGCTTCGTGGAAAATATTCATATGGCAGCACGTGCCGGTAAAATAAGCATGGACAGAACGCTAGAATCAACAAATCATATGAGTGACAAGATTGATATGGTATCAGAAACTGTTGGCGAGAATATTGATATGCTAAATGGTGTAATCGTCAGTGTAAGGGATGTCAATGAATCTATGCAAGGAATACGCTCAGCAGCGGACGAAATCAATAAAGCAATGGAAACTTCAAGTGTGGATGCGGAACGCTTTAGCGAAATGACGCGTTTGTTCCATAATGATGCAGTGGAAAGTGCGGATTATGCAGAAAATATTAGACAGATTGATGCTCAATTATCTGGGATAACAGAAAACCTGTTTAAAGGATTACGCGAAGGTCGTCATGCGATTACAAATCAAGAATTGCAAGAGGTTATTAAAAAAGCGCGGCAAGCACATATTGGATGGTTAGCTAAAGTGAAAACGATGGTTGATGAAATGAAACTGGCACCAATACAAACGGATTCACATAAATGTGCATTTGGGCATTTTTATCATGCGATTGAAATTGATATCCCAATATTGGCGGACGAATGGAAGCAGATTGATGAAATACACGATCAATTCCACTCTCTCGGTGATCGACTAATTGATGCAATTAAAGAAAAAAATCTTAATGAGGCGAAATCGTTGTATGGACGGGCAGATACCTTGTCTCAATCTATGCTTGGACTTTTACAGCGTATAGATGAAAAAATTACGAAACTTACAGCAGAAGGAACTAGAATTTTCGAATGATTTCCGCCTAATAGACTAGATAATTTGAAATACATATGTTAATATAAAAATAATCAGGTATACATTGTATACTGGGCATTATGCAGCAGGAATAATAACCTGTGGGGCTTTTATAGTTCCACAGGTTTTTTGGTATAGCGAAGTTTTGACACTTTTACGTTGACGGGTTCATTATATACATGAAGAGGGATTTGGGAGGCGAGTTTATCGATGACAGAGGAAAGTAGCAATGCATTGAAAAGACGTACGGCATGGTTGTCTATTATTTCAAATACAACGCTTGTCATTTTGAAATTAATTGTAGGTTTATATACTGGTGCAGTCAGCCTTATCTCGGAAGCAGCACATTCGGGGATTGATTTAGTTGCAGCTATCATAGCATTTTATGCGGTGAAAAAGGCAGTTGAGCCACCAGATAAGGAGCATGCATATGGGCATGGTAAATATGAAAATTTATCCAGTGCAATAGAGGCGCTGTTAATTGTTTTTGCAGCAATTTGGATTGTTTATGAGGCTGCACAGAAAATGAAACATTTAACAGAGCCAGAATATCTCGAATATGGGATTATCATTATGGGAATCTCGATTGTTGTAAACTATTTTGTTTCTAAACGATTGATGCATGTAGCGAGAATTACACATTCTCAAGCTTTAGAAGCAGATGGATTGCATTTGCAAGCGGATATTTGGACTTCGATTGGAGTTCTTTTTGGATTAGTAGCGATAAAAGTTACGGGCTGGTTATGGATTGACCCTGTTATCGCAATTATTGTGGCAACGATTATTTTTAAAGCTGGTTATGACATGACGGTTGCAAGTGCAAAGGAACTTACTGATATGAGCCTGCCGTCAGAGGATGAGAGGATATTATCTGATATTTTTCAAGACCAGCCTGAGATTCGAGGATTTCATCAATTGAGAACGCGTAGGTCGGGTGCGTATAGAATTTTAGATGTGCATATTCTGCTTGATCGCGAGATGCCATTACATGAGGTACATGAAATTTGTGATCAATTGGAGAATAAAATTAAACAGTCTTTAGGTACGATGTGTGATGTGACTATTCATGCGGAGCCTTATGGAGATGTGCCCAATAGATCGTTAAAGTAAATAGAAAAAGAGCTACTCATTGAAAGTCATTTTCAATGAGTAGCTCTTTTTTTCTGGATATATTAAGCTAAGATTAATTTTTCTAATACTAATGGTTCAACATATTCGCCATTTTTAAATGCACGCATATTCCCGCCGGAGATTTCATCAATTAAAGCGATATGATTGTCCGCGCCAACACGCCCGAATTCAAATTTGATGTCATAAAGTTCGATGCCTTTTTCGGCAAGCGTTTCTTTTACAATATTGCCAATTTTTTTTGTTAAATCTTTTAATATTTCATATTCGGATTCGCTTAAAATGTTAAGCATAGCTAATGCATCTTTAGTAATTGGCGGATCCTCGCGATCATCGTCTTTTAATGTAACTTCAACAAAAGCGTCTAATTCTTGTCCGTCTTGTGCATATTTTCCATAACGACGTAGAAAACTACCGACTGCACGATAACGGCAGATAACTTCTAATCCTTGACCAAAGACGGTTGCTGGTTTTACTGTCATCGTTGCATTTTCAATATCTGCAGAGAGGTAATGTGTTGGAATCCCTTTGGCATTTATAATTTCAAAAAAATACTTTGTTAAACTCAAACCTGCACGACCAGCGCCTTCGATAGATAAACCTACAGTATTTGCACCTGGATCAAATACACCGTCCGTACCAGTTACGTCGTCTTTAAATTTTAATAAGTAGTTACCATCTTCGAGTTTGTAAACGTTTTTTGTTTTTCCTGTATAAACTAAGTCCATTTTTTCCTCCTAGATGTTATGTAATTTTGTTACCTAATTACATCATACTACAGGTAGAAAAAGACTGTCAAAGAATTTGGTTTTGTAGCAAATTTTTTCTTGATACTTCATACCGTAATAAATATAATTACGGTATGAAAATAAAGGAGAATGATGATGAATAAAATATTGTTATTAATTTCAATGATTGTATTCTTAGCGCTTATATTGGCAGGCTGTGCTAATGCAAATACGCAAAATAACGTAAATAATGAAGAGGGAGGGACTTATGTGCGAATTTCGGGTGATGAAGCAAAAAAAATCATAGATGAAAATAGAAGTGTGATTATTTTGGATGTGCGGACACCTGAGGAATATAAGACAAAGCATATTCCAGGCGCGATCCTTATTTCAAATGAAACAATTACAAATAAAGAAATTGAAGGGATAAAAAAAGCGGATACAGTTTTAGTTTATTGCCGTAGTGGAAATCGTAGTTGAGAAGCATCGGAAAAACTAATTGCTATGGGGTATAAGCATGTATATGATTTTGGGGGCATCGATGCATGGCAATATGAAACGGAGTCTGATTCATACCAAGAAAAATAAAAGGATAGGAAATAATTGAAGAAGATGACGAGTGAATTTACAATTGCCGTTCATGCATTGGTTTTTAAAATCATAAGCAAACGAGTCAATCCAGTGAATCGATTGCTGAGAATGTCTGCACACATCTTGTACGTATTAGAAAAGTGTTGGCTAAGCTTAAAAAGCGTATTTAGTAATAACAAAAGAAGGGAAGTATGGGGGATATCCAACGAAGTCTGCAGATTGGACAAAGATAAAAGAAAGCAAATTTGTTTATTTTAGTGATACAATGCTTGCTTTAAAAGAATTACCTAGAGCGGTAGGTATTATTGGTGGCGGTTATATCGGCTTAGAAGTTACCTATTTTTATCAAAACTTTGGAGTGCTTGTAAGCTTTGTTTCAGGCAGAACTTTAGATCCATCTAACTACTATTCGCAGTTATTTTGACTACCCTGATCTCAGCTCTTGCTGAAAGATGAGAGTCTAGGGGGGATTATTACATAGATTAAAAAGGCAGATAATGAAGTTATACTTCATTATCTGCCTTTTCATATGATGTTAACCTTTGGGACAATGTTCCTGTATGCAGTTCAAACAGATTATTGTCATAATCATGAAAATAAATTGAATATCCTTCGCCTGACATACGTTGTCTAGGCGGTTTTAACTCCAAGTTAAGATTTTTAATTTTTTTGAGGTAGATATCTACGTCTTGTTCCTCTATTTTGAAAGCAATATGGTGATAGGTCCGGTGAACAATCGCCTCACTTTCCATAATTGCAATCCATTGATTCCCGATAAGAAAAAATTTTTCTTTATATAGCGAATGCTTTTTTTCTTCGCTGGTATAGATTTCTTTTGCATCAAAAACTTTTTTAAAAAGATTAGCAGTCCGGTCGAGATTTTTTACGATAAAAGTAATATGACTAATGCCTGTAATCATTTAAATCACCTTCTATATAAAATATGGGAATGCATTTTTATTTAAAATAAAGGTCAGGACGACGGTCATGAAAAACATTAATGCTAGAACGGATTTCTTGTAATAATTGCAAATTTAACTCGGCGACAATTATTGACTCTGCCTCCGTTGCTTTTTCAAGGATTTTTCCCCACGGATTAATGAGCATAGAATTGCCGCAGAGATGAAATTTATCAAATCTTCCTGAGCCGTTAATTGCAGCAACAAAGCATTGATTTTCAATAGCGCGCGCTTGACTTAAAATTTCCCAATGCATTTTTCGCTCGATAGGCCAAGCTGCGGGAATGAAAAGTAAATCTACATTTTGCACTGTAAGTGAGCGGACTAATTCACAGAAGCGAAGATCGTAACAAATGATAACGGCGCATCTTATACCATCTAGTTCAAAGACAACATATTTATTTCCAGCGGTAAAAAGTTTATCTTCCTTTGCGGGAGAAAAAAGATGGATTTTATCATAAGAAGCCACTAAGTTACCAGAACGGTCAAAGGTATAATTCGTATTGTACAATTGCTTGTCAGTAATTCTAGCAATTGATCCACCGACGATATTTACATTATATTGTTTGGCTAAATTACTTAGAAAAGATTGACATTTCTCTCCGTTTGGGTCAGTATATTCATTTAAAGGACGGGGGAAAAAACCTACATTCCACATTTCCGGTAAGGCGATGATATCAGGCTTATTTTCCATACTCTTTTCTATTAAGCGATGTATAGTGGCTTGATTTGAGGTGAAATCACCGAGCTTTATTTGCATTTGTAGGAGCGATACTTTCATTATTCATCCTCACCTTCTTTGTTTTTATAGATACATTTGAAGAGTTTATCCGAAGGCTAATCTGTGCTAGGACTCCTGACTCCATAGGGGAGAAGCGAGCAGATTAGCCTCTGTATAAGGGCGGTTAGGATTCAGATGAAGTAAAACCTCCATCTGAATCAGTCTACTTTATAATTATCTCATTTATTATGCAGGATTTTGTCAAGATAAAAGAGAAAAATACAGCAAGATTATTCGGCTAAACTATTGTTTATTTGATGCACGCGGGAGAGCATCATTTCTGTTTTTTTAGCTGAAATGACGCAATTTGTAAATCGTGATTATATATCTGCTTATAGATTAAGTGAAATTTAGGATTTTGTAAATGGAGGTGAATTTTAACTTATGGATATAAAGGGAAAGGTAAAATCAAATGCGATCGCCGAATTGATATCGGCTAGGCTTCACGATGCTGTGCATATCCACCAGGTTGCATATGTTAAAAGGTTTTTAGAGCGGTATTTGGCAGATGAAAAATTTCGTAATATATACGGTGAAAAACCACAGGCTTTACTAAATCAATATCGTGTACCGTTTAATGCGGATGAATTGCAATATCTATTTACTCCGGAGTTTTATTTGTTGGATGATATGAGCTTGCCAATGATTATGCGGAGGTATAGAGCTTATTTAATCGAACGTCGCAATTTGCGTATGATTGTGCAAAATGAATTAGGCAGGGTGAAAAATAAGGCATTTGAAGCGTGGCGAAATCGGCAAATAAATCGTTGCAAAGGTGAATTTGGGAATCGAAGCCGTTCAATTATTCACCACCCAATTGCTTTTGAGTTGACGACAGGACGAACGGTGACCGATTCTTTTCGTTTTCGTTCGGAAAATAAGCCGCTAACGCGTGTTTTTCAACTAAATCAAGAAAATATTGCTCTATGGCAAAGTATTTTACATAGTACATATAATTTATTCGGGAAAACGGTAAATCATTGTTATTTTGCAACCGATCCTTTGGATAATATAGAGTATAAAGCGTTTGCGGATATCTATCAGAAGATTTATCAATATATTCCGCAAGTTGCGACTTCTTTAGCATTGCAAGACGTTGAACAAACAAAACTATTTCTGAAAAATGCAGCGATGTTGCCGACGATGCATCAATTTTTTGTACACAGTTTAGCAGATTTTCATCGATTAATGGATGCTTTTAGTCCAGAGGAGTTATTATATGTTGATTTAGTCTTAGATTTTCCTCAAGCAAAAAAATTAAAGGATATTGTAATTTATGATGATCAGACGAAAAAAGCTGAATATGTAAAAATGGATTCATTGATGGTCAAATCCGCGATTGAGTGTTCTGGATTTGTCGTTAATATGCCAGAAAAGAGAGTACGATTAACGACGCCTTGTAATATAGACTATCAACATCCAGAAGGAAATATTGTTTTAGCTGAAACTGGATTTAGCGATGCTGCAGATTTTGAAGAAAAAATCCGGCAAATGATTAAAATATATATGCCAGTAGAAGTTGATCGGACGAAAATTATTACTTTTAAGCCTTATTATCGTTATTCTAAGCAAAAAAGCGGTTTTTGTTTAGAAAGTATGGCAAAATATAAATGGACATTTTTAGACGATATTGAATTAAATCAGCCAGTATATCAATTGGTTGGTGAGTTGATTGATGAAGCGATGTATACAAGCCGTGAAATAGCAACGTTACTTATTGATCAAGAAATTAAGCCGGAAATAACATTTGCATGTATTCAATCCTTATATGATGCAGGAGTTCTCCAAGAAAGAAAATAACTGCAAACGAGCAACAGGCATTTTAGCTGTTGCTCGTTTGCAGTACTTTCTGCTATTCGACATCTGTTAAGTCGGTTGGACTTTCAATAGGATTTGGACATGCAAATGCGCAATCTGGATTTAAAGGTTCTGTAGTGTCGAAACAAGAATTTTCCTTACAGAAGCATTTTAAAACACGCCGTAATACTTCAACTTCAACGATTTGCTCAATAGTGTTGTCTTCAATAGGGTTTTGCGCTAAGCTAAAGACATCAATTGGTGCACATGTCGTGCTGAGGAATTCAGCCAAGAATTTAATCTTGCAACATAATAATGCTTGAATGATATCAATCAGTGTACCAGCTTGGTCAAAGCGAATAATGGCGCGTTCGTATACTTCAATTGGCACGCCAGGAATACGGCCAATTTCTTCGGCTGAGCCAACGAGCAGTCTATATGTACTCGCTAGAGACGCTAAATTTGGTACAAGCGCATTTACGTCAGCAATAATGACATCGAGAATAGGCGTTGCCATATAAAATCACCTCAACTGTAATTGCTACAGTATAGTATGTGATGATCAAGAAAAATGTGAGTTTATTTATAAAGTAGACTTGATTTGGATGAAGTTTTGACTTCACCTGAATCTTATCTGCCAATACTCCCGCTTATAGAAGCTGGGAGTATTAGCGCAGGTTAGCCATCGGATAAACTTTAAGGAGGATAAAATGGAAAGAGTGAAATATGAAATAGGCGATATCGTAAAGATGAAAAAAACACATCCATGTGGTAGTGATTTGTGGGAAATTACCCGCACGGGTATGGACTTTGGAATCAAGTGTCAAGGTTGCGGACGATGGGTCATGATTCCGCGGATAAAGTTTGAAAAGGCAGTGAAAAATATCGTAAGTAAAAAAAGCGAATCATAGCTTTAGTTAAAGGAGGCTTGCGTTTTGGCAAAGGTGATTATTATCGGAGCGACTTCCGGCATTGGCAAAGCGTTAGCAGAGGTTTATGCGAATCAAGGATTTGAAGTCGGAATTACAGGACGTAGAGAAGAAATCTTAGATGAGCTAAAAAATGAATTGCCAACGAAGGTTTATGTAAAGACAATGGATATTCGTAATACAGAGTTAGCCAGTAAAGGGCTAGAAGAGTTAATCGGGGAAATGCAAGAGGTGGATATTATTATTCTCAATGCGGGTGTAGGCAAGGTAAATTGGAGCCTTGACTTAGACCTTGAGTTAAATACGTTAAAAACGAATGTTATGGGATTTACGACGATGTGCAATGTAGCTATGCAGTATTTTTTGTCGCAAGGCAAAGGTCATTTGGCAGGTGTTTCTTCTATTGCAGGGATACGAGGGCTGGGGGGAGCACCAGCTTATTCGGCATCAAAAGCATTTATTATAAATTATCTTGAATCGCTTCGGGCAATTGTTTTTCGTCGTAAGGCGAAAATCATCATAACGAATATACAGCCTGGTTTTGTTGATACCAATATGGGACAGGCAAGTGAATTTTGGCGGATTTCTCCACAAGCTGCAGCAAAGCAGATTTACAGGGCAATAAAAAACAAAGAAAAACAAGTTTATGTGAGTTCGAGATGGCGGTTTATTGCCTATTTACTAAAAGTATTGCCTGGCTGGATAATCAAGAGGATTGGTTAATCGAGGTATTGCTTTTCACTGGTGGATAATCTACAATAGAAATGATTTGTTTTTTTGGAAATAGCAAAAATGGGAAATAGATAAAGTAAGGTGGAATAAAGATTTATGAGTAACTTAGAAGTCGGCATTGTTGGATTGCCGAACGTTGGTAAAAGTACATTATTTAATGCAATTACAAAAGCAGGCGCAGAAGCGGCAAATTATCCGTTCTGTACGATTGAGCCGAATGTGGGAGTTGTTGATGTACCGGATCCTCGTCTACAAGTGTTAAGTGATATGAATCAAGCGAGAAAAATTGTACCAGCATCTATTCGTTTCGTTGATATTGCAGGTCTAGTAAAAGGTGCTGCACAAGGAGAGGGCTTAGGAAATAAATTCTTGTCGCACATTCGCCAAGTAGATGCAGTGGCACAAGTGGTTCGTTGTTTTAAAGATGAAAATATTACACACGTAGAGGGCGGGATTGATCCAATTCGTGATATTGAAATTATCAATACCGAATTATGCCTAGCCGATTTAGAATCTGTAGAAAAGCGTATGGAGCGTTTACAGAAGTTAGCGAAAAGCGGCGATAAAAAAGCGCGTGAAGAATTAGATTTATTAAGCCGCGTAAAGGAAGTGCTAGGAGAAGCATTGCCGGCACGTCGTGTGGAAATGACAGAAGATGAGCTTTTACTCGTTCGTGATTTAAATTTGCTTACATTAAAACCAACTTTATTTGTAGCAAATGTTGCGGAAGATGAAGTTGCAACGGCGGATGCTGAAAATCAATATGTGCAAAAAGTAAAAGAATATGCAGCGCATGAAAAAGCGGAAGTAATTGTAGTATCGGCAAAGGTAGAATCTGAAATTGCTGAACTAGATGAAACGGATGCGAAAGATTTCTTAGCAGAGCTTGGGCTAACTGAATCTGGCTTGGATAAATTAATTAAAGCGTCCTTTAAATTGCTTGGATTAATTACTTTTTTAACAGCGGGTGTACAGGAAGTTCATGCTTGGACAATTACGAACGGAACAAAAGCGCCGGCTGCTGGGGGTAAAATTCATAGTGATATTGAACGCGGCTTCATCCGTGCCGAGATTGTTTCTTATGATGACCTCATTGCGGCAGGAAGTCAAAATGCAGCACGGGAAAAAGGGCAAGTGAGGCTTGAAGGAAAAGAATATATCATGAAAGATGGAGATGTAACATATTTCCGCTTTAACGTATAAAATAACCCACCCAGCTTAAATAATATTTAGGCTGGGTGGGTTTGTTTTTGGGATATCGGGAAGAGCTATATACAAAACAGATAAAAATATCCAGCTAACAAGGTGTAAAGTAAAAGCTTTGTGTGATGGATAGGCTTTTAAGTAAAGCTTAAAGGTAGTAAAGTGAAATTTTGAAGAAATCGTCATAGGATATTCTTTTATCGTGGTATAATTATAATAATCAGTTAAAATAAAATTAGTAATCATTTAGCTGAAAATTTTTAGATAAAGTATGGCGATTTGTGTTAAATTTAAAAATAGAATAAAAGGAGTTGATTATTATCTTTCATAAGTTTTTTTCTTGCTTTTCTATGACTCATGAACACAGTCAGAAAGCGCGAGAATTTTTGCGTTATATCGGTCCTGGTATTTTAATTACGGTAGGATTTATTGACCCTGGAAACTGGGCATCTAATATGGCTGCGGGTGCTGATTATGGTTATCAATTGTTGTGGATGGTGACATTATCGACAATTATGTTAATTATATTGCAGCATAATGTTGCGCATCTGGGAATTGTTACTGGGTTATGTTTATCAGAAGCTGCTTCGATTTATTTGCCGGCATGGCTGGCACGTCCAGTTCTTCTATCGGCGGTTATAGCGGCAATAGCAACATCATTGGCAGAAGTGCTCGGCGGCGCGATTGCATTAGCGATGTTATTCGGGATCCCAATTAAAATTGGTGCAGTGTTAACTGCGGCTTTTTGCAGCTGGCTGCTTTGGTCTAATGCATATCAAAAATTAGAAAAATTAATTATTGGATTTGTATCGTTAATTGGATTATCTTTTTTGATTGAACTCAGTTTTGTTCAAATTGATTGGGGACAAGCCGCTGTGGGCTGGGTAGTACCGTCGATTCCTGATGGTGCGATGCTTATTATCATGAGTGTATTAGGGGCGGTTGTTATGCCGCATAATTTATTTCTTCATTCGGAAGTTATACAAAGTCGCCAGTGGAATTTAGAAGATGAGACAGTAATAAAAAGACAGTTAAAATACGAATTCGTTGATACTTTATTGTCGATGGGAATTGGCTGGGCAATTAATAGTGCGATGATTCTCATTGCCGCTGCGGTATTTTTCAGCCATCAAGTTTCAGTTGATGAATTACAGCAAGCTCAGGACATGCTAAAACCTCTACTGGGAGATGGTGCGGCGATTTTATTCGCTATTGCTTTATTTCTCGCGGGGATTGCTTCTACAACGACAGCTGGAATAGCGGGTGGCAGCATTTTTGCCGGAATGTTTAAGGAACCTTATAATATCAAAGACCAGCATTCTTATACTGGAGTTTTTCTCACTTATATTTTGTCTGTATTGGTGATTTTTCTGATTGATAATCCATTTGAAGGATTAATTTATTCGCAAATGGCATTGAGTGTTCAATTACCATGGACGATTGGTATACAGGTTTATCTGACTTCTTCTTATAAGGTGATGGGCAAGTATGTAAATAGCACGTGGACTAAAATTGTGTTGTGCAGTATAGGGGTTATTGTCGCAATCCTTAATATTCTTCTTCTTAAGGAATTACTATTCTAGAACCGGTGAACATGGCGAAGCGCTTATTAATTTAAGCACGCCGGAAGCGATAAAATCTGCTTTAGACATTATTGATAGTGCTATGGAAAATGCGATTTCCGAACAAGCAAAAATCGGTGCAAAACAGCAAGTACTGCAATATAGTGTGAATAACTACACGACAACAGAAGAGAATACTTTGTCAGCTCAATTAGTAATACAAGATACTGATTTTGCGAAGAAAATAGTGAACTTAAATCAGACAAACGTATTAAACCAAGTAAATATACTGATGATGGCACAGCGCAATCAAGACAGAAATGTGTTTCGGCATTGCTACAGTAGTGCTACCATTAGAGGAATTTCCAATAGAAAAGACTACATGAGGAAAATGATAAGCCATTTGCATTCATGTAGTCTTTTTTGTTTATATTAATTTCGATATCAATACGACGATAGGTATAGCAATGATTGTTCTCTGCAAAAAAATAATAAATAAATGTTTTATTCCCAACCCGACATTGCTTTTTACGATAATACTGCCTACTTCTGTCATATAGATGATTTGAACAAGTGATAATACACCAACGATAAATTTCCCTTGCTCACTTAGATCACTCGGCATAATAAGAGCAGGAATAAACATATCAATAAATCCTACTAATGTGGCAGGTGCAATGGTAAATGCTTCAGATACGCCGAGCAGTTGAAGGTATAATCCCATTGGATAAGAGAGCCAGTAGAAAATTGGTGTACAGTTTACTAATAAAGACCCAATAGTACCCCAAGCGACGACGATTGGAATGATATCGAGAACAATTCCAATTGTCATTTTTAGTCCATCGCAAAAGGCTTTACTTAAACGAAAGTTTTTTGATCGCTCAATTGCAGCAGAAAGTGCCCAATGAAATAATTTCTTATCTTCAGGGACTTCTTCATTTAACTTTTCACCAGCTCCGTGACAATACGTATCAGCAATATTTTTTAGCGGGTATAAGCGCACGCCAATGATTGCTAGGAAAATACCGATACCTGTAATCGTTAAATAAAGAAGCGGGAAAATATGTGCAAGGTTAAGTGTTTGTGCTACAACTAGGCAAAAGGGTATGGATACGAGAGAAAAGTTTGTCATAATCGTTGCAGCTTCACGTTTTGTATAGTAGTTGCTATTATACTGGTTTGCAGTAATTAAAACAGCTGTATTTGAAGAAGCAAGCCAAGAGGCAATCAAGTCAACTGAAGCTCTGCCAGGAACATGAAACAAAGGGCGAATCAAAGGTTTTAGTAAAACGCCAACAAACTCCATAATTCCGCAATCCGTCAAAAAAGGGAGAATAAAACTCAGCGTAATTGCAATTGCAATTAAAGTTTTTGCAAGCCCGACCATAGTCGCGCCATTATCTTCACTGCGAATAATTTCCGGACCAATATCAAACATTACACATAGGGTAACAATAAGAGCAATTATTTTTGTAATCATAATCCAATTATCGACGAAGAAAAGGTCTTTTAGCCAAAGCTTTTCTGTTAAGATTGTTGGACGAAATAACTTAGCGATAAAAATCCCAAGTACCGCAATCGTTATAATGAGCAGTAAAAGATAGGGGGTAGTTTCTTGTAAATATTGATCAGTTAAATCTGTAATTAAACTAATTGGCGTAGCAAAGGATTCTTGTCCAGGCATAGGGAACATAAACATAAATAGACCAAATCCAGAGAATAAAATAAATTTTATCAGTGCTTTTAAATTGTCTGGATTTCTTAAGGTAGTTAAACTTTTCATGGAAGCCCTCTTTCTCTTTATAATTTTAGGATGAATACTGTATACAATGCAGTAATAATCAATATTTTACTACTATCTGATTTATTTGTCGAATTATAAAGGAAAACTTGATTTAGATAGATTATTTAATCCATATAGATATTAGGTTGACTTTAGCTGTTCTAGGATGTGCTTAATGATATAAGATAGAAGGTTATAACGCCGTGAAGAAAGATCTTTGGTCTTGTGTGAAGCTCTTATTTTTCTGGATAAATAGATTAGTTATTGGATGAATTTTTTGTATGCGATGATTTTAAAGAAATATAGCTGTTTTAGATGAAGTAAATATGGTATATTAAAAGAATTCAAGAGAAATACATAATCTTTCCTGTGGACAGGAGTGGTATGGATGGCAGAAAAAAAATTAGTGTTAATGGCGGTATTAGCGACTTCGTTCGTCGTGCCGTTTATGGGAAGCGCAATCAATCTTGCGGTACCAGCAATGGGGGATACATTTGGGGTAAATCCCGCTTCGCTTAGTTGGGTAGTGTCCTCTTATATACTTGCATCGGTATCTATTTTGCTTCCTATTGGAAGAATTGCTGATATTAAAGGACGTAAACGCATATATACATTAGGCGTTTTTTTCATGGCGATTTTCACCTGCTTATGCAGTTTTTCTTGGTCGGTGGAAAGTTTGATTTTATTTCGTATTGGGCAGGGGTTAGCATCGTCAATGCTATTTAGTACGGGAATGGCGATGATTATTTCAGTACATGAAAAAAATGAACGAGGTAAAGTGATTGGTTTATCTGCGGCATCGACTTATATTGGCTTATCGCTTGGCCCGATGTTAGGGGGGTTCATCACCCATTATTTTGGTTGGCATATGATTTTTCACGTTACAACATTTATTCTGCTTGTGATAAGTTTGCCAGCAATTAAATACGTAAAGATGGAATGGTATGGGGAGAAAGATGCTTATTTTGATAAAAAAGGCAGCCTTTATTATGTGATTGCCAGTCCGGCAGTTTTGTATGGTTTTTCAGCATTGTTTAGCAATCCGGCAGCAATCTATTATTTAATTGTGGGGATTATTTTCTTATTTTTATTTATACGTTATCAAATGCGGTGTGCAGAGCCAATCTTCGATGTAAACTTATTTAAAGGCAATACTATTTTTGCTATGTCTAATTTGGCAGCGATGATAAATTACAGTGCGACATTTGCGATAGGGTTTGTATTATCTTTATATTTACAAGTAATCCGTGGATTGGATTCTTATCATGCTGGCTTAATTTTATTGATTCAGCCAGTACTTATGGCGATGTTTTCTCCGATGGCAGGCTCGCTTTCAGATCGAATTGACCCACGCATTGTTGCATCAATCGGTATGGGATTAAATGCGATTGGATTGGGAATTTTTATTTTTTTAGGGATGGATACACCTTATTGGATACTTTGTATTGTATTTGTCATAATTGGGATAGGTTTTGCGTTATTTTCTTCCCCCAATAATAATGCAATCATGGGGGCTGTTTCACCGCAATACTATGGAGTCGCGGCATCCGCATTATCATGTATGAGATTGGTAGGGCAGGCAATGAGCATTGCAATCGTAACAGCAGTATTTTCCATTTATACACTTGATGTGCAAGATAGCAGATATTTAGAAGAATTATTGTATGGAACAAAAATTGCATTCGTTATTTTTACTATACTTTGTACGTTAGGTGTGGGTGCATCTCTAGCACGCGGTAAGCAAAATCAATAGAAAAAGTTTTATAAGTTGTCCAATTTCCCTTGCAAAAGGTATATCGAAAGTGATATAATACATGAGTCGTAAGACAGTTAGGTTTCAAAATACTTATTTTTGGACCTTCCCTGCTCCGTTTTAGGAGCCATTAGTCCAGAGAGGGAGGTGATTTCGTGAGAAAGTACGAAGTCATATTCATTGTTAAACCACTTGAAGAAGAAGCAACGAATGCTGTTATCGAAAAATTCGAGAACATAATTGCTACTAATGGTGGTACAGTTGACAAGATTGATCGTTGGGGCAAAAAACGTCTAGCGTATGAAATTAAAGATACAGCAGACGGTTACTATTGCTTATTCTACATTACAGCAGAGCCTGCAGTTGTTGCTGAGGTTGACCGTGTAATGAAGATTACTGATGAAATCTTGAAACATATGATTGTTAAAGAAGAAGAATAATATATACCAGGGGGAAAGAAAACCATGAATAAGGTTATATTAGTTGGACGTCTTGCACGTGATCCTGAAGTGAGATATACACAAAGTGGGAAAGCTACGGCTTCATTTGCTCTTGCGGTAAATCGCTTTGGCGGTGGCGGGCAAAACAATACAGCTGATTTTATTCCTATCGTTGCATGGGAAAAGTTAGCCGAAATTTGTGGCAATAATCTTATCAAAGGTAGTCAAATTCTGGTTGAAGGTCGTATTCAAATTCGTAACTATGAAGACAAAACAGGTCAAAAACGTTACGTTACGGAAGTTATTGCTCAAAACATCGAGTTTTTAGGCAGTAAGCAGGCTAGAACAGAAGATGGCTATGGAGCATCTGCAACGGGCGGTGCTAATTCCTTTGGTAGTGAAGTCTTCCCTGACGAAGAGATACCATTTTAAAAGGAGGTATGTTCGGTGAGACGCGAAAGAGGAAGAAAACCTAAAAAGAAAGTTTGTAGTTTCTGTGTAGATAAAGTAGAAGCTATCGATTATAAAGATGTTCCAAAATTACGCCGTTATGTTACAGAACGTGGTAAAATTTTACCTCGTCGTATTTCTGGTAACTGTGCAAAACATCAACGTCAAGTAACTGTAGCAATTAAACGTGCACGTAACATTGCATTATTGCCATTTACTGCTGAATAAGATTTTTAAAGAGAGCTCTCGTAGGCTCTCTTTTTTATGTCTATATATCCTTTGTGAGAAAAGATAAATAAAAGAGGCTGCATGGATAATTTCCATGCAGCCTCTATGTCGTACTTTACTTATTTTCTGAAACAATACGCTTGATAAACATTATGATTACTGCAATAAATGCAAGTAGTCCAAGTATATCAGCAGTTTTGCCAAAATCGTTACCAACTAATGCAAGTGGTGCATCTCCACCACCGGAGGTTACGGAGAATACAATAATAACAGCAATAATAACACCCATTAAGCTTTCGCCTACAATTAATCCAGAGGCAAAAAGCACGCCGTGGCGGTTACAGTTTTCCACATCTTCCTCTATGTTACTTGGACTGCGGTGCTCAGCGCGTTTGCGTAAATAACGGTGCATGAGATAGCCGAGAACTGATCCAAGGACAAGAGGCATTTCAAGTGTTGGCGGTAAATAAATACCCATCCCTATAGCAAGTGGAGGAAGAGAAAGTGTTGCTGTTGTTTTCTTTAAAATGTAGTTAATGATAATCGCTATAATGCCAACCAATGCCCCAAATAGGATGTAATCCCATTCTAAGTTATGGCTAAAAATACCTTGGGCAATTGTTGTCATTAAGGTTGCTTGTGGAGCAGATAATGCTTGCGCCTCATCCATTCCTACACGTGGCATTGCACCGGCAAAACCATAGGCTTCATAAAGAAGATTTAATACTGGTGCGATTGCGAATGCACCGGCAACGCTACCGATAAGAAGTGCGACTTGTTGTTTCCAAGGTGTTGCACCAACAAGATAGCCCGTTTTTAAATCTTGTAAGTTATCATTGGAAATGGCAGCAATTGCTACGATAACGCTCGTAATAAAAATTGCTAACGCTGTAGCAAATTTTGTACCTGCAACTGTATCAAATAAGTTCGCTGAAGTTCCAATTCCAAGAACGACAAGAGAGGAAACAATAATACCTAAGATTCCAATACCGGAAATCGGGCTGGCAGAAGTTCCGATTAATCCAGCCATATAACCGCAAGTTGCAGCGACAAAGAATCCCATGCCAATTGCAATAATAACGCCTATTATGACATAAGTGAGTGTAAGCTCTGTCGACAAATTAGCATCGGCGATAAAAGAATAGAAGGTCATTAATAATCCGATTAATATAACAATGAATACGATAGCGATAGATTTTGGCGACATATCCGTATCCATACGATGAGTATCAGAGGAGCCTTGATTTTCTTTCATTGCTTTAATAGATAATTTAATTGCATCAATAATTGGTTTTGTGAAAGTAAGTAATGTCCAGATTGCGGCGATACCAATTGTACCAGCGCCGATAAAACGAACTTTCTTTGCCCAAACATAGGAAGCGAAGGAGGAAACACTTTGCCCGTCAGGTATTGGCAATGTAGAAGTAAGATAAGGAACAAATACAAGCCATGCAAGTACTAAGCCAGATAGAATTGCAATACCGCTTGCAATTCCGATTAGATAACCAGCACCAAGTAGTGCAGAAGAAAAGCCTAAAGGAATTTGTGTTGTTGCTGCACCGAAAGAAAGCCAATAGCTTACTTCAGCGGAAAGAACCCGGAATCCATTGGAACATAATGCAATAATTGCAGCGACTATACCACCAGAAAGGATGTCTTTAAGTCCGCCTTTATTTGTGCCCGAACTTTCGCTATTGCTGCCTACTTTTAGGATTTCAGCCGCAGCTAAACCTTCTGGGTATGGTAAGTCGGAGTTTACGACCATGGCTCTGCGTAAAGGGATCGTAAATAATACTCCTAGACATCCACCGCAAGCGCATATGAAAAGCGTTTGAATGAACGGGAATCCTTGCCAGTATCCGAGCATTAAAAGGCCTGGAAGAATAAAAATAATCGCTGAAAGCGTTCCCGCAGCGGATGCTTGCGTTTGTACTAAGTTATTTTCTAATACGTTTGAGTCCTTATACATTCTTAAAATAGCCATTGAAATTACAGCGGCTGGAATTGAGGATGAGAATGTGAGACCCACCTTTAAGCCAAGATAAACATTAGAAGCCGTGAATATAACCGTAATAAGCAAACCGAGTAGCATACCACGGAGGGTCAATTCTGGCAAATGTAGATCATGACTCATAAAATCAGGTTGTTTCATGTTGTCAATCTCCCTTTTTAAATTATATCTATTGGTACATAGGGTATTTTATGACAAGATGAATATTTAGTCAATAAAAATGTCCGTTACAGAAGGATAATGTTCAGAGGAATATTGTATCTTGTATTTTGACAGAAAACTAAGGATCATAGGAGGAAGATAGAGTGATAAATTTGATGTACAAGATAAAGAAAAACTGTATGCAAAATAGAAGGAACAAGATGAATTTGTTAAAATAATAATAGGCGAGGCAAAAAACAAAGTTATCCACAACCTAAACACAGGTTTTTGTGGATAACTTCATTGATCCCGGGAATTTTATTGTTAGTTGGCATTGTAATTTTGCATAATCGTTATCTGTTACGCAATGATTATCCACTGTGGAGTCCAAAAGAAAAATAAGGTGGGGTGGTTACAAGGGGCAACCACCCCACCTTATAAAAAACTATCCAATGACTAATCTGTGATAAGTCCACGGATAAGTGTGACGAGAATTCAGATGGAGTAAAAACTCCACGTGAATAAAGTCTACTTTATTCTTGTACTAAGATTTTTTCGATTTCAACAATGTACATTGTATGATAATCAGCACCAGGGTACCATTTTTCTTTACTTTCTTGATCGATAAAACATTCTGGTTTAAATTCTTGTGCATAAAGTTTTTTGCAGAGTAAAGCTATTTTTGCTTCATTAAAATATGGAGTGTTGTTTTCATGCGCGACAGTTAGCCCGGATTTTGCGATTTTATCTTCATCTCTTCCTGATACGCTGCCACAGTAGCTGAGCATTTTACGATAATTTTCATCGAAAACGGTAAGGGATAGCGTATCTGCGCCGTCAATAAATTCTTTTGTATAGCGTTGTGGGCGAATGACAACGTAGGCAACATTTTTTCCCCACATTACACCAAGACCACCCCAGGATGCTGTCATCGTATTTGCTTTACCATCTTTTTCGGCTGTTACTAAAAGCCAGTCTTTCCCAATTGTTTTAAATGTACTATAAACGAAGTCTTCCGCTTGAATTTCTTTAAATGCCATATGGATACCCCTTTATACGTAAAATTTTTTCTTTTTATTATAACAAAAAATATGAAGTCTGATAATAAATCATGATGATTATTTTGGTAAAAGTCATACAGAAGCAGGAAGATGACCATTTTGGTTAGAATATTACACAGATAGGTTTCCAAAGGGGGGCTTGGCTTGTTTTCCCAAGAATCAGATATTGTTAGAGTTATGCGGTTAATTGAAGAGCTGAAAAGTGAATTATTGATGACGGTTGGTTCATTATATAAAGCGATGGCAAATCATCGTGGAGCAGCAATTAAGGATTCCCTGGCATCTTTAATTGTCATGGGCTATGTGCTGGGGAGACGTTTAGGTATAAATTTTCTAGAATTAGACGAGGCTGTTAAAGAGAAAGTACAGGATTGCTGTAGAAAAAATGCAGCGATTGAAGAGCGTTTTGGTGATTTTTCGAAGCTGGAAAGACATTTGAAGAGGTGAAGGAATGCAAAATAGATTTAAATTGACGCCTATGGTAGAAGGCGGAATTCTGGCAGGGGTATCTGTGATTATGGCATTAGCATCAATGTTGCCGATTCTCGGTATCGTTGCAAAAATACTTTGTCCACTGCCTATCATTATTTTAGGAATCAGACATGGCACTAGAATTAGTTTGCTTACAGCAGTCGTTGTAAGTATATTAGTCGCTTTATTGATGTCGCCGATTTACTCATTGTTTCTTCTTCCAGGGTTTGTTTTAGTTGGAATGGCTTTAGTCTATGCATTTAGACATAAATTTAGCCCAGTAAAAGCAATTTTATCAGCAAGTATTGCTTCCGTAGTAGCTAAAGTAATTATGATAGCGTCCATGTTTTATTTTATGGATATTAATCCTTTTGGAAACGGTGTTGATGAAGTATTTCGCGATGCAGTTGAATTTTATCGCAGTTCCGGGATGAATGAGCAGCAATTGGCTGAAATGGAAAAGATGATGCAAGATATTATGGCTTTGACAAAAGTTCTTATGCCTGGTGCAATTGTTGCATTTAGTTTTATTGAAGGGTATCTTAATTTCGCGGCGACGGGGATGCTTCTTAGACGGCTTAATATTCAAGACACACCACGACTGTTGCCATTTAAGGATTGGCGCTTTCCAAAGTGGGTGGTTTATTTCTATGCGATTGCACTGATTGGGATGTATTGGAGTACTAAGTACGAACTGACATTATTAAATCAAGTTTCTATGAATTTATGGCTTTTAATGACGATATTAACTTTGCTGCAAGGAATTTCACTACTCTGCTACGCAACTTGTAAATATAATTTGTCAAAAGCTTTAAGGGGTTTTATACTAATATTAATTTTGGTTAATGGGGTTTTTGCACAAATGTTGTCAATTGTAGGATTATTTGATATATTATTTGATTATCGGACGCGTTTTCAAAAACGTGATTCATAAAGAATGGGAATTAGTTATTGGATAAATGAATGTTGGTATAGGAGGTGGAGTTGATGCCTCGGAGATCATCTACTTGGGTAGATATTCGAATCCATTTATTTGTAATTTTTGCATTTTCGCTGGTATTGATGTTATATAATATTTATGTAGGCGCTTTTGGATTCATACTATTGGCGTTACTATTTGTTTATGGACGAGAACGCTGTCAGGATA
>UMED01024139.1_pt1 | contig 65739 bp, 60 predicted proteins | sample 1964661 | NCBI WGS metagenome assembly UMED01 (sample SAMEA4836011, study PRJEB28245) | human gut metagenome | biome: gut microbiome; material: fecal sample | place: Denmark | collected 2008
TATGTACACCGGTAATTACCTTAATAAACGTACTTTTTCCGGCACCGTTTTCACCCATGAGCGCATGAACCTCGCCGGGTTTCAGCTGAAACTGTACATTATTCAACGCTTTCACACCCGGAAAAATCTTTGTAATTCCTTTTAGCTCAAGAACATATTCAGACACGGCTCTTCCCCTCCTTTTTCATATCTGTTTACTGATTCTATTTTACCATTGGTGATTTTTTTATAAAATGGGAATATCTTTTGAATCCGGGTAATATATTTTCATTTATTTGCACAAAACCCGCTGTTTTTTCTCTCGTATTCCTGTTAAAAATATGATAGACTATACCTGACTTTTACTTATAACAAGGAGAATCCTATGAAATTACTGATCGTAGACGATGAAGAGCTTACCCGTACAGGGCTGATCAGCGCCATTGACTGGAAATCCCTTGGCATTGATCAGATCATTCAGGCTGACGACGGTATTCACGGTCTGGAACAGGCCCGTCTTTACAAACCCGAAATCATTTTGTGTGATGTACGTATGCCTCGCATGAACGGAATCACCATGCTGGAACGGCTGGAAAAGCTTCTTCCGGATTCTGTTCCTGTTTTTATGAGCGGCTATTCGGATAAAGAATATCTCAAAGCTGCCATTCGCCTGAAAGCTGTCAGCTATATCGAAAAGCCCCTGAATCCTTCCGAAGTCTCCCAGGCAGTCCGGGAAGCCGCTGATCTTTACATACAGAAACGCCACTCACGAAGAGGAGAGGTCCTGAAATCCATGGAAACCGCCTCCCGTCTGGCGCTGCTTCTGACACTTCCAGCTTTACCTGATATTCAGACTGCCCGCAGACTTTTCGGAGAACTTGGTTTTACTGTAAACAGCTCCACTTTTTTTATTTCCTTTATTATAAGAATGAATACCTTTCCGGAGCTGTCTGCTCTGGAGATGTTTTATCAGGAGCTGTCTGACTTTCTGGAAAAAAGAAAGATCAATTTTATTTACACAGACAAAAAGCATCAGAATCTCCTGTGTTTCCTGTTTGGACAGACAGAACCTTCCATCCGGTGCTTTCATGAAATCAGCGACTTTATCTGTCAGCGCCTTTCTGTTCTGGGAAGATTTTCCATTGCAGCAGGAGAAACTGTATACGGAATGGCAAAAGCCTATCAGTCCTATGCCTCCGCTGTGATTCTTTTGCAGAGCAGTTTCTTTTTTCCGGAAAATACACTGCTGACCCCTGACAGACTGAACCAGAGCACAAAGTCCTCCCCTGAGCTCGTTTCTGCATCACCGGAAAGCGAGTTTGCAGACTCACTTTCTTCCGGGCTTCCTGAATCTGCCTTTGTTCTTCTGGATCAGCTTCAGGAATATTTTACTGAAAATACAAAAGTGTTCCAGAATGCTGTAAAGGATCTCTATTATAAACTGTTCCTGACCCTTGATAAGGCCCGGAAACAGAACCTTCAGACAGACGATCTGTACGCAGAACCCATTACACAGATCATTGACAGATGTTTTACTTTTTCCGAGCTCCATCAGACGCTTCGCCGGCAGACTGAAGACTTTTTGGAACATGCGGGAAATCAGACACATGAGAATCCAACCATCCATATGATCAAAAGCTACATTGGAAAACATTACATGGATGAGACACTTTCTGTCAAAGATATCAGTGAACACGTTTTTCTTTCTGCCTCCTATGTATGTACCTTTTTCAAAAACGAAACCGGGCATACCTTAAATCAATATCTTACAGAGTACAGGATGGAAAAGGCCAAACAGCTGTTAAAGGATTCCAGATACCGGATTTCAGACATTTCATCCAGAGTTGGCTACAGCGACGGCAATTACTTTGGAAAAAGCTTTCGTAAATACAGCGGGCTTTCTCCGTCTGAGTACAGGGAGAAAAATCTGAAATGACAAGATTATTAAAAAAAATACGTCAGATTTACGGAGATATGAATCTGCAATCAAAATTTACCATTGTACTGAGTATTGCCGTCACGATTCCGGTACTTATTGTGGGAATCTTTTTCTACACCCGGCTGTATGACATGGTTGTCTCTGATACCATCCGAAAAGAACAGGATGCATCCTCCGAGGCCGCGCCTCTGATAGAGGCCCGTATCCAGAAAATCCTGGATGCCTATGAGGAGATCACAGAGCTTGGATTCTATGAAACATTGTTTCACCAGCCAGTCAATTCCCCTTTCCAGATGCTTCTGGATCCCCGGGATGCAGAAGCATTTCAGAAAAAAGCCCAGGAGCTTATTGACGGTCAGACCATTACCGGACTTCAGATCTACATGGATTTTCCAACAGAATCCGTGAAGCTTTTTCACGATGAGCTGACACAGAACTATTTTGTGCCAATGAGTCTGGCACAGGGGACCTATTGGTATGGTATTTTTCAGGGAACAGGAAAATCCGAGCTCTACTGTCCGGAATTTTATCTGGGAGAACGGGAAAAATGTACCTTCGGAGATATGGCGTACATTGTTTCCACTACTTTTTATTATCAGGGAAATGCCCATCAGGCTTACATTGCCCTTTATTCCTCCTCAGATCAGCTGACGCAAATGCTGAAAAGGAATCTGACTCTGGACGGCAGCGTTTCTTACATTATCAATGAAAGAAATGCCATTGTGGCATCTTCTGATAAATCCGGGACGGGTATCTATCTTCTGGATTACCAGACTGTTGAAGATTCCTTTATGGCTTCCAACGGTTTCATTGAAAGGACGATCCTCGACCAGAAGATTTATGCAGGATTTTACAATATCCGCCAGCCCGGCTGGTTCATGGTAACTGTCCTGCCCTCTTCTTCTCTTTTAAAACAAAGCAATTTTATCATGTTCCAGTATATCCTTATGTACCTTGCAGTGCTGGTGCTTGCCTCAGTTATGGCTCATTTTCTGGCCCGGTCTGTAAGCAGCCGGATCTCCTCTGTGATCCGGCAGATGAGCAAGGTCCGTCAGGGATCGCCGGTTCCCATGGAAAGCCCTGTTTATCATGACGAGATTGGTGATCTGGTAGATACCTATAACTATATGACTCGAAAAATACAGCAGCTTATGGACGAGCAGATGAAAGCGGCAGAAGAACTTCGGATCGCAGAATTTAATTCTCTGCAGGCTCAGATCAATCCGCATTTTCTGTATAATACTATGGATATGATCAACTGGATGGCGCTGCAGGGACAAACCTCAGAGATTTCCAGCGCTGTACAAAGCCTTTCCCGGTTTTATAAGCTGACACTGAGCCGCAAAAAAAGCATCAGCACCATAGGAGAAGAGGAAGAGCATGTTTCTATTTACCTGAAAATCCAGAACATGCGCTATCATGACAATATTTCCTTTATCTCTGATATTCCGGATGAGCTGACAGATTATCAGATACCAAAGCTTACCTTACAGCCTGTGATAGAAAACTGCGTTCTTCACGGCATTCTGGAAAAGGATACCAAGGCCGGAACAATCGTTCTCACCGGCTGGATGGAGCAGGAAGATATTGTGCTTCTGATCTCAGACGATGGCGTTGGAATCCCTCCGGAAAAGCTTTCCACAATCATTTCCGGAAACAGCGCAGGTTCTTCCTCCGGCGGCACAAACATTGCTGTATACAACACACATCAGAGACTTCAGATCCTGTACGGCAGGGCTTATGGACTTACCTATACCAGCAGGCAGGGGCAGGGTACAGAGGTGCAGATCCGCATCCCGGCCCGCAGGCAGACACAGGAACCGGTGTGACATGATAATTATCTGAGATAATATCTTATGGAGAAAAACCTCTTCTATTCTGTAGTATAGAAACCTGTAAACTCAGCAGACATTTTTGACTGCGCCATTATTCTACCAGGAGGCATTTTTTTTGAACACATTTGATTTTCACAACATGAACTTATCCACACTGGACAGGGATCCTGCCCCCAAACCGCAGATTCTTCTTTATCATTTTTCGCAGGATGAACGCACCAGACAGATCAGACGATATCTGAGAAGAGCTGGCGTTGACGTCCGTGAAGTGCCTTCTTCTGATTTGTTTCATCCTCTGGGATACCTTTTTGAAATTCCGGGATTTTCTCCCTGTTCCAGGTTTCCCATGGGAGAAAACTTCAGCGAAGAAATGCTGGTTATGAAAGATTTCTCCAACAGTCAGATGGACGCTTTTCTTCAGTTTTTCCGGGACAATCAGCTGAAAAACGTTGATCTGAAAGCAGTCCTCACTCCTGTTACCGTACACTGGAATTCCATGGAGCTTTACCGTGAACTGAAAAAAGAACACCAGGAGCTGAGATAGCTGTCTCAGCTCCTGGCAAAATCACATGTGCAGCAAAAGTTTTTATGTAATGGATTCCCATGCTGACAAAAACAACATCCCGCAGAACCATGACCGGTCTGCGGGATGTTGTTTTTGAATATGTGTAAATATCAGATACTCTCTCAAAACGAAAAATCGATTTTATCTTGTAACGATCTCAACCGGAACGTTAAAGATTTTTGCAACCTTGAGAATCGTGTCAATGTGTCTTCCGGTTGCTGCTGCCATATGATGCGTGGGACCGGCTTCACTCCAGCGGTTTACAAACTCTCTTGCACCGCAGGTAAAGCGTGTTCTCATGTTGGTATCACCAAAGGAAAGGATCGGCCCGTCTTCATTTACGCCTTCTGCCACAACGAACTTGAAGTTTCCGTCCTTATCCTGGGTAATGGCAAGATAAGTAACCGGTCCAAGATACGGATAGAACTGTGTCAGATATCCGCCGCCTGTTTTGCCGTGGAATACTTTCACGATCTTCATGGTAGGCTTCTTGTCAGAAATATCAGCATCTCCGCTACCGGAATGACCGATGATACAGATGTCATCATTAAAGTCAATGGAATACATCTCAGAAAGCTGTCCGGTTCCGGAAATTGTTTTCAGGATACTCATTGCCATGGCAACCTTCATATCTCCCTCAACCGCACATGCAGTTCCCTGCTTGATCAGCATAGAAAATGCCGGAATCAGCATACTGTCAAGAACGCCTGCCTTGCCCTGAGCAAATCCGTCATAATGGGAAGCGATCATGCCAAGATGCTCGTCTTTTACCCACTGCTCAAAGGCAACCACATATTTTGCCATATCCCATACTTTTTCGATTGTGCCGCCGCCTTCGATCTCAAAAGTATCCAGAATGTCCTGAGCTTTTGCACGGATTGCGTCTTCATCTGTGATATCGTCTGCAATCGCCCACATCTTTTCCCAGTCAAACTGCTTGGTATAAAGGAACATTCTGTTATAGAGGTTTGTCTCATCAATGTACAGATCCATCATTCCCGGATATGGTCTGCCGATCTGCGCAATGTTAGTCTCACGAAATCTTCTTCTCACCTGAGCAGCCTTGCACCAGTCTTCAATCTCTGCCTGAACAGCAGGATCTCCGCCTTCTACCACACCTGTGATCACCGCATGTCTTTTGCCTGCTCTCTCAAGGTCTGCAACAGCTTCGCCTACAGCTCCGCAGGCATAGCCTTCTCCCAGCCAGGAAGCAATATCTGTATGCTCATAATCCAGAGCTTTCAGCTTCTGGACGTTTACCAGCACTACAGGAACATCCAGATCGCGGATTGCCGGAAGCATATTATAAGATGTAGCATAAGTCAGCATCTGAAGGAATACAAGATCAACGTCTGCAGCGCGGAATCTGTCCCCTGCCTCCATTGCCTGTTCCTTGGTTGTCACCATTCCTCCGTCAATGATCTCTACCGTATCCGGAATTGTTTTTTTGAATGCAGCATACTGTGCCTCAAACTCCGGTACCAGTGACGGGAACTGTGGAAGGTAAGCTCCCAGTGCGATTGAAAATACGCCGACTTTTGCTTTCGTATTAACTAACATAATGAACTCTCCTCTTCATATAAAACTATAAAGCTGTTTATGCGTTATAAATTTTGATATTAAAGGACTCGTGAATTACTGTTCTTGCTTCTTCAATAGATTTGAATTCCTCTGCCTTTAACATCTGGGCAGTGATATTACCGATTGCAGTTGCCTCTCCCGGACCTGCATGAACCTCTTTGCCTGTAGCTTTTGCTGTCAGTTCATTCAGATATCCTGCATTGGAACCGCCGCCTACAACATGGATACGGCTGTAGGTTCTTCCTGTGATCTCTTCCAGTTCTTTTGCTGTTTTTGCATAACATTCTGCAAGGCTGGTATAGATCACAGTAGCGATCTCACCGAGAGTCTCCGGAACCTTCTGTCCGGTTCTGCGGCAGTAATCCTTCACTTCCTCTGTCATATTTGCCGGTGCCAGGAAGCACTCGTCATTTGCGTCTACTCTGGACGGGAAATCCTTTGCTTCTTCTGCCATAGCACAGATTTCAGCAAAACCGTATTTATCATTGATCTCATGACGTACAGACTGGATCATCCACAGGCCCATGATATTTTTCAGATAGCGGAAACGTCCTGCATATCCGCCTTCGTTTGTCAGATTCAGAGCACAGCTCTCTTTGGAGCAGTCTGCAGTCTCTCTCTCAAGCCCCATCAGTGACCATGTTCCGGAACTGATATAAATAAAGTCATCGTCATTTGCAGGTACTGCAAGCACAGCAGAACCAGTGTCGTGAGTTGCTGGAGCAACTACTTCCAGATCAAAACCAACCTCGTTCTTCACTGCTTCAGAAAAATGTCCGATGCTTGTTCCCGGCATGATCAGCTTCTGGAAAATCTTTCTCGGATATCCCAGCTTGTCGATCAGTTCAAAATCCCAGTCCTTTGTAACAGGGCTTACCAGCTGGCTGGTAGTAGCCTCTGTATATTCGCAGGATTTTACTCCTGTGAGAAGATAATGGAAGTAATCCGGTACATGAAGAAGGGTTTCTGCCTGCTCCAGATACTCCGGATGCTTTGTCTTTACTGACATAAGCTGGTAGATGGTATTGTAAATTGCTTTCTGGATACCAGTTCTCTCATACAGTTCTTCCTGGGAGATCACTTTGTACACTTCCTGGTCCATGCCTTCTGTACGGCTGTCACGATATCCAACAGTGTTTCCAAGAACATTTCCGTCTTTGTCCAGAAGAACAAAGTCAACGCCCCAGGTATCAACACCCATGCTTACCGGAATCTTGCCGATTTCTTTACATTTTTTCAGTCCGTTGATCACCTCTTTAAACAGGCGGTCAAATTCCCAGCAAAGTTCGTCGCCTTTTTTTACCATACCGTTTTCAAAACGATATACTTCCTCCAGGATCATTTTTCCATTTTCCATATGTCCCAGAATATGACGTCCGCTGGACGCACCAATGTCTACTGCAAGATAATATGTTGCCATGATTAAAACCTCCTAAATATGTAAGATATACACAGAAGAATTTTTTATTGTCTGCTGTGTTTTTTAGTTCTTCCATATTTGATAACATCATATTACATGAAAATACTTCAAATCGGAAGAACCTGGTTTGTCTGAAAAAGTGTCCTTATTTGTCACTGTCCACTCTGTTTCCGGTAATCTGTGGACAGTTCCCTTTGTTTGTCAGCTTTCCTGACAGATATGTGTTAATTTAAAATATCCCCAGAGAATCCTCTGGGGATATGGTGAATATTGTGTAAAACTCAGAGACTAGAAATTAGTCATAAAGGTTCGGAGCGATTTCTTCGTCTTCCATGTTTGTTGCATCATACCAGTAACCAGCTGTCGGAACATCAGAAACTTCATCTCCGTTTGCTGCTGCTGTCAGAGCGTAGATTGCATAGTATCCCATCATAAGAGGAGACTGTGTAACAGCACCAAGGAATGTGCCATCCTGTACAGCTGCTTTGATGATAGAACCAGCGTCGAAACCAACACCGATAACATCGCCTGCTGCTGCGTCAGAACCAAGAACGTTCAGGTTAGCGTTAGCTGCAAGAACACCCTCTGCTGCAACCTGGTTGGAACCAAAGATTGCGATACAGTTTTCTTTGGAAAGGATAGCCTGAGCCTCTGTGGAGCAAAGCTCTACAGTTGTCTGTGCCGGAACTGCAACCTGGATAACAACGTCTGCGTCAGCTTCTTTTGCGTCAGCGCCTTCTGCTGCGTTTACATAGAACTCGTTACCTGCAACTGCAACAGTTTTTCCGTCTGCCTGGATAAGCTCGATCATTTTGTTGATGAATCCAGCGCCACGAAGCTGAATGTTCTGAGCTGTAGCATCCTGGTTTACTTCACCGATGATAACCTGACCTTCAGCGTTTGCGATAACGTCTTTGATTGCTGCATACATATTCTCAGCTGCTACTGCACCAGCCTGAGCGTTGTCTGTAACAACCTCTGCTACTACAGATCCTTCCGGAGCATCTGCAACACCTGTATCAAATGTTACAACCGGGATTCCGTCTGCTGCGCATTTCTTAAGAGCATCTGTTACAGAAGATGTATCGCATGCTGCAAGACCCATACCAACCGGTTTTGCTGCGATAGCTGTATTGATCATGTTAACCTGGTCTGCGATATCGGACTCACTGTTCGGTCCCTGTGCTGTGAAAGTAACGCCCAGCTCATCAGCTGCTTTCTGCATACCTTCAACTGCTGCCTGCCAGTATGTAGACTGGAAAGATTTAACCATCATCGGGAATTCATATGCTTCGTTTGCTTTCAGTCCCTCAAACTGAGCTGCCGGATCAGCAGCGTCTTCTGTTGTTGCTTCTTCCTCAGCAGCTGCGTCTTCTGTTTCAGCTGCGTCTTCTGTTGCTTCTTCTGCTGCAAATACCGGAGCAACTGTCATACCGGATACCATTGCTGCACAAAGGCCTAATGCGATGAGTTTTTTAATTTTCATTGTTCTACATCCTCCTTAAAAATTATATAGTTTTTAGTTTTTATGATGATCCGTCAGGCGTTTTCACCTGACGGTTCACATACGTGATTAAAATTGAAAACTGTATTCTTTATAATGCTGCAGCTTTCTTTTCTTTGATGATATCGATCAGTACCGCAACGATCAGTACAAGACCTGTGATGATCTGCTGCCAGTTTGCCTGTAGTCCCACATATGGAAGACCGGTTTTCAGAAGCATGATGACAAAGATACCAACAAAGGTTCCAAGTACAGATCCATAACCACCTGTAGCTGCCACACCACCGACAAATACGCCACCAATGGCATCCATCTCAAGACCGGCGCCAGTACCTGGCTGTACGGTAGGAGTTACTGCTGCGTATGCGATTGCTGCAAGACCTGTAAACAGACCGCAGACAACATATACCATAACATGGTAGAATTTAACATTGATTCCTGAAAGAGCTGCTGCTTCTTTATTGGAACCGATAGCGATGGTGTAACGTCCGAATTTCGTATGGTTCAGAACAAATTCCATCAGAAGAACCAGAATAACCATCCACAGGAAACCGATCGGATAACGGTCAGCGCTTCTTCCTGTACCGATTGTAAGTTTAAAGATAGAATGGAACCATCCACCTTCCTGTGTAAGACCCGGCCACGGTGTAGCGGTACAGAGAGATCCGGCACCGCGGGTAATCATACAGGTACAAAGAGTTGCAAGAAACGGCGGCAGATTCATTACGCCGATAAGAACACCGTTCAGTGTTCCGATCAGAACTCCAAGAAGCACACAAACCAGCATAGCAACAACAACAGGTACGCCATGGCTTCTTATCAGAGTTCCGCCGATCAGTGCGTAACATACCATACCTGTTCCGATGGAAAGGTCTACGCCTCCGGTAATAAGAGGGAAAGTAACACCGATTGCCATCAGAAGATCATAGTATGAAAAATCCAGCAAACTCAGCAATGTGTTGTACTGTCTGAACTCTTTACTCATAATGGAGAATACAGCTGTCAGAGCAATAACAACAATTAAAACGATAAATCTCTGATCACTTAATATACTTTTTTTCTTCTTAGTCATGACTGTCCTCCTTAATCAATACTACGTGTAGCCTTATCCATGATGTTTTCCTGGGTAGCTTCAGAAATATCAATATTACCTGTTACTTTACCCTCACACATGATAATGATACGGTCACTCATTCGGAGAACTTCTGTCATTTCAGAAGAGATCATGATGATTGATTTACCTTCTGCTGCCAGTCTGTTCATCAGTTTATAAATTTCATTCTTGGCACCAACGTCAATACCTCTTGTAGGCTCGTCGAAGATCAGGATTTCACTGTCTCTTGTAAGCCATTTTGCAATAACCACCTTCTGCTGGTTACCACCGGAAAGGTTTACAACAAGCTGGTCTGCGGTAGGAGTCTTGGTTGCAAGCTCTTTGATATATTTCTCAGTTACTTCTTTTTCTTTCGCTGAGTCAATCAGGAAGCCCTTTGTAAACTGTTCCATTGTTGCCAGAGTTGTGTTCTCAATACAGGACTTCTGTACAACACATCCATATCTTCTTCTGTCCTCTGACAGATAACCGATACCATATTTAACAGCATCCTGCGGACTGTTGATGGTAACTTCACGAAGCTGTCCATCTTTGCCCATGATAGAAATCTTTCCGCTCTGCTTCGGATCTGCACCAAACAGTGCTCTTGCTGTCTCGGTACGACCTGCGCCCATCAGTCCGGAGAAACCAAGGATTTCGCCTTTGCGAAGTTCAAAGCTTACATCCTGAACCATCTTACCTGCATTCAGATGTTCTACTTTAAGAACAACAGGCGCATCCGGCGCAACCATACTGTGCTGCTTCGGATCCTCATAAATAACACGTCCCACCATCATGTTGATGATATCTTCTTTTGTACTGTCTTTGGTGATAAGAGTTCCAACATAACCGCCGTCACGCATAACAGTAACACGGTCTGTAATAACCTTGATCTCATCCATACGGTGAGAAATATAGACAATACCCAGACCTTTTTCACGAAGATCACGAATGATGACAAACAGATCCGCAATCTCTTTTTCAGTAAGAGCTGCTGAAGGCTCGTCAAAGATGATAACCTCTGCTTTGTGGGAAATCGCTTTTGCGATCTCACACATCTGCTGTTTACCAACTGTCAGATTATGCATTTTTTCTTTTGGATCAATATCAATATTCAGATCCTGGAACAGTTTTTTGGAATCCTCGATCATTTTTTTGTCATCGATGCGGAAACCTTTTTTTGGCTCACGGCCGATAAAAATGTTCTGGGCAACTGTCAGGTCGCCTACCATGTTCAGCTCCTGGTGCACGATTACCACACCGGCATCCTGAGCTTCCTTTGTGTTATGAAATTCTGTTTCCTTGCCTTTATAGACAATGGATCCTGAATCTTTCTGATAAATACCGGTAAGAACCTTCATAAGTGTGGACTTTCCGGCACCGTTTTCTCCCATAAGCGCATGTACTTCGCCGCGTTTCACTTCAAAATTAACGTGATCCAGAGCATGAACTCCAGGAAAGGACTTATCAATGTCCTTCATAGTTAAAATAACTTCACCCATTGTTACATCCTCCCTTCCGATCAGTTCTTTCTGCGTCTTGCAGAAACGTCAGCGTAAACTGCAACGATTACAATAATACCGGTGATGATCATCTGCTGTCCTTTACCAAGACCAAATGCCATGATTCCCTGCTGAAGAAGAGAAATGATGAACACACCGATCACAGTACCACCGATGGAAGCAAGTCCGCCAACCATGGACGTACCACCCATTACGCAACCTGCAATCGCCTCGTTGTTGTACTGATCGCCGTAACCTGGCTGAACAGTTGTATATGTAGCTACAAAGAACAGTGCGGCAATACCTACCAGAGTTCCGCAGATCATGTATGAAAGCATACGCCATTTTCTGGTGTTTACACCGGAAAGGCGAACCGCCTCACTGTTAGAACCAAGGCAGAGAATATAACGTCCCGGTTTTGTACGGTAAAGGATAATTCCGCAGATCACTGCTACTGCCAGGAAGATCACAATACCTACAGGAAAATCGTTATAGGAAACAATGTTTCTGAACCATCCGTTTTCCGGATCGCTGCCCATAGGCCAGCTTACAGACTGTGTTTTTGTAAATACAGAAGCAAGACCTTTGGCAATATTCATAGATGCCATAGATACGATAAACGGCGGTACAGACATGTAAGATACCAGCCATCCGTTAAAGGTACCAAAGCAAAGACCGATCAGTACACATAATACCATAGCTGCTGCACATGGAACACCATAGCTTGTCATGCAGTAACCGGAAACCAGTGCACAGCAGAACATAACCGGTCCGATGGAGAAATCAATTCCTCCTGTAGCGATTACAAAAGTAACGCCCAGTGACAAAAAGCCCAGGAAATAAACATAGTTCAATGTGGATCTGATACTGTCTCCTACCGGAAACTTATCTCCAAGAACCACTTTGAAGACTACGAACATAAGAATCAGGATCCCAACAAGCAGAATCCTGTTCAGGCCGAGCTTTTTTATGATTGGATTTTGTTTCAGCTTTTCCAATTTCTTCACCCTCCTACTGTTTTTCACACTCTCTGTGTTTTCTTAACTTATAATAACGTGAAAACCTGATAATTGTAATAGAATATCTTACAAAAAAAGGTAAAATATTTACGGTCATGTAAATATTTTACCTTTTTTCTTGACTGGTATCCCCAAATTTTACTGTGGATTGCCGTCTGTTTTTGTTGTTTTTAGTGTATTAAACGGAAAAAGCAGTTTTTCAATTTCACTTGTGTACATATTTTCCGGCGTCACCAGCTGACAGCCGGAATTAATTTCTGACTCATAAGTTTCGCCTTTCAGAAGCCTGGCTGTTTCCTGTACCCCCAGATATCCCATTTTAAAAGCCTTTTGAACAACGATTCCCTGAAAGATCCCATGCTCCATCAGCTGAACGGCTTCCTGGGAACTGTCCACCCCTACTACCTGTATCTTTTTTTCAGCTCCAGCCGCCTTCACTGCTCTGGCAGCTCCCACTGAAGAATATTCATTCATCCCGGCGATCATTTTAAGACCGGGATACTGTCTGATCAGTTCCATAGTAAGGTCATAGGATTTGTCATACCTGGAATCACAGTACACCACATCTACAATGTTTTTTTCAAATTTTCCAAGGCCTTCCCGGAATCCTTTTTCTCTTTCCACAGCAGTAGAAACGCCTTTTACATGGGCAACAATGGCGATCTGATCCTCCGGTTTCAGCAGAGAAGCCGCAAATTCCCCAAGTTTTTTTCCTGCCTCCACATTGTCTGTGGCAACTGTGATCTCCTGAATACTTTCTTCTGTATAAGAGTCAATAAATGTGATCCGTATCCCCTGATCTCTTGCCTCCTGAAGAAGACTGTTGGATTCTGTAAAACTGGAGGGAGAAATAAGAATGGCATCAGGATTTTTAAGAATTGCCTGTTTCAGTATCCGGTTCTGTCCCTCCACATCATTCTCTTCCTCCGGAGCCATGATTTCAATATCCACATTTGCCTCCTGCGCCGACATCTGAACGCCCTGGATCAGAGACGTCCAGAAATCATTTCTGCTGTCCACCACTTTTGGAATGTAAATCAAGGAAAGACGATTCTGTCTTTCTGCTCCGTTTTTATGATAATTTACCGCTACCGCAGAAAATACCAGGCTGAGAAGCAATGCCACAGCAATCCATTTTCCATACTTTTTCATCACAGCCCCTCCTGTTGTCCCGGTATTGTAATTGTGGCAGTAGTTCCTTCACCTGGTTTGCTTTCATAAACAATTCCATACTCGTTCCCATAATAAAGCTGAAGTCTTTTCTGGACATTATATATCCCAACACCGTTGGAGTGATAATCCACCTTATGTCTTTCGTAAATGTGATCCAGAGTTTCCTGATCCATACCCACGCCGTCATCAATTACCTGAAGTACCGCATTTCCGTTTTTCATAAATCCTTTTACCAGAAGAAGTCCCCTGCTCTCTTTATATTTCAGGCCATGATAAATGGCATTTTCAATGACAGGCTGTAAAACCAGTTTTATGAGACGTATATTTAATATAGAAGGTTCTACTTCAATCCAGAACTCCAGTTTGTCCTTATAACGCATTTTCTGGATAGTCAGATAGCCTCGGGCATACTCAATTTCCTGGCCTATGGATACCAGTTCATCCTCATTACTGATACTCTGTCTTAAAAGACGGGCAAGAGAAGCTGTCATCAGTACAACCTCTTCGTTTTTTTTACCTTCTGCCATCCAGATAATGGAATCCAGCGTATTATACAGAAAATGAGGATTGATCTGGGACTGAAGAGCCTTCAGCTCGCTCTTTCTCTTTGCTTCCTGTTCCCGGATATTCTGTGCCATAAGCTCATGTATCCTCTGAGTCATAACATTAAAAGATTTTGTGAGGCTGCCGATTTCATTTTCAGAATCCACTACAATATCGGAAACACTGAAATCTCCTTCCTGAACCCGTTCCATGGAATCACACAGCCGCTGAATAGGAAGCGTAATACTTTTTGCCACAAAACGGGAAAAAAACAAAGCTACTGCCATCAGCCCAATTGCCACCAGAACATAAATACTCTGAGCTTCATTGCTTCTTCGCAAAAGCTCTTCCACTCTTACACAGTCCACAACTGTCCATCCTGTTTTTTCCGATCTGGAAATAGAATACATTTTTTTGTTGATCCCATCCCCCCAGGTTACAATATCCGATCCTGCGTTCATGACAAGGTCAATATTCTCTGTCTGAAGCTCATTGTAAAGCTGCTGCTGCTGAGGATGATACACAATATTTCCATCTGCATCCACAATAAAAGCATATCCCTGATTTCCCACCATACTCTGGTCACACAGCTCGCTGATAGCGCTGTAATTCAGATCGATAAAGAATACCCCTTCTTTTTCCTGTCCTGTTCCCATTTCTTTGTTACGGATTCCCCGGCTCAGCGTGATCACCCAGGGACGTTCTCCGCTGATAATGTGCTGAACATGAGAGGAAGTAAGATAAACGCTCTCCCTGCCTTCCAGCGCATTGGTATACCATTCCTGGGAATGAATATCCAGGTCCTGATTTGTAAGACGCTGCCCATTGTTGATCAGCATTCTTCCGTTTTCTGCAATAATTCCCAGGTTCAGAATATCACTCCGGCTGTCCAGAATTGTCTCAAACTGACTGAGAATACGGTCTCTTGCCTCAGGATCTGCAGTATCCCCAAAAAGATACTTCTGTACGTCTTCATTACTGGAAACCAGATAAGAGGTATTTTCCATATAATCAATATAAGAATCGATATTCTGATTCATCTGCTGGATAATGGTCTGTGTATACAAAGATGAATTTTCAAATACAGACTGTCTGGTATAGCTTAAAGAAATTACAGTTATAATAATCACTGCCCCCAGAAGAAGCACTGACAGCACTGCAAAAATAACGCTCTGAATACTTTTAAATTTTTTAATCATAAGATTGCCCGGCTGGATTTCTCTCATCTTCTCCGCTCCCTGGCATATTCTGTAGGTGTGACTCCTGTCATCTTTTTAAAGGAAATACCAAAATAGTGAGGGTCAGAAAATCCTACTTTTTCTGCAATCTCATAATTTTTCATAGTAGTGTTTTCCAGAAGTTCCTTTGCCTTTTCCATTCGTGTCCTGATCAGAACCTCTGTGAAAGTCTCCCCGGTCATTTCTTTAAATATTGTACTGAAGTAACTGGTGCTGATATTCAGATAAGAACAGATGTCATTCAGGCTGAGATCCGGATCCATATAATTTTTCTGGATATAATTCATGGCCAGCCTTGCCTGCCTCTGTCCGGTAGAGCTGTTCATATCGGAAAGCAGTTTAAAGATTTTCATAATATAATCTTCCACAATCCTGCAGGCACTGTCAAAAGATTTCTGCTTCGTAATACTGTGGAGAAGCTCATCCCTTCCACTGAGGATTCTCTTCATATCCACTGACACATCCTCGCATACCCGGTCAATGGTTCTTACGATCTGCTGTAAATACATACAGGCACGGCTTTTTTCTACCAGAGCCTGACGAATAGAATCTCTCATCTCCTGAAACGTACTTTCCACCTGCTCTTTTTTTCCTGTTTTTAAGGCTTCAGTCAGTTCCTCCAGAAGCCGGTCAAGAGGAACAATCTTTACAGACCGCTGTTCCGCCATATCGATCAGCAGATCCCCCCCCAGAAGATACCGGTACTGCATCACCTGCTCAGCCATATCATGAGACAGAATCAGTTCCCCGGGATTCTTTACCCAGTCGCCGATTCCCATTGATACGTCTATCCCCATTACTTCTTTCATCTTATCCTTGATCTCTCTGCATATCTCTTTTGTCTTTGCAGTAAAATCACGGCTCCATTTTTCCTGAAACAGAATACACACCCTGTTTCCGCCTTCCTGATAAACAATGCCGGCCTGTTCTCTTTTTACGATCTCATCACTGATGTTATAAAGTACAAAAGCCATCAACGCACTTTCCTGGCGTTTCTCCATATCCAGCTGATACATGTCAGAATAAATATCAATATCAAACATGGCCACCCTGTATCTCACCGCCGATAGATCAATTCCCATATTTCTCAGACGTTCCAGACTTTCCTCCACATTAGTGGTACAGTTTACCAGCGCTTCTATGGCCTTTGAGCGTATAACCTGGGCATTTTTCCGGTAACTCTCAGAAGCCTTTGTAAGCTTTTCCATTTTCTGCTTTTCCTGTCGCTTCTGGTCCACCTTTTCCTTCATTTTATTGATCACACCAGTAAGCTCCATAGCTGTCACTGGTTTTAAAAGATATTCACTGACATTATACTGGATTGCCTTTTTGGCATATTCAAATTCCCCGAATCCACTGAATATCACGATCACAATATCAGGATAATTGTCGTGAAGAAAATGACTCAGCTCCATTCCGTCCATATAAGGCATCAGAATATCTGTCAGTACAATATCTACCGGGTGCTCCTTTACAAATTCTGCTGCCTGCTGACCGTTCTCACAGTCTCCTACCAGCTGGCATCCGATTCCTTCCCAGTCTATATTTTCCTTTATGGCATCCCTTACCAAAATCTCATCATCTACAAGTAATATACGATACATAAACTATAAAAACTCTCCCGTTCTGAACATATAGAATAATTACTTATGATGTATCTTACCACAAACCATGGGAATATGGAATATGGCAAAGTTTTGTTTTTCATGTCCGTTTTAAAATCGGCAGGCATATATTCCAAAAGAAAAGCCACTGTCCATTTTGCAGAAACAGTGACTTTTTCTCTGATAAAATTATAAATTTGTCTCAACCCGGTTCATCTGATTTTAATAGCTGAATACAGTTTCTACTGTTCCTGTGTCCAGATCTTTGCTCAGCATTGCGCTGTTTACCCGGGCATATCCGGTTCTCCAGCCTACACGGCTTGTCTCATCGATTACTCCATGATCCAGAAGCATGTAAACCTTATTTCCGATTTTTTCAGCAAATTGGATAGTAACTGCCTCATTATCATTGAACTGTCCGCAGGCCACATTTCCCACCGATGCGTAGTCTGCCTGAGTAACCAGCTCCGCTGGTTCTCCGTTTTCATTCATAAAATAAATACTTCCGTTACGTGTAAAATATTTATCCATAGAGTTAATATAATCATACATTTCGTCTATACTCTGGCTCACAACCGTTCCATCTTCACTGACAGAAAAAGCAGGTGCCCGAAGTCCGTCCATTCCTGCAACAACCTCTGCTTCCGTTCCGTCTTTTTTTACCTTCATAATCTTTCCGCCTGCGTATACTGACCCGGTTCCTGCATAGGAACCATAGGAAAAGTAAATATATTCATCTTTAAAAACCATGGACACAATTGAAGCTGTTCCCTGAAAATCATCTGCATATAAATCCGGTTCTGTGGTACACAGCGTTTTCTGCTGTCCTCCCTGTGCGTCCACTACAGCAAAAGATACCTTTCCTTTTGTAGCTGCCCCTGAATCGGCTTCTACAGGCTGATAATAGATCAGTCCGTCATGACTGGCAAGAAAGCTGCCGTCAACAAGCTTCGTTCTCTCTCCTGTTTCTGCGTCAATACTGTCAATGCAATAATTTGTACTATCTGAACAGATAATCTTCTTTCCATCTGATGCTTCAATCCGCCCCAGACCATATGTCTGTGTCTGTCCACTGTTCTGATCAATACTGCAGATTTCGTATCCTCCGATCTGATCTACAGGCTTTTCATAAAAGATCAGGCTGCCATCTGTCAGCGCCAGAGAACCGCCCCCTTCCATATCCCCAATCATGACTTTTTCTCCGGAAAGGCTTTGCATCATAAGCTTATTTGTTTCTCCGACAATCGGCTTATAATATCCTAATGCTGCACTTCCCTCAAAACTGGCGCTGTCATACTCCCAGTAATAAACAGTTCCATCTTCTTTTTGTGCAACATTACCAGCCTCATATACAGAAGCAGTTTCTCCCCCGGTTTCCTGATTTTCTGCTGCCTGGACGATCGTTCCGCTGTATTCTCCTGCCGACACTGCCATAAGCATTGCCATACATACACCGACTGCCTGTTTCACATACTTTTTCATCTGATTTCCTCCAGTTTTGTAAATATCAGTTATAGCAATAACGTCCTAATGCTTTTAGTATCAAATCATCAATAAGTTTACAAATAATATCACGATTAAAAAAATATTTTTTCGCTCTGATACATTCCTTCTCAACATCATCCAATGATTTTACTGCATTTCTTTTCATTTCCTCTTGTACCTGTTTAATATTTTGACGTAATTCACTCTGTTTTACTCTCAGTTTTCTTTCTTTACGGTATCTTTTTATATTCAAACACAACTCTACAGCCATAATCAATGCAGGCACTCCTATTATCAGATATACAAAATTACCATCAATTTTAACATTAAACTGAGCCGATAACCAAGCTCCTCCAAACACTATAGCACCAAGCAATAACAGTGGAGACAGAAAAAACATAATTACCCTGGTAATATCCTCAGAATAGCTCATACGATTCACAGAAATGTCTATGCCAAAGCATACAAGTTCAACGAGCATAGCTATTCCCACTGTCGTGTTATAGTTCGAATTGCTGAGCAATGTCAGTGCTGCAACAATCAGTGCTATTAACGCACTTACGATACCAGTACGTCCGCCTTCTACCTTCCAGATCTCACTCTTCAATGTATTTTCCTGAGTTACTAATTTATCTAGTTTCTTATAAAAAGTATCTGACTGTGTCCTCTTACTGTAAGTCCAATCCCTATATGTAAGCCACAGATTATTAAATACTGTTCTATATTTCACCAGATCCATATACTCTTCTCTAATATCTGCTTTTCCCTCTTCATAGGTGCTGTTCTGAATTTTTTTATAAATCTTTTCATACTCCCCCATGCTCTTCTGCAGGTCATTCTCTGACATATTCCTCTTCCCAGAAGACAATATGTTTTTTTCTTGCGTATAATGTTGTTCCAACTCTGCACGATATTTAGGTGTAACTAAATTGCTAACACCCTTTTCATAATTGATAAGAACTTTTCTATATGTAGCAACTTCTGCAGGAGATGCGTATTTAATCACCTGTGCTTTACTTTCTAATACCTCTGGCGTATACATAGGCTCCCAGGGTCCAACTTTAAAATTCCCTGTTTGTACCTTCAATTTTCCCCACCATGCCTGAGCACAGGTGTGATCTACCGCAATGGCATTATTATACATTTCCATTGCCCCTGCGTTATCTCCCTCCTGAAATCTTGCATCACCCTGGGCAACATATCTCATTGCCTCGCTTCTCGCTGCACCTGTATCAACCTGATATACCTCAGCTTTTCCATTTTCCTTCCGTCCGATAATTTTTCTAACAGCATCTGAGATATCCTGAATATAACCCATTGTTTCCAAATTATATGCCTGAAGCCTTTTTAAATCCGGTGGAATATCTATTGCAGGATTAAGATGCTTATATAAAACAATCAATGTTTTGTTTTCTCCAGCATGGATAAATTCTAAATATCTTGACCATTCATTTTTTACCCATGTGGCCTCCATATATTCCTGCTTTGTTCCAATTACAAACATTAATTTCGCACTTCTCAGAGCTGCAAAGATCACCGGCTCATAAGCCTGTCCTAATTCAATGGATTTTGGGGCAAAAAACACCTTATACCCTTGTCTTTCCAGTTCATTATAAACCTCATAAGCTAATACACTATCTTCTGTCCGTCTCCCTCTCTGATCAGTTTCTTTATAGCATATAAAAACATCAAAATCATTCTGTTTTCTGGCTTCAATAAGTACTTCATTAAGAATCTGATCTAGGTTCTTCGCTTCTTCCTCCCATATCTCCTTTTTAGAAGAAGTGGCGAATTTAATTGCTTGTTTATAATCTGTATCTTCCAAGATAGATCTATTATCTGCTCTATGGCAGGTTGGAATTTTTTTCCCAGTTTTTGGATCTGTTACATACTCAATTCCATATTTGCACAAAAGGATTCCCCAATATGCATCTGCTTCTTTTTCATTTTCCATTCGAAGATTTTCATAAATACTTCTGGCCCTTTCAAATTCACAATTTTGTCTGAGCTCATTTGCCTCGTTATACCATCTTATTTTTTTCGATTCAATCGTAGGAACAGAAACTTTCTTACCACAATATAAGCATTGTCCAATACTTTGCCCTTTAAATAATTCGACTGCACCGCCGCATGCCGGGCACTTTAATGTCTCCATAACTATTCTCCTTCTTCTGACGATTTTATTTTAATTTTTTTGCTTTCTCATTTCTCTTTTCTATTAATTGAAATATTTGTTTTATTACAATTTTCGTTTCTGCAATATTTCCCGTTTTTATATTTTTTTCTAAGTCATCCAGCCCTTGTAATATTTCTTTGTTAATATCCGAAATTCTTATATCTGAAGATGGAATACTAAACCGTATTTCCTCTGAAAGTTTTATTAATTTTTTTTGTACTTCTGAGTCATCTGATAAATTCACCATTGTTTTTACACGATATTCCATATCCCGTAAATACCCTGTCATTCTTTCAATTTGTTCATCCTGTTGTTTTAAAGAATTCCTGTGTAAAATCCCGGATATAAATAAAATGATAAAAATAGTCAGGAGAATACTCTGAATAACAAAACATACTGTTTCTGTTGCTCCAATCCCCATAAGAACTGATGCTGCTATCATCTCCACTAATAAATAAAAAGCACTAATATAAATAACCGGAAAATCAAAAAAATAGTCCTTTAAATTCATCTGATGTATCAATAATTTGTAATCTATACTCCACTGTATTACAGTTGCAATACTTACAAATCCACAACATATCCAAAAAGTTATATCATGATTTTGTTTTAGCAAAGTGGCTACGACTATATATGTACTCCAAATAACCCCCAGCACAACCGATATCCCTATTAATTCTTTTTTATCTCTCATATACTACCTATTCCTTTATACGCATTCCACACATCGGGCAATATTTTCCTGCTCCTACTTTTTGCCCACAATTAGGACACTCTGCAATCTTTTGTATAGGCTGCCCGCACTGTTCACAAAATTTCGCTCCTTCTCTAACTTTTGCGCCGCAATTATCACATTGTCTCTCAGCCTGTGGGCTCTCCTGAAATGATTCTGTTTTTGTAAAAGTTTGCATATTTTTTTGCACCATTCCGCCTACTGAGTCCAAAACCCCGAATCCTGCACCAAGTCTTACAAGTTCTCCTGTTAAACTTCCCATTCCTGAATTTTCATTTTCTACTGCAGCCTTTAATATATCGTATTTGCGTTCTTCCTGATAATTATATCCTTCTATCTTTCTTTTATAGGCCTCTGCTTCTGCTAAAATTTTAGTTTTTTCTGCTTCTGTCTGCTGACGTATTATTTCTGCCTGTTGTTCAAGAGTCAACTCACTTCTCATCATGGACTGATCTGCCCGTAACTTTTTCAGACGAATATATTGCTCATCTTCTTCTGGAACTTGAATTCCTAAAATTCTAAACTGCGCCGCCTGAAAACCATAATCTTTAAAAATTTCAGAAATTCTCTCTTGTAATATTTCAGATAAGGTTCTTAAATGTCTAGTCACACATGTAATAGAAATATTATTTTCCGTCATTGTGTTTACCAGTGAATGCATAACCTCTGAAGTAATAATTCCTCGGAATTTATCTACAAGTTGCGTTTTCGTCAGGATTTTTTCTATGCCAGAAAGTTTTTCTACCAGCATTCGGGAATTCGTAACAGAAATATTCACTTCTCCATGTACCCCAAATTGAAACACAGGACCTGCCGGATCTTCATAGACTATATCTCCAACTCCCCAGTTTATTGGAGTTTCCACCTTGTTTACATAATATATATCCGCATGAAAGATATACTTATATCTTGTTATCCAATTTATCAGTCTGCCAAGCCATGGAAGTGTATCTGTTTCAAGAATATGTCGCCCTGCTCCTAAACTCCCAACACATTCTCCATTTAAGTAGAACAATGCCTCCTGAGTCTCTCCCACTGTTACCACAGATCCCGTACCGAAATCCGAGCAATCACTTTTCCACACAAGAATATCATTTGTATTATATGCACTACTATTTCCATCTAAAAATGTAATATCTTCTATCTGTTTTCTCATATGTCACCTCTAATTTTAAGTTTATCCTGATTATTTAAATATGAAATATATTTTCTCATTCTCTTTTAAAAGCACTTCTCTGAAAATTTTTATTTGATAATTCATGTCATTTTTTGTCTATATGTAATAATTTAATTAATATCCCGCAGTACCTCAATATGTGGCAGTTTCTGTGGTTCTCATTTTTATATACATGACCGGAATCTGTATGCTATTTTATGTCATTCCCCTCCCCTGCTTTTCTCCGCCAAAAAACCCGCCGGTTCCTGCCCAAAAGAGCAGGAGCCGACGGGTTCCATTTTTCTTCTTTATTTATTGTTTTATATTATTTTACGATCACACCATCTTCATCCCAGAGGTCATGCCAGTCGTTTGCGCCCTCCCAGAGGAATACCTGACCTTTTACAAGGCGATTGTTCTTTTCCAGAGTAGCAATTTTTTTCATCTCTTCCTCTGTAAGCGGATCTTCTGTCATGCATTTCAGGTTGCTTACATATTCCATCTCATGTACAGAGAACGGAATCGGGATCTGTCCTCTCTGATGAGCCCATTTCAGAGCGATCAAAGCAGGATGAACACCGTGAGCCGCTGCAATTTCTTTCATTTCCGGTGTCTGAAGATCAGCCACATCCTCCGGACACATATCTCTCTCCGGTCTCTGCGGAGAACCAAGAGGCATAAATCCTACCGGCTGAATATCATGTGCTACCAGATAATCAAACAGTTCCTGCTGCTGGAAGCATACATGAAGTTCCAGTTCACAGGCTGCTGGTTTGATCTTCATAAGAGGAAGAACAGCCTCAAGCTTCGGAATTGTCATATTGGAAATACCAATGTAACGGATTACACCTTTTTCCACAAGCTCCTCACACTGACGGTATGTGTCCATAAATTCTTCTACACTGAACGGTCTGGAATCAGGATTTCTGGAATCTACGTCGCATCCCGGTGCATGATAGTTTGGGAATGGCCAGTGGATAAAGTACAGGTCCACATAATCGCACTGAAGATCCTGGATGCTCTTTCTGCAGGCTTTTTCTACTTCTCTGTGCATATCGTTCCATACCTTTGTCATGATAAAGAGATCTTTTCTCTCCACAACACCCTCATCAAAAGCAGCTTTGAAAACCTCTCCGATCTGATCCTCGTTCTGATAGCATGCAGCGCAGTCGAACATACGATATCCGCAGCGGATAGCGCCTGCTACGGCATTGGAAACCTGCTCTGCTGTAAAGCGGTCAGAACCGAAGGTTCCCATTCCCACGCAGGGAATCTCTTCACCTGAGGAAAGTTTGATTTTTGGAATTAATGTCTGATTAATTACTTCTGCCATTTTCTTTTCTCCTTTTTTATATTTTCCCGCATTGCGCGGAATTTTTATAATTTAGTGACTGTAATCTGAGGAAGAATTTTTTCCATATCTTCCATACAGAAAAATCCTGTTTCCTCCCGCATAGCTGCCGCCGCAGAAATGGCGCTTGCCTTTTTCAGGGTTTCCGGAAGGGACAGCCCCTCCTTCAGTCCGATGGCGAAGCCTGCGATCATGGAATCGCCGCAGCCTACTGTATTGACAGCATCGATTTTCGGTACTTCCGCCCGGAAGATTCCCTCGTCACTTACTGCAAGGGAGCCGTCTGCTCCAAAGGAAACAGCTACGATCTCCACGCCGTTTCTGTGAATTTCCTTTGCCGCCTCAATGATATCATTAATATCATCGCAGTTCTTTCCGGTAAGCATCCGGATCTCGTCAATATTGGGCTTGATCAGCGTGGGAGCTGCCTGAATCCCCATTTCCAGAAGCTTTCCGCTTGTGTCAAGGATCACCTTTTTTCCGGCGTCCTTTACAATTTTTACAAGACGCTGATATGCGGTTCCGTCTAAGCCTTTTGGAACGCTTCCGGACATTGCCACAACCTCTGCGTCAGCAACCAGCGTGCGGAATTTTTCTTCAAAGCCTTCAAAATCCTTTTCTGTAAGAGTAAAGCCCGGCTCCAGAAATTCTGTCTGCACATGGTTTGTCTCGTCCCAGATATTAATGCAGGAGCGGCTTTCCGCATCCACATGATAAAATTCACTTTTGATGCCAAAGGGCTTCAGGGCATCCTCGATGTAATTTCCCGCATGGCCGCCTACAAATCCGGTTGCCACAACCTCTGCCCCGTAAATAGAAGCCGGCTTGGAAACGTTCAGTCCTTTTCCCCCAGGAACATAACTGCATTCCTTTACACGATTGACTTCTCCCACCTGAAAGTTTTCTACTACATACCGCTTGTCAATAGCGGCGTTTAAAGTTACTGTCAGTATCATTTTAGTTTTCCTCGTTTGATAAAAGAATCTTTCCTTTTACAAGGCCCGGTGTCTTAAAGAGCTGGAAGGCTTCCTGAGCCTGGCTCATAGGAATTTTCTTATAAATGAAGCCCGGATCAAATTTCAGCTGTCCGGTTGCAAAATAATGAGCGGTAAGCTCCCATTCTTTTCCCGGGAACGGAGCGCTGTAGGACATCCAGGAGCCTGTCAGTTTAAACTCCTTACGGTTCATGTTTTCCCACTGGGCAGGTGTAAAGGAAAGGTCTACATGAGGAGTACCGATAAAGCATACATGAGCCTTATTTGCAGCCAGCTCAAAGGCCATATGCATGGTTGGAACCTGTCCTGCTGTCTCAAATACATAGCCGTAGCCCTTATTTCCGGTAAGCTCCATAGCTGTTTTCATGTAATCCTCTTTTGTGGTGTTTACCACCTCGTCTGCCCCAAGGCGTTTTGCCAGCTCCAGACGCTCATCGCTGATATCAAAAACCACAACCTTTTTGGAGCCGAAGATCTTTGCCCACTGCATGGTAAACATACCAATGGTTCCGCCGCCAAGGATTGCCACGCACTGACCTCCCTGATAATCATTCTGCAGAAGTCCGTGAAGGGCTACTGTAGAGGGCTCGAACATTGCGCCCTGCTCATAGGGAACTGATGCGTCAAAAGGAACTGCGTTCTGCTCCGGAACCACCACATAATCTGCATTGCTTCCCTGCTCTCTGGAGCCGATAAAGCTGTAATGCTTACAAAGGGAATAATTGCCTTTCTGGCAGTCCTCACATTTCATGCAGGGTACAAGAGGAGCGCCGGAAACACGGTCGCCTGCCTTTACCTTTGTAACACCCTCTCCGATTTCCACCACATCGCCGGAGAACTCATGTCCCAGAACGATCGGATAAAAGTGTACGCCATTATGAAGTACACGTGGAATATCAGAGCCGCAGATACCGGAATAGTGAACCTTGATCTTTACATACCCCGGTTTTACCTCCGGCTCCGGAATTTCCAGATACTGCACGTCCTCATTTGCTACAACTACTGCTGCTTTCATAATAAGAATACTCCTCCTTTTATTCATGTTTTGTCATCATACCGGCCAGAGACCGGTACAATTCCAAATAGGTTTCATAAGTTTTGTCGTAAATCTCTTTCACCCTGAGATCAGGCTCATGGGTTCTTGTTACACTGACGGTTTCCTTTACTGCCTCCTCATAGTCCTGATAGAAGCCTGTTCCTACTCCGGCCAGAAGGGCTGCTCCCAGAGTAGTGGCTGTATCAGAAGCCGGAACTACGATCTTTTTGCCTGTAATATCTGCCTTGATCTGGGTCCAGAGAAGTGAGTTTGCAGATCCGCCCATAGCGCGGAGAACGTTTGCCCGGGCACCTGCACTTTCCGCCACTTCCAGATTATGGCGGAGAGAAAGAGCCACACCTTCCATACAGGCACGGACCATATGTCCCTTTGTTTTGGAAAAATCAAGTCCGTAAAATACGCCCTTTGCATAAGGATTCCAGACAGGTGACCGTTCGCCGGCCATGTACGGAAGAAATACCAGTCCATCGCTTCCGGCAGCTATTTTTTCTGCGATCTCATTAAGCTGATTCAAAGACGAAACTCCTGTTTCCTTTTTCATCATCCGCTCATAGTCCGCAAATTCCCGCTCAAACCAGCGCATAACACCGCCGCCTCCGGTAGTACCTCCCTGGAGAAGCCATTTACCCGGAACTACATGGAAGCCAAGGATCAGACGGGGATCAGCCTTATACTCGTCAAGACAGATACTCATACCGCCTGCCTGTCCGCCCTGCTCCTGAGTCTCGCCGGGATTGATCACCCCCGCCCCCAGAGTTCCGCAGGCTGCATCCAGACCTCCTGCCACAACAGGAGTCCCCTCTGCAAGTCCGCATTCCTCTGCAGCTTTTTTTGTTACTGTTCCCACAACATGGTCACATGGGACGATTTCCGGCAAAAATTCTACAGGGATCCCCAGCTTTTCACACATAGCCTCATTCCACTTGCCTGTCCGCATATCAAAGCAGTGAAGTCCGTACCCCTGGGAAAGATCCTGGCTTACCGCTCCTGTAAGCTTAAAAGCAATAAAGCTGTTGGACTGAAGGATTTTGTCAATTTTGGCATACACCTCCGGAAGGTTTTCTTTATACCAGAGAATCTTCGCTGTAGCATAAGATGGCTGAAGGGAGTTTCCTGCCACCTCAAAGATTGCCTCTGCACCGATTTCCTCGTTGAGACGGTCGCAGATAGACTGCGCTCTTGTGTCCATCCAGATCGGTGTATTGGTCAGTACATGTCCGTTCCGGTCAATGGCAATGGCTGACCAGCTCTGACCGTCAATCCCCACTCCCGCAATCTCTTCCGGAGCAACAGACGCCTCTTCGATCACCTGACGGACAGCCCCGCATACAGCACTCCACCATTCTTCCGGGTTCTGCTCTGCCCAGCCCTCCTTTGGGTAATACACCGGATAATCCCCGTTGGCTGCTGCCAGCACACAGCCGCTCCGGTCAAAAAGGGCAACCTTACAGGCGCTTGTTCCAATATCAATTCCAATTAAATATGACTGGTTCATCTTTTTTTCCTCATTATTTTATAGTGTTCTGCTTTCCCATGATTCTGTATCCTTAAAGCTGTGCAATGGATTTTCCATGGATAATGGTTGTCCCCAGCTTTTCTGTACGGCATCCGGATTCATTTCCTGCATGTTCCAGACGTTCCAGCATAATCCCTGCCGTAGCCTCTGCGATTTTTTCTGTGGGCTGAGAAACAATGGTCAGCTTGGGATTACAGGCTCTGGCAAAGGGAAGATTGTCAAAGCCCACCAGAGAGATTTCCTCCGGAATCCGGATTCCCAGCTCATTAAGCCCGATCACAGCTCCCATAGTCATCTCGTAGTTGGTGATAAAAACCGCTGTCATATCCGGGTTTTTCTGCACCAGTGTTTCCATTGCCTTAACGCCGCCCTGAATAGTGTAATCACCGTGGACGATCAGCGACTCCCGCACAGGAAGGTTCAACTCCTCCATGGTTTTGCAATAGCCTTTCATTCGTTCCTGCGCTGTGGAGATTTCCTCCGGACCGCCGATGATCCCGATATTCCGATGGCCTTTTTCATAAAGAAGCTTTAAGGCATCCGAAGCAGCCTGCTCATTGTCTACCAGAACACTGTCACAGACAACACCCTGGATTTTTCGGTCAATAAGAACAATCGGCTTTCCTGTTTTCTGAAAAGCTTTCAGATGACCACCCTCGGTGTCTACCGGCATATTGATGATGCCGTCAACCCTTTTCCGGCATAAAAACTCCACAGCCTCCTGCTCCAGCTTCTTATCTGTACGGCAGTCACAGATCATTGTCGCATATCCGTGATTTCTTAAAATATCTTCCATACCGGTAATGATCTCAGCACAAAAGGTATTGTTCAGCTCCGGGATTACCACGCCAATGGTTTTTGTTGCATTTGTCTTAAGATTCCTGGCAACCTCGTTGACCTCATAGTGAAGTTCTTCAATAGCTTCCTCGATTTTTTTTCTGTTTTTTTCTCTGACATTTCCTCCGTTGAAATAAGAAGAAATGGTTGCAAGGCCCAGTCCTGTTCGCTTTGCAAGATCTTTCATGGTTGCTGCCATATGAATCCCCCTGTCAGCTATTTGTCAATATTTCAGTTTCAGGCTTTTCCGTCGCATCCGCAGACCTTCATGCGATACATAACAAGCTCCTTGACTGCCTTGATCGCAGCTTTACCGTAAGCTTTCGGATCAATGGTGTTTTCATTTTCTGCAAAGGTTTCTTTTACTGCTTTGGAATAAGCGTCACGTAGCTCTGTAGCAAAGTTTACTTTACACATACCGCGTTTTACACACTCTCTTACCTGATCGTCGCTTAATCCGGATGCTCCGTGAAGTACAAGCGGAACCTCTACCATCTGACGGATCTCGCTGACGCGCTCAGTGTCAAGAACCGGTGTGCCTGCATAGAAACCATGGGCTGTTCCGATAGCTACTGCAAGAGAGGTAACGCCTGTACGCTCTGCAAATTCTTTTGCTTCCTGAGGATCTGTATTTGTATCTGCCTCTGCTTCCAGGTCATCTTCTTTGCCGCCAACCTTGCCAAGCTCTGCCTCGCAGGGAATATCAAGGGCGCGGGCTACGTCTGCAACTTTTTTTGTCAAAGCTATGTTTTCCTCAAAATCAAACTTGGAGCCGTCGATCATCACAGAGGTATAGCCTGCGTGGATTGCCTGCATTGCAAGTTCAAAGCTGCTGCCATGATCCAGGTGAAGGCATACCGGCACACTGGCTTTTTTTGCTTCCGCCGCAACAAGAGCTGCATAGGTCTCAACTGTTCCATATTTTACTGTAGATGGCGTCGTCTGAATCATAACCGGAGCCTTCAGCTCTTCCGCAGCTTCTATGATTGCTTTTACCATCTCCATATTTTCCGCATTAAAAGCGCCTACTGCGTATCCTTCCTTCTGAGCCTTTAACAGCATTTCCTTTGATGTAACAAGTGGCATGATAATTTCCTCCTTAGGGTAAAATGTAATGTATAACCTGCAGTTTTTCAGTATTTGTGTGTTTCAGTTTTTAAAACCGAAACGTTTCTGTTTGAGCTCATCATACATCACCGAAACGTTTCTGTCAACAGTAAAATATTCATCTTTTACAGGAAAATATTCTATTGTCAACAACGAAAGATACAGGTAAATTTTATATTAGAAAAATCTTATTCTTAATAAATGGAGGTATTATTATGTTAAAAGGAATTCCTGAAATCTTATCACCAGAATTATTAAAAGTATTATGCGAAATGGGACACAGCGACCGTCTCGTTATTGCTGACGGAAACTTTCCTGTAGAATCCATGGGAAAAAATGCAATTACGATTCGCTGTGACGGACATGGCGTACCGGAAATTCTGGAAGCTATCCTGAAAGTTTTCCCACTGGATACTTATGTAGAGCATCCTGTAAATCTTATGGAAGTTATGCCGGGAGATACTGTAGAAACTCCGATCTGGGATACATACAAAGAAATCATCCGTAAATACGATGACAGAGGAGATGCTGTTGTAGGAAATATTGAGCGTTTTGCTTTTTATGATGAGGCAAAAACTGCTTACTGCATTATTTCCACAAGTGAAAAAGCTCTGTATGCAAATGTTATGCTTCAGAAAGGCGTTGTGATCAACGACTGATTCTGTAATCATTCTGCAAAATCCAGTAAAACATAAGAAAATCCCATAAATTCGGGATTTCCTATAAAGTGAAAATCAAATTTTCCTGATTATATAAAAAGTACAGGTTCCTTTCTCCTGATATCCCCTTCTGCCTCATATCTGGTAAAGGGGGAACATATCACTTCAAGGTTCCTGTACTTTTATTTTTTATCGCTTTTTAAAATGATAGATCAGAACTCCGGCAGCTGCGCCTACTGCTATGGCTGCAATCCAGAGAAAAGGTGCGGGAATTCCGGAAGACGTTTTTACAGTCTGAGCCGATGTTTCCTGCGCATTTTCCCCTGCGCTGTTTTCCGTTTTTTTGACCGAAGACTCTTCTTTCTCTTTGCTTTTTTCGGTTTCTTTATTGCCTGCCCCGGTTACTTCCGCAGATTCAGACTTTTCGGAAACTGCAGGGGTACCCTCGGCTTCCTTTTTCCCGGAAACGGTATCGGCTGTCCCGGAAGCCTTTTCTGGTACAGCTTTCGATGCGGAAGCCGCTTCAGAACTCTCCGCTGCATCCGGAGTTATGGAAAGAGCCGCAACTGATATTTCCGGCTTCTCTTCTGTCTCCGATATTGCAGAAGGTGTTGTTCCCGGTTCTCCGGCGGTTTTTGAAACTTCTGCAGAAGGTGTTTCCGGTTTCTCTGTACTTACAGAAACAGCTGTATCAGAAGTTTCCGCATCTTCTGATGACAAGGCGCTGTCTGTCTTTCCAGGAGTCTTTCCATTTTCTGTGCTATCTGACATTTCTCCTGATTCAGTACCTTCCTGTTGGTCAGGATTGTTCACTTCATCCAGATTGACCCATCCCTGTTTTCCGTCTATGGTGGTCACACCCCAATAGCTTCCGTCATTCATATGGGCATCCTGAGTAATATGTAATGTTTCGCCGCTTTTGATATCACGGACTCCCGGAACTGTCCCGTATTTTTCGCCCGGACCCTGATATAGTTTCATATCATCCTCTTCCGATACAGTAATATCATAGTCCGCCTGATAGTTTACATTATCTCTTCCTGCCAGATACAGTTCTGAATCAATAGCCTCCTGTCGGGATGCTGCCGGGCGGCAGTCATCCAACGGTACAAAACCATTCATTCCGTGATACTGTACATATCCCCAGGTACGTTTATGAGTCTCGTCTTCCACCTCACCCTCAATATGCAAAGCTGTGCCATTGGGAATCATTTCCTCGCTCAGCTTCGCAGCTTCCAGATCCGGGTTTGCATAGATATCAATGCCTCCGGCTTTTGATTCCACAATCATATAGTAATCTGTCTTATAATCCGGTTCGGTTTGTTTGTTCTGGACGTCTGCTGAAACTGTCACTGAAATAATCATACACAATATCGCCGCAAACCAGATTCCTGTTGTTTTCTTCATCTTTCTTTTCCCCTTGCCTTATGCATTTCCCCGAATCACATGCCTTTGTGCTGTTTCCCTGCAGACTCATGGATTCTTCTGTTACTATAAACAATCATAGCACAGTTTTTGTGGTTTGATAATCCCTTTTCGTTCTCATTTTTCTGATAAATAACGACAAAAATGCCGTCCGATTCATTCACATCAACATGCCCGGAGCACAGCTGCTGACAAAAATATATTATCAATATGCCACTGCCCTGCCAATGCTTTTTACTTAACCTCAAATCATTCTTTCTGATCTGGGATTCTTTCTGGCCTGGTTCTCGGGAAGAAAACCTCAAAAAATCATACCCCCGGATTCCACCAGGGAAATCTGCGGTTCAGCCATTTTTCACAAAGCGAACTCCATTCTTCACAGCCACGGATAATTCCTCTTCCGTCTTCATTTGCTGTCAGCTCGTTTCCAAGTCCGATTCCATGATACCCCTCCGGAAACATATGATATTCTGCCGGTATCCCATATTTTGCCAGAGCCTGAACAAAACATATGGAATTATACGGAAGAACTGTCGTATCCTCCATGGTATGCCAGATAAAGGTTTCCGGTGTGTCTCTGCTTACCTGATTTTCCAGCGACATTTGATCCCTCAGTTCCTCATACCTGTCTCCCAGCAGGTTTCGGAAGCTTTCCTCGTGCCCCTCTTTCCCTGAGGTGATCACCGGATAGCTGAGGATCAGGCCATTTGGACGGATATCCTCTGCCTCCAGGCCCAGAAGTTCTGCAAGCTCTCCATTATTCCAGAGGGTTCCGAGTGACGCCGCCAGATGTCCTCCTGCGGAAAATCCCATTACAAGTATCTTGTCCTGGTCGATCAGCCATTCCCCGCTTCTTTTTCTCAGAATATTTACTGCCTTTGCAAGCTGGCAGAGAGCTGTTGGATAAACAGCCGGAGCCACACTGTATCTGAGAACCGCTGTATGGTATCCCATGCTCATAAAACGAATGGCAATGGCTTCCGCTTCCCTGTCTGAGGTCATTCTGTAGGCTCCTCCCGGACAGATCAGAATCACCGGGCGAACCTGTCCCGGATACAGTTCTTTAGACTCTTCCCAGAAATAAGTAGTCATCCAGGCTTCATAATCTTCATAACAGATTCTTATTTTTTCATGTAACATTTGCATTCCCCTTCACTTATCCAAAATTTCTCATGCTTCCCTGATTTTACCACACTGACAGAAAAATGGACAGAAGTACCGCAGATTTTACTCCAGGTAATAATGGATGTTCTGCACATTTTATTGCTTTCCGGACAAAAAAATCCTCCGGAGAGCTCCGGAGGATTTTTCATCTGGCATTTAACTGCCGATATAAGTCTTATTTGTAAAGAGGTCCGTAGTTCTTGCAAGCGCGGAAGTCTGCGCCCTCTTTGTCCATTCCAAATGCATTCCATGCAGCCGGACGGAAGATCTTTTCTTCCGGAACGTTGTGCATGCAAACCGGGATTCTCAGCATAGAAGCCATTGTGATAAGGTCTGCGCCGATATGTCCATAGGAGATTGCACCATGGTTAGCGCCCCAGTTATTCATTACATTGTAAGCATCCTTGAATGCGCCTTCTTTTCCGTCGCATCTTGGAGCAAACCATGTGCATGGCCATGTGTAGTCTGTACGTTTCCAGAGAGTATCAGATACTTCCTCCGGAAGAGCTACAGTCCAGCCCTCTGCGATCTGAAGAACCGGTCCAAGTCCTTTTACAAGGTTCAGACGGATCATAGTTGCAGGCATCTGATCCTTTGTTTCAAATCTGGAGGAGAATCCGCCTCCACGGAAGTATCCATTGTCTGCTGCATTCCATGTAGTGGCATCCATAATTGCCTTCTGATCTTCTTCTGTTACATTCCACCATTCTTTCATAACAGCATTGCCGTTTTCGTCTTTAGCACCGCCGTTAGCATCAAGGCAGCATGCGCCGGAGTTGATCAGATGAATGATACCGCCGTTCTCTTTCGCAACACCTTCAATATCATATCCTGTTACTCTCTTAACTGCATCCGGGCTCCAGTATGTACGAACATCTGCGAACATCTGTGCACGGTTGGTAAGAAGTTTCATAAACAGCATTCCAAGACCGTTGAGAACGTCGTTCTCTGTAGCAAGGATATACGGCTCTCTTGCTCCTTCCCAGTCAAAGGAAGTATTCAGAACTGCCTCTGCAAAGTCGCCGTTCGGATAGAAGTCTGTCCACTGTCTCTGTCCCTGGAAACCTGCTGCAATAGCATTGTGGCCGATTGCTTCCTCTGAGAATTTCGGATCAAGATTATCACAGCCGTTCATCAGCTCTTTGATGATAACTGCCATCTTAACAACAAACTCAAACTGCTCTTCTTTCTTCTCTTCGGACATCTGAAGCTCTTCCGGGTTCTTGTCAAATCCGATCGTGCATGTTTTCTTTGCCCATGCAAGAGCTCTCTCAAATTCATCATGATCATAGATGCCCTCTGTCATACGACGGATGATCTCTACCTCGTCAACAGATTCTACGCGCATTCCAAGATAAGACTCAATAAAGTCGGAGTCAACGATGGATCCGCCGATACCCATGCAGATGGAACCGATCTGCAGCCAGGATTTTCCTCTCATGGAAGCTGCTGCAACTGCTGCACGGCCGAATCTTAAGATTTTTTCTTTTACATCTTCCGGAATTGTTGTGTCGTCAGCGTCCTGAACCTCATGTCCGTAGATACCGAATGCCGGAAGTCCTTTCTGTGCATGTGTAGCCAGAACGGATGCAAGGTAAACTGCACCAGGTCTTTCTGTAGCGTTGAAGCCCCATACAGCCTTGATTGTCTGAGGATCCATATCCATGGTCTCAGATCCGTAGCACCAGCATGGTGTAACAGTCAGAGTGATATCAACACCCTCTCTTCTGAATTTATCCGCACATGCAGCAGTCTCTCCAACACGTCCGATTGTTGTATCTGCAATAACAACCTTAACCGGCTCTCCGTTGGAATATCTTAAATTCTCTTCCAGTAATTTTGCTGCAGACTTAGCCATGTTCATTGTCTGCTCTTCCAGAGATCCTCTTACGTCAAGAGCGCCTCTGCGGCCATCAATTGTAGGTCTGATTCCGATTACAGGATAGCTTCCGATTAATCTGCTTTTAGCCATAATGTTTATTACCTCCATATTTAAGTTCGTTTGTTCCGGAAAAATCTGCTGCTGTTCCTTCCATTCACGGTAGTAAACTAAATTTCACTGTAACTTGCCCTTGGCAGCAAAATTCAGTTTTGTATATCTCAGGATTTTTGTATGTTCATATCAAAACATCCCGGACAACGGTACCATGTAAACATCAGACAGAATTTCTCCCGTGTTTATATGCTTATTATACAATTGCAATATTATAATTACTTGTGTTATAATGGCAAAAAATAGTATAATATTCACCTTTTTAGAATTATGTATAAAATTTCTATAAACTGTCGGAAGGAGGCTCACCGTCTTGCATGATCTTGACCGGAATGAAAACAGAAAACGAGGGACTTATGAGTTCCCATTTGAATTTCATCACATTGATTCCACTCATCCCCGCTATGTGATGTCTTACCACTGGCATGTAGAATATGAACTGATGCGGATACTCAAAGGAACTCTTACCGTCACTTTAGACGAAAAAAGTTTCACAGCCACAGCCGGAGATATCATTTTTGTACACAGCGGAATCCTTCACAGCGGAATGCCTGATGATTGTGTCTATCAGTGTCTTGTTTTTGACGGAAACGCATTTTTAAAGCACAACTCTGTATGTGCCGGTTATATGCAGAAAATCATCCATCAGGAAATCCTGGTATATCATCATTTTACAGATGAATCAAAAGATATCTGTGAAACTGTAAACAGTATTTTTGACTCCATGTGGCAGAATCAGCCTGGTTATGAACTTACTGTTCTTGGACAATTTTACCACTTTTTTGGTATCGTTTTTGGTAAACATTACTATTTGGAAAATGTGCAAAAGGCACGAAAAGACTATAAGAGGATTCTCCAGCTGAAACAGGTACTGGAATTTATTGAACATAATTATGCATCGCCGCTGACTCTTCAGGAGCTTTCTGCCTCTGTGTCCATGTCACCCAAATATTTCTGCAGATTCTTTTCGGAAATGACACACCAGACGCCTATGGATTATCTGAACAGGCAGCGAATCGAACAGTCCTGCTACGAGCTTTCAACCACCGATGACTCTATTACGGAAATTGCCTACAGGAATGGTTTCAATGATCTCAGCTATTTTATCCGTACTTTTAAAAAATATAAGGGAATCACTCCGGGAAAATATAAAAGATCTTAAATTACTCTGCTGCAAATACAAAGGAGCGCCAAAGCGCTCCTTTTCCATCCATCTCTTTTTCCTATAAAACCTCATTGAGAACTGACAGTCCGTATTCTGCCAGACTGTGGTCTTCCTCACCGGTTCCTCCGCTGACGCCAAGGCCTCCGATGATGGTATCGCCCACCTTCAGCGGTACGCCGCCTCCAAAGATTACAATCTTGCCATTGTCCATTTTATCCACACCGTAGAAGGTTCCCCCCGGCTGAGCAAGAACGCTCAGCTCCTTTGTGGACATTTTCACCGCAACAGAAGTATATGCTTTCTTGGTCGCCACATCAAAGCTTACCAGAAAAGCGCCGTCCATTACGTGAACTGCAATGGGATTTCCTTCCGGTCCGCAGACTGCGATCACTGCTTTTTTGCCCCGGCGTTCTGCTTCTTTTTCAATTTTTTCAATCAGACGCTTGGCGCTGTCCAGAGTAATTCTGCCCTGGATTCCCATTCTTTTTAATACTTCCTGGATTACAGCTTCGCTTGGCTGAGTTCCCTGATTTTCTGCCATGGGTCTCTCCTTTTTATCACCGGATACCTGTGTGTTTTCGGATTTTTCCACCTTGTCTGCCTGAATGGCATCGATATATCTGGCAAGAACATAAAGGTAATCTGCCAGGCGGTTCATATATTTTTTTGTTCCGTTATCTGCTCCGAACTTTACACTGACCGCAGCCAGCGCACGCTCTGCCCTTCTTGCCACTGTCCGGGCAATATCAAGCTCTGCCGATAATCTGTTGGCTCCGGGAAGAATAAATTCCTTCGGTCTCTGAAACAACCCCTCCAGACGATCGATTTCCTGTTCCAGCGTTTCCACCGGAGCATCTTCTATTTTATAATCTCTGTTATAAGGATCTGCCACACCTGCCATAATTGTGATCAGCCTGCGCTGAATCTTTTCCAGAACAGCAATTGCGTCTTCGTCCTCCATCATTGTCTTTACCAGCCCCAGATGGCTTGTCAGCTCATCAATCGTTCCCACAAGCTGAATACGGTCGTCTGACTTGGATACATTTTTTGTGCGTACAAGGTCTGTTGTTCCCTTATCACCGCTTTTTGTATAAATGTTCATAACGACATCTCCCTGTTTTCCCCGTAAATAGCCTTAAACGGCATTTTTTTTACCGCTCTCGCGCTGTTTGCCCCAAGATTTCTGCACTGCCAGAAACGTGGATCATTTAACTCAAATACATTTTTTCCTTTGGGAAGCTTTGCCATCTGCATGGCAATCCTGCGCTCTGCAATACCAATTCCTGAACCAAGCATGGAATCTTTTGCAGCTTCAAATGCAAGCTCATCCATGTCGGCATCTCTGGAATGTATCTCATAAAGAACGCCCTCTTCTTCAATTCCCGCACAGATCTCCCTTAAAAAATCTTCATCCGGATCTCTGGTGTATATAATAACAGTTGGTTTTCTGACGATCATGCTTCCTCCTGAAACTCTGCCGTCTGTCTGACCGGTACGGTCAGCTGCTTAAATATGACATTAACAAACCTGTGGCCACTGCGTTTCTCGGACCCTCTGTTCCCCGGATATTTCCACGTCCACAGACGATCCGGTATTCTGCAAGGGCTTCTGTAAGCATTTCCGGAATCTCAAAGTCCTCAGCGGAACCGCCAACCAGCACCACGTTTGATATTTTTCGTAAATCATGTTCAGGAGCCACGATTTTCAGCGCACGAACAGCATTTCTTACAAATACCTTCCGCTTTGCCTCTCTTCTGACCTCAAGAATCTTTTCCATGGGAATGTCTTCTTCCACCTTCAGCATTTCGCCGGGTGCCAGAAGTACCACATGTCCATAATATCCCGGGTCTATAGACTCCTCAAAAAACTGCATGGAACCATTTTCCAGTCTCATATGAAAAAGGCTTTCCACCTTTCCCATAGGATATTTTTTTATCTGCTCCGCCGTAGTGCGGCTTCCCAATCCGAGTTCTGTCTGTATCAGCATGGTAACAAGCTCTCCCGCTCCTGCCTGATGGGTCGTCCGGACTGTGCCGTTTTCTTCCAGCACCGCCGCATCTGTGGACCCGCCCCCCATATCAAGAATTGCAAGGGGAAGTCTTGTTCCCGGTGTGGTCAACGCTCCAAGAGATGCCATAACTGCTTCCACGCCTGCAACTACAGCCTTCACTTTAAGTTCCTGTTCCAGTTTTTCTGCAATTTTCTGCATGGGAAGGTGCTTTGTCTTCACCATGGCAGCGATTCCCACTGCCTTTTCCATGCAGGTTTCTCCGGCAAGTGAGCCGGATATCTCAACAGGGGCCAGAGTATCTACTGCAAGAATGTCTGTGATCCTTACCTCCTGATCCCGGTCTGAAGCAACATCCGTCATACTTTTTTTGATACGGTCCAGCATATTTCCCACGTTGGTATTCTGCTGCCCGCTGATATCACGGATCTGGCCTGCTTTTTGGAGCGTTTCCATAATAGAATCTGCTCCTGTATCAATATTTACACTTAATTCTCTGCTTCCGTGGAAGTGGATCTCACCTGCAGGAAGAACATTCTCTCTGATGTTTCCGTTTGGGGTGCGGATCACAACCGCGCTCCTTTTTCCGATCAGGCTCTTTGCAATAGGAGTGACTGCTCTTGTTTCCTCCGGATTCAGTCCCAGGAGAGTGGCAATGCCGTAAGGATTGCTCAGCATCCTTATTCCGGTTCCCGGCAGAGCTACCTCAATAGCGGCCAGCTTATCTTCCGGAACCCGGCTGATATGCCTGACTTCATCAATAATGGGAATCTGCTTGTTCAGACGGTTTTCCACAAGTACTGCCTCATCAGCCTGAAGGATCAGCCCCCGGATATCAAGTTCCGGAATATGCTGGTTCAGCCTTGCCGCAACCTCCTCATAGGAGAACTTATTTGCTGCCACTACAATATAGGGAACTCCCGTTTTCCCCTTCCAGATATTTTCCAGATGAAGAAGATAACCGGATGCCTCACCTGCTCCTGCCGGAGTGGAAGGATTGTGCCCGATCATGGAAGATTCGGTAATAATGGTTTCTGTAATGGTCTCCATTGCCGTATCTCCGATCACAGGGGCTGCCTCATTAAGGCGCACAAGATCAAGGGCGCTTAAAGGCTGCCTGATTTTATCCAGAGCCTCAAGAAGCGCGGACTTTATCCCGTGAACATTTGGCAGTGTCCCTTTTGTTCCGGTTGTCATCCTGGAAGCCCCGGAGAGGAAATGGAAACTTCCATCCTCTCCCACACTTCCAATGCATACTTCAGTTGTGGAATTTCCTATATCAACACCCGCAATCAGTTTCAAAGAAGAATTCCCCTTTTTTCATAAATCTCTGCTGCTTCCAGAACCAGCTTTGCACAGTGCGGCGCACTGTATTTTTCCAGAAGCTCCTGTGCCATAAGTACAAGCTCTGTTTTAGTAGAACGGTTCGGACGCAGTTTGTTGTACATGTTCAGTATTACCTCGTCAGGTACGTTGGCAAGCTCAGAAGCTCTCTGAAAATTTGCTTCCATCTGAGGATTGTCCGCTTCCTTTGCCACCTGTCCCTGGCGTTTCAGCATTTCCGGAGATATCTTAATATCCTCCGCCTGTACATTACCTCTTTTTACTTCGTCCAGAGTAATGTCAGAAAGCTTTTTTCCTGTTTTGGAGGTAATGGTATCTGCTTCATTCTGTCCTAACGGATAGCTGCTCATCTTATTCCCTCCCATTCGATCATTCCTTTTTCCGGATCCAGCTGCTCTGTTTCCACAATGTGCATCAGCGCTGCCTTTACCTGGTATTTCGCACGTACCATAGGGTCGTTGGTACACTCAACAGGCGTAACCTTTTCTCCCTTTACATACTTTGCGGCATTCTGTCCGATCTTACGGTAGGTTTCCAGATCCATAAGAGGCGCCTGTGGAAAAAGCTCCAGATTGGAAAGAGGATACAGATCCTTCTGATGAATGACTGTGGTTCCCTTTGACTGGATTCCGATGCCAATGCCGGAGCCGGAAAGCTTAGCAGCCTGAAGCGCCATAAAGCATACGTCCGAAGTATCCAGAACCTTTACCACACGGGAGGTCATTCCCTCTTCCTCAATTCCTGCTTTTACGTTACGGAGAACCTCATCAAGAGGAATTCCGCCCATAGTCTTATGGATTTCTGTCTGAAAGGCTGCCCCAACACCGATCACAATCTCTCGGGGATCTGTTCCCTGAGCCGCCCTGGCTGCATTGTCATAAGAATGTTTCGGACGCATCCGTGTTCTTCCGGCAAGGCTTCCGGATCCGGATGTTTCCGGTGTCTGAACTTCTTTTTCCGGCTGTGCGCCATTCTGATGAAGCTGCTCCACAACCGCCTGAGTGATCGCACGGATCAGTTGTTCATTTACTTCCATAGCGCACCTCCTAAAATTCGTTTACATTGATTCTGTGAGGAATTGCCTTGATCTCCTCCCAGCGTTTTCCGGAAACACGATATCCGGTTCCCGGCCCCATATAATCATTCGGAGTATTTACACCGGACATTACCTGGAAATGTTCATCCAGAATAGCTGCCGTATGCATATAATCTCCGATAACTCTCTGTTTCAGCATGTTCAGGATATTTTCTGCAAGTTCCGTATAACCGCTTTCAGCAAGAGCCTTTACCACATCAACGCCTGTAATGCCGCGCTTCATCATTTCATCCGCAGACATCAGGTCTGCCGCAGCGTCACGCTTCAGAGTATCCCTGCTTCCATGAGCATAGGTAACTGCTTCCACCTGCTCGTCTGTTATCTCAGTTAAACCAAGATATTTGAATACGGCCTGAACCGCCTTGCCTGCAGTGCGGCGCACACGGATCACATCTTCCTCTGTAACAGGTCGAAGACCTCCGTCCACCTGCATATCTCTCTGCATTACGTTATAATCGTCAAAATCCTCGGCGTCAAAATTGGAGCCTGCGAACATATTGTCATAATTTGGCTCTGCAGCATATCCGGAAAAAATAAAATCTGTTCCCGGCATAAACTGAAGCATGGTTCTTGCTGTTCTTCTCATGTCAGAATTGGAAAAACTCTGATCATTGGAGGATGCACATTCCAGTCCTAGAAGGGCTGCAACAAGGTTCTCGCCAATGACCTCACGGATTCCTGCCGGAACGCCTGCAGCAACACCAATGCAGCTTACAGAACCATTCTGGATTCCCTGGCTTCCTGCTCCCTTTGTCACATAAAGGCAGCGGCACTCCAGATACAGCATGGACTTCATCTCACTGCTTCCCATCAGCACTTCGCTTCCGGCGCCGGAAGTAAAGCGGACTTTCAGTCCTCTGGATGCATAAGCTGAATTCAGAAACGCCTTGGAATACGGAGTATCGTCTCCGTCAATAAATACCTTTTCCGTGCCATAAACAGAAAGGGTCTCCGCATAAGTGGTAAGCCCGCGGATCCCAAGTTCCAGTTCTGTAGCTTCCTCAGCCGAACACTGAGTCAGTACTCCCGGACGTCCTGCCTGGGAACCGATCAGAAGAGCCATTGCGCTGAACGGCGCATAACGTGCCACACCCATGGTAGTCTCTTCTTCACTGAAACCTCTCAGGGCGCCTTCTGCAGCGTCTGCTGCGATCTGAACCGGATCATCCTTCAGGTTTGTAATGTGAGCCTGATTTCCCGGAATTTTTCTGGCGCGCATTTTCTGCATTCCCATCATCATTTCCACCACATTCAGGCAGTTGATAACTTCCGCCATCTTTGCAGGAGTAATACCGGATACGATCTCCAGTATCTCCTTACGGGAAACATTGATATCTACGATCTTTCTGGCAATTTCCAGAGAGGGAACCGCCATAGACGCCTCTGCTCTGTCTGTGCGGATCGCGTAATCCGCAATGAACTGATCCAGGAAGTCAAAGTCTTCTCTCTTCTTTCCGTCCAGTTCTGTAATTATATTATTTTCTATTTTTACAGAAGGCTTCGGATCATAGGGACTGTGCATTGCCACAAATCCCATTTCCGGCCATTCGTCAATAAATCCGTCTTTATTTACTGCCCGGCGATCCAAAGCCTCGATTCTTTTCGATCTTTTCATATCGTCTACCTTTTCAGAAAAGTCTGTCTCAGATTATATCTGCCTTCCCTTTTAAAAGGACCACAGCTTTGTATAAATTTTTATAATATCTTCTTTTGTCGGCACTCGTGGATTGGTAGGTGTGCAGGCATCTGCAAGAGCCGCCTCTGCCATCTTGTCTATTGCCGCAAAGTAAGCATCCGGTGTAATGGTTCCGATTTCCTGAATGGTAAGCGGGATATTCATTTCTTTCAGCATGAACTGGATCCAGTTTACAAGTGAACGGACACTCATTACTTTATTATAATTGCTCAGCCCCAGAATATGGGCAATATTTGCATAACGCTTCACTGCCGGAAGGTATTCTTTCTGGCTTCTGCTGTGCTTATTGATGTTTGCATTAAATTCCACAATATGAGGAAGCAGCATTGCATTGGCTCTTCCGTGGGGAATATGGAACATTGCTCCCAGCTGATGCGCCATACTGTGAGTGATTCCCAGACCTGCAGTGTTAAAGGAAAGGCCTGCAAGACAGGAAGCCACATGCATTTTCTGACGGGCATGCATATCACTGCCGTCCAGATAGGCTCTGAGAAGAAATACGCCGCAGATCTCAATAGATTTTTCTGCCAGAGCAGAAGAAAATTCATTATGATCTATGCTGACATAGGATTCCAGCGCATGTGTAAATACATCCATTCCCGTGTCTGCCGTAATAGACGGAGGAACACTTTTTACCAGCTCTGCATCCAGAATCGCCTCGTCTGCTGTCAGGCTGTCTGAAACAAGCGGATATTTTACTTTTGCCTCTGTATCGTTGACAACTGCAAAAGAAGTTACTTCTGATCCTGTCCCGCTTGTTGTTGGAATTGCGATCAGCCCCACTTCTGCATAGTGGTTGATCTTTAATGCAAACTCACGGATGGCTTTTGAGGAATCAATAGCGGAACCTCCGCCTACTGCCACAACAACCTCCGGCTGGAAACTCAGGAATTTCTTTACGCCGTCTGCAATTTTATCTACAGGCGCATCCGGTACTACATTGTGGAAAATATCATATTCTTTTCCGCCTCTTGTAAGCGGCTCTGTTATCAGGTCGATCATTTTGCTCTGAACAACAAAGGGATCTGTAATGATCAGGACTCTTTTATAAGGAATATCCTTCAGTCTTTCCAGCGCGTTCTCCCCAAAATGGATCACTGTTTTCATCTCAAAAGTATTCATGTCTGATGCTCCTTTTTTATGGCTGCTTCGGATACCGGCATTCAATTTCGGCATTGGTAAAACGTGCAAGCCATTTTTCAGACGGCCTTTTGTCTGTTACCACTACGTCTAAATCACGCAGCTTTCCTGCCACAGAAAAAGCAGTCTGATCAAATTTGGTACTGTCAACTACCAGAATTTTTTTGCGTCCGGAAGCGATCATGGCTTTTTTCGTTGTGCCAAAAGACTCCTGGGATTCCATGATTCCCCATTCCTGATCAAGTGCCTTACAGGAAAAAAACACCTTGTCCACATAATAGGAACGGATAACTTCCTCTGTCCTGGATCCCAGAAACGCAAGATATCCTTCTTTCATGACACCGCCTGTGGAAATGATATTCCATCCGGATACATCCGAAAGCTCTATCAGGATTTCCATGGAATTGGTGATCACTGTAAGTCTTTCTTTATCCTTTAATGCCTTTGCAATAAAAACTGCGGTGGTGCTTGCATCCAGAAAAATGTGATCCCCGTCCTGCACCATTTCTGCCACAATCTCCGCCATTTTCTGCTTTCCGCCTACATTCTGGTTTTTGCGAATATTAAAGGGCAGGTCAATACTTACATTTTCATTAATAACGGCTCCGCCATAGCTTTTTGTGGCAAGCCCTTCTTTTTCAAGCTTGTCAAGATCCCGGCGTATTGTTTCTTCTGAGACTTCATAGAGCTGGCTGAGTTCACTTACTACAACCCGTCTTTCTGTCTGAAGTTTCTCGAGGATCAGATTCCGTCTTTCTAATGCCAGCATTTTCCTTGCCCCCTTTTTGAGAACTTTTTATAAAATAGAATCAATCATGCGTCTGTCTGGATGAGCAATTACAGAAGAGTCAAGGTACATGCCTTTTTCGGCAACAAGCTCTTTCGCTCTCTGAATGGACGCTTCTACTGCGGATACCTCTCCGGTAATCATCATATAAGATTTTCCGCACATACCCTTTGCAATACGAAGCTCGATCACATCTACAATGGCTGTTTTGGCAGCCTGGTCAGCTGCTTCGATAATAGATACCGCATCATAGGTTTCCAGAATTCCAAGCGCGCTGATATCCTCGATCACAGTGGTTCCGTACATAGCCGGAAAAAGTGATTCATGAGGATTTCCAAGCACAAAACTGTCAATACATTTATCTTCGTAAGTGGTAACTGCCGCGTCAACAGCCGCTTTTACCGCACTTAAATCACCGGTGATAATTGCAATATATTTTCCCGGACATACGGTCTGCGCCTCAACGATTTCTACGTCAGAGGTCTTTACCATGGCATCCGCTGCTGTGACACCTGTGGCAGTAGTTTTAAATTCAATCATTCCGATTGCTTTACTCATGTTCTGCACGTCCTTTCTACTTTGCTGCAATTATGATGTAGCGGTCTGTTACTTCAGTTACTTTTCCGCAGATACTTGCATGAATGCCGACGCTTAATCCGTCAGCAGGCTTTGCAATCATCTGACCTCTTGTTACTTCATCGCCTGCTTTCACAATTGCCTGTGCCGGAGCGCCGATATGCTGACTCAGAAGGATCTTAACCTTCGGAACAGCTACCAGAGTCTCATCCATCGGTGCATCCTTATCATATTTTGTCAGTCCAAGCCGTGCCATCAGACGTTCCTCAGGAACTTTGCGGTATTCTCTGGACTGCTGCACCGGTACCGGCTGTACACCCTGCGCAGGTCTGATTCCTGCTTTTCTGAGTCCGCCCTTCATATCCGCCAGCAGAGTTCTGGGAGCCAGGCTCTGAGGGCAGGCATACATCTCGCAGACACCGCAGGAACTGCAGAAATGAGAATCCAGATAAGGATTCAGATCTCTGAAATCACCGTTTGCTGCCGCTCTCATGAAACGCGCCGGATCAATAGGATGTCCCAGATTGTTTCTCGGGCAGAGATCTGTACAGGTATTACACTGGCAGCAGATAGACGCTGCACGTTTTAAATCTATGGAAGAAGTTCTCTGCTTCTTCATAACGATCAGATGATCCTTCGGAAGGACCAGAATCGCATTCGTTGTCTTTGTTACCGGGTCGGAACCGCTGCCGATCCGCCCCATCATAGGTCCGCCTACAAAATATACGGCGTCCTTTGTTGTAATTTCACCGGCCTGCTCCACAACCTCATCCAGCGTACATCCGATAGGAACACGGACAGTTACAGGCCTGCTTACTTCTGCCACAACAGATACATATTTGTCTGTTACAGGCATCTGTTTTTCCAGTGCGCGGTATACGTTGTAGATCGTCTCAACATTAAAAACGATAACTCCCTGTTCAATAGGCAGTCCCCCGGGTCTTACCACGCGTCCGGTTGCTTCATAGATCAGAACAACTTCATCTCCCATAGGATAAACTTCCTCAAGAAGATGTATCCTGATTCTCGGGAATTCCTCAATATGCTGCTGAAGCGCTTTTACTGTCTGCACATAAGATTTTTTAATGCCGATGATCGCTTCTGATGCGCCGACTGTCTCTGCTACAAGATTGAAAGTTTTCATGATCTCATAGGCATGCTTTTCCAGCAGCTGTCTGTGCAGTTTAAGCAACGGCTCGCACTCTGCACAGTTCATGAGAATGGTATCCGCCTTATCCGTAAGCTTGGCATAAGTCGGAAATCCGGCGCCGCCGGCGCCTGCCACACCGCTGTCCTGCATTATTTTCTGTAATTCTTTGATTTCCATGGCGTTACTCCAATCCCGCACCGTCATCAATGATTCCGACTATCGCCGCATCAATAGGTGCTGTTTCTTCGCCGCAGCCGATTCGTGCTGCGCTACCTTGTGCCACCAATACATACTCTCCGATTCCCGCGCCGATCATGTCGATCGCAACAATCTGGCTGAGTTCTGATTTCATATGATGCACCGGCTCTACAATCATAAATTTCTGTCCGATCAGCTTCTCACTTTTCCGGGTGGAAACCACGCTTCCAACTACTTTTCCTACAATCATGTGAGCCTCCGCATAAATATTCTTCTTAAATCCTCCTATGGGGATGCGGCGCATATATCCCAAAGGATCTTTTCCTGTGCTGCATCCCCTACTTTTCGGAGGAACCTTATTTTATAATTGTAACGGTATTGCCTGTGGCGATCTTCGCCGCATTGGCCTCATCCGTATCAATATGCATTTCCAGTGTAAAGCTGTCGTCTACACGGATCTTTACCTGATTAAAGATTGTTCCGCGCTCGTTGTCTGCTTTTACAGAAACAATATCGCCGTCCTTTACACCTGCTGCCTGAGCATCTTTCGGTGACATATGAATGTGACGCATAGCCACAATACAGCCCTCGTTCAGATAAATAGCACCCTTTGGTCCCACAATGGCAATGGGAGCACTTCCCTCGACATCTCCTGATTCGCGAACCGGAACCTTCATTCCCAGTTTAATGGCATCTGTGGCTGATACTTCCACCTGTGATGCTTTGCGGACAGGTCCTAAAATCCTGACGTTCTCAATAGCACGAAGCTTGAGACCTACGATAGTAACCGTCTCATTTGATGCAAACTGTCCGCCCATCAGCTCTTTTTTCTTTGTAAGCTGATATCCCGGTCCGAACAAAGCCTCTACATGCTCCTGTGTCAGGTGGATATGCCTTGCGGAAACTCCAATGGGAACCATGAAGCCCTGGCCTCTGCTCTCATTTTTATTAATGGCGTCTATCACCATTTTGGTGATCAGCTCTATGTTCTTTGTTTCCAAGAATACACCTGCTTTCCGAATAAAAATTCAGCCATGAGCCAGACAGCCGGATCAGGGAACCCCTGTCTGCACAAAAGTCTCTGACCCTTTTACCCGGCCTGTAATAAGTCTGGATACATGACTGAACTGCTTACTCTGATTTATTTAAGAACCGGAAGAATCTTCTCAACGTCTGTATGAGGTCTTGGAATTACATGTGTAGCTACAAGCTCTCCAAGTCTGGATGCTGCTGCGCTTCCGCTTTCTACTGCTGATTTCACAGCGCCTACATCACCGCGAACCATAACTGTTACAAGTCCGGAACCGATTTTCTCTGTTCCTACAAGCGCAACGTTTGCTGCCTTGCACATCTGGTCAGCTGCTTCGATAGCTGCTGTAAGTCCTCTGGTTTCAACCATTCCTAATGCTTCCTGTGTCATGATTTTTCCTCCTTATCAATGATCCATTATCAGGAAAGTTTCCTGAATTATTTTTCCGGCTGTTCAGCCTCTTCTTCTGTCTGCTCTTCAGACTGTTTCTTCCATCGGCTTGCGCTGAGTTCCACAAGCTTGACAATTTCCTCATGTGGCCGCGCGATCACTGCATAACTTGCCGGTTTCTTAATTGCCTTGGCTGCCGCTGTTTCAACAGCTTCGGTGACAGCCGATACATCACCCTGTACAATAAGAGTTACCAGGCGTCCGCCCAGCTTACGTTCCCATGACGCCAGCTCAACGTCTGCAGTTTTACACATAATGTCCAGCGCATCCATCGCCGCTACGACACCTGTGATTTCAATAAAACCATATGCTTTATTCACGAGCGAACTCCTTTACGCCTGTATGTTTGTATCTGTTATTTAAACAGTAGGCAGAATTTTTTCTACGTCTGTATGAGGTCTCGGAATTACGTGAGTTGCTACAAGCTCTCCAAGTCTGGATGCTGCTGCGCTTCCGCTTTCTACTGCTGCCTTAACAGCTCCAACATCACCGCGAACCATAACAGTTACAAGACCGGAACCGATTTTTTCTGTTCCCACAAGAGCAACCTCTGCCGCTTTTGTCATTGCATCTGCTGCCTCGATTGCAGCGGTAAGTCCTCTTGTTTCTACCATTCCTAATGCTTCCTGTGCCATTTTATTTCTCCTCCTGAATCAAGTTTATATATTTGGGGACTATGTTCTGTCAGCTTTTATCAAGTGCGCTGATCTTTAACATTTTTTCCGTTCCCTCTTCAGGGTTCGGAATAATATAGTGCTGTACCACACCAGTCATCCGGTTCGCTACTTCCATTCCTGTTTCAACGGCTGCTGTCACATCCGTCACACTTCCGCGGAATTTGATGCATACCAGAAGCGGTACCGGCAGGCTGTCTGCATTTGCAGGCTTATTCTTATCGAATACCTCCAGTCGGACATTTGCTGCCTTACATCCGGCATCTGCCGCTACAAAGGCTGTGGCCAGCCCAAACACTTCCAGAATTCCTACAGCTTCTGCCATTTTGCTTCTCCTCTATTCTCCGGATTATTCATTAACGATGGCGATCTTCAGACCTGTCATTGCAAGGTTGGTCTCAAGAGCCTCATTGATCTGCTCAAGCGGGAACTTATGAGTGATAAGTTCAGACATCGGAAGTCCGATCGCCTTTGCTCTCTTGAGGAAATCAAAGGTAGTTGCATAATCTCTCAGGTTGTATACCCAGGAGCCAACCAGATTGATCTCTTTGGAGCAGAGATCAAAATGAGGATTGATCACTGCGTCTCCGCCGTTGATAAAGAAGCCAAGCTCACAGAGGCCGCCGCCGTTGCGGATAAATTTATAAATGTTTGCATGTGCCTTCGGGTTTCCTGTGCACTGGAATGCAAAATCTGCAAGATGTCCGCCCTGAGCCTCTTCAACTGCTGCTGCAAGAGCTTCCACACCCTGATAATTCATAAAGTTTACAGTTGTGTTTGCGCCCATTCTCTTAGCAAACTCAAGACGCTGCTCATTTCCGTCTACTGCGCAGATGTTTTCAACACCCATGGTACGGAGAACGGCAATGCAGATCAGACCGATCGGTCCGCAGCCCTGAACAACAACTCTGCTGTTGAACTTCAGAATTCCTGTTGTTTTTGCTCTCTCAACTGCGTGAACAAGAACTGCACATGGCTCTATCAGAATACGGGAATCCAGATCCAGATCACTTACATTAAAGAAAGTAGAACCGAAATTTCCGCCTCTGATTAAGATGTAGTCCGCAAACCATCCATTGAATTTTACATCATCATCCGGAAGAAGTCCATATACATCTGCTCCGCCCACGTTTTTCTTATTCAGGTCAAACATTGTGATCTCCGGATCATCCTTGAAGATCATACAGGTAACAACCTTGTCTCCTACTTTCACAGCTTTTCCTGCTGTATCAACGGTTACGTTTTTACCCATGGCAACGATCTCGCCGGTTCCCTCATGTCCGAGAACTACCGGAATCAGGCCAAACGGGTCGTTTTTATATTCATGAGCATCAGTTCCGCATACGCCGCATCCCTCAACTTTAACAAGGATATCGTCATCTCCCAGTTCCGGAATCGGATACTCCTGAAGCTCAAAATGTTTTTTCTCGGTCATCATTGCAACTCTTGCAGTTTTCGGAATTCCGCCGTTTGCTGCCGGAGCTGCCGGTGCGGAAGCTGCTGCCGGAGCCGCTCCCTTTCCTGTCATACCGGAAAGAACCTGTTTTACAATTTCCTCAATATTTACATTGTTCATATCCATTGTTCTATTCCTCCTGATTAACGAATGCAAAGGCTGTCAGACATTACGCAGCGTCTTCTCTTTGTAAAAGTGCTTGCGCTTGTAAGTCCCTCTCCTGTACGGCTGGCAATAGTAAAGGTACAGAAGCCTTCTCCTCCGAATCCCAGCGCAGAATAGGACGGGCCGTTCTTTACAAGGATTGCGGTATCGATCGCTCTTGCATATTTTGTGATATTGTCAACATTTTTGGAGTGGATATGTGCGGAGTGGCGGTTGCCGTGCTCCAGCCATACAGCCTGCTCTACTGCATCGTCAAAGTCTCTTGCTCTTACCATACCGAGAATCGGCATCATAAGCTCTTCGGCGATCAGCGGGTGTTCCTTCGGTCCTTCGAATACGATGCAGCGGATATTTGCCGGCGCATCCACTCCGATCATGGACAGAAGTGTTCTCGCATCACGACCAACACATTTACGATTCAGCTTGCCGCCTGCCAGAACAACCTCTGTAAGCTTGTCCTGTTCTTCCTTGGAAGCCAGGTAGCAGTCATTTTCTGTAATAAGATAATGCATCAGCTCATCTGCAATGGAAGACACTGCAACAATTTCTTTCTCTGCAATACAGGGAAGATTGTTGTCAAAGGTACATCCGTTTACAATATCCTGAGCTGCTTTGCGGATATCAGCAGTTTCATCAACAAGTGCCGGAGGATTTCCTGCGCCTGCTCCGATTCCTCGTTTTCCGGAGGAAAGAACTGCTGTTACCACACCAGGGCCGCCTGTTGCGGCGATCAGGTGAATGTCTTTATGTTTCATCATAATATCGCTGGTTTCCAGCGTCGGTTTCTCGACTGTTACAGCAATATTATCCGGTCCTCCGCTTTCCAGGGAAGCCTCATTTAAAAGATTGATTGCATAGATAGATGTTTTGATCGCTGCCGGATGAGGGTTGAATACAACTGTATTTCCGCCTGCCAGCATACCCATAGTATTACACAGAACTGTCTCACTTGGGTTTGTACACGGAGTGATCGCTCCGATCACACCAAACGGTCCCATTTCGATCAGAGTAAGTCCTCTGTCTCCTGACCATGCTGTTGTGGTAATATCTTCTGTACCCGGTGTCTTATCAGCTACAAGATGATGCTTCAGAATCTTGTCTCCGACATTTCCCATTCCGGTTTCTTCTACACCCATGCGGGCCAATACTTCTGCATTTTCTTTAATTTTTTTGCGAATGCAGGTAATGATCTTTTCTCTCTGGTCCATGGACATTCTCTTTACGATCAGTTCCGCCTTCTTGGCAGCCTCGATCGCATCATTCATATCCTTGAAAATCCCATGTTTTCCGGCCGGAGCTTCCGCAATCTGCATTTTTGCCATAACTTCCTGTACAATTTCCTGTACCATGTTCTCACTGATTGGCATGAGATTGTCCTCCTTACTTATTCCGTCAGAATTATTTCATTCCAAGCTGTGCCATTACCTGTTTTGTGATGTTTGCGATCAGTTCTGCATCTGCTTCCTGAGCTCCTGACTCCTGAGAATGAGCAACCATGCAGCCGCCGCAGTTATGACAGTTGATGCCGTCTTTGTTCTGACAGAGATCTGCCGGATGTTTGCCTGGAAGTCCCATTTTTCTTCTGATCTCATAAAGCTTTTCGATTGTCTCTTTATCGAATTCCTTCGGGCCACCCAGAAGTTTGCTCTGGTACAGAAGCTGTGCGTAGAATTCAACAGACTCCATTTTCATGTATGCAGCGTTCAGATCTGTGGACCATGTAAGTGCTCCGTGGCTCTCAAGAAGAACTGCGTCAAAATATGGAAGATATTTTTCCAGTCTGTCCGGAATCTCGTTTGTGGAAGGTGTGCCGTACTCAGCGATCGGAACACATCCAAGAGCGATAACTGCCTCAGGCATGATCGGCTGTGTCAGCGGAATACCTGCGATTGCAAAAGAAGTTGCATATACAGGATGAGCATGTACAACAGATCCAACGTCTGGTCTCTTCTTATATACTCTCATGTGCATTTTGATCTCAGAAGAAGGTTTGAATCCCGGGTTAGCCTGAATCACATTACCCTCTGCATCTACCTTACAGATGTACTCCGGTGTCATAAATCCTTTGGATACGCCAGTTGGTGTGCAGAGAAACTCATTGTCATTCAGTTTTACGGAAATATTTCCGTCGTTTGCTGCTACCATGTTGCGGTTGTAGATACGTCTTCCGATGTCACAAATCTGTTTTTTGATTTCAAACTCGTTTACCATGCTTTTTTCCTCCTTAAGCAATTAGGTGTCTTATTTTATTTCTAAGGAGATTTTACTCCTTAAAACCAAAGTTGTCAAGGAATTCTTGTTGATTCCTGTTGTTTTTATCGGTATTATGTTGTTGTTTTTGTTGTGTTTCTATTTTTTGTCATTTTCCGAAAAAACATACAATTGCATATTTTCTTTTATCTCCGGATCCTGATTTCTTCTGTTATCATCCGTTATAATGCCGATCTTTTATCCGCCGATCTGAACATGCAGGGAAGTGATACTTTCTGCAGCCCGCTTCAGGGTTTTCATTTTTTCTCCGTCAGGAGGCAGTATCCCATCCATCAGATACGCTCTTCCCAACCCTTCATATTTATCCTGCCCCAGTCTGTGATAAGGCAGAAGATGAAGTTCTTTCACTCCGGGAAGAGAATCTGCAAAAGCGGCAATTCCGCGGATTTCCTCCACAGTATCATTAAAGGCGGGGATCACCGGTACCCGTATGATCAGCCTTGTTTTTCCGGAGAGGGCAACCTTTCTGGCATTTTCCATCATCAGCTCATTGGTTTTTCCCGTAAACTGCCTGTGCTTTTCGGGATCTGTATGTTTGATATCCATCAGATAAAGATCCAGATACGGCAGTATCTCCTGAATGCTTTCAAAAGACGCACACGCCATACTTTCGATTGCCGTATTAATGCCCCGCTCCTTCGCTGCCCTGAGAAGATCTCTGGCAAACTCAGGCTGGCAGAGACATTCTCCTCCGGAAAGAGTCATTCCTCCCTCGGAGCGATAATAATAAGGCCTGTCTTTTTCCACCTCGGCGATCATTTCCGCCACTGTGGTGTCTTTCCCGATCACCTTATCCTCTCCAAGTACCTTCATGGTCTGTATCCTGTATTCCTGAGATTCCGGATTACAGCACCAGCGGCACCGCAGGACGCAGCCTTTGAGAAAAACAATGGTGCGGATTCCCGGCCCGTCGTGAACAGAGTATCTCTGAATATCAAAAATCCTGCCCCTGGTATCTAAATAACTCATATTATGCCTTTCCGTTCATACTCTCTCATATTCTGATCCATTGTCCTGCTCCTGTTATATTTCGCCCGGCCACCTTCCCGCGATCAGAATCCCTGTTCTGTTCTCCGGATAATATCATCCTGAAGAGATCTTGACAGAGTGGTAAACAGTGCGCTGTAGCCGGCAACCCGGACAACCAGATGTTTATATTTCTCAGGATTTTTCTGAGCGTCCAGAAGCGTATCTCTGTCAACCACATTAAACTGCATGTGCATGCCCTTCTGATCAAAATAAGAACGGATCAGTGCGGTAAATTTCTCAAGGCCCTCTCTTCCAGCCAGCGCAGAAGGATGGAATTTCTGATTAAACAGAGTTCCGTTAGATACAATAAAATGATCCAGTCTGGCAACGGAATTTGCAGCCGCAGTAGGGCCGTTTACATCCTTTCCTGCCGAAGGCGATACGCCGTCTGCCACAGGAGTGTGGGCATAGCGTCCGTCCGGCGTGGCTCCCGTCTGCCCCCCAAGAGGAACATTCGCAGAAACCGGATAAAGCCCTGCCTGGAACTGACCCCCTCTGGGATTCTTATAGTTCTGAAGAGGCCTTGTATAGGTATAAGCCACATCTCTTGCAAAGTAGTCAACCTCTGGGATATCATTTCCAAACTTCGGAACCTCATCGATCATATGATGAATTTCCTCAAAACGCGCCTTCTGGTCTTCTGAAGGCTTCATGGTCATCACTGTTTCCAGCACGGATTTCACAGCGTTTTCATCAATGGCGCGACCCTGACGCTCCATCTCTTTCAGGATAGATGCTGTCATATCCGCTGCTGTCTCACTGTCGATTCCTTTTCCGTAATTCCATAAAAGGGCTTCTTTATATTCCTCCATGGAAACTTTTTTGTCTCTGTATACAAGCTGACGCACTGCATAAAGAGAATCTGCCATATTGGCGATTCCGAATCCCTGAGGGCCGGTAAAGTTATATACCGCTCCGCCTTCCTGAACAGAAATCCCTCTTTTTATACAGTCATCCACCATACAGGACAGAAACGGCAGCGGACATCTTTCTGCGTGAGCCACATCAATGGCATTATCAGCGTTTACAAGAAGAGAAATAAAGTAATCCATCTGTTTTTTATAGGCATCATAGAATTCTTCAAAGGTGGTCATCTCTGTCACATCACCTGTAGCGATTCCCACCTGCTCCCCTTTGTCCATTCCATTGGAAAACACAAGCTCCAGAGGACGGCACATGTTAAAGAACGCCGCGTCATGCCAGCCGTCTGTTTTTCCGGCCTTCTGAGGCTCCACACATCCGATGATATTGTACTCTCTGGCATCTTCAAGAGAAAGTCCTCTGTTCTGAAGAGCCGGAATGATCACTTCGTCATTATAATAGGCCGGAAGTCCGATTCCCGTTCTGGTCAGTTCCGCCGCTTTGATCAGAAACTCATGAGGGCTTCCGTTCCATACTCTTACAGAAAGAGACGGCTGGGGCAGATGTACATGCATGGATGCCTGAATACACATGATTGAAAGATCATTTGTCACATCCTCCCCGTCTTTGTTCTGTCCGCCTGCAATGAGATTCTGAAACAGACTGTAGCCTGCAAAGCCTTCTGCCGAGGCGGCGTCACGGCATTTATTCAGATCGTTCAGTTTTACCCAGATGCAGTCCATCAGCTCCTGCGCAAACTCTCTGGTGATATTTCCGTTTTCCAGATCCTTTTTATAGTAAGGATACATATACTGGTCAAAGCGTCCCGGTGAGATGGAATGACCGCTGGATTCCAGCTGAATAAGCTGCTGAACAAACCAGAAGGACTGACATGCCTCATAAAAGCTTCCCGCCCCCTTTGCCGGGACACGGCTGCAGTTAAGGGCAATCACCTCAAGCTCATTTCTTCTGACAGGATCACTGCATTCAGCAGCCATTTTTTCTGCCAGCGCCGCATAACGCTGTGCATATTCCATCACTGCCTGACAGCTCAGGATCACTGCATTTAAAAAGTGGGATCTTCTTGCATAATCGCCGTCGCCCACCTGACATCTGTCCAGCTCCGCCTGGGCTTTTGCCATGATTCCTTCATATCCGATAGCAAGAACTTCCTCGTATTTTACTGTTACATGGCCTACACCGTTATAAAAATAATTTCCCGGCGTAAAAATATTATGTTCAATGGCCTTTATTGCTTCCGGAGCCATATATGAGGTTGCCAGCTCACTGGTGGTCTTCCCCTTCCAGTATTTATGTACCTCTCTTAACTCCTGTTTTGTTTCTTCGGCAATATAAAACGGGTCCGCGCTCCTCGTTTCAACCGTATCCAGTTCATCCTCCAGCCACTGGTAAGAAAATTCCGGATAAGTCTGACAGCCTCTCGGTGCTATGGTACTGCTGCCTACGATCAGTTCCTCATCACGGATAATGATGGGAATATGACGCAGAATATGAGCAAATGCCTCCGCACGCCTGGTAATCATGGGTTCGCCTTCGGTTGCCTGATAAGATTCTGTAATCAGTTTCGCTCTGGCAGATTCGATCACCGGCATTTTCTCATACAGATGGTCAACCAGTCTTGTAATTCTGGCTGATTTTGGAATATCTGTGGTATTAAACATTTCCACGCTTCTCCTTTCTCACAGCTTTTCCGGACAGAATCCGGCTGCCGTGTATCATATACATCCATTATACGCCATCCTTCCCTGTGCGTCAACAAAAAGCAACACATACCGTTCCGTTTTGATGAGGTTTTTATTGTATTTGATATGTGTTTTTTGTTGTTTTTTATTTATTGTATTTTTCCATGAACATTTCAAAATCCCTGTGTCATAATCCTTTCGGCTAAATTTCCGAAAAAACCAACTTATATCCGCAACAACAGAATATCCATACTGGCTCCTGACAACAAGCTTAAAGACTTTAAATATCTCTTTCTGAAACCATTGTTTTCTCCTGAAACTTTGATATAAAAAAAGAGACTTCCGCTCCTGTACCATTTCTGCCAATAGTACAAAACCTTCCAGTCCCTTTTCACTTGTCTGTTATTCGGTTTTCTTTTTGATTTTAACCTGTAAAAACGATATTGTTGTTTACAGCAGCGAGAATATCAGTATCTTCTCTCTCATATTATTCCCCGGGAATAAATCCATACAATTAACAGCTCCCTCATACTGCAGCTCATCCAGGCCATTGAGATACACCTCATATTCCTGAGAGGGATAATAAAAATACAGCCTGAGCTCCCGTTGATTTTCATACCAGGATTCCAGTATTCTTGCCATTGCCTGTTTGAGAATCTCCAGACAGAATGGATTAAAGAAAAAGCATCTGTCCACCTGTGCAGGAACCTGATAAGCTGCCGCATCCTGCTGCACAAAACATACTTTTCCGGAAGAAACTGCTTTTTTCTGATTCCGAAGAGCAGTCTGGTAAAACCGCTCATTATATTCAATTCCTATAGAATTACACCCGGTCTGATAGGACAAAAAGAAATCCACACGCCCTTTTCCACAGCCATAATCAAGAACCGTGTTTTTCTTTCCGATCTCTCCACTGTTTCCAAGCCTTTCCAATACTGAATAAGGCGTGGGCTCATAAGGATATTTGTACCGATCCGAGCCTGTATCATCCCGCCCTGATGTGCGGATCTTTAACAGCCTGTCCCAGGAATCTTCATTCATACCAAGCACTTCCTCCTGCTATTTCTGAGTTTCATTTTCCAGATGCTCCTCCAGTGTAGGATGCATATGGCGGATGACCATAAGAGTTGCCACCATCAGCACAATTCCCACCGGAAGGGCAATCCAGGCAGTTTTTACAAATCCTGCCACCAGATAGGTAACAAAGGATACTGCTGCCGCCAGCATCGCATAAGGAAGCTGCGTAGACACATGGTTCACATGATCGCACTGTGCTCCTGCAGACGCCATGATCGTTGTATCTGAGATTGGGGAACAATGATCTCCGCATACCGCTCCTGCCATACATGCGGAAATGGAAATAATCATAAGCTCCGGATCAGAGCCCTCAAATACAGCTACTACAATAGGAATAAGAATTCCAAAGGTTCCCCATGAGGTTCCCGTTGCAAAAGCCAGACCACAGCCAACCAGAAAAATAATTGCAGGAAGAATGTTCATCAGCCCGCCTGCCGCAGAACGCATTGCATTTTCTACAAAAGCTGCTGCTCCAAGGCTGTCTGTCATAGATTTTAAGGACCAGGCAAATACCAGGATCAGAATTGCCGGAACCATTGCCTTAAATCCCTCCGGAATGGAATCCATGCAATCCTTAAAAGAAAGAACTTTGCGCACCATATAAAAAGCCACAGTAAGAACCAGTGCAAATGAGCTTCCCAGAGTCAGGCCTACAGATGCGTCGCTCTGAGAAAACGAAGTGACAAAATCTGTTCCGCTGAAAAATCCTCCTGTATAGATCATACCGATCACACAGCAGACTACAAGGCACACAATAGGAATCACAAGATCAATCACTCTTCCCCTTGGATTTACTCTGCCTTCCTTTTCTGCATCCGCATAAGGACGTCCCTCTGTTGTATAAAGATCTCCTTTCAGAGCATTCACCTCATGAACTCTCATACTTCCAAATTCTGTTTTGATCAGCACCATACCTACCATCATCACAATAGTAAGCAGGGCATAAAAGTTATAGGGAATTGCTCTGACAAAAATAGAAAGTCCGTCCTCGCCCTCTACAAATCCGCTGACTGCTGCCGCCCAGGATGAAATCGGAGCGATAATACACACCGGAGCTGCAGTTGCGTCAATCAGATAAGCAAGTTTTGCCCTGGATACATGATGCTTATCCGTTACCGGACGCATAACGCTTCCAACAGTCAGACAGTTAAAATAATCGTCAATAAAAATCAGAACTCCCAGAACGATCGTAGCAAGCTCTGCCCCCACTCTTGTTTTGATCCGTTTGCTGGCCCATCGTCCAAAAGCCGCAGAACCTCCGGCCTTATTCATCATGCATACCATAGCTCCAAGGATCACAAGAAAAATCAGGATTCCCACATTATAGCTGTCAGACAGAACACTGATGATCCCACCCTGAAAAATATGGGTCACGGTTCCCTCAAAGGAAAATCCGGAATACAGAAGACCTCCTACCAGAAATCCCAGAAACAGAGAGCTGTATACCTCCTTTGTGATCAATGCCAGCGCAATGGCTACTACAGGCGGAATCAGCGCCCAGAATGTAGCATAAAGCGCAGGCTGCGCCGTCTCCTCTGCTTCTGCCGCAAATACAGACAGCGGACTTGCCAGAATTCCCAGAAGTATCATTGTAAGAACAGCCAGGAATACTTTTCTTTTATTTTGCATATCTTTCCTCCCTCTGATATGAAAAGAGCCATGGATGTGTCTCCAAGCGGAGTTCTCCATGGCAGCTGATCCCTGTCTGATATTTTTATCTGATCCTGTCAGTCCCTGATAGCGCTCCACATTCGTGACAGTCTGCAGAATCTTATTCTGCAGCCCAGGGCCTCGCCTCCTGGCGGTCAAAACCCTTCGGCGGTTTTTCCTTTCGCCGGAAACTGCCTGCCATGGCATGACGCAACTTCCCTGTAGGTATGTTTGCATCTGTTTCCGGGTACTGATAAAACCCGCACCTCTATCCTGTACTCTTTTATCTAATTTATTTTTATTTACTGTAACAGCTTTTAAGAAAAATAGCAACTGATTTCTGTGTTTTTTGCAGATTTTTAAAATAAGAAATGCGCTATTCCCATATTTACTAATATAGAATTCCCCTGTTAATATTCTTGATTGAAAATTTATTGAATTAATAAGACGCCCTTCCATATAAGAGCTTTACAGACCCCTGACGCCGGCAATGGCGCAGGGGCAGACTTGTTTTCCGGCAATACAGAATCATCACCGATCTCTTATTCTTTATCTTGTGAATTAAAATATACCTCTGCTTTTTCCTCAAATGTGTGAAGAGAATCCGCTCTTGCAGCCAGCTTATGCAAAGCCTTCAGGACTTCAATACTTTCAAGGTTCTGAATCTTCTTCTGCAGCTCACAGGGAATTTCTCCTAATTCCTCAAGAAGTTCCAAAACACTTTCCTGTGTTGCCTCGAGTCTACCTTCCTGTTTTTCCTCCCGCAGCATTTCTTCAAAAATCATATAGCGTTCTCCCATTTCCCGGTCTGTCTTAATCTGTCGAATCGTTTGCTGGAATTTCCGAACCAGTTCGTCTCCAAACTCTTCCTCGCTCTCCTTAAGATCAGCCGTTACAAATTCCAGGAACCTGACAAGCTCCGGCGATACTTCCGCAGCATTCTCTCCTTCTCATTACCGCGCCAAACATGAAATTATCTTTGATCGTCAGGTCCTGTAATGTTTTTCGTTTCTTCCTCCTGTTCTACAGAGGAATCCTATAGGATGATTATATCACGCACTCACTCAGACTTCTATCTTTTTTACTAAAAAATAATTTTATGCCATCATCTAATCATGGCTGTATTCTCCATTGTAGAATATTATACAACTTGCAGAGGCTTTTATATTTTTAACCTGCATCATTTATTTTGCTTCCGGGAAATACAACTGCTCCCATTGCCACCACCAACGCCAGCAAAACAGCGCAACCCATAAGGATTCCATTAAAGAACTGCATCCACAGCGCGCCGATCACCAGAGGAAACATAATATTCAGCATATTGGAAAAGGATTCAATCACTCCAAGGACTACAGGGGCATTTTTATCTCCCTGGCATACCTCCACACAATCGTACAGATATCCAAAGGACACCGGTGCAAACATGTCCTTTAAAAGGCTGATACAGTAGCCTGCCATAAACCAGAAGTTTCCTGTGGGAATCAGAAACAGCGCAACCGACACGATATCAAAGCCCACATCAAAAAGATACACCCACTTTTTATCCAGCCTGTCTGTAATAAGAGTGAGAAACAACGAGCAGATACAGTTAATCACAGTAAAAACAGCCGTATATTTCAAAAACACAGAAATCTCTATCTCCCGGGCAATCGCCAGGAGCGGTATAAAACGCAGAATCGTGCCGTAAACTCCTGTTGCGATCTCGATCAGCAAAAACATACGCACAACAGGATCTCGAATCACATTTCCAATCTGCTCTATGTACTCTTTTAAATGTATTTTTTCCTCCTCTTCCCGCTGGATCCACGTCCGTCCATTCCAGGTAAAAACCAGAGCGATCAGAAACCCCACGCTCAAAAAGCCATAGGCAGCTTCCATATTCCATTTGCTGATCAGCCAGCCGCTGAGCCATGTACTGATCGCTATTGCCCCATAAAGAAAAATATCCCTCAGGGCAAAATACCCTGTCCGTTCCTCTGAAGGTACTGCAAGATTAAAGGAATTTCCCGCCGAATAGTTAAACATGATCCTGACACAGTAAATCAGAAACAGGCCCGCAAAAACCGCTGCCTTATTCTCTGTCAGAGAGATTCCCACTGCCGCACCGGCTCCCAGAAGCAATGACAAGCCTCCCACTGCCAAAGGTGAAAATTTCTTTGAGAAATATACGATCAAAAGCGGCAGTACAACATCCATAATACTTAAAAGAGAAAGAAAAATCCCATACAGGGAATCTCCAATTCTTTTTTCAAACAAAAATGGAATATTGTTTTCCATACCGCCACTGGAAATATAAAAGAAAAAATATACAAGTAAAATCAGAAAATAATTTCTGAATATTGGTTTAAGTGAAGAAAGTAATTTTTTCATGACATTTAAGCTCCCAAAATCTCTTTTTCCAACAACCAATTTATAAATTCATATCTTTTATCATCTTTTGTTATATTCCCTATTGTACCACTTTTTATATTTTGTATAAGATCGTATTCTTTTCTACCACCTTTATATATTTTTTGCTTGTTCATATCAAAAATATATAAAGTTCCATTTCCAATCTTCTCTTCAAATCTAAATAAAATTCCTTTATTTATATTCATATTCATAACCAGTCTCCTTTTTCTTTAATATTCTTCTAATTATTACCTTTGACACACAAAAAGCAACTTGCATCTCCACCTCCAATTTCCCCATGTTTATAATAAGAAGACGCAGGGCATCCACCTAAGCAATTTAATAACTGATTACATTTTTTACAAGATATGTTATCAGTATACCTTTCTCTTATCTTATTCCACTTCAAATTATTTTTCCACGTCTTCTTAATGTCTTCGTCTAATATATTTCCTATAATAAAATCATCCATATTTAAATATGAACATGGATATATGTTCCCTTCTGTGTCCACCTCTACCGAAACAATTCCGGCAGGACATATGTATTTTCCTATAGTTATATCTTCAATCATATCTGGTTTATTTATTTTTATCCATGACAATAACGGAAACACTGAAGATAATGGATCTGATACAATAACAGTATAATCTTTATATCTAGCATTATGTTTCAATACTTTATCAAATTCAAATAGAATATCTCGATCTAATGCATTCCTTAACTCCGTATTTTCATGCACAAGCAGCGGTACATACCGTATATAATCAACTTTATTTTCAACACAAAACATATACACATCATAAATATGTTTATAATTTTGATTATGGACAACCATTGAAACCTGTACTGGTACTTTATTTTTTTTTCAATATAGAAATAGTTTCTTTAATTTTAAAAAAATCTCCTCCTTGTCTTATTTTTTTATATTCACTTCCCACATCATCGACACTTAATTTCACGACATCTGTAGTACTATCTAAATGCTTCCCCAAAAACTCTCCCATATCATTATCAACAAGACTCCCATTCGTCAATACAGAAACCATCAAATTCTTTTTTTTGCAATATTGTAAAATAGCTTTTATTTGAGGATGTAATAACGGTTCACCTCCTGTAATCGAAACATTAATTCCACCTTCACAAACTATTTTATCTATAACTTGTTTCCATTTTTTCATATATATCTCTGATTCGTTTCTAAATACAGTTTTCTGAGAACAATGTAAACACCCCATATTGCATTGATTAGATATTTTCATCACTACATGCAACGGAAATGATAACAAATTTTTATTTTTCAAGTATTCTTCTTCAAAATAAGTCATTAAAAATGAAATGCTTCCCTTTGCAATATTTCCCGGTGACGTTTGAAATTTCAAATAACGCTGTAATATTTCATCAGGCACACTCTTAAACATAATTACTCTCCTAACATACAAGTTCCATCTGGCATATTTATTGTTCCGTACTTTTCATAAGCATACTTCATGCTTCCGCCCTGACATATAGAATATACCCGGCATTTCTCACACTTAGTATTTTCTAAATTTCTTCCTTTACGAAATTCTCCCCAATTTTTCCCTCTATCCCATATCTCTTTTATACTTTGTTGATAAACATTTCCCCCAGATAAATCAACATCCCACTCCGGTCCCGGCACCATTTCGCCATAAGAATCTATTTGTATTGAAGCATTTGTTTCATTAGGAAAGAATATATAGGAATTTGTAGTTTTGTAAGAGTCAAAATCAAGTTCATTATAGTACTTATCAATTAAATATGGATAAAATTGATTTGCATGTAACCTTAATTTTGTTGAGCACTGCCCCTCCATATCTTTACATTTTACTATCTGCTCCAAATATACTAAATCATTTACATCCTCTGTAAATGACTCCGCCCTCCTAAATTTAAAAACCGGAACCGCCGAGAACGTTTGAGCATCTAACTGATTTGCCAATTTATAGGTATTGACAATATCCTCTTGATTAATATATGTTGTACAAAAAGCTATACGTACTTTTATTCCATATTTTCTCAGATTTTTAATGCCCTCTATTGCCAAATAAAATATTTTACTGTTTCGTTGTTTATTATGAATTTCTGCCGTCGATCCATCAAGGCTTATTTGTACTGCGTCTGTGTCTAAATTCAAAATTTTTGACAATTTACAGGCTATATTTTCTGTAATTAACGAACCATTGGACATTATTTCGACTATAATATTTTTAGACTTTAGCACAGATAATATATCAAATATATCTTTACATAAAAAGGGGTCTCCTCCGGAGATTGAAACCATCATTGCATTTAATTGTGCAATCTCCTCCGCCACCTTTAACAATTCTTTTCTCTCATGGCTACATCCTAATGAAGCCCAACAATGTACGCAATTAGAATTACACTTTCCAGTTATTTTCCACAATATTTGAATAGGGAAATCTAGAGTTATATGATTCTTTTCCTGGACTTTAAACATATTTTCAACCGCAAAATTGCATGCTCTACGATCTGTGTCAGGATTATTTTCACAAACAGATATAGCATTCAATGCTTTCTTAGCAATCTCCAATTCTGTCATATCTTTTCCTTCTTTCTATTATAGAATTAAGTTAAATGTTATATTTCAATGCCATATTACTTGTTTTGGCAAACAAGCCAATGCTGAAAACTCTTCAGTTTAGCATTGGCTTGTTCGCTTAAAGTACATTAACCTGAATGAGACTTAGTATGTGTCATTACAGGTTTTAATCCTTCTTCCTGAAAGTCATCGTCAGTAACATCTTCAAGAAAGTAGATTTCTTCTTTTTCCATCTTTAATTCCTTTTCTTTCATCTTTTCACCTCCTCTCGCGAAAGCGCTCTCATATCATGTAATTTATTTTAACCTTTATAAAAAACAAACACCATAGCGTAACTGGTATAAATCATTTTGTACCGGTTACGCTATGGTGTTCTATAGCTAAATATATGTATAATAAAATGAATAAATTTAAGGAAGGATGTAGTTATATGAATCTCAAAAAAGTAAAGCTATTTATCTGCACATTGATGCTCACCATGACATTTGTTTCTGCCAGCCCTGTATCTGCTTCAGAAACGCCCTCTGCAAACACAAACACGAATGAATCCTCTCCTGAAGCAGAAACCACAGAAAAAATCGTTCCCTATTGTATTTTAGAAGATCCATCATAATTCATTTCATTATAAAATTTGAATATGGCTTTCAAATTATTCTTATTTTCCGGATACGATCTACACAGGTGATATGCCATCCAGACATAACACCTCGCCTCCCGTATCCGTTCTTTTTTTTCTAAACCATGTTCTATTTTCTTACCAATGTTCCATCCGATATTAAAATAAAAATTATACAGATACTTTAATATGCCCTTTTCTCTCATGAACTCAATTTCTCTTTTACAGATTGCTATACTTTCATCATATTTTCCCGAAAGACCTAATATATTAGAATACCCAACATAAACCAAATATCGCGGTTTATAATCATTAACCATATCTTCTCTTTTAAAATACTGATCCAATCTATGATAAATCCTCAATGCTTTTTTACGATCGCCATAAGCTTCATAATACGTTGCAAGATTATACACGATCATTACTTCTGTTTCCCTCAGGATCCTGTAAATAGGTAAATCTTCCGGTTCTCTGATCTTTAATGTTTCACAAAGCGCATCTTTCAGCTGTTCGATTGCTTCCCGCACACTGATCCGTCCTTTTTTATAATTTACAACCACTTCAATTCTTTTTAAATACTGCCGGTTTTCCGGATAATCCAGGGATAATTGAAATTCCTGTTCCATTTTTCTCTTCTGATTTTCTACTTCATCCCAGTCAGCTCTTTCCAGCAGATTCATCATCTTTTCCATTTCTTTTTGCAGATCCGCCATTTCGCAATGCAGGGGAAGCAGACAGGTATTCCCGTTTTCACCCATCTTCTGCATCAGTCGAACAAATTTTTCATCTGATGGATTCAGCAGTCCATTTTCATATCGTGAAATCGTTACCGGTTCACAGATTCCCTCTGACAGTTCTTCCTGCGTCATGCCAGTTGCTTTACGTGTATATTTTATAACAGCCGCCTTGCTGTACTCTCCCATAATTCTATCCCCTCTTCTGTAATACTTCCATTCTTTTCCGTTTCCAGAATTTTCAGCACAGTTATAAACTCATCCTGTTCCAGCTCTTTTTCTTTCCCCGGAATCATTTTTTCTATATCCCGAAGTAATTCGCATATTTCTCTGAGATGAAGGCTCTGATAACTTTCCATCAGCAGTTTTCTGGCTTCTGTAAGATGTCTGTAGGCTTTTCCTGTATTAAGATCCGATACTTCTTTTTGTGCCAGCCTGTATAAAATCTGCGGATAGTATTTTTGTCTCTTCCCATAATCCCAGTAATTTTTATCCAGATACTGCTTGATTCCTGTATGTAAAAGCAACGCCTGTTCTGCTTTATCCTGCACATACAGTGTCTCTGCTAGTCCATACAGGCAGCTGATCTCACACTCTGTCAGGAACCTGGTTTTTAATTTATCTCCACTTACAGGCAGCTCCGTATATCCAAGTGCCTTCCGATAAAATTGTTCTGCCCTTTGGAAATTTTCCTGTCCGCAAAAAATCTCTGCTTTCTTCATCCACAGATACTGCATATGCAAACTGTCATTTTCCGTCACAAAACTCTCATATTCCCTGATCAGAAATAAAGCCTTTTCTCTATCCTTTTTTTGAAGTTTCTCAATCTGATTTCTCATCATCCGAAACTGAAATTCCTGTTCAGAGCCTATAAACTCATATTGAAAAGGAATCTGACCCATGCGTTCCAGAAGAGCATCTGCCATAAATTTATCCGGAATCCGCTCTCCCAGCTCATACCGCATAAGTGTTGTTGCTGAGCAAAGGCCAAGACTTAATTTTTCCCTGGAAATCTTTCTGTTCTCTCTTATAGAACGAATCAGATTTCCTACTGTTCTTTTCTCTTCTGACATTCTTCCTTTTCACCTTCCAGCTATACTTTTCTTTCATTATAGCAGAAAACAAAGGTTTATATGCCAAAAAGACTCGAAATCTGTAAATAACATAACTTTGATGTAATATAGAATTCCTCTGTTAATAATCTTGATTGAAAGTTTATTGAATCAATAAGACGCTCTT
>UMED01023524.1_pt1 | contig 63420 bp, 64 predicted proteins | sample 1964661 | NCBI WGS metagenome assembly UMED01 (sample SAMEA4836011, study PRJEB28245) | human gut metagenome | biome: gut microbiome; material: fecal sample | place: Denmark | collected 2008
CTTTTAGGAATAAATATCTTCTGCTTTTAAGTTAATGACATTGGGAAACAACAAGGTTCTCACCCTGTTTGGTGTACTATTATTGCTTCTGCTCGCCATCCTTTCAACTCTTCCATATATCCACTTGACCGGAATCACCGAGAGAAAGCTATAAATTGCTTTTTTCATGCCTGTCTCATTAACTTTTCCTACACGAGAATACAATATTTTCCTTAGAAAGAAGCACCATAAATCTTGTAGTTCCATTCCGAGCACACTTTTGGGGCAATCATCAAGAACAACAATGTCTATAAAGACGCCGGTTTTTCCTTTCATGTGTTCCTGTCCTGCTCGGACAAATGAAGTTCCGGTCCTACGCAATTTTCCATATTGCCAAAGATATTCTGGATCATTATAGTGATCTTGAAAGTAGCAAACAGAAGCATCCATTTCATCCGCAACTGCCCTGAATTTCTCATACTCTTCCCGAAGCATTGCAATATCTGCATCGTCATCCCATGGAATATAACCTTTGTGCCTAACAGCACCTAGTAATGTTCCGCAAGTAATGCAATATTTAATACCATGCTTTCTACAAACACGATCGAACTCAATTAGCAAATCTAATTCTAACAACTGCATTGTTCTAAATTCTTGTGGTGTAAGTTTCTTAGCAACAGCCATCACGTTCTCCTCTCTATGCCACCCCCCCCCACGCCAAAAAAACAATATCAACAACTTCATTTGCACCATTATAAATGAAACACATAAAAAAATCTCAAAACAAAAATATAAACCAATCAATATCTATTTGATCGAGTAGGAGGCTTTCGCTGCCGACCTCCGTTCTACAAATTCGCGCATATCCATGTGACCAATATAAGCAGTTTCATATTTTCATCAAGCGAATGCAGACTTTAGCATTTTTTCAAAAAAATGTACCAGTGACTGGTCTCAGACAATTCTTTTTTATCAAGCTGTTCAAAATATCCTTCTTTTAATATTTGGACTCTGTTCATTAATCCACTCATTAATTCAAGATATTCTTTCCGGGTTCTATATATTGCATCATAATTATCCTTTAAGCTATCAGACCAAATATGATCCAGAGTCAATCTCTCATTGACCCCTATACTTTCTTCTATATATACGATCGCTCCCTCATTTAGTATATCTGTCAAACTGTCATAACATTTTCTTAGATCCGCATCATTAATATACATAGAAACCCCTGCAATGATCACTGTATCAAATTTCCTGCCGATTATTTTCTTGTTTTTAAATATGTCCTGAAACGAAGAATTAATAAATACTGCATTTGAATATGATTTAAAACGTTCTCCAGCCTGCTTTATCATTTCATCTGAAAAATCCGTTCCTATGTATTCTCCGCAATGATCTATGATATTCTCTGCCCATCTTCCTATCCCACAGCCAATATCCAAGACTTTTTTATCCGAACCAACATTTAAATGCTGTACAACCTGCTTCTTTTCAAATTCATGCCATTCTGCTCCATAATCCGGTTTATTATCACCAAGTACTACAGATGTATATTGATCTACCTCTCCTGCTGCAAATCTTTTTGCCCTATTGTTAAAAAAGGCTTTTATATTTTCATCGTCTACGTTTACTTTGTCATTGTATACTCTATTATTCATAGTACTTCCTCTCTTAAAAAGAATATTTGTTTTCCGTACATTTCACAAATCCATCACCACATTCATCAATGTCTACAGAATTATTGTTGCTTCTGCTCCAAGCAATATCTGTCCGGATCACGCGTGCCGGATTTCCTGCAGCAATGCAGTTATTAGGTATTTTTGCTTTTACCAGACTCATTGCTCCAATAATACTTCCATTTGAAATATCCGTATTATACAAAATACAGGCATTCATTCCGACCCATACATGATCCCCAATTCTGATATTCCTGCTTTCACATAATTCATCTGTTGAATTTATATTTTTTCCCGTCTTCACATCAAAGATCACATGTCCATCATTGGTTCTCATATTTAAATTGTAAGAAAACATACAATCATTGCCAATGATAATAGAAGATTTTCTGGATGCACGTATCACATAGCCGCTCTCTGTTGTAAGATCATTTCCGATCCTGATATCAGCTGCTTCAATTTCCAGCAATCCTTTTGCAAATATACATCTTTCCCCACATTGAAAGTGGCTTTGGTCAAAAATACTAAAGTTTCCATTCAGCCATGTTCCATTTCCTATTTCAACTGTGCATTCATCTGTTATCAGCAAATGGAAATCCGGACTAACTACACAGTCATCGGAAATCACTACACGGGAATTAAATCCATTCAAGGTGATCTGTGACCGCAATTTTCTGTTCATTATCAGTTGATTTCCGTAATTATCTTCAAAATAACCGTCCTCATCCCGTAAAACACAATATTCAATATCTCCCAGATACACATAGTCATTTTGACTGAAATATCCAAAAGAATGTAGTTTACAGATAATATCTAAACGATTAGGCATTCCGACGATCACATAAAATTCATCCGATCTTCCATCTAAAATCCTGCTATCATAAACCCCAGGCTTTTTATTTTGGTAAAGAGAGTGATCTACAAAAAAATCTATTTTCATCCCTTTACCAGCAAGTCTATTCTTGATCCCCCGGGTTTTTTCATTGTAGCCATAAAGGAGTATCTTTCGTCCGTTTGCAAATTTTCTGGTAATATCAAAAATATAATCTATACGATCCATAGTGTTCTGTTCTCCATTGCTGACTGTATTGTAAATTCCTATAATTATATATGATACCGGATTACTACGTGCTTTGCACTCTCACAATTCATTTGATAATTTTCCTGCTTTTAACAAATTTCTCCACGATTCCTGTTATTGAAATAGACTCTTCTGCCGTCAGCTTATATGACTTTTCGCCAAATCCCCTGATTTTAGCTATAAATTCACTGATTTCATATCTTAGTCCATCCCCCACAAACCTGGGCTCATAGTGTTCAACAATGGTTTCATTTTCGTATCTTACATCAAATTTTTCGGTCAACCACCAGGGTGACTGAGCTATCACATATCCCTCTGTTCCTGCAACAACAAGCTGTCCTTCTGACTTCACCGCCATTCCCACTTTGGCTGTAGCCATAGCATCTTTATATCTGATCTGAATTTTGGTATAATCATCTGTTCCAAGTTCATTATCAAGACTGTCAAATGTGACCGACCGATAGTCTGTTCCAAGTATTTTTATAATCGGCATTAGAACATTTCCACCATATTCAAGAAAAGCACCTCCATACATCGGGTCTGTTCTTTCTCGCGAATGAATATTTGCAATTCTGGTAAAGCTGGCCTCCACATCTTTTACTTGTCCTATTCTGCCACTCTGAACTACGTTTAACAACTGTTGAAAACCCGGACAATATGCTGCTTTTATTGCTTCCATCAAAACCACATGTTTTCGCAGAGCCAGATCATACAATTCCATGCTTTCTTTCTTTGTAAATGCTAAAGGCTTTTCACATAAAACACTTTTTCCATGAGTCAATGCCTGTTTTGCATATTCGTAATGTGTTTCATTGGTAGATGCGATATATATTGCATCTACCTTACTTAAAAACCTTTCGTAATCCTCTGTTTCTATAGTAATATCATATTCTGAAAAATTTTTTTTAAACTGACTGACACTTTCTGTTTCAGGATTATATGCATCAGAGACCTCAATACCACTTGCATATCTGGCTTCGGAAATAAACCTGCCTGCAATACGCCCCGTACCCACAATACCTGTTTTTATGAGTTTATAGGCATTTCCACGAAGCATGGTAGATGATATATTAGGAGTTCTTTCCAGATATACAACCTTGCAAAATGCATTCAGATAATCAAAGGTTCCGATCCAGTCTGAGCCAACTGTAAAAATATCTATACCATATTTTTGAATATCCTCAATTTTCTGGCCCTCATGATCTTCCACGATTATCATGTCAGCAAAGCCCGTATTTTTTACATTCTCAATCCGCTTCAAAATCGGATCTACAACATTCAGCTTTCCACGGCATTCATCAAAATGCTCCGTTGTCACCCCGACTATTAAATAGTCTCCCAGCTCTTTTGCTCTTTTTAACAATCTGTAATGGCCTTCATGAAACAAATCATAGGTGCCGTATGTTATTACTTTTTTCATTTGTCAACCTCAATAGTGATTGATTTCAGATGTATTAAATCATGCATTTTTGGCCTGTAGTTTCTATGATAAATATCTTCCATTCCAAAATATATTTATGTTGTATAAAAATCCACCAGAGCTTCTACTGTTTGAATTCCATTGATCTGTGGAATAGCTGTTTCCATTATGTCTTTACCAAAAGACCCGTCTTTCTGAAAATATTCTTTGCCAGTCATACGGAAATACCAATCCAGCACATAGTCTATGGTCGGAGTCTCTACCCCCACAAACTGTGAGAGTGCTTTGATAATACACACTCCATTGGGAATATCCTCTGTATAAAAACGCGAAGAGAAATCAGGAATAAAACCATGCCCCCCCCCCGTACCTTTTTCATAGGAAGAAGCAACGCATTATATGATGGAATCTCATGGAACTTTCGTGTCAGATCCTTTGGTGTTGGTGATTCATAATACTTTTGAATAGACTCTACCTCAGTAAGATCGATAGGAAGCTTTTCACATACTTCCATCATCTCATCGCTGAATCTGCAAAGAAATTCTGAACATTCATCGGTCCATGACTGGTAATAATAAATCTGTTCTGGAAACATCTGCCCTTTCTTATAATTATCTAAATATACAACAGAACCACTTGTATGAAGAAGAGGATTTCCTGGAAGAAGTGTTGCAGCCATGTAATTTTTAAGACGGACACACTTCATTAAGAGCATATCCTCCAGCATATCTGCTACTTCATCTGTTCTATCATGGGGTAGAGCTGCCACTAGTATTTTATTTTTTTTTGACATCAGACCGGCAATTTTTCCCGGTTCTTTTGTTCTTGCAACGTAAGGCACTTTCTGAAGTCCAAATACAGTCATGCCTTTTTGTATAAGTTCGCTACAATAAAGTTCTGCCCCACCATAGCCTGGGAAAAAACCAAGTGCTGCTTTTTTCTTAACAAATGGCATCATTTTCTTATCCTTATATCAGAAAATTTCCATAGTCTGCGACACGCTTCATCCGTCTTCACTTTAAAATCCCACGCTTTTGCAGGTCATGAAGCGCCTGTATCAGTTTCTGGTTGTCTTCAAAAGTAAGACAGCCAATGTGACCTACACGGAAAACTTTATCAGCCAGTTCTCCTCCATTTGGGCAAACCCAGATACCATATTCGTCTTTCAATACAGTGAAAATATCGTATGCCGAACAATTTCTTGTTGCCAAAGGTGTAACTGCATTAGATAGTGATTCAGAGCATATATCCACTGGAAGATCTTTGATCTTATTGCGAAAATCTGCTGCTAACGCAGCAATCCTCTTTAGTTCCTCTTTCACTCCGCCTTCCTGTTCAATCTCTTTTAATCTTGCATTTATCTGGAGCAGGATACCAACAGCTGGTGTAAACGGCGTCTGACCCCTTTCTCCATTTTTAAGGGCATTTTTAAGGTCAAAATACATGGATCTTACATTTCTGTTATTTACCCGTTCTACAGCTCTTGGTGAGAGAACGATCAGCGAAATTCCGGGAGGACACGCAAGTGCTTTTTGTGAGCCAGTGAGCATAATATCCACACCAAGCTCATCCATCTGGAATTCATCAGCTAAAAAAGAACTGATAGCATCCACTACCAGAAACATATTATTTTTCTTACAGAAATTGCTGATCATCCATGGATCATAATATACCCCCGTTGAAGTCTCATGAATGTTAACAAGAAATCCCGTATATCCTCGTCCAGAATATTCTCCTAGCATATCTTCTGTAAGTGTTTTTCCCATTTCTACTTTAATCTCTGTATATGGTATTCCATGAATCGCACAGATTTCTGCAAAACGCTGTCCAAAGCTTCCCCCATTTACCACAAGAACCTTATCATTCTCATCAAAAGCATTTATAACTGAAGCTTCCATAGAAGCTGTTCCTGACCCAGTTATAAAAACTACTCTTGCTGCTTCATCAGCACCGGCAAACTGCCGCACAAGTCTTTCATTCTCCAGCATAACAGCCGAAAACTCTGGCGTTCTAAAATAAGGAACATTTTCAGCCCCGATCAGTTTCACTTTTTCTGTGGACTGTACCGGGCCAACAGTAAAATTGATCATTTTCTCACCTATTTTCATCAATATATCACCCAAATAATTAATATACTTTTACGATCATATTATCCGACCGGCATGTAACTTTTCTCTTACATTTTTACTATCCACATTAAAATTAAAGCTGGATACAGTGGCATGGGGATACCGTTTTTCCACCGGAGGAGGTGTCATATAGTCATAATAAAAGAATGTTAAAAAAGCATCATAATCCTTTGTCCCATAAAATTTATATCCTTCAAAATCATATTCCGCACGCTCTAAAAACCAGCTTTTGGGTATTCCAAAATGATCTTTTCCATGATGATAATTCTTCATTGTATCAAAAAGCGGATATAATAAAGGCCTCACCCTGTTTGGAGTACTGTTACTGCTCTTTTTTGACATCTTATCAACCTGTTTATATACCCAGTCTACCGAGATCAGATCAAGACACTTATAACAGAGTTTTGACAGGCCTTTGGCATTTACTTTTCCTACCCGGGCATAGAGGATCTTTCGCAGAAAGAAGCACCAGATATTCTGAAGTATCATTCCGGATAAGCTTTCCGGGCAGTCATCCATTATAAAAATATCTACAAATACACCTGTCTTTCCTTTCATATGCTCCTGACCAGCACGGACAAAGGTTGTTCCTGTACGCCGCAGCTTCCCATGTTGCCACAGATACTCTGGGTCATTAAAATGATCCTGAAAATAACAGATAGAAGGATCAAGTTCATCTGCTACCTTACGGAATTTTTCATATTCCTCCCTGAGCATGGCAATATCAGCATCGTCATCCCAGGGGATATATCCCTTATGTCTGACAGCTCCCAGAAGTGTTCCATAAGAAATGCAATATTTGATATCATGCTTTCTGCATACCCGGTCCATTTCTTCCAGCATATCTAATTCTAACAGCTGTATGGTCCTGAATTCTTCTTGAGAAAGTTTTCTCGCTTTACTCATTTTTTCCCCTATCTTATGTAATTAAGCCCGCAATAGATAATATAATATCATCTGCTACAGGCTCAATCTATTATTTATTCTTTTTAAACTACAGTCTTAATATTTATCATCATCATTGCAAGAAATCATGGATGGCTGTTCTGATACATCCATGTTTTTCCTGGCTGGCTGTGCTGTCTGTGATACAGGATCTGCAGAACCATCCTTTAATGTGAATTTGCCTACCAATTCCTTTAAAAGCTGTGCCTGGCTGGAAAGTTCCTCACTGGCTGCAGCACTTTCTTCTGCAGTTGCAGAGTTGCTCTGTACAACGCTGGAAATCTGGCTGATTCCTTCATTTACCTGTTTTACTGAAACTGCCTGTGACTCGCTGGCAGAAGATATCTCCTCAATGGTCTGTGCAACCCCCTGAACGCCTTCTGTCAGTTGCTGCAATGCCTGGGCTGTTTCATTTGCGATCTTAGTACCACGGCCAACTGCATGGAGAGATCCTTCAATAAGGGCAGAAGTGTTCTTTGATGCCTCTGCTGATTTTCCTGCCAGGTTGCGGACCTCGTCAGCTACTACTGCAAAGCCTTTTCCTGCTGCGCCTGCACGAGCTGCCTCTACTGCCGCATTCAAAGCAAGTATATTTGTCTGAAATGCAATATCTTCAATTGTCTTAATGATCTTGCCGATCTCACTGGAGCTATTGCTGATATCAGTCATTGCTGAAAGCATTTCCTGCATACGCTGGCTGCTTTCCCCAGCCTGCTCTCTTACATTATCAGCCATGTCGCTGGCTGCCTTTGCATTTTCAGCATTTTTTTCAACATTATTGGAAATCTCATTAATGGTAGCCGCCAGTTCTTCCACAGAAGAAGCCTGCTCAGTAGCACCCTGGGATAATGCCTGTGCTCCGGAGGAAACCTGGTCAGAGCCCGCTGCTACCTGGTCTGCTGACTGGGTAACACTGGAAAGGGTGCTGCTTAAATTATCTCTCAGACGTACCATGGATTCGTAGATTGACATATAAATTCCCACATATCCATGAGCCATGGAAGAATTAATGTCAAAATTTCCGTGACTCATTTCTGTAAGGATCTTAGACTCATCATCTACTACAGCCTTCAGAAAATCAACTACAGAGCGAAAATCGTTGGAAAGTTTTCCCAGTTCATCTTCTGAGCTGTACTTAATATCAATATTCAGGTTACCATGCTTCATACTGTCCATAGCTTCCTGCAGCTGTTTTACCGGTTCTACTACAGCTCGTATCAGGATTACTGCCATAATAAAAGTGAGAACCAGCGCAATGATGACGATTATAATTCCCACAATAAACAAGATGCTTTTGGTCTGCATGGAAGAATTGAATTCCTGTTCAGAAGCGGCATTTACCTGGCTGCTAAACTGATCCAGCGTCTGTGCCAGGGTATCCACTGCCGGCTTGTACTCATTGATAAGTGTTGTCTGTGCCTGTGTTTCCGCATAATCTGCCCCGATTTTCAGCTGCTCCTCTATCTTATTCTGAATAGTTAAAGCATCCTGAAGCTGTGACTGGAACTGATTTACCAGTGTCATATCTCCCTTATAATGTTCGGTAAACCAATCTGTGTCATCCTGAAGCTTAGAAGCATACTCATCTGCACTTGCAAGATATTGTTTTGTATTTGTGGCAGTGTTGTCGATGGTAGCCATCAGCATATTCTGGATCGCTGTTTCCATATTGATCTTTACCTGGTTTACATGTACGATCGCTTCATGGCTGTTTTTATAGAACTGGTTATAATGTACACTGATGTTGAACATTCCATAAAACAGTGCGCCAACTGTTATAAAAAAGCAGGCGACTACTACTCCAAAAGCAATCGTGATCTTTTGCTTCATCGTACGGTTCTTCATGTTCCTTCCCTCTCTTTGTTATTTCTTTCGTGGAATATTGTGGAATTTAATCCCTATTTTTATTATTCGGCAAGTACAGGAAAATCATAAGGGATGTTTGATTTTTTCATTTTTCTTTTCTGCGGTTCATTTTTCCCTTTTTCTTCCGGTGTTTCTTTCATTTCTGCAGATCCTTTTTTATTATGCGCATCTATAAATGCACAAAAATCTTTAAATGACACAGGCTTTGAGATCAGATAACCCTGAAGAAAATCACAGCCCATATCCGAAAGTTCTTTCGCCTGGAGCTGGTTTTCTATCCCCTCGGCCGTGATCTGGATCCCATATTTGTGCAAAAAATATATGATCTCCGAAATAAAATCTTTTGAAAAACTCGTTGTATCTATAGCCCAGACAACTGCCTTGTCTATTTTCAACACAGAAAACGGCATCTGCATAAGCCGCAGGAGATTTGACTCTTCTTTTCCAAAATCATCAATAGCTACGTGGCATCCTCTTTTCATCAGTTTCTCTGCCAGCTTAATGACCTGCTGCATATCCTGTATTTGATTACTTTCTGTGATTTCAAAACATATAGCAGATTTATCTGATGTACATTCATCTAGTATGGCAAAGAGACCCCTTTCTGCTTCCACGCTGGAGCATGTGACCGAGGACAGATTTACATTTATTCTTTCAATGTTTCTTTTTTTCAGCTCTGGCAGCTGTTCTAACACTTTATTTAAAACCCACAGATCAAAACAGCTGACACATCCCATTTCCTCTGCTTTGCGGATCACCTGTTCAATATTCTGATGGTGTCCGTCATCATACCGTAAAAGTGCTTCTGCAACATTCAACTTTTTTTTATTTAAATCGTAGATCGGCTGATAAAAAACCTTAAGATAAGGCAATGCATTTTCAAAATAGCTTTTCATGATTCTTCTCTTTTCATCCATTTGCAAGCTTGCTTTTTACATAGTCCTTGATCATTTCACCGCTGTGTCTATCATCTGGTACTGGCATATGGATCCGGTCACAGAGAGAAAGCCATTTGTCCAGCGTAAGGACTTCATTTTCCCCCTCTACATAATACAGATCTGTAGGAAGGATATCCTTACAAACTGCTACTGACGGAGAATTCCATTCCTGATATTCCTGCTCTGTAAAACGGATATCACAATTTTTTTCTCCTTCTGTAACTTTCCTAAATCTGCTGCCTAATACGGTCTTTTCTTCTTTCCGCTCCTTTCTCCAAACCACTGTTCCATCCAGACAAAGCTTTAAATAAGTTCCTGATCCCAGATCATCTGCGATCACTTCATTTTCGGATACTGCATATAGCTGTATTTCGTTGCTGTCAATATATAAAAGCTCTTCTATTTTTCCCTCTTCTCTGGTTTCTTTCAGGATACATCCTGTTCTGGCATCGAAAAATACCAGCGTATCACCACAGACTGTAACTGAAGTGATTTCCCTCTCCTGGTCTGCAAAACTGCACCAGGATACTTTTCCTGTATCCGTGTTCAGGATCAGCCACCTCATTTTGTAAGTCTGCGGACATAAAATGTTTCTGCCTATGGAAACAGCCCCACCAAATACCCCCGGAATACCACGTACCCTATTCTTATCCGCCATTGTATAGGTCACATGTCCGGAAGTAAGATCTATGCAAAGGATGCTGTTATACCATGCTGGCATACAATATAGTACATTACCTCGCTGAAAGCCTTTCAGGAATAACGGCTGTTCTATAAAATGCTCTGCATCACGGATCTGTATGGATTCAAACTGATCCCTATCTATATGGTATATGGCCAAGTTTCTGGCAAAATATGGGATAAGATACAGTCTGTCTTCTACCCGTACAACAGAACGGAACAGATCTCCCTTAAATGCCAATTCTCCCGGAATCTTTCCTATGCAGGAAAGTCTGTCCATTTGTTTATCATAATGAAACAGCAGGTTTACTTTTCCGTGAACAAACCACACTTCTTTTTCATCTTCCCAAAAAGCTCCCGGCCAGCATGGGATCTTATATTCTTTTTCTCTTACCAGGGAATCCTGATATAAAACCGGTTTTCCTGTTTCCCAGAACAACTGGGCTACAGAGCTGTAATCCCCGTAATAGCAGTCGCAGGAAGCAATGGCAAGATCAAGATCGTATCCGCGGTCCAGGATTCCCCAGCCTTCTTCTTCATAAGAAGCCAGAAGTTCTCTATATTTCTGTAAAAGCTGGGGCCGCATCACCTTCAGTGTCTGTTCATACAGAGGATGAGGTCGGAACCACAAAGCTAGATCTTTTCTGTTTCTAAAATATTGAAGTACCTCTTCTATCTTCTGCATCATATCCGGCTGGTTCAGAAGTGCCCCTACAGACAGGCTGTAAAATACGGTCTTTTTCCTGGCTCCGTCAGGCCTGTAAAGACATTCCCTCCATTTCTCTGGAAGAGAACTGTCCTGTCTTTTCGTACTTCGGGCACGTTCAATCTTTGGTGATCCAAAGTTCTGCACTTTCTCTTCCCATTGCTCTGTTGGAACTCCTTTAAGTCCGGAACACAAAATATTGATAAACAGTTCTCTTTCCTGCTCTGTTGCTGTAACAATGCAGTCTGCATTAACAGCTCCCGGCTCAATGACAAAGCCAGCACTTCCCGCCTGGCGTTTCGCAGATTCTACGTTTCCAGTACTTGCTGTAGTATAATAAGGAAGATATATCAGCTGGTCTGCATACTTTTTCAGCCTGCTGCTGTAAAAATCCGGGTGGACACTGGTCAATCTATTGTTCTGGTCATAGGGACTGTGGATAAACACCGCATCCGGTTTTTTATCTTCCAGGCGGAATGTGCGGTAATCTGTGACCGGAACATCTGGTGGATATTGATCTCCCTCGTAGTGCTCTACTGCCAGATTCCCTTCCTGGTCTTTATCAAAATATGGGATCGGTACAACATAGGCATCACAATCCGGATCCTTATCTGCCGCTTTCCAGACGGTTTCCATAGAATCCCACATAGACATTTTATATGGAAGAAAGACAAAACAGAGACGGTCTGTTTCGATCTCGTTCTCTATATGATCATATAAGAGTTTCAATTCTTTCTTTATTTTTTTGTACAGCTTCGCCATCTGTTTTTTACTGTGAAGGTTCTGGCTCATGACATAGAGATCTTCACAGTACGTTTCCAGAAGCGGGACCAGGTCTGCCTTTCCTGTATTTTCCAGCTCTGTTCCCAACAAAAGGGCTGTTTCCTGAGATTGTGAAAGAGCATCGATCATCACTTCTTCTGTATTCTGACCGAATCCCATGAACACTCTTTCATTTGCCCGCATTAAGAGAGCCGCTGTCTGCAAAAGCCTTCTTTTTTCTTTTCTTTTAATCGCCATTTTTACGGTTTCCTCCGAAAATGATCATATAGTTTGTTTCACACAGATTATCGGCTTTTTATTGTTTTTAATAACTGCTTTATCAACTCACTGCTTCTTTTTTTGAAATCCCCTTATCCATTTTCAACCACTGCCGATAAAGTTAAAAGAAATACTATTCTGATTATTATGAAAAAAGGCGGTGTACAATATGAGCAGTGGTATGGACAGCAGTATTCTGGATACATACCTTTATGAAGAAAACAATCTTTTAGACCAGTTGGACGAAATGCTGGTTGCTGATGAGAAAAACGGTGATTTTTCCACCGATGACGTAAATGAGATCTTCCGTATCATGCATACGATCAAAGGCTCTTCTGCAATGATGGAATTTAATTCGATTTCCACGATCGCCCATCGTATTGAAGATGTATTTTTTTATATCCGTGATAAAGGGATCGAAACTCTGGATCCTGAGCATAAGAAAGAGCTTTTCAACCTGATGTTCCGTTCAGAAGATTACTTAAGGAGCGAGATTGAGAAAGTAGAACAGGGCGTACCTCTTTCTACTGATATAGATGCGTTCTCCAATGAGATCAATTCTTTTTTGAAGAAGATCAGTGGTGCTGCTCCTGCAGCACCGGAAGCTTCACAGGCTGCTCCTGCAGCTTCTGGTGCTGCTGCTCCTTCTTCTCTTCCTGATGATAAGGATGCAGCCTGCTTTTTCCATGTTTTTCTGGAAGAAGGCGTGGGAATGGAGAATCTGCGCGCTTATATGATCGTAAATGCAGTAAAGGAATGTGATGTAAACTTCCGTTTTTACCCCAGTGATATGGAAACAGATCAGGATACTTCCCAGACGATCGCAGAAAATGGCTTTTTCCTTGCCTTTAACTCCAGGGAAGATGCTTCCAAAGCTGAAGGGATCTTAAAGACACAGAACCATATCCGTTCTTACGAGCTTGTAGATGCCACAAAAGCAGCTCCGGCTCCGACAGTCGAAACAAAAAAAGTTTCCCCTTCCAAATCACCTGCATCAACAGCTTCATCCCCGGATACAGCTGCAAAAAAAGCGGCTCCGCAGCTTACTCATACCCCGGTCAAGCAGAATCTGATCAGTGTCAACCTGATGAAGCTGGACAGCCTGATGGATATCGTAGGTGAGATCGTGATCACAGAATCTATGGTCACATCTTCCCCTGAATTAAACCTGCTGCCAAGGGACAACCGGGATAATTTTATGAAATCAGCCCGTCAGCTGCGTAAACTTACTAATGATCTTCAGGATATTGCCATGTCTTTACGTATGGTCCCTATTTCCGGTGTATTCCAGAAAATGAACCGTATTGTACGCGATATGAAGCAAAGCCTAGGAAAAGACGTCCGTCTGACCATTGTGGGCGAAGATACTGAGGTAGATAAGACGATTGTAGATAACATTCAGGATCCGATCATGCATATTGTACGCAACAGCATGGATCATGGTATTGAAGAAACGGCCCAGGAACGTATTGATGCCGGTAAGGATCCCCAGGGTGAGATCGTTCTTTCTGCTTCCCATACCAGCAGTGAGGTTGTCATCTCTGTAAAGGATGACGGATATGGCATGGATCCCCAGAAGATCCTTGAAAAAGCCCAGGCAAAGAATATGCTTACCAAGCCTGCTTCTGAATACAGCCAGAAGGAAATCCTTGGGCTGATCATGCTTCCCGGATTTTCCACCAATACAGCTGTAACTGAATATTCCGGTCGCGGCGTGGGAATGGATGTTGTAAAGAAAAATGTAGAATCCTTAGGCGGTATCGTTTCTGTATCCAGTACCTACGGTGAAGGAACTACCATTTCCATGAAGATCCCGCTGACTCTGGCTATTGTTGACGGCATGAAGGTAACAGTAGGTGATTCTATTTTTACTATACCTATCGCCAATATCCGTCAGTCCTTTAAAGTAAAAGCAGATCAGGTGATAAAGGATGAATATGGCAATGAAATGGTGGAACGTGTGGACCGCTTTTATCCAATCGTCCGGCTTCATTCCTTCTATCACCTTCCTACTGAAGTTACCCAGATGGAAGATGGTATTCTTTTGTGGGTGGAAGCAAATGATCGTTCTTATTGCCTGTTTGTAGATGATCTGATCGGTGAACAACAAGTTGTCGTAAAGCCTCTTCCTGCTTTTCTCAGTGAATTTAACCTGAAAGACCACGGCATCACCGGCTGTACTATTATGGGTGATGGCAATATCAGCATCATTCTTGATATCCTCAGCTTATATTCCATAGCTGTAGAGAATGCGTAAACAGGAGGTTTTAAAATGGCTGAAGTAACAGAAACAAATATCCAGACAGACGTACCGGCTGAAAACCAGTCCGTTGAACGCTGTCTTACTTTTGAGTCGGGAGATATGACTCTGTTTTTGAGTATCAATAACGTAACGGAGATCATCAATGACTGTGCGATCACTCATATTCCACTGGTACCTGATTATATTAAAGGAATCATCAATCTGCGTGGTCAGATCCTTCCGGTAGTAGATATACGGCTCTATATGGGCAAGCCTGCTTTGGAATACAACAGTAAGACCTGCTTTATCGTTTTAAATGTAGACGATCTTCCTGTATGTATTGTTGTAGATTCCGTACAGCAGGTGATCGACATTGACCTGCAGGATGTACGTCCAATCCCTATCAAACGCAGACAGAAGCTGTTAGATGGTATGATCACACTTGAAAATGGTACTGTGCTCATGTCTTTTGACTGCAAGTCCCTGGTCAGTCCTTAATGTTCTCCCACAATCTTTCTGTACCTGATTTTGTGATAAAATTTTTCGTCAACCACAAAAGCTGGTGCTGGAAAGACTTCTGGAGTAGATCCAATTCCTAAGGAGGTCATACAATGCTTACATTAAGTGACGGGGATTTTAACCGCCTTTATACCTATATCCAGCAGCGCTATGGTATCAACCTGAGCCACAAAAAACAGCTGATCACCAGCCGTCTTACTAATATGCTGCAGCAGAAAGGATTCCATAGTTTTACAGAATACGTAGATGAGATCATCTCCGGCAAAGATCCGGAGATGGTTTCTGTTATGTTGAACAAGCTGACTACCAATTATACCTACTTTATGCGGGAAAAGGAGCATTTTGATTTTCTCCAGAAGCATATTCTTCCCGAGCTTGCAAACAAGCATTCTATGGATCGTTCTATTGCTATCTGGAGTGCGGGCTGCTCCTCCGGTGAAGAACCTTATAACATTTCTATGTATCTGAAAGAATATTTTTCCGCTATTCCCGGAAGCTGGGATACCCGTATCCTTGCTACGGACATTTCCCAGCGTGTTCTGGATTCTGCCATGGAGCCCAGATATTCCCTTGAAAGCTTAAAAGAACTTCCGCCTTCCTGGCAGGAACGCTATTTTGTTCCCATAGGAGATAAAACCTATACTGTTTCAGATGCTTTAAGGAAAAATGTGATCTTTCGTTCCTTTAACCTGATGGATCCCATCCATTTCCGCAAAAAGTTTGACCTGATCTTCTGCAGAAACGTGATGATCTATTTTGACCATCCTACGAAGGCGGCACTGGTAAGGCGCTTTTATGATGCTACCGCTCCGGGAGGCTACTTATTTATCGGACATTCTGAAAGCCTGGATAAGGAAAGCTGCCCGTTTTCCTATATTGAACCGGCTATTTACCGAAAGATCTGATCCCGTAGGTTATCTCATACGTTGTTACAGTTATCTTATTAAGGAGGCATTATGATCATGGATCATAAATTAAAATTAATGGTGGTGGATGATTCACCCTTGTTCCGCACCTGGCTGATCCGTTCTCTCTCTGCGGATGACCGTTTCCAGATTGTAGGATATGCAGTAAATGCCCTTGACGCCCAGGAAAAGATCCCGCTACTGCAGCCGGATATGCTTACCCTGGATATTGAAATGCCGGGAATGTCCGGCATTGATTTTTTAAAGCAGCTTCTTCCGGTCCACCCTATACCGGTAATCCTGGTATCTTCCCTGAACCTGAGGGTTTTTGATGCCTTGGAAGCCGGAGCTGTGGATTTTGTGCGGAAACCGGATGAAGCCAATGGACTGTCTAAAGAGATCTTTCTTTCTATGCTACGTTCCAAGCTTCTGGTGGCTGCTGCTTCCCATGTACATCTCCCATCCGTTCCTGCCAGTCCACAGGCAGCAAAAAAACGGATAGTCTCTCCTTTAACTGCGGCAGGTAATCCTTTTCTTAACAGACCAAAGACTTCTGCGGCAGCTTCCCAGGAAACCGTGATCGCCATCGGGGCATCTACCGGAGGTACAGAGGCCATTCTTGAAGTAGTAAAGAATTTTCCAGAAAACACCCCAGGTGTTGTGATCACCCAGCATATGCCTGCAGGTTTTACAGCTATGTATGCAGAGCGCTTAAACAGGATCTGCAAAATGGAAGTACGGGAGGCGAAAAATGGGGACCGGATCCGCAAAGGTCTTATGCTTTTAGCTCCCGGAGGTCTGCAGATGCGTGTGGTACCTCTTGGAAACTCCTATGCAGTCAGTGTACAGGAAGGAGAAAAAGTAAACGGACACAGACCTTCTGTGGATGTGCTTTTTGACTCAGTTGCATTACATGTGCGGGAACACGCCATCGGCGTTCTTCTCACAGGAATGGGAGCAGATGGAGCTGCCGGTCTTTTGCGTATGCGCAAAAACGGCGCCTATACCATCGGACAGGACAAGAACAGCTGTGTTGTCTACGGCATGCCTATGGAGGCACATAAGATTGGCGCTGTATGCCAGCAGTGTCCTTTAAATACCATTGGTCAGACTGTCCTGGCCCGTGTATCCCTTCGTTAACGGATAAGAAATGAATGGATAAAAATGAAAGATAGAACTTTAAAGAATCAAAAAAAACATATAAATAAAACCTTGAAACAGTTCCAACTTGCGAAAACGATGATCAAACTTTCCATTACCGGTACAGTTTCGGTGATCACTGCCAGCCTGAGCTTTTATTTTTGCCCAGGCTTTTCTTCCCAGGTCATAAAAGATGCACGATCCGGCATTTCCTTTGTACAGACTGCCAGCAGCCAGAAATTTCATGAACTGGAAGACTTTCTTAAAAAGCAGACTCAGCCAAAGCCAAAAAGCCAAAAGCAAACAGAGCTTTCAGAGGATACTTCCGGGACATATGGGATCCCAGATACATCTTCTGTCACGTCAAAGGTCTCCCCGGTGAGCCTTGGAAAAGCAGAAAACCTGGATATGGAGGCAAAACCGGGATCAGATGGCAATTCTTATGATGCTGCCATCCTGGATACCAGTATGGGACCGATGTACTACTATAATCAGGGAGATACCCGCTGGAGCAGTTATCTCTACGGCGGTTCAGATCCCATGCTCCAGTATGGATGTGGTCCTACTGCTGCAGCCATGCTCATCTCCAGCTTCACAAATGGCGGAGAAGCCATTACCCCGGTAACTATCGCAGACTGGTCTGCTGCCAATGGCTATTATGCCCCCCAGAGCGGCTCCTATCACAGTCTGATCCCAGCTGTCCTTACTGCATATGGCTTTCATGTAGAATCTGTAACAGACCATTCGCCCCAAAACGCAGCTTCCCTTCTTTCTTCCGGTCATATCCTGGTCGCCCTTATGGGTAAGGGAAGCCTGACGCAAAATGGTCACTTTGTCCTGATCACAAAACTCCTTCCTGACGGAAATGTTTCTATCGCAGATCCTAACAGCTTTGATAACAGCACCTGCGAATGGGAGCTTCCTTTTCTCATGGAAGAGTTGAAAAAAGTCTATGACAGCGGCGCCCCGCTCTGGGCCGTTTCCATGGCTGCATCAAACTCTTCCCTCTCCTGAGGAAGGAGGATTCCCCTGAACATCCGCTCCAGATCCTTTCTGCCCATTGCCATAGCCACCCGCAGAAGGATCACCTTGTCTTTTATATCAGAATAATCATAAATCTTCCCTAAAAACTGGATTACCTCTTCTGCGCTGACATTGCTCTCTGTAAAACAGTTGATCAGAGTCAGCAGCGCATTCATATCTTTGTGGTCAGTATTCAGTACGATCACACAATAGCGGACCGCTTTCTGGTAATCTCCCAGCTTTCTGCAGCCTTCTCCCAGACACTCATACATCTGGATCAGCATGGAAGTGGTAATGATCCCCCTGTTCACTGTCCCATAGGTTTCCAGCTTTGCTATAGCCAGTTCATACATCTGTACCGCTTTTTCATATTGCCCCTTTCTCCAGTACCAGTCCCCCATAACACAGTCAAAATCAGGTTCTTTCGGAAGCTTTTCCACTGCTTCTTTATAAATAGCTTCCACCTCAGCTTCCGGTGCGTTCAGGCACTGGGAGACCCTTAACAGGTTTGTATAGGTATAAGAACTTCGCTGATCATATACCTCCAGTTTTTCCGGCATGGCTGCCACCGCCTTTTTGTATGCATCCCTTGCTTCTTCATTTTTTCCGTCTGAAGAATAGGTATCTCCCAGATATCCAAGATAATCACAATTTTCAGGATCCTGCTTCAGGATCTCCAGGATAATGTTCAGATTCCTTTCAAATTTGGACTTATCCTTCTTCTCCTGTTCCTGGTATCCGGTATGTAGGAAAGCCAGCTGCTTTGTAGCATCTGTCAGATGCAATCCGGATCTTCCTTTTCTGACCAGGTGTTCATGTATTTTTCCTACATAGCGCAGATCCGGCCGGTTTACAAAAAAGCGGATCATAGTACCGCCGCTTGTGATATTGTTATTTTCATCCAGATCTACGATCCCTGTAAGAAGACCATCTACATCGTCTCCAACATATTCCAATATCTCCGGAATCTTCTTTGTATCCTCCGGTGTAAAGCTTTCATCCGCATCAAGAAAGGCGATCCAGTCTCCTTTTGCCTGGTCAATGGCAAAATTTTTGGCAGCAGCAAAATCATTGATCCATGGGAAAAAAAATATCTTTGCCCCCATTTCCCTGGCAATCTCCACGGTACGGTCACTGCTTCCTGTATCTACCACGATCTGTTCACACATAATATCCTTCCCCCATGAAAGAGCGCGTCGGATATTTTTTTCTTCATTTTTCACGATCATACATTGTGATATGTTTTTTTTCATCATCTGTTACCTTCTTTTTATGTTCCAAAATATATTAAAAAAAGGGGAATCTGCATAAAGCAGATCCCCTAAAAGATGCAGAATCAATTTCAAGATTACTGCAGCATGCTTAATACACCCTGAGGCATAGCGTTGGACTGGGAAAGCATAGACTGAGCAGCCTGTAAAAGAATGTTGTTCTTTGTATAAGCTGTGATCTCATCTGCCATATCAGTATCACGGATACGGCTTTCCGCTGATGTAATATTTTCAGAAGTTACCTTCAGGTTGTTTACCGTATGCTCCAGACGGTTCTGGGCAGCACCAAGGTTCGCACGGTAAGTAGATACTCTCTCAATTGCAGCATCTACAGACTTCATTGCCTTGAATGCATTCGTTGTAGAATCAACTTTGATCTGATCAATAGTTAATGCTTTCGCTGTCATAGTCAGCTGTCCAACGGTCATTGCGTTGGTCTTATCTGCCGAAGCACCGATAAAGAAAGTCAGGTTCTGCCCTTTCTTCGCAGGATTTAAAGGTTTCTCACCGTTGAACTCTGTAGTAGTAGCGATACGGGTAATTTCTTTATTCAGTGCATCAATCTCAGCCTGAATGTTACCTCTTGCAGTTGTGGTATAAGTACCATTTGCTGCCTGGGTAGTCAGAGTCTTCATACGCTGAAGCATGGAGTGGGTCTCTGTCATAGCACCTTCTGCTGTCTGGATCAGACCGATCGCATCGTTTGCGTTGTTTACAGCCTGGTTTAAACCATTGATCTGGGAACGCATGGTCTCGGAAATAGCCAGACCTGCTGCGTCATCGCCTGCACGGTTGATCCTATAACCGGAAGACAGCTTCTCTAAGTTTTTGCTCAGTGCGCTCTGGTTGCTGCTTAAGTTTCTGTAAGAATTGATCGCTGCAATATTATGCTGGATTACCATAATGAATTCCTCCTTTGATAAAAGAAAATATGGCAGTGGACTCCTTTCCTCTGTCTTCTATTGTCCCAAGGGCCCTTTCTGGAACAGCAGAATTTTCTTTCTATATATATATATCGTCTTATGTTAAAAAAACATAAGCCTGTTTTTCATTATTTCTTTCATTTTTATTTTAAAAGTTCAAGTATGGTCTGAGGGAGATTATTTGCATTTGTAAGCATCATATTAGAGGACTGGAGGACGATGTTACTGCTGGTATATTTTGTGATCTCTTCTGCCATATTGGTATCACGGATCTGGCTTTCTGCCGCCTGCATGTTTTCACTTGTAACGCTTAAATTATTGTGGGTGTGATCCAGATGCATATAAGCAGCTCCAAAGGATGCCCTGACTTTAGAAACAGCCTCTATCGCGTTTTCAATGTATCCCACAGATTCTTGTCCCTTTTTTACATCGGAAAAATCTGTCTTATCCAGCTGTAGTTCCCTGCTTCCTATATAATAGCGTTCTACATCCAGAACTTCTCCATCCTGAGTAGAACCGCCGATCTGGAGCGGGATCTTATCGTCCAGCTCTGGCGGCTGCCAGAGCTGTGTATTTGCATTGGCATCTGCCCTGGAAAACAGGGAGATCTCTCCAAATTTAGTGGTAGAACCAATCCTGTCAATCTCCTCAAGGATCTGGTCTTTTTCCATGTTCAAGGTTTCCCTGTTGGATTGATCGTAAGTTCCATTTGCAGATTTTAAAGCCAGAGTCTTCAGTCTCTGGAGCATGGAATGAACCTCTGTCAAAGCGCCATCTCCTACATTGGTAAGTCCGATGCCGTCATCAATGTTTCTCATTGCCTGGTTCAAGCTGTTTATCCTGCTGCGCATACCTTCCGAGATCGTCAGGCCAGCTGCATCATCTCCTGCACGGACGATCCTAAAGCCGGAAGACAGCTTTTCAAGGGACTTTTTCAGCTTTCCTGTTTCGATCCCCTGATTTCTGGCAGCATTTATGGATGCTATGTTATTCTGCACCTGCATGATGTTTCACCTTCCTTAAATAACCATTTGTTTTATTATCGGCAAAATGCCTTATTTTATTGATACCAGGGTCAAAAGGCCGAAATTGCGGGAGTGCAAAGCACGCAGCAATCCAGTATCTGTCTGTCAGATCAGCGTACCCGTATCCTTACCCATATTCATCATCATCTGAAGACGGAGGATCTGCACCATATTAGACCAGTCTTCCCCGGAAAGGTTCTCTCCCTTTCCTGCTGCCAGAAGTGTACCAAGGCTGCTTCCTGTAAGGCCACTTCCTATAAGGCTGCTCACTGCTGTACTGCCGGATGTTTTCCCATATGTCCCGGTACTCACCGTACGTCCTGCCAGGATCGTATTGTTTCCCGTATAATCTGCCATGATCTTTTTTACATAATTCTGGGTTTCTTTATATGGTGGGATGCCTCCGTATTTGGTCACACTGCCCGGTCCAGCGTTATAGGCTGCCAATGCAAGGCTTACGTCTCCTCCGAACCGGTTCAGATTTTGTTTTAAGTATTTTGCCCCTCCAAGGATATTTTGTCTGGCATTGTAAGGATCGCTTACTCCAAGAGAACGGGCTGTTCCCGGCATCAGCTGCATCACGCCCATAGCCCCTGCTTTGGATACAGCCTTTGGATTAAACCCTGACTCCGCCTTTGCCACCGCCCTGAGAAGTTTAGAAGGGATCTGATATAAAGCAGAAGCTTCTTCAAAAATAGAATCCATATCTTCTTTTATGGTACTCAGCCCATTTTTCAGTATCCCCTGAAATTCCTGGACCGGTGTTGCCTTCTGTGTCTGATCCGCTGCCTGTGCAGCTGCCTTTATCCCATCTCCTTTGATCGGTGCTAAACTCATATTTCTTACTCCTTTCGGCCTGCGCCGTCTGCTCCAAGGTACCAGCCGTCCTGGGAACGGTTTACTGCCATAGATCCATCGTTATTTAAATAATACCAGGTATTTTTATCATACAGCCAGCCGGTCTTCATATCCCCATCCGGGTTTAAATAATACCAGGTTCCATTTCCAGTATCCACCCAGCCGGTCTTCATACATCCATTTCCATCAAAATAATACCATTTTCCGCCATACAGGAGCCATCCCCTGGTACGGTTTCCTTCAGCGTTAAAGTAGTACCATATACCTCCCACCAGCTTCCAGGTATTGACTGCCAGAGTACCATCCGGCATAACAAAGTTGTCTCCCTTCAGAGAACCTGCTACGCCGGGACCAGTACTGCTGCTCTGGGAAGTTGCTGCATGTTTTTTTTCTTTCTTCTCTTCCCCACTGTCATCTACATCCTGTTCCTGTGATGTAACAAATTCCCCTTCTTTTAAGTATTTTTTCTGTTCTGCCGTAACTGGGACCGCTTTTACCTGATAATAGTAGATCTTGTCCGGATCTGTCATGTACTCCTTTAAACTGACAGAGTTATCTGTAACAGTCATCCGTTTTACCACTTTATCATTTCCATATAAAGTCAGGGTATAGCCCGGAGCATAGTCTACCTTCTTCCACACTGCCTTTTCTGAGTCAAGTGAGCTCCAGCCTGCTAAAGCTGTGTCACCCAGAACAGTGACCGGCGTATAGTCCACTTTTACCTGCATGGTGGTATTATCCAGGGCTTTCGCCGATACAAGATCCGCCCCGGTCACACGGCATTTGGATCGTCCAAGGGACACAGGAAAATACTTTCCCTGTGCAGCATCCACAGTGATCTCCATCCGTACCTTTTTACCAGGTTTCCAGTTTTCATACTCTGTTTTGTAATAAATATCCCCAATGGATACCCCTGATCCGCTGATGGTGATCTGGGGCTGTGGTATTTCCTCCGGATCTCCAAAAGTGGTGTCAAATTTAATACTCATGGTCTCGATGATGCTGCTCTCTGCCCCATAAGCTGTATACACTGTGTACATATGAAAGATTCCCCCTGGTACAGACTGTAAACTTCCTGTTCCAAGCAGCAGTCCTGTTCCGGCACAAAGGAGTATTTTTCTGATCATTTTCATATCCATTCCTCACATATCTTTACCTGTACCAGATCCCGTCCTCATTAACATAGAATCCATTGATATACTGGTTTTTTGCCATTTCACCTGAATCCGGCCAAAAATAATACCAATTTCCGTCAACCTGATACCAGCCGGTAGCCATAACTCCGTCAGCATCCAGGAAGTAAGTTTTCCCGTCCCGGATCAGCCAGCCGGTAAACATGGCTCCCTGAAGGCTGTTGTCCAGTGTGTTTAAATAATACCAGGAACCATTCTGTTCCAGCCAGCCGGTATATAAGGAGCCGTCTTCCCTGAAATAATAATAATCCGCCCCTATGATCTTCCAGCCTCCATAAGCCATGGTTCCCTGTGTATGTCCATTTTCCGTTAACGGCCAGAAATAATACCACTGTCCATTGATCTTTGCCCATCCGGCCGCCATTTCCCCGGTATCATACAGGTAATACCAGTCATTTGCTGGCTTCTGCCAGCCGGTGAGCATCGTGCCATTGACATCAAAATAATACCAGTATCCGTTGACCGACTGCCATGCACCCCGGCATATAGAGCCATCGGGAAATCTGTAATTCCATATATTGTCTTTTTTTACCCAGCCTACTGTATCTGTGGTTCCGGGCTTTGCAGAAGGATTTTTTGTCTGCTGGCCTTTACCATCTGATACGTACCTGTCTGTAATGGAAAGCTCACCGGATTCTGCCCATTCGCTTTTTCCCCCATATTTTTTCTGTGCATCTGTTCCCGGTACTGTGCGCACCTTAAAGGTATACTCTCCTGTTTTTGTCATATATGGATAAAAATTATACTGGACCGCACTGGTCTGGGAGACGCTGTAAACTTTCGATTTTCCTCTGTAAAGCTGTACCTCGTAATAACCGGAGGTGTTATCCGGTTTTTCCCATTTAGCCTGTCCCAGGCTTTTTTCATTCCACCAGGCATCTTCCGGAGCAGCATAGTCTCCTTTGATCCCGTTTACCCGCAGGGTAACTACAAGATCATCCCCGTCTCTCCTGGCAGACACAAAGGTTCCCCCGCTGATCTTTACATTGGCTTTTTTATAGCTGGAAACAAAATAATCTTCGCTGACATCTTCCGGTTCCAGGGTGACTTTCATCTGAGGTTCTTCAGAAGCCTTCAGTTCATTGGAGCTTTTATCCGTCCATTCAGCCTCAGAAACGCTGTATTTACTTCCCCCTGCATCTACTGCCACTTCTCCATCTGAAACTGTGGTCGTTTCCAGTTTTATATCCGGAAGCTTGCTGCCTGCTTCCAGTTTGGATGTAACACGGATATTTACTGTTTTAATCTCTTTTGCTGCTGCAAAAGCATCTATCTTTCCCCACTGAAACAGCAGGGCTCCTGAAAGGAGGAGCAGAAGCATTTTATGTCTGTGTCTGAACTTTCTGTCAGGTATTTTCGGATTTTGTTTCATTCTCTTTTTCCTCCGGTGACGGCACATATCCTAAAAAGTAAATATAGATCTCTATGATCGCCTGATATAATTCTTCCGGCACAGCCGCTCCCAGCTGTAACCTGCTTAAAAGGGTTGCAAGGGAATCATCCTCATAAACCGGAACCCCAGACTTTCTGGCTGCTTCCGTGATCTTTTCTGCCATATATCCCATTCCGGAAGCAACGATCACCGGGGCGCTGTCCTTTTCCGGTGAATATTGAAGTGCAACTGCTTTTTGTTCTAATAACCGCTCAAACGCTGACATTAATACCATTCTCCTTTTTTCTTATCTTTGGGAAAACATCCAGCAGACGGTAATGAGCTTTCCTTTCCTGCACCTGCATCATTTTCACGCGCATCCCGTTTCTGGTACATATTTCCTGAAGCTTTGCCTGTATCTCTCCGGCGCCGGCAGAAAGATTTTTCGGAACTCCCAGCTCCATGGATATTTTATGATCCTGGAGATCTGCCAGAAGCTGGAAATCTCCCAATCCCCTGATCTCAAAGTCCACCAGAAGGCGTATTTTCCTGCCTCCATCTTTCTCTTCTTCTTTTTTCTCTGCATCCGGATCGATCCAAAATTCAGATACCGCCTCTTTTCCCTGATATTGAAAAGGAAGGATAAAATGATTGACAGGCATATATACGCTTTCGTTTACCAGCATCCCACGCATCAGCTGGTAAAAATCCTGTACCTGTTCCAGCCCAGCTTCTCCTTTTGCTCCTCTTTCCACAAGTGAGCCAAAGAGATCCCCATAAATATTTCCTTTTTTTCCTTCCTGGCCGGTAAGTACAGCATACAGTTCTTCAGGCTCTGTTTCAAAAAAACGTTTAAAATCCCTATTAGCTGCCATTTGTTCAAAAAGGCTCCTGAGAAGGGCACTGCTTCCGTTTTCATAACGTGCCCCATAAAGGATCAGCTGGATCACGCTGCTTCTTACATTGCCATAATCATGGGTACGGGAAATATATTTTGAAAGAAATGGAACCAGCTTCTGAAACAGAACCTGGGCATTTTCTTTCGTTTTCCCATTTTCTGCCTTCCAGTCCAGCTGATCCAGAATTGATGCATATTCCTGTCTTACAGAGGTGTAAAGCATTCCTTTTATTTCATCTGTCAGTTCCTGCATCTGCCCTAAAAGATGCTCACCGCTGGAATAATTATTGAATACCTGAAGGAATTTGAGGGCTGTTTCCTGCAGGCCTCTGTTTCCTTCCTGCTGCAAAAGATTTCTCAGGTTTTCAAAGAAAGTACCGGAAAATTTAGTCTGTCCCTGCATTTTTAAAAAATCCAGCAGCTGGCCAGGATCTTCAAACCTGGCAGAATCCAGCAGCTGCTGCACCATTTTTCCCAGGTCTTCATCACCTTTAGCCATAAAGGCTCCATCCCGGAACAGGATCCGGCCCAGGGAATCCTTTATTTCATTTTCCTGCCCCAGCTTCTGAAGAAAGTCAGTATAATTCCCATTATAATTGCGGATGCTGAAGCCACTTTCATTTTCCTGGTCACCAGCGGTACCGCTTTTCTGTCCGTCTGCCCGCACTACACGGGATGGGTCAGAAGGATTCTGGATCTGGGAACTGTTCAGGGCGCTTTGCTGCTCCTGACCTGTATGGACATTTCTATTATCTATATATGTAGAAGGATCTGTTACCTGTAATATATTAGACATGATTTATTCCTTTTCTTTTTGATTCTATATATTATGATGTTGGGGTCAAAAGCTTTTGACCCCTCTGATACCGAATTGCTCTGCACTGCGTGCTTCCATATGTATATTTAATCGGCGTTTTCCCGTTTTTTATAATTATTATTTTTCTTATATTTTCAAGAAAAAAGACGATAATTTATATAGATTCAGTTAAGTATGTGAAAATCACAGGATACTTTTGTGGTCCTGCCGTTTATTTTAAGGGGAGGAGTAATTGTATGAAAATTCAAAATTTTATCCAGGAGCAAATACATATGGAACATGTATCAATGAGACAAAGCAATATTGCTTTGTCTGATAATATTTTTGCAAAACCGGCTGATCTTGACCGAGCCAGTTTTGAATACACCGAAGGTATTTCGGCGGATGAAACACTTTTCGCACGCTCTCTGGCCCACAGCATTACAGAAGATGTCTGCCGTGAGAGGGGCGTTTCCGTTGAAAAGGTTGCCCAACTGAAAAAACAGGTTGGGGAAGGAACCTACGAACCGGATTCCATGGCCATTGCAAGGGCCATGTATAATCTATGAGGGCGCCTGAAAGCCTGATCCCGGTATTAGAACAGCTGTGTACTGTATTAGAACAGCTATGCCAGGTTGAGGCTGATAAACTAACCGTTATTTCAGCTGATCATCCCGATCAGCTGGAATCTCTTTTAAATGATGAAAACATGCTTTTGCTGCAGCTGCGCGGACTAGATAAAAAACGGAGTGATCTTCTTCGCAGGTCGGGCCTTGAGGGCCTTACTTTCCGCCAGATTTTGATGCAGGAGGACAGCGAGGAGGCTGTGGCACTTCTCTCGCCGCTCCTGGAACGGTTATCCATCCAGGCTGAAAAGCTGAAAAAGGTAAAAGGTGGCACAGACCGTCTGATACGGATCCGCATGAAGCAGTTAGAACAGCGCCTTTCCGGTGCGAAGCAGAGCGATCCTCATGTTTATGACAAATATGTCTGATAAAACTGTGGGGACTGCAGGATATTTATATTTTGGAGGTAATAATATTTTATGGTAAGAGCAACTTTTTCCGGTTTTAATACCGCTCTGTCCGCTCTCCAGGCCAACCAGAAACGTCTGGATATTACTGGACAGAATTTGTCAAATATGAATACTGCCGGATATACCAGGCAGCAGTTAGAGGCATCCAGCCTTAATTATACGAATCCTGTTTCCCATTATTCTAATGGGAATGAAACTGCAGTAGGCTTTGGGGTAAGCATGGACCGGGTCTCACAGATCAGAGATCCTTATCTGGATATCCAATACCGCAGCCAGTCTGCTGACTGCAGCTATACCAATCGTTTACAGACTGCCCTTAATTCCCTGTCAAAGGTACTGGACGAAACAACCATTTCCGGCATCCGCCAGGCATTTGATGATGTTCTGTCTACCCTTACAAGCATGCAGGATCCTGCAAAGGTATCCGATCCCATCTATGAAAGTGAGCTGCGAACTAAAATGCAGTCTGTATGTAATCTTTTTAACCAGGCATCCAGACAGATCACACAGGCAGAGCAGAATGAATTTCAAAGGCTCACAGGGGAAGGCAGCAGTGAACAGGGCGATGTGCAGAAGATCAATGACATCCTCCGCCAGATCGGCGACCTGAACGTACAGATCAAACGTAACCAGGTTGCCGGTCATCCTTCCCTGGAACTGCAGGATAAACGTAATCTTCTCCTGGATGAGCTTTCCGGTTATATTCCTGTTGAAACAAGATATTACAAGGATAATGGTGCTGTGATCGGCAAAAAGGACTGGCCTGATGATCTGGAAGTGAGCATGAATTATATTGATGCCAAGGGAAAGAGCCAGAAGCTGATCCTGGTAAACGGATCTGACCTTGGTGCTGACGGTCTCACAAAAAACTACGGTCAGTTAAGTGTGTTAAAAGGCGATCACCAGACAGCTGCTTCTGTTTCTGATCCTGCAAACATTTCCATCAAGTTTGAAAAAGCCCCCAGCTATAAAGGGAATGGACAGGCAGCTACCAATAATGTATACGCAGAGTTAAAAGGGATCCGTTTTGAAGGCGGCTCTCTTCAGGCAAGCCTGGATATGCTCCAGAAAACAGGTACCGGCAATGTGATAAATGGATCTACTGCTGTGGATGATGTCCGTGGATACCAGTATTACTCAGGAAAACTGGATCAGTTAGCTTCAACTTTCGCAAAATCCATGAATGACATCAACAATGGCAAAAAACACACGGATAAGAATCTTTTATCTAATTCCACCAATGACTCAACAACTGGTATAACAGCCGGAAATATCGGTATCAGCAAAGGCTGGATCAGTGGAACGGTCCATATTTCTACAGACGGCACCAACCGCACAGATACAATCCTTGATATGATCACAGCTATGAAGGATACCAAGAAATTGAACGGGAAAACATTTGCTGATTATATGAATAACCTTTCCACCCAGCTGGCCTCTGATTCCAGTTCCAACCAGACTGCATTAAAAACAGGCACAACTGTTTTAAACAGTATCCAGGACTCCAGAGATTCTCTTTCCGGTGTCAGCCTGGATGAAGAAGCAACCAATATGATGGCCTACGTTTCAGCTTATAATGCTGCTTCCCGGCTGATGACTGCCCTTGATGAAGTGTTGAATACCCTGATCAGTAATACTGGTGCATAAATATAAGGAGGATTAATAAATTATGAGAGTTGTACGTTCATCTGTTTACCGCAGGTATACTTCTTCTTTAAATGATCTTCAAAGCAATCTGAATAAAAGCATGAACAAGGTTTCTACCGGCGCTGCTTATGAAACAGCTGCTGATAATCCTCTTGCTTATTACCAGGGAAAGAAAATGGATCATTTATATCAGGATGCAAAGAGTAAAAGTTCTATTTTAAGTGATATTAAAAACCGTCTGTACCAACAGGAGCAGGGCGCAAGGGATATCCAGAAGACTTTAAGCAACAGTAAGACTTCCATGCAGTATCTGCTGGATTCCTCCCACAACAGCTCAAAAACTTCTGTCCAGACAAAAAGAGATGCTCTTCTTCAGGATGTGCAGAGCATGGTCAGCAATCTGAACAGCCAGTATCAGGATTTTTATATTTACGGCGGAAATGATATTACAACAGCTCCGTTTTCTTTAAGCGGAGATGGAAAAACCCTTACTTATACCCATAAGTATTCAGACGGCACCACAAAGACGGTCAATATGACCATGGCATATAATAAAGATACAAATACTTACAGTTATCATTTAAGCGATGATGACCTGAACAACCTTGTGACAGCTATGAGAGAACAAGGCCGGGTAGATATCGGTTATGGCGATATTTCCAACCGCCAGTCTCTTTTAGACACCTATACCGGAGGACTGAATATGCTTACGGGGCTTACTTCAGATTCCTTAAATGCCATGTCTGATGCGGATGCAAAGAAAGCGGTCAAAGCTGCCCTGGAAACAACTCCTGTGGCACTTCTCAGCCGTTCGGTTATGGCCTGTGATAATTATATCAATGATACTACGACCGTTGATCAATTTACAGATACTATTGGCAGTGTACTTAAAGATGCAGCTAATACAGAGCATACCATCAGCACCGTTTACAGCGACCTTGGCAATAAATATTCCCTGGTAGAAACTACAAAAACCCGTCTTGATACTTTAAGCGACAACCTGACAGAGGAATACAAAGACATTCTCGGAGCTGATCCTTATGAGGCCATTACAGAAATGTACTCTTACCAGTATTCTTATTCTGCTGCTTTAAAAATGGGGTCAAACCTGATGCAGTCATCTCTTTTTGATTTTATAAAATGATACCGGTACATTGTTTACAAAAGACAAGCAAAAAAATAACTTTCCATTTTCAGGTCTGAAGAAGGTGAAGATATATGAAACCTGTGATTGAAGCAAATTTTAAACCTTTTGAATCTGTCCGTTTCCGTCAAAATGCCAGTCTGGTTTCAAAGAACCAGCTGGCAGCAAGACAACATCAGGCGATTTCCCAATACCGCCTGAAAGTACGTCAGGCTCAAAATTACGGGATCAGTTCTCCGGAAAGCATGACCTGTATCCAGGATATCAGACAAGCTTTTGATCTCCAGGATACTGTCCAAAGAGTACATGGCACAGCAAACGTCTCTGGATCAGGAAACAGCTTTTGTGATCCATTTTCTGGCAGCCCTGACAATAATGGGCTGTATACCCTTCAGAGAGGTGAATTTGAATTTCGTGTGGCATCTGGCGATCTGGAATACATACCAGCCCTGGAAATGACTATCATAACCTCTTACCCTGAAGTAGAGTTTATATATACCGGCACCCCCAATTATGTTCCACCAAAAAAAGAGCCGGATCCCCCTGCTCTTAATCTTACCATATAAAAACTGACCTCCGGAGGCTTATACAATCATGAAGATTGATACAAAATATTACGGCGAGATGGATTATACCAAAGATGAACTGGTTGTATTTCCAGATGGTTTATTTGGTTTTTCCCAGTACCATGACTATCTTCCCCTCTCTATGGAGGAGGATGACAGCTCCATGCTGATACTCCAGTCTGTAGACGAACCGTATGTGGCATTTTTCCTCATTGATGCAGCCACACTCTTTCCTTCTTATTCACCGGTTCTTCTACCGGAAGAATTATCCTTTCTGGAAGTAGATTCCAGTGATGAATTATCCTATTATGTCATATGCACTGTAAAGAAGGATTATCTGGATGGAACCGTCAACCTGAAATGTCCTCTTGCTATTAATCCGGATACCCGCAAAGGGATCCAGGTGATCTTATCCAACGCTGACTATGATTACCGCCATACCTTACGTTCTCTTCTTGGTAAAGAGATAAATGAACAGGACGCTAAAAAGGAGGTAAATAGCCATGCTGATACTGAAACGGAAAAAAAATGACAGCATCCTGATCGGGAATGACATACGCATCACTGTACTTGACTGCGACAATGGATCTGTCAGCCTGGCTATAAATGCCCCGAAGCATATTTCTATTTTGCGGGAAGAACTGACAGAAGCAGAGCGCAGCAACCTGGATGCCCTATTATCTGATACAGATTCACTGCACTCTATAGAAAAAGAACTGAATTCTTATATAAAAAAATAGACCATAAGCTTAATGACCAGCAAACGGGTGAATACTGATAAAATGACTCTTATCGGCTAAACAAAATATCATATAGCTCTTTCAGTTGCCGGTGTACGAGAGAAAAAAACTCTCTCAGACGCCGGCAGAATAATGCTCTTTTTTCCATGCGGTTTTCCCGCTCTTCTTCTTTTAATATGTCTGATCTAAGATCCAGCGCCTGTTCATCTGCTTCCGGCCCAAATTTCCCTGTCATGCCGTAGAATACATTTTTCTCCAGTATATCAAATACCTGCAGTTCTTCTTCCTCTGTCTCCATGCTGACACATTCTTCCCGTGTTCCAAACCACATATAGCTTAAATGCAGAAGCTTCTGCGCCAGTATATTTACTTTAAATTCCTTTAACCGGTTCTCAAGCTCCTGAAGCTGGTCTTCTGCTGCTGCTTTTCTGTAAAATACATATAAGTCTGCCAGATGGCGTATCTGCAGATGTCCTGTTACATATAGGTAAGCAGACTGGATCATAAGATAGACTAGCTGGTCTATGGCATTCCATTCATAAATGTAGTTATCATTTTCTTTCAGGAAAGTACGCTGGAGCAGCTTTTCCATCCCCCTCTGGTATACCTGGGTTTTAAAAGGAAAGCTATCATAGATCTCCACAGAAAAACGGCCTGGTATACGCATCTTTTCACCCACTCCCGGATAGAGAGTATCCGTTTCGTAGCCTATATTGACCAGATACCCTTTTGCAAAAAGATAATCTTCCGGGTCAAGAAAAAAAAGCTTCAGAGAGCTTTCCCCCGCCATTTCCTCTCTTGGATACAGCTGTCTGCGGCTGCTGGAGGAAAGGACGAGTACCGGGATTTTTTTTAATTCCAGAAGGACCAGTATCTCCCGTTCTCCTTCTGTGCAGCTTTCGTTGAATTTCAGAATATCACTGTAGCGCTCATAAAAGCGTGTTTTCCACCGTTCAGGCATTTTTTCATTATTTCCCAGGATTGCAAGATAGATCAGGTTTGAAATTTTGTTATAATCTGCAACCCGGAACAGCTTTTCCCAGTCCAGATTTCCATGAAGCGGCTTAAAATCATCCTGGCGCATAACAGATGCAGCCATATTTACCAGCATGCGGCCTTCATAAAAGTTTTGATTTTCCATTTAACTTCACCTGTTTTTTGATATTCTTCTGTTAAGTCCCCCATCGATCCTGCGTATCTTATCTAAAAGCTTTTCTGTGCGGCAACGCAGATCCTCAATACGCTTCTCCAGCATTCTTTCGCTCTCTGTCTTTCCTTTAAAACAGCTTTTTATATTCTTTAATGGACCTTTTGCCAGATTGCGCAAATACCGGGCCTGAAGGCTATTTCCCACAGTCTGCAAAATGATCTGTTCTTCACAGTCTGCATGGCGCTGCAGCTGTTCTCCCCTCATATCTAAAAGAAGAGAAGCGGAGACTGTGTCGCCGCGCTCCACTGCCTCCGCCAGTTCTTCCGTCAGACTACAAACTTCTCTTAATATATTATATCTCCTTTGAAGATATATCACAATTGTTTCCAAGTCTGTACTCATGTATTCTCCTTTAACCGAAAACACTTCGTTCTCTCACAATGTGCTGATCACCGGAAATCTTTCCCGCCTGGTTAAATGCATCTCTTAATTCAGAAAGTATGTGGCTGATCCTTGGGATCTCTTCTGCCCTGCGTTCCCTTCCTGCTTTAACACGGCTGATATCATAGATCAGGTACTCATAGATACGTTTCAGATCCTTGCTGATGGGATACTGCATATCCAGTATCTGTATTAAATACCGGACGATCCGTCCTGTTTTTTCAAGATATTCTTCAAAAGTCTCATATTTTTTGTCCTCAAGTGCAATCTGTGCCATTTTCAGGCGCTTCACTGCTTCATCATACAATAAAAGCAACAACTCCAGATTGCTCATAGAATAGATCGTACTTTCCTTGTACTGCTTAAACTTTTCATACATGTTTCCTTACCCCCATCAGCCACCTAACTGTGACAGGTAGCTGGACTGTGAATTCATCTGATTGATCAGCGTTTCCATCTGCGTAAACTGGCTGATATAACGATCCTGCTCAGTTGACAGCTGGGACTGCAGGTTTGTGATGGTTTCCTGCATATCCTTTAATTCTTTATAAATACTGTTGTTAGTCAGGGTCAGGCTTAGTTTTTCAGATCCTGCCTCTTCAATAAGCACACCATAGGAATTTCCATTCTTGCTTGCATATCTGGTGGCATAAGTAGAAAGAGTACTGTCTATGGTGTTTACAATACCATGCGTGCCTGTGAACAGGTCTGATACCTTTTCCGGATCACTGTCCATGGCAGTTTTAAACTTTTCTTCATCAAATACGATCTTTCCACCTGCTGTGTAATCATCTGAGAAGGAAATTCCGATCTTTTCAAGATCGTCATAAGAAACACCATTCATCATCATTGAAGAGAAAATGCCCTGGGTAGCATTGTCCAGATCTTTTAAAGCGCTGCTGTTGTACAGAATACCCTCTTTTGCCTTATCCTCCCAGTTTTTAATGGAGGTTTCATTCATTTCATTTTTCTGGTCTTCTGTCAGAGGCCCATAATTGCTGTCCGGCTTGGTGGTTACCTGGGTGCGGACCTCATCGATCATGGCATTATAAGCTTCAATGAATTTCTTTACAGTCTCTGTCACCTTTTCTGTATCTGCTGAAGCAGTAAAGCTAACACCGCCTTCTGCTGTTGCAGAGCCTGTATCAAATGTATTGGTGGCTTTAATATCCAGACCGTCAATGGAGAAGGTATTGCTGCTGCTGGTAATGGTGGTCTTTACACCATTATAGAGAATACTCATCTCACCATCTGTACCATCATGGCTTTCCTTCTTATCACCGCCGAAAATGATATTTGCTGCATCAGTAGTATCTTTTGGATCTGCACCAAGACTGATTTCACGGCCCTTACCTTTTTCATTGGAAGAAAGAACAAATTTGTTTGCACTTCCCAGATAGGTGGCAGTTACTCCTGCATCTTTATTATTATTGATCGCAGTAAGCAGTCCGTCTACTGTGGTATCTGCAGTAATATTATCTATTTTTGTACCATTGACTGTAAAGTTCTCTAATGCTTTGTTTAACTTTTCTTTTGTATCGTACTTTTCCAGTCCCAGTTTGGCCCTGTTCTCCCACAGGCTGCTTCCTGTACTGATCTTGTTTGACTGGGTAGATGTGATACCCAGGGCATTCTGGAGTTCCTTTGAGTCTGCGGATATCTGTAATGTCTGTCTGCTGTCTGTTGCAGTAAACGTCAGTCTGCCCTTTGAATCCTTTGAATCCTTACCTACAGTAACCTTTCCTGAACCGAAGGCTTTATCCATTTTTGCCTGTAAGCTGGACTGAAAAGCTGAAAAATCTTTTATCTCTTCCTTATCGCCGATCAGTTCAATATTCTTTATCTGTCCGCCATAAGAAACAGAAATTGATTTTCCCTTAAGATAGCCGGAAAGGGGCTGCTTTGTTATAGCTGCAGCCTCGAATGAAGATGTATGGCGGTTAAATTCATCAAGTGAAATGCCGTTATCTATATCATCCTTATTCATGTTGCCGGAATTAAAGCCAAGACTCTTTAAAGCAGATGATGTTTCCCTGATCACACAGCTTTTTCCTTTATCGGTAATACTGTCTGTCTGGCTGATCTGGATCTTATCACCATTCAGTGTAAATTTAATGCCGCTCTTTCCATCTTTTCCGAGAAATTCCTGGGAATCAAGGGCTTCATTCAGCTGGTCTACTATATCTTTAGAACTAGCAGCTGTATAATCAATGGTGACTGTCTCTGTTTTTCCACCGTCCACCTTTTTTTCATAACTGGTGGGGAACGTAAAGGTTGCTTCCTCTGTGAATTTCTTATCTGTAATACTGTAGGTTCCAAATGTCAGCTTCGTTCCGGAAAGATTGGAGGTCTTTATTTCTTTATTGCTAAAATCAGATTCACTGATGCCGCCTAAGGTAATAGCTGAATCTGTTTTCTTTTCGCCGGAGATCAATGTGGCAGATGTTGCTAATTTGTTTACTCCCAGAACTGATACTCTGGATGCAGTGTCTGCATTTCCTGTCGCTGATATATATTTTGTATAATCAGGATCCCCCTGTACACTGACCTGGTTTTTTGCAAAGAAATCACTGTTTTTTAAACTCTTTGTTGCTGAATAGCTAAGGTAATTGTCCTGAAGATCTATGATCTTATTGCTGACAGAACGATATGCATCCCTTTTCCATTCCAGTTTGGTCATAGCCTTCTTCTTGGCTGTGATCTTGGATGTTGTTCTTGCTGTCATCTGTTCGATCAGTGCATCCCTGTCAATACCGGAAGCTAAACCACCATATCCTCTTAAAGCTGTATTTCCAAGACTGCTGCTTGTACTTGATACACTTGACATATCTGCCGCTCCTTTCAGTCATGTGATGTCGCGGTGTACATAAAATGCGCCGCTTCTATATATTTTATCCCTGTGATCCTATAGATTCTATATACATATTTCGGCGCAGCATGAAAATTTATAAGATATGGCGTGGACGTTCTTTTACATCCATACAAGCTCTTATGGACTGACTTAAAACAGCCACACGGAATTTATTGTGGTAATAGGTTAACAGCATCGGGACTGCCGTATTATCTGCTACAATATATTTAGGTGGCAGCCTGGTAAGCATCAGTGCCTTCACATCTGCCTGACAGCGGCTGCAGGTACAGGTATCATTACTTTTCAGTGCGTCAAGGATCAGTTCCGGAGTAAGGATCTCCTCCATGATATTTACGACCCGGTAACTTGGACGATCTTCCTGCTTCTGCTCTTCCTGTTGTTCTGGTTCTTTCTGTACAGGTGTCCCTGCGTTTGTTTGGGGCTGCTCTGTCTGCTCTTGTGTCTGTTCTGCCTGCTCATTTGGCTGCTCTGTCTGTTCTTCTGATCGTTCTGTCTGTTCTTCTGACTGTTCTTCCTGCTCCCTGGGCTGTTCTGCCTGCTCTTCTGTCTGTTCTTTTTCCAGCTCCCGGATCAGATTCTTCTGGATCTCTTCTGCCAGCTTTCCTTCTTCTCTTGGATCAACTACAGTTACATTAGCGGAAAGTACTCTTACCGGTTCTTCAGCAGTTGATCCTTTCTGCTGTGTTTCACCGGAAGCTTGGGCAGGCGGCTGTGTTTCACCAGAAGACGTGACAGGCGGCTGTGAACCTGTGATCAGGTTCAGAACATGTGAGGTTTTATTTGTTTTTTTTGCCATATTATTTCTCCCTGAAACCTATGATCTTTTCTACCTCATCTAAAAACTTTCCATAGTCCTTTACAGCTGATGATCTTGGGCTGTACTCAAAAATACTTTCTCCATGGGCCGGTGCTTCTGCAATAGCCACTCCGGACCTTATTTTTGTGTCAAATACCCGGGTTTCCAGCTGCCCGGCCAACTGCCCGGCCATTTCCAATACATCCCTGCAAAGACATGTTCTTGGATTAAAGCGGTTTAGCAGGATACCCATGATCTTAAGGCCGGGATTGATCTGTATGCGGACAGATTCCACTGTTTCCTTTAACTGTGACAGACCAACCAGACTGAGGATATCCGATGCCATTGGTATAATGAGATAATCAGAAACTGCATATGCATTAACTGTAAGAAGATTTAATGCAGGCGGAGTATCGATCACAATATAATCATAAAAATCAATTACCGGCTTTAAAACATTTTTCAAAATAGATTCTTTTTCTTCTCCCTGCTTATATTCCAGGCCGCTGCTGCTTAAGGTAATATCGGAAGGAAGGATATCGATCCCGTCTGTGCGGCTGATAGCCTTTTGTATGGATACATCTCCTTTTAATACATCCAGTATGGTAGAGCCTCCTTCGGTATCCAGACCAAGGCAGAATCCAAGATTTCCCTGGGGATCCAGGTCTATGCACAGAACCTTTTTACCTGCCATCGAAAATCCTGCAGCCAGCGCTGCTGATGTTGTGGTCTTTCCAACTCCGCCTTTTTGATTTGAAACCGTAATGACCATTTTATGTATCTCCTTTTATCCTCTCTTCTGCATACAATATTTTCTGAAAGATCTCCACGTATTATTCTCCAAGGCGTTCCATAGATTCCTCTACCTGTTTTACCAGTTCCTGGATCTCCTGATATACAGCGGCTGACTCATTTGCCATACGTCCGATCTCATCTGCTACAACACCAAAGCCTACACCTGCTTTTCCGGCACGGCCTGCTTCAATGGCTGCATTCAGGGAAAGCATTTTTTCCATCGTAGCCGTCTGCTCCAGTCCCTTTGCCTTATACTTGATCTGTCCTACTGCATCCCGTACTTTCTTTTCCTCTTTTGCAAATGCTTCTACGCTGTCTGCATTGCTCTTCCGGTAATAAAGAGCATTAGCCCACAGATTCAGCATCTCAGCTAAAAGCTGTCCACCGGCACTTACTACTTCCTGGCCCGGGGCTGAATCACCCGGGTAATCTCCAAGGACGATACCGCCGATCACTGTACCTGCACGGAATCCTCCTACTGTAAGATCCTGGGTAAACTCTCGCAGCTCATTGTGTTTTCCATTGGTATACCTGCTGTAAAAGCTGGTAAAGGAGCTTCCTCTCGTAATGTATTTTCCTTTCATATCCACTACTGCTGCTGTCATGCCTGTAGCTGTCAAGAACAGATCCTGGATCCGCTGAAGTTCTTTTATATCCAGGATCTGGCGGATATCCAGATTTTCTGTACTTTCATCTTTTGTAACGGTATCCATATAAGAAGTTTTCCCTGATACTGCTGATCCTGTTGCTGCTTTAGAAGCTGTATCTTCATTTTTGGCCCCATTCTGGATCCACTGGGCCAGCTTGCGGTCTGTTTCCCGGATATGCTTTACCAGCACGCTTACCATATAGTTGATCTCGCCCATAGAATTGATCGTCGGGCCTTCCTGCTCCAGCTTTATAATGGCATCACCCAGTTTCTGTTTATACCATTCATGAAATTTATGATGTTCGGTATATTCCGGATATTTTGACTGCTTCTGGAGATCCTCCTCATCTGAAAAGTGTTTCGTTACATATTCAACAAGAAATTCTCCCAGACTTGAGATCTTTTCTTTTCCCTTTCCTTTTGAGCATGCATCCAGAAGGGTATTGACTTCGTCAAAAATCTTCCTGTGCTCACTGTCGATCAATTCATTTCCTGTTAAAAGATCCTGTGTTAATACATATTTTTCCATCCTTAGAGTCCTCCTTACTGCTGACTGTGCTGTTCTTTGAAACGGGCAAGCAGTTCATCCATTACTGCGATCAGATGCCCGATCTCCGGCTTTGAAAGCTGCTCATCTGCCCCTAATTCTTTTCCCTTCTGCCTCATCTGATCATTGATCAGGGAAGAGAAGATGATAACCGGGATTTTCTTTAAATGTTCGTCATCTTTGATCAGCTTTGTTAGCCTGTGACCATCCATTTCCGGCATTTCGATATCTGTAATGACCAGATTGACCTTATCATACAGATCAGAATCATTATGTATTTGTGAAAGATAATCCCATGCCTCCTGGCCATTGGAAAAATTCTTTATATTGGTAAATCCGGCCCTTTCCAGGGAATCATCGATCATTTTACTTAAAAGAATGGAATCTTCCGCGATCACAATAGGACTGTTGCAGATAGGGCGGTCTCCCATCTTATCTACATCTGTCACCTGTATAGTTGTTTCCGGTGCAATCTCTGCCACGATCTTTTCAAAATCCAGGATGATCACCAGTTCTTTTCCGCACTGGGCAATACCGGTAGCAACACTGTCAGCTCCATTTGCAATGGTCTTATCTGGCTTCTGTATATCTTTCCATGAAATTCTGCTGATACCTTCGATACTGTCTACCCTGAAAGCGACCGTCATTTTATTAAAATTTGTTACGATAAACAAATCTCTTGGCCCATTTTCCCGGTCATTTCCTGTAAGATATTTTGCCAGGTTGATCACTGTGATCAGCTCATCCCTTGGTTTAAAGATGCCTTCTACTGCCGGGTTTGCATGAGGCATCGGTTTTACCTTTTCACTCATGATGATCTCCTGGACTTTTGCCACATTAATGCCATAAAATTCACCCATAACTGTGAATTTCATTACTTCGATCTCGTTTGTTCCTGATTCTAAAAGAATCCCTTCTTTTTCATTTTTGACCATGATCTTCTCTCCTTTTTTCTGTAAACAGGCATGTCACCTGATGGTGACACCACCATAAATGAAAGCCCTGGCTATAGATGGCGTTCCGGTCGTCCCACTGTACGCACGATCACATCACCTGTTGCAAGATCTAAAAGCATGGTACGGGCATAATTTCCTCCTGTATCCTCTGCCGAGATACAGATTCCTTCCTGGGCCATGACTTTTTTCACACTTTCCGCATTTCTCTGCCCAATGTTTCCAAAGCTGCTGTTTCCGCTGATCTCAAACATCTTGGCTCCCCCTGCTATCTTGACTACCATCCGGCTTTTTACCATACCGAATATTTTCAGCTTTCTGAGAGTTTCCCTGATGCCGCTGTCTGCAAATTTAAATGGATTGGAATCCCTTCTTTCAAACTGGGCCGGAAGCATGATGTGCAGAAGTGCTCCCAGGCGGGTGACTGGATCATAAAAGGTTATCCCGATGCAGGAGCCCAAAGCATAGGTTATGATCCTTCCTTCCCCTCTTGAAAACTTCATATCACCGATTCCCACTTTTAATTCTGTGCCTCCGATCATTATGAAACTCCCAACCTCTCTAAAATATCGTTTAGAGAACGAATATCCGGCAGCATGAGCAGCCAGTCAGAAAGTGCTTTTCCGCCGATCACAAAATCTGCATTGCAATACATCAGTTTATCTGTTTCATATCCATACTCAGCAATAGGTACCATTAAGATCCCACCCAGCATATTGATGGTAGCACTTGGAACAGACAGTTCCACATCTACATTTACCAGCTGTGAAAAAGCATTGATATAAGAACAGATGATGATGTTTCCCACTTCTACCAGCGCGGATCTGGCCATTTCGTCCATATCCAGAAAGGACTTATAACGGCTTCCAAGCAGTTTTTCCAGCACTTCGTTAGCAAAATCCAGATCAAAAAGGAACAGCATCAACCCTTCAATGTCCCCTGACATTTTTACAAGAGCTGCAGCAACAAGCTCCTCCGCATCACCGATCCGGTTCATGGCATCATTGTATCCCAGGATATTCACAGATGGGATCGAGATCCGGACTTCTTTCTGAAGGAGCTTTGAAAGAGCAGTTGCTGCATGACTGGTACCGATACTGCCGATCTCCCGCATTACATCCAGTGCCTGCAGGTCCATATCTTCATATCGCTTTATTTCCATTTTTTACCTTATCCTCTCAGTGAATTGATCGTTCCTTCTATATCATCTGATGTAGTGATCATTTTTACAGCATAAGAAAAGGCTCTCTGACATTCGATCACATGAACCATTTCTTTTGCCATATCTGTGCCTGAATTCTCCAGTGCACCTTTTTGCAGGGCTGCATCTGATTTTAGGGACGCTTCCATTCCATCCTGTGTTTTGTATTCATTATCCCCTACGCTTAACAGACGGCTTGGATTTGAAAACGTATATACACTTACCTTAGGAAGGTTGGTATCATCCTCTGTGCTGTCTGTGTCATCTGTACCGGAGTCATTGTCTTCTGACTCTGATTCCTCCTGCAGCTTCTCTACATCTGTTACCTCCAGTTTAAGAGGTTGCTGGTTCTGGTCCAGCACCAGCTTGCCATCTTCTGTTGTAAGATAAAATCCATCTTCACGTTCTCCCCTGTGAAAATGACCGTTTCTTGTATAGGTGATCTCACCTGATGTAGGATCCTGTATCATAAAAAATGCATTAGGCTCCATAATTGCATAATCATATTCTTTTCCGGTCTGAGTAGCACCGGCTGTACTAAAATCCGTCCATGTGCGTTCTACCCTGGCTCCTGCACCTGTCTGCAGCTCTGTCTGGGCATTTTCAGAATCATTGAGATTATAGTGGATCAGTTCAGAAAAAGCCGCGGTTTTAGGTTTAAAGCCTGTATTGTTGATATTGGCCAGATTATTGGATACAACTGACAATTTTTTTGTAAACTGTCCGGCTCCTGCTGCTCCTGTATAAAATGACATATTCATTTCCTTATCCTCCTTACAGCTTACCGACATCTGACACAGACTTACTCATGATCTGATCATACATTTTCAGTGACTGGGCTGCGCTTTGAAGCGCTCTCTGGGATGACATCATAGCCGTCATCTGCTCCACCATGTCTACATTGGATTTTTCCAGCATTTTCCACTGAACAGTTGTATCTGCAGGTGTTGTTTCTGCCTGCGCAGTAGAGAAAAGTCCATTATCCTCTGCATGAAGCTGCCTCTGATCTGGAAAATCCACTACTTTCAAAGTTCCATAATCCTCTATGGTAACTTCCTGGCTGCCGCTTTCTTCACCATCAGACTGATTTGTAATAGCAGCAGTAATATGTCCTCTGGAATCTACTGTAAAGTTCTCATTTTTGATCTGGACAGGCTGTCCTTCTTTGTTTAAGACTCTGCCTGCCTGGTTTAAAACCAGATATCCATCTTTATCTACTGAAAATGAACCATTTCTTGTATACCGGATGCCCTGTGATGTCTGGATGCAAAAAAAGCCATTTCCATTTAAGGCAAAATCATAAATTCCATCTGTCTGTTCCAGACCGCCCTGGTCATAATTGGTATAAACCTGCTTTGCTGTCTTTATTTTTGAAACAGAGGCTAGCTGGGTTGGATTTTCTTTGTTATATTGTCCTGTACGGTAAAGCATTTCCTCTTTAAAAGTACTGCTTACCATTGTCTCGTTCTTATATCCAGGAGTCTGGATATTCACCATATTATTGCTGATGGTATTTAAGTTCCTGCTCTGGGTCAGCATGCCTGACGCCAGATTATAAAATCCCTGATACATCTGACTTTATCCCCTTTCCGTTTTTCTTTTCTATAAACTGGCGCAGCTTACGCAAGGCGATCGTGTGGATCTGGGATGCCCTGGGCTGGCTGACACCTATGACCCGGCCTACCTGTTCCATTTTCAGTCCCTCCATATAATGTAGTGCCAATGTTTTCTGCTCTTTCTCATTTAACTGGGCTATGCCTTCTGCAAGCACCCGCATATCCTCTTCCCACAAGCATGCATCCTCAGGCTGTGTCTGGGTTTCATTGTTTACATTGTTTATGATCTGGACTCCATTAGTTGTATTATGGTTTTCCAGCAGAAGATCAAGAGACTGGATATTTCCCCTGTTTTTCATAGAAATGATTCTCTGGCAGCGTTTTTTTTCTATTCCAAGATGCTTTGCCAGCTCATCAACTGTTGGTGTTCTTCCTAATTCCAGCTTCATGTCCTCGCATGCAGATTCTATAATACCCAACTGCTTGTAAAATCCCCGGGGCATCCACTCCTGTTTCCTTACATAATCCAGCATTGCTCCTCTTACCCGCGTTGTGATGTATGTGGAAAACTTAATATTCTTATCCGAATCATACATATCGATCCCTTTTATGATTGCCACCACACCTTCGTTCACTGCATCTTCCATCTGCATGGTGGTAGAATAAAGATCATATAGTTTCGTTGCCATGGTTCTTGCTATGTACAGATACCTCATGGTAATCTCTTTCTTTATTTCCGGATCTTTCGTTTTTTTATAAAGCGCAAATAACTCCTTCTCTGTCTTTTCCTGCTTATCTTCCATAACTTTACTCACTCCTGTTATCTGCTGTTTATATCATTTGCTCGTGCACTTATGATCCCTTTTTCATTGTACTTATATTTCCAATTGACTGGATCTGCACATTATTTGCGATCTCATTAAATGAAAGCACCCTGATATTAGGATAAAAGGGTTCTACCAGATGGTAAAAATGGATCCTCATAACCTGTGAAGTCAGGATCACCGGGTTCTGTGATAAACCACTGAACTTTTTTATCTGCTCTGCCAGCTGCCGGATCACATGCTGGAGCATTTCCGGGTTTAATGCCAGATATAAGCCATTTTCCCCTTTTGACAAGGATGCGACCATTTCCCGTTCCAGCTGGGCATCCAGTGTGATCACTTTCATGCATCCATCTGTACAGTACATGCGGGTAATGGTACGTTTAAGAGCTGTCCTGATCTTTTCTACTGTCTGGTCCAGCTCTCTTGGAGGAAGACCTGTTTCTGAGGCTGTCTGCATCAGATTCTCTACAATGGTCTCCAGGTCACGGATCGGGATCCCTTCTTTTAGAAGATTTGTAAGGACTCTCTGGAAATAACTGTAGCTGATCATCTGTGGTATTGCCTCTTCCACCAGCTCAGGAGCTGTTTTTTTCAGATTTTCCGTAAGCCTTACCACTTCCTGTCTTGTAAGCAGTTCGTATGAATGCTGCCGGATCACTTCTGAAAGATGCATGAGCAATACAGACAGAGGATCAATGACCGTATAACCATATAATTCAGCCCGATCTCTGTTTTCAGGCTTGATCCACCTGCTGGGTATACCGTATGCCGGTTCAATGGCCTCAATACCTTCAATTTCTTCTTCCACCTCCTCTGGTTCCAGAGCAAGGAAATAATCAATCAGGATCTCTCCTCCTGCAATTTCTTCTCCTTTTATGCGGATACTATACTGACTTGGTCCCAGGGAAGAACTGTCCCGGAGCCGGATGGATGGGATCACAAATCCCATATCCTGGGCATATTGGCGGCGGAATATAACGATCCTGCTGATCAGCCTTCCGCCTACTGACTCATCTGCCAGAGGGATCAGACTATAACCAAACTCGATCTCCACTGGCTCCAGTGTAAGAAGGCTGTATACATTATTTACATCTTTAAAATATTCTTCCTCACTTACCTCCTCTTTTGCAGCAGCTGCCTGGGCCTGTGGGGAATCCTGAAGCTGGGTAGAAGGATCCATTGCCATTTGTGACAATGCCTGTGGCTCTTTTTTTATCTTTCCGGAAAGATAAAATCCGCTTCCCATAAGACATGCAGCCACAACCAGAGTCCTTACTGCCGGCATTCCAGGTATCACAGCCATAACCGCCACTGCTGCACCACTAACGATCATAGCATGAGGCTGGGCCAGAAACTGCTTTGATACATCTTCATTTAAGCTGCCTTCTGAAACAGCTCTTGTAACGATCATTCCTGTTGCAGTAGAAATAAGAAGAGCCGGTATCTGGGATACCAGACCATCACCTACTGTCGCAATGGAATAGGTACTCAGTACAGCTGAGATGCTGCTGCCGGACTGTACAATACCGATGATACTGCCGCCGATCAGATTAATGGCAGTTGTGATAAGTGACATAACTGCATCGCCCTTTACGATCTTAGTCGCACCATCCATTGCACCATAAAAATCTGCTTCTCTCTGAACCTTGGCACGCCGTTCCTTTGCCTGTGTTTCATTGATCAGGCCAGAACTAAGGTCTGCATCAATAGCCATCTGTTTTCCCGGCATGGCATCCAGATTAAATCTGGCTGCTACCTCGGCAACTCGTTCTGCACCTTTGGTGATAACGATAAACTGCATCAGCACGATGATCAGGAAGATGATCAGACCTACTACTACATTCCCTCTTAAAACGAAATCACCAAAGGCTGCAATGACACGGCCTGATGAACCTCCCTTAGAAAGGATATTTCTCGTGGTTGAAACATTGATGCCCAGACGGAACAGCGTGGTAATAAGTAAAAGAGAGGGGAATATGGAGAATTCCAGTGGCTCCCGAATGGTCATGGTTATTACCAGGATCATCATGGAGAGTGACATATTCAATATGATCGCCACATCCACCAGTCCCGCCGGAAGAGGAATGATCAAAAGCAATATGATCGTGATCACAAACATAACCACTGAGTAACTCAATAACCGTTTCATTCGTCCATTAATCTCCAACTATTATTTTCTATCTTTATTTTTCCCGTTATCCTGTTTATACAGATATACAAGGATTTCTGCTACTGCTGTATAAAATTCTGATGGGATCGGCCTGTCCAGTTCACAGGAATTGTACATAGCCCGTGCAAGTGGTTTATTTTCAATGGTATAAACATTGTTTTCTTCCCCCACCTTTACGATCCTTAACGCCAGTTCGTCTAATCCCTTGGCAAGTACTACCGGGGCATTGTCATGATCAGGATCATATTTTAAAGCAATGGCCACATGGGTAGGATTTCGTATGATCACATCTGCCTGGGGAACCTTCTGCATCATCCTGCTGGATGCCATCTGACGCTGCAGGCTTTTGATCCTGTTTTTTATCTCAGGGTTACCTTCTGTCTGTTTGTACTCATCTTTTACTTCCTGCTTTGTCATACGAAGCTCTTTTTCGTATTCCCAGCGCTGATACAGATAATCGCCAAAAGCAATGACCGTAAAGGCAATACATACACGTACCAGCAGATCAAATAGCATTTTCATCATATAGGCTGCAGATGCTGCAGGATTCATATCGATCATTGATGCCATAGGCTGCAGATCCCGTTTCAGGATGTTATAAAGCAGTACCAGAAGCAGTGTTATCTTGATGGAGTTTTTTACCAGTTCCACTATGTTTTTCATGGAGAACAGCCGTTTTATACCTGAAAGAGGGTTAAGCCGGTTCCATTTCGGCCGGATGGATTTAAAGGATACATTAAAACGTGTTTGTACTCCATGCGCCACAATTCCAAGTAAAAGGGCTAAAACCAACAGAGGAAGCGCACATTTTAAAAACACAGACAGTGTAACAAAAACAAGGCTGGCTGACAGCATATCTTCTGAGGATCTGGTCGCACCATCTATGACCCAGGTCATATAAGTTTTCAGCTGTCCGTATATAAAGGGAATCCATATGCGGATCCCGGAAAATACGCCTGCCAGGATCAATACCGTAGCTATATCCCTGCTTTGAAAGATATTTCCTTCTTTTCTGGCATCCCGCCGTTTTTTGGCGGTAGGCTGTTCTGTTTTCTCCTGACCACTCTGTCCCATCTTCTGTTACACTCCCTTCAGACTGGTTTCATATTGCTTAAAAGCTTCCACATCATCTGATACATATATGTAAAGATGGTATCTATATAATCTGCCATTGGCGAAAACAACAGAAGCATCATCAAAAGCCCCATTATGATCTTTACCTGGAAATTTACTGTAAAAACATTGATCTGGGGAATGATACGCATCAGGATCCCCATTGCCAGTTCTGTCACAAGTTCAATTGCTATCATTGGAAATGCAAACTGCATACCAGTAAGGATCCCCTGGCAAAATCCATCTGTGATCACATGGACCAGCATGGAATTAAATGTCACTTTTCCAAAAGGGATCAGCTGTACTGACTGGTAAAACAATGCTAACAGCCGTAAATGACTGTTGCTGGCAAAAAAGAGCAGTACCATAAATCCATAATAAATACCGGAACTGACCGTTGACTGGGTTCCATACTGGGGATCATAAACCTGGGCCATGCTAAGTCCCATTGAATAATCCATAATGGAAGAAGCAAACCGGATCGTAAGAAATGCCAGTTCCATTGCAAAGGCTAACACTGCCCCAAGAAAAAGCTCTCCTGCAAGCATCAGGATGTATTCTGCCATTGTCTCCGGATATGCCATCTGAGTCTGGTCTGCACACAGATACAGGAGCAGGGCTAGGGCAAAAACAAAATATGCCCTTATTTTTACAGGAAAATTACTCTTTCCAAAAAGTGGATTGAATCCGATAGCTCCGCTCATACGCATCACTGCCATTGAAAATGTGATAAACATAGATCTTTTTTACCCCTTTGCGATCAATTCCACTATGTATTGAAAAAATTCCTGAAGCATGACTAGCATAGAACTTCCTAAAAAACCTAAAAGCACCATGATCGCCAGCAATTTGGGTACAAATGTCATTGTCTGTTCATTAATCTGTGTGGCTGCCTGAAATACAGCAATAACCACACCTACGATCATACTGATCAGAAGAAACGGAAGCGACAGCTTCATTGCCAGCTGAAATGCTTCATACATGATATCCAGGATCTGTACTTCTGTCATATTTTTACCTCTTTCCTACCGGAAGCTTTGTACCAGACTGGAAAATAAAAGTTCCCAGCCATTTACTGTAATAAATAAAAGTAACTTAAAGGGAAGAGAGACCATAGTTGGCGGAAGCATTACCATACCCATGGACATAAGGGTAGTAGACACCACTATATCTATAAGCAGGAATGGAAGATAGATCAGAAATCCTGCCAGAAACCCTTTTTTTAATTCGCTGGTCATAAAAGCTGGTACAACAACTGTAAGCGGATATTCTTTCACATCTTTCTTAACTTCCTGTTTTGACATCTGTACAAAATGATCCAGCGTATCCTTCTCTGTATTGCGAAGCATGAATTGCTTCAGTGGATCTGCCATACGGCTTACTGCCTCTTGCTGCGTGATCTCCCCATTTTTATAGGGCTCGTAGGCAACCGTATTGATCTGGCCTATAACCGGGCTCATAATATACAGTGTCAAAAAAAGTGCCATTCCTGTCAGGACAATATTCGGCGGCGTCTGTTGGACTCCCATTGCATTTCGCGTAAAGGAAAGTATGATTATGATACGCATAAAGGAACTCATCATAACCACAATGGAAGGAAGCAGTGCTGCAAAGGTAAGCAGCATGATAATGTCCAGTGCTGGAACATTTCCTCCATTTAAGCCTGTAATCAGTTCATTCATGATCATTCTCCTCCTTAAGCCGTTCCAGAACCTGTATCCCTGTCTGACTGGTTCCAAGCAGATATTGGGTTTCATCCAGCTTAAGAAGGATAACGTACTGATCGTTCCCTACTTTCAGCTGTTCCAGTATCTGCATTCTTCCCCCTTTTTTTCCATAGGAGGCATTTTTTCCCAGGTAGCGGCTTGCCTGCCATGCCAGAAACAAAATGACCACAAAAGCAAGCAGCATACCTGTTGTAGAAACAATATCTGTTATCATATTAAAGGCTCTCCGGATTGATATCCCTGGTTACAATATCGGTAATACGGATACCAAAATTATCCTCTACTACTACAATATCTCCCCTGGCAACACACTGTCCATTTACATACAGGTCTGCCTGTTCTCCTGCCATTTTATCCAGGACTACAAGAGATCCCTGGGTAAATTCCAGAATATCCTTTACCAATTTCTTAGTGCGTCCTATTTCCACTGATATCTCCAGCGGCACCTTCATGAGCATTTCCTGGTTGGCACTTTCTTCTCCATTTTCACTTCCAGAAGATTCAAGACCAGGTGCATTGGCCGGCCGGATCAGGGCAGGTTCCCTGGATTCCTTTTTCTCTTCCTGTTCCCTTTTTTCCATATCCTGCATCAGCTGCATCATCTGCACCTGTGACTGCTGCATCTGATTCAAAAGCTGTAAAATAGCCGGGTTCATATCTGCAGAAATACCAGCTGGAATCTGGGAATATACAGGCTGCGATGTAGGTACTGGCTGCGGTGCCGGTGCTGGCTGCGGTGCCGGTGCTGGCTGTGGGGCAGGTGCTGGTTCTGGCTCAGGCTGTGGGGCAGGTGCTGGCTCTGGCTCAGGTGCTGGTTCTGGCTCAGGCTGTGGGGCAGGTGCTGGCTCTGGCTCAGGCTGCGGTGCCGGTGCTGGTTCTGGCTCAGGCCGCGGTTTTTCTTTCTCTGCTGCCTCTTCTATCACCTTCTCTGCAGCTTCTTCTGCTGCCTTTGATCCTGACTCCTTATTTTCTGCCGGGATCTCTGCGGCTTCTTCCAGGGATATCTCAAATGGTTCCAGTAACCTTTTTGCAAGCTTTTCCGGCATGATATTTAAAAACTCACTTTTCAGTTTTCCTTCGATCTCAAGGATAAAGGAAATGACTACCATAGGAGTTGCTTCCGGGAAATACTTGTTTTTAAAGCTTTCTGCGTCTGTGATCTCAAAAGAAACCGGTGTGGATATATTAACTGTAAATTTCAGAAATTCCGAAAGTGCTGTTGCAGAAGCACCCATCATCTGGTTCATTACCTCACAGATAGCACTTCTGTTGATCTCATCCAGTTCAAATTCATCATCTGAAAGTTCTTCTCCCAGAAGGGTTCCTACTATGATGCGCACGTCATTTCTGCTGAACATCATAATATTGCTTCCTTCCAGTCCCTCTACATAAGCGATTTCTACTCCTACTGCCGGTTCCAGCTTTTTAAATTCAAACTGATCCCTTGTAAGGATCTTTACCTTTGGAGTCGTAATGTGAACGGTAGATCCTAAAAGGGTAGACATTGCTGTCGCTGATGCTCCAAGGCTGATATTCATCATCTCCCCAAGAGCATCTATTTCCATCTCATTAAAGCTGAGTGCACCCATTTTTATTTTCCTCCTGTTTTCTACTTACCGATTTCCAGTGCTTTCTGAGCCATCAGCTTAATTGCGTTTAATGCTGTTACATTTGCTTCAAAAGACCGGGTAGCTGACATACTGTCTACCGTTTCCTTCAGAACATCCACATTTGGCATAGTCACATAGCCGTCCGCATCCGCATCCGGATGATCCGGATTGTAAACTTTCTTAGCTTCTCTGTCATCTTCCACAATGCCAGAAACTCTTACTCCTGCATGACGGCTGGTTATTCCTTTTCCCCGTGCTGCATTTTCCATTGCCTGGGCAAAAGACGTATCTGAATAGCTTTCAAGAAGTACATTTTTCCTTCGGTATGGACCGCCTGACTCCGTCCGCGTTGTATCCATATTTGCTATATTTTCTGCTGCAATATCCATCCTGACACGCTGTGCGCTCATTCCAGAAGCGCTTATATCAAATGAACCTAAAAACGCCATAACAGTTCCCTCCTTACGGATCACTTTCCTAAAATATCATTTACAGTTTTTACGATCCTCTGTGCATCAAAAGGCTTCACCACAAAATCACGGGCACCTGATTTGATCGCATCTACAACCATGCTTTCCTGTCCCATTGCTGTACACATAACAACTTTGGCATTTGGATCACCTTCACGAATTTTTTTCAAAGCCTGAAGCCCGTCCATATTTGGCATGGTGATATCCATAATTACCATGTCCGGTTTTTCCTCACTGTATTTTTTCACTGCTTCTGCCCCATCCTGTGCCTCGATAAAATCGTTATATCCACTTGAGCTGAGAGCTTTCTTGATCATCATCCTCATAAAAGCAGCATCATCTACCAGCATTATCTTAGCCATTTCTTATTCCTCTTCTTCCTTCATTCTTATTTATACTCCCGTATTCCGGAGCGTATTTATCCTTGTTCTTTTACAGATCCGTCACTGTTATCAGGATCTTCTTCCTTCTGCGGCATTATATCCGTTTTCTTTTCTTCTATTTGTGACGCAATGAATTTTTCAATCTTCACAGCCACATTTTTCTTATAACATCCCATTTGTCCTGTAAACCAAGGCTGACGTCCTACAAAAAGTCTGACCGGACTGTCTTTTGGCTTTCCAAGATCGATCACATCTCCTACCTTGATCTGATAAAGTCCTTTCAGATCCAGCTGTACCGTGCCAAGCTGTCCTGTAATAGGCAGTTTGGAGTAACGGATATTATCCATGATCTTCTCTTTATTATCCTGATAAGAAAATCCTCTTGCCAGGTGCTTACGGTTGTCAATACTGTGAAAGATCACCGTAAGAAGATTGCCCGGGAGGCAGATCTTTAATTTTTCCTGTGCCTGTCCAGATATGTCCACATTTAAAATGATAATGGCTACTGTTTCATCCAGACCTACATCCTGGACCATGGTTGGATTTTCTTCTACATGTTCTACGGAAAAATCAATGCTCACATAATTTGAAAATCCATCCTTTAAGGCACCTGTCATATATTCTACAATCCGCTTGTACAAAGCACGTTCCACGTCGGAATACCGGTAATCATCCTCTACTGCTACAACATCTTCGCCCCCCAGCATATGGTTGATCAGTGTGATCACCATACCCGGAGTTACAAACAGCATCAGTGGAACACTCATTTTTTCTTCTCCTGCTATTGATGCGTCTATCATTGTCATGCAGTCGTTTTCGTGAAGGGCATTTACGTATTCGTAATACCTTCTTTCCTGTACATCCAGCACCGTTATGTCCGTCATCACGCGGAAAATACCGTTGATCTGAGAAGTAAGAATACGTGCATAATTCTCAAATACACTCCTGAGGATCTTCATTTTTTCTTTTGTGAATTTCCTCGGGCTGAAAAAGTCGTATTTAATATAGTTCTTTTCTTCTGGTGACAGAGGCTGTACAGATTCGGTTTTCGTTTCCTGTGCTGGTGCATCTGCACTCATGGATTTTAAAAGTGCATCTATCTGGCTTTGTGATAAAACATCTGCCATTCTTCCTGACCTCTCTTATTCACTGGTATTTTGCATTTCCTCCACAGGCCCTGTTTCTGCTGCTGTTCCTGCATCTGCTGCACCTGTATCTACAGTTCCTGCATCTGCTGCACCGGTATCTGCCGGTGTCTCTGTATCTGCCGGTACGGTTTCACCACCCTGGGAAGAGCTTTGTGACTCCCCTACTGTTACCACTGTAGTATTCGTATATTCACCGCTCTTAAACTCTTTATAATACTCATCCAGGTCTTTTTCTTTTGCCCCATTATCTAAAAGCAAAAATTCAATCCTGCGGTTTTTTATCCTTCCTTCTTCTGTGGAATTATCTGCTATAGGGCGATATTCGCCATAACTTATATCCACCAGCTTCTCCGGCTTTATTACATTCTGCTGCTGAAGATAAATACATACTTCTGCAGATCTCATCGCCGAAAGGATACGGTCTTTTCGTATAATCTGTGGATTGATCTGTGAATTATCTGTTACTTTCGCAGTGTGGGACATGATATTAACCTGTTCAATCCCACCTGCTGCAGGAGCTATGGCTTTTGCAAATGTATAGAGGACTGCCTGTCCTTCCCGTGTAAGCACAGAGCTGTTCGCACCGAAAAATACACTATTTGCAAAAGAAACATAAGTATAATCATCTCCCCTGATGACCGTAGCATCCTTTACACCCGCCTGATTCAGGCTTTCAGCGATCGTAAGATACAGCTTATTTACATCTGCTGTCTGCAGATCCTGCTGGGCACCCTCCTGACCGATCTCCTGACCTGTGCTATCCGCCTCTGGTGTATCTGACATCTGGGAATTGATGGTAATATTCTCTGATCCCTGATTCTGTATGCTTGGAATGCTTTTCACAAAAGCACTCCATTTTTGTGCATCCAGGTTAGACATGGAATACAACATGATAAAAAATGTAAGCAGTAATGTTACCATGTCTCCATAAGTATCCATCCAGCTGCCGCCGCTGTCTGCGGGACGATTTTTCTTACTCATTTATCTTCCTGTTCCTTCCCCTGGGAACCTCCATCTCCTGCTTTTGCAAGAATCTTCTGCTGCTGTGACTGTTTAATCGATGCAAGAAGATGTTCTCTCAGGTATTTTGGATTTTCTCCTGCCTGTATGGCAATGATCCCTTCAATGATAGTAGAACAATACAGTTCTTCCTCATCCTGACGGATCCTCAGTTTCTTTGCGATCGGATTAAAAATAACATTTGCAAGAATACATCCGTAAAAGGTTGTGATCAATGCTACTGACATGTCGCTTCCGATACTAGATGAACCGCCTGCATCCATATTCATTCCTTTTAACATGTTGATCAGACCGATCAGAGTACCTATCATGCCAAAGGACGGTGCATAAGATGCTGCTTTTTCATAAAGACCTGCTGCCTGGTCGTGGCGGACCATCATATTATCCAGCTCTCTTTCCAAAACCAGCCTCACCTTATCCGGATCATTTGCATCTACGATCATAAGGACACTTTGTTTAAAGAAAGGATCCTTGATTTCCGCCGCCTTATCCTCCAGCGCCAGAAGACCGCTCTGCCTTGCTATCGTTCCCAGATCTACAAGCTGTTCGATCAATTTGGGAACATTATAGCGGTTTCCTCTTATGAGTACTGCAAAGTGCTTTGGAATATCCTTTAATATCTCTAATGGATAGCTGGACAATGTTGCTGCCAGCGTCCCACCGATCACAATGACCATACTTGGGATATCAATAAAATTGCCAATCTTAGCAAAACTGATTCCGTTTACAATTAAAGCAAAACCCAGGATTATACCTAGTAATGTTGTGGGATCCACCTGTTTTTCCTCCTAAATCTGCTTCTCTTTTTTTATGCTGACACATCTTTGAAAGAACCCGGTCACCTGATCTTTGATGCTTTCTACACTGTCTTTTACCAGATAGTAATCTCCATTCATCATACGGATCTTTGTTTCCGGGATCTGTTCGATCAGTTCAACCTGAAGCCAGTTCAGATATAAAATCTCTCCGTTAAGACGTTCTACACAGATCATATTACTTACCGCTTCATGTTGATCAGGTCAGAAAGGATCTCATCACTGACTGTTATGATCTTTGAATTGGCCTGAAAACCTCTCTGTGTTGTGATCATATCGGAAAATTCCTTTGCAAGATCCACATTGGAAGCCTCCAGATATCCGGTCATTAAAGAAGAGGTGCTTCCTCCTGGGATCGTAGCGGAAGCACTACCACTGTTATCGCTTTCTGCTGCCCCATAGTAAAAAGACCCCTTTTTGCTTAAGCCCTCCGGATTCTGGAAGGTAGCAATGGCAACCTTACCGATGCTGACGGTTTTTCCATCCTTAGCCTTGTCCGTTGACTTTACTGTACCAGAAATCTCTCCCAGACTGTTGATCTTTACATTTGTCAGCTGCAGCGAATCACCACCAAAGTTATTGCCTGTTACCTCACTAGGAACCTTGATAGCTACAAGGTCTCCCTCAAATCTCGTTGGATTATCTACCGCATCCGGACGGAAACCATAAACAAAATTTCCGTTGGCATCTGTAAGATATCCATTTCCGTCAATATTGAACTGACCAACTCTGGTATAATCAAAGTCCGTTTTCTTCATATCCGCTACTGCAACATCTCCTGTGCTCTTTGGAAATGTAATAAAGAAGCCTTCTCCGTTTACGCTTGCATTAAGGCCACCTACATAAGTTGGTGTAGAGGCACTCATATCTGTACTGATGGAACCCATCATGGAACCATATCCATACTGGGCTGCATTTACACCACCGGCATTCTCGCTTCCCTTTGTGGAAGTGGTTGAAGTCTGGTACATTGCCTCTTTAAAGCTGTAACTCTGGGACTTAAAACCAAATGTATTTACGTTTGCAATATTGTTGCCGATGACATCCAGTTTGTTCTGATGTGCCCGAAGGCCTGCTACTGCTGAATCCATTGCTCTTAACATATTCTTTTGCTCCTTTTTACATTTCTTCTGTTTCTGTGTCTTCAGATCCTGTGTCTTTCAGATCTGCATTTGCTAACTGTCCTGTGATCTTATCTGTTTTTTCAGATCCCCTGTCAGGATCTTTTTCACCTGCTGCCTCTGACTTATCTGTTTTATCCTGTGTGTCCTGAAGCTTTCCTACTCCCAGGACACTGGACATCTTATAACCAGTATCATCACCTTCCAGACGTACTACCGGATCTCCCTTGGTAAAATCAACAGAAACTACCTTTCCGTATTTCACGCCATTTGCTGTCCCGGTATCAGGATCTGTAACTGCCACAGTTACCTCCTGACCGATCAGGCTGCCTGCATACGTCTGTGTTGTAACAGCAGCTGATGTATTTAATGACTCTGTCATGGCAGTAAGTGACTGGACCATTGCCATATTTGTCATCTGGGACATCATTTCGCTGTTATCCATAGGGCTTGTCATATCCTGATTGGAAAGCTGTGCTGCTAACAGCTTGATAAAGCTGTTTACATCCATCGTGTTCTTGCTGTTGGATCCGGCACTGTAAACACCTGTCTGATACGGGTTTGCAGTGCTGCTGACTGTTATTTTATCTGCCATATCACTTTAATCCTCCTTCTAGGCCAGTCCCAGCCTTAACTGTTGTACAAAGCTGTCATCCTGCTTCTGGCGCTGCTCTTTTTGATCCTGCCTGCCGTTTCTGCCATGACCGGGATCCTGATCCATGTTTTGCCTGTTTTCAGTCTGTTCCGGTGTGTAAATAACAGTAGGAGTTCCTGTTTTTTCTTCCAGGATCTGCGCCAGATGCCCTGCTTCTTTGCTTAATATCTCCAGTGTTTTTGCACTGGTTGAAAAAATAGTGACCTCTGTTTTTCCTTTTTCATACTCCAGCCGGATAGTCAGCTTTCCAAGCCTTTCCGGCTCCAGGGAAAGCTCCAGCTTTCCTTTTTTTTCACTGATCTTTGTATCCAGGTAGTTTCCCAGATCCTCTGTCAATGTGTCCTGGGCTGTTGCCAGCCGGTCTGCCGGTCCTGTATCAGCAGCGGCTGGTTTTTCTGCTGTGCCAGCTGAACTTTCAACAGTTCCTCTATAACCGGACGATGCCAGGGCTGTCATTTTCTTTCCAGAAATATGTTCCTTTCGGCCTGGTGTTTCTTCTTCCCGGTTCATTTTGGCAGTTTGCTTTGACTGCCCGGCTTCTTCTGCCTCTCCTGATTTTTCTTTCTCTCCGATCTGGTCCGATCTGTTCCGGAGCTTTAAGTCATCTGCATGGACAGCTGTTTCTGTGTGGGGGGATTCTGTCCGCTGTATGGTACTGACAGCTGCCGTCTGGTCCTCCATTCCTGTTTCCACCGTTGTCTGTACAGCCAGATCTTGTATTTCATTTATTTCATTGTTGTAAACAGCAGGCGCTTTACTATTTTCTGCTGTTATCTGTACAAAGGTTCTGTAGCAGGTTTCAGAAGCATAGGCAGCTGTCAATTCCTGATCCTGCTCTATTTCTCCATCCTGACTGTTCTTTCCGTCCTGTATGTCCGTTACTTTTATTTCTGCTTTTATTTCAGCTGTTTTTTCGTTTTCTCCGGACTGCCTGCCATTAACCTGTTTTTCATTTCCCCTGTTTTTGGTTTCTTCTGGCTGTGTTTCTTTATTTTTAGTTTCCCCTGTTTCTGCTTTTTTTGTTTCGTCATCCTGGGCTGCTTTTTTCTGATATTTTGTCAGCATAGATGCAAAATCTGACCCATTCCCTACTTTTTCTTCTGGGTTCGTCGCTGCCTTAACAGAATATCCTGGCTTTATCTGACCGGTATTTTCAATCCTGCTCAACCTAGATCACCTCCCTGTTTTGAGAATATCTGGCTGTTCTTGAAGCAAATTCTTCTATAAACAGCTCCTGTGCCTTTTTAGCAGCTTTTTCATATTCATTCTGTCGCCTGTCCTTTAACTTTTCATAACGGGACGTATCTATCTTTGCAGCGATCACCTGCTCTTTCTTTTTCTCTTCCTGCTGTTGCAAAAATTGTAACTGTTCCTGTTTTTTCTGGATCTGATCTTCCATTTCGCTGATATACATACCATAAAGGCAGATATCCTTTATCTGTACATCCTGTTTTTTCAGATCATCTATCTTATCCTGGGCAGATACCAGTTTTTCCTCCAGATTCTGTATCTCTCTTTCTTTTTTCCGGATCTGTGCCAGAAGTGTTCCATGTTCTGCCTTAATGCTGTCCAGAATCTGTTCCTTATAATGAAGTACATTTTCAAGACTGTATTTAAATCTCTTCATCTTAAGTATCATCTCCTATAACTGCTAACCCACGATTTTTTCCATTCTCCTTATGCTTTCCTCATAAGGGATATTTTCATTTGTTTCCTGTTCCAGAAATTTATTCATATCACCTATGCGGTCAACTGCTTCATCCAGAGCACTGTTTGCACCTTTTTTGTAAGCGCCAATGGAGATCAGGTCTGCATTTTTCTGATAAAGACTTAACATGTTCCTGAACCTTGAAGCTGCTTTCCTGTGTTCTTCCCCGGCTATATCATTCATAAGACGGGAAATACTTGCACTGATATCAATAGCCGGAAAATGGTTTGCATTAGCCAGCTGCCTGCTTAAAACAATATGACCATCCAAAATACCTCTGACTGTATCAGCCACCGGCTCATTGGTATCGTCTCCCTCCACCAGTACCGTATAAATCCCGGTAATGGAACCTTTTGCAAAATTCCCGCTTCTTTCCAGAAGCCTTGGAAATTCTGCATAAATAGAGGGCGTATAACCTCTGGCTATAGGCGGTTCTCCAATAGCAAGACCGATCTCCCTCTGTGCCATGGCATATCTGGTAAGAGAATCCATCATCAGCAGCACATCTGCTCCCTGATCCCTGAAATATTCAGCGATCGTTGTTGCAACCAAGGGACATTTCATACGCAGCATTGCCGGCTGGTCTGATGTGGCTACAATAAGGACAGAACGTTTCATGCCCTCTTCTCCCAGGTCCTTTTTAACAAATTCCAGAACCTCCCTGCCTCGCTCTCCTACCAGAGCGATCACATTGATATCTGTTTTTACATTCCGGGCGATCATTCCCATCAATGTACTTTTTCCAACACCGGAGCCTGCAAAAATCCCCATTCTCTGACCTTTTCCAATGGTATTTAAACCATCAATGGCCTTAATCCCAAATTCCAGATGTTCCCTGATAGGAGGACGGTTAAGAGGGTTGATATAGGCACTGTCTACTGTATAAAGCTTCCCCGGCGGAAACTCTCCTTTTCCGTCAATAGGATGTCCCAGCGCGTTGATGATGCGCCCTTTCAAAAAATCTCCTACTGGTATCTGAAGACGGCTTCCTGTATTGCGGACAAAGCTTCCTGCTGTGATGCCGCTGATATTTTCATAGGTCATTAGCTGTATTTTGCCATTTTTGAATCCTACCACTTCCGCAGGAACCTGACAGTTCTCAGCTTCGTTGTAGATCATAACAATATCACCAACACCAGATCTGCCTCCGGAAGCTTCCATTGACATTCCCACTACGTTTTCAATTTTTCCAATGCGGTCTGCTGTTTCTGCCTGCTGTATTAACTTCAGGAGATTTTCATACATGGTTTTCACCTCTGTGTACTTTATGTATCCATAAAATCTTTATGTATTGGTGTTTTCTACAAGTCTGTGTATATTTTCAAGCTGGGTATCTACACTCATATCTATGATCCCGTCCGGCATTTCGATGATACAGCTTCCGCATTTTCCGTCCTCCATTACTATAAATTTGACGTTGTCAGAGAGCCGTGACAGTTTCTCTGCCAGATGTCCATCTGCCTGAACCATGGTCTCATAGTCTTCTTTTTCCATATAGATCTTGACCCAGTCCGTTTTCTGCAGTTTTTCTGTTTCAGCTTCTATCATCCTGCTTATAACAGAACCGCTGGATCTCAGGCTGATATGGACCACTTTTTCAGCCACTGCCACAGCAATATCTTTTAATTCTTCCAGATATTCCCTGAGGCATTTTTCTTTTTCTTTGCTGATCTCTGTTAAGGCTTTTTCCAGGCTTTCTTTGAAAAACCGCTGATTTTCATGATGTTTCGCCTCATTTTCCTCTTCTGCCCGGATCAGTCCCTCTTCATAGCCTTTTTGTCTGCCTTCTTCAAAGCCGTTCATCTGGGCTTCCTTAAAGATCTGTTCTGCCTTTTCGTTTGCTTCCTGTTCAATGGCTGCCGCTTCTTTTCGGGCTTCTTCTAATATTTTTTCTTTTTCCCTGAGCACCAGCTCTATTTGTTCCTGACTGCATTCCTGACCATTGTATGTATCATTGCCCGCATTTAAAGAAGCTTCCGTTTCTTTTTTATTCTGCTTTTCTGTTTCTAGTTTCTGTGCATCCGGTGCCGTAAATACCTGTAAGGGAAGCTCCCGGACTCTGGCTTTATTTTCAAAGCCTGTATCCTGATCAGACAACAATGTTATCGTCATCTCCTCCCTTATTGATTATTACTTCTCCTGCATCTTCCAGTTTACGGATCAGATTAACAATACGCTGCTGTGCCTCTTCCACTTCCTTAAGCCTTACATTGGTAGTGATCTCCAGGTCTCCCTTGACTGTTTCTGCCATACGCTTGGACATATTTGCAAAGAATACGTTCTTCATATCCTCTGATGCAGTCTTTAATGCATATACGATATCCTTGGAATCGCAATCCCTGATAAAACGCTGTACAGATCTTGGATCCATATCGATGATATTCTCGAACATGAACATCTTGTCCCTGATGCTCTTTGACAGTTCCGGATTATCTTTATCCATTTCATCAAATATCTGTTTCTCGTTACCTCGGTCTACATGGTTCATTACATCTGCCACATAATCAATACCGCCCAGGTTCATATTATCCTCACTGGTAATGATCGTAGCGAATTTCCGCTTCATTTCCTCTTCCACAATAGCTATTGCCTCAGGAGATACACGGCTCATATTTGCCATGCCTTCAAGCACCGGTATCCTTTTTTCATTTGGAAGCTGTTCCAGTATCTGTGCAGCCTGCTGAGGGTCCATATAAGACATGATCAAAGCGATCACCTGGGGCCGCTCATGCTGGAGCAGGGCAAGAAGGGATTTTGGATCTCCCTTTGTAAAAAAGTTAAATGGCTTGGACTGGAGAGTCTTGGATACTTTTTCCAGGAGATTTCTGGCTGTGGTTTCTCCAAATGCTTTTTCCAGTACGCTTCTGGCATAATCCAGGCCTCCATCTGTCATCATCTTGTGGGTAAGGCACATTTTATAAAACTCATCTAATGCGTTCTCCACCTGGGCATTATTTGTTTTTCCCAGCTTTGCTACCTCATAAGTCAGGTCTTCAATCTCCTGTTCACTGAGATATTTATAAATCTGGGAAGCACGGTCTGCTCCCAGGGACACAACTACCACTGCAGCTTTCGCCCGTGCATCCATTTTATCTAGTTCAGATCCCCCGGTAATATCTGTTATCTTACTTTCCTCTATTTCTGCCATCGCTTCCTCCTCCAGTAAGCAGCCAGTTCTGGATCAGTTTTGCTGCGATCTGTGGATTTTCATCCACAAAGGAGCCGATCTCCTGTTTTAATTTCAGGCTGTGCTGCATTTTCAGATTTAAAATTTCTTCATTTTTCTTCAATTCATCATCTTGCCCCTGAAGTACCGACTGTTCTTCTGCAGTTAGCAGGGACGTATTCAGATTATCTTTTTTATTGTCGGCGGAAATAGTATTTTCTGAACTATCATTGACCGTGCCTCCATCTGGCATCTGTTCCAGAAGCGCCTGTCTTTCTTCTTCTGACGCTTTCAAATGCTGCCTGCTAAGTATCAGTAAAGCGATCATCAATAACAAAAGTAGCCCACCTGCCCCTATGGCGATCAAAAGAGGCAATGGAAGCTTTGCTTTCTGTGCCGGTGCTGTTACCGGCGCTGTGTCTGTGTTTTTACTGGCTGCTGAAAGAGCTCTTATAACCGTGATCTTTGAAGAAGCGTCTTCCTGGGTAATACCTGCTGAATTAGCTACAAGACTGACCAGATCTGCGTCTGCAATAGATGTATCATCTGTATCAATGGTAACGCCTACTGTTGTGTTTTCCAGAACACCCGGATCGATCTGGCGCTGCTCTTTTGTGGAATTATACAGCCACTCTCTTACTGCGCTGTTGTTGGAATATGTATCTGAACCTGCCTGTGTACCTGTCTGGTTCGTATAACGGGGCGTATCTGCATTGGCATCTGCACCTGCAGTACCTCCATTTCCTGAAGATGCACTTCCTGTATTTTCCCCTGCTGTTTCTTCTTTTTCCAGCAGTCCTGTCTTATCATTCTGGTCGATTTTATCCGGTGTGTTATACTGTACTGTTTCCTGGATCAGTTTTTGCATATTCAGGGTGCCTTTTACAGAAACTGCAACTTTTCCCTGTCCATACATTAATTCCAGGACCCGGCGCACATTTCCTGCTATATTTTTTTCTACCTGACTGGTAAGCTCTGCTACATCTTTACCTGTTCCCGTAGTACTATCTGCTTCATCTTCACCGCCAACCTCCGTCATGGTGGCAGCATCAAATACAGAAACATTGGTAAAATTCATTCCCTTTACAGCTCTTGCGATCAGGTTCTTGATAGCAGCCGCCTTCGTATCTGTCAGTTCCTGTCCAGGATCCATTGTCACCACAACAGAAGCTGATGCATCTGTCTGCTGTGCATCATCCAGTGCATATTTCTGGGTTCCGCCTTCTGCTATGGTCACTTTTGCATCACGTACCCCTTCAAATAATCCAATCTGGGCACCCAGACGATCCTGAAGTTCATACAATGTATATTTTTCCTTATCCTTTTCAGTGCTCATGATTCCCGCATTATTACGGTACATATCATAAGTAAAGCCGCTTTTAGGATATCCTTTGCTTAGCAATTCAGCCCTGGTCTTATCTACTGTATCTGACGTTACCTGGACAGAGCCGTTTTTGTCATTGTATCTGTAATCAACACCTTCATCCTGAAGAAGACTTACAACTGCCTGGGCATCTTCCGAGCTCATTCCTGTAAACAAGGTACTGTATCCTTTTTTCGTGCCCATATTCAGGACCAGAAGTCCAGCTGCCGCCAGGATAATCGTCCCGGCTGCAATGACTGCGATCATTTTCTTTGTTTTCCCTGGCATCTTCTGCCATGCTTCTTTTAAATTCTGCACTGTTCCATTCATCCTTTGCATTTCCATATATAGCAAATATTAAACATTAGCTGCTCATTTCCATGACCAGCAGCATTACACACTCATCTTCAGAATTTCGTTATATGCTTCTATTGCTTTATTTCTAAGAGAGATCATAACTTCCAGGCTCAGTTCTGCTTTCGCCTGGGCGATTGGAAGACTATGTGCATCTTCTAACTGTCCTGTTGCCAGAAGATACTGTTTCTGTTCTACATCCTTCTGTGTGTCGTAAACATTTTGTATTGTATCTTCAAGCACTGACTGGAACACAGATTTTGTGCCATTTTCTGTTCCGGTTATCTTTCCATCATTCTTTCCAACAGCATCCCATTCTTTCATGGGGGTAATAAACCCATTCACCTGTTCAATCATTTTATATTTTCTCCTTAGCCGTACAATTTATATGATTTAAAAATTTTTAGCTGCGCTACGCAGACGTGAAAGATCGCTGCTCACAGAGCTGATCATAAACTGGTATTCGTAAGCTGTTCTTGCCAATTCAACCTGTTCCTGATCCATATCCACATTATTCTCATCCAGCCTGGTTGATTCATTTAAGGTGGTATGGACAGACGGTCTCATATTTTCAATCCCTCTTGCCACATTTTTCATAGAAGTCTTCTTCACAGACAGAGCTGATTGGATCTTCCGTGCCAGTTCATTCTCAAAGGTCATATATTGTGACTTAAAACCTGGCGTATCAACATTTGCAATGTTGTTCATAGTCAGGTTCTGTCTCATCCATAAGCTGTCCAGGGTTTTTTCTCCAAGTAATAATCCATTTCCATACAAGTCCATCATAAATGTTCATCCTCCTGTGTGGCTGATATAATTTTCTTCAAAAAATACATGCCGTTAATATCCCCTGATGGAAAGGGTTATAATTTCTGTATTTTTATTATTATCGACATATTCTATATTATATATAATTTTTTTTCAAGTCTTATGCTTTTAGCTGCACGCCTTACTTGTATTGGTAATTTGTTGGTAATTTGTTACAAAGTTTTTATAGCAATTTGCATTGTTTTTTATTATTATATTTATTTATTTTTTATTTTTCCT
>UMED01005267.1_pt1 | contig 61713 bp, 58 predicted proteins | sample 1964661 | NCBI WGS metagenome assembly UMED01 (sample SAMEA4836011, study PRJEB28245) | human gut metagenome | biome: gut microbiome; material: fecal sample | place: Denmark | collected 2008
GCAGATTCAGTCTGTAATTGATGCAGACAGCACAAATAAATAAGAATGCACTGTCACTATGAGGAGGCGCTATGTACTCAACTGATTTGTTATTAAATATTGTGAATGGAGACATAGAGGATTATGACATCGAGGCTCTGGCGGAGCACATTCAGGAACTGTATGATAATGGCGAAATGTCCTCGTCACAGTATGATGATCTCATGAGCTGCATACAGGATTTACAGTAATTTCAAGAAATCGAGCGCAGATACACCTGCGCTCTTTTGATTTTTATACATTTTTTCTTATAACACTTCCGTGTCATCTCCGGCGGAATTCCCTTCCGACATCATATTATCAAATATCGTTTCCTCTATCACTTTCAGACATTCATCCGGCTTTTTTATTATATCCTTACCCCAAAACCGAATGACCGTCCATCCACGGAACAGCAGCGCTTTGTTCACCTCATCATCCCGCTCTATGTTTCTTGCAATCTTTTTTACCCAGAACGGTCCGTTGTTTCCGCGCTCCAGCTGAGGTTTCAGCACCTCCCAGTCTTTTCCGTGAAAAAATTCGCTGTCGCAGAAAATCGCAATCTTATACTTCGTCAGAACAATGTCAGGTTTTCCGGGCAGTTCCGTCCAGTTTTTCCTGTATCCGTATCCGTGTTCTCTCAAAACCTTCCGCAGGACAAGTTCAATCTTTGTGTCTTTTGCATGGATCCGGCGCATGTTTTCACTTCTCTGCTCGCTTACCGGCTTCGGCATGACCGCTCACTCTCCTTAATAATGCACCAGTGCCGTGCATTTCAGCATGGAGGCCAGATCCCTCATGGGTCTGCGCCCAGCACCGACTCCTTCCGTCCGTTCCAATGCATTTCGGCATGATTCATTGTCCATGACGGTCATAATCTCCAGCCGGATGCGCGCCCTGGATGCTCCGACATAAAACAGCATGGCATCATCGGTCACGGTCCGTTCCGTGAAATCAACCAGAATGACCGCATCCGCTTCAAGTCCCTTGAATTTTCTGCAGCTCATGAATCTGCACTCTCCGTAAGAACCGTTCTTCGCGGCTTTATTCACAAGGCTGTCTGCTTCCGTTGAGAGGGTCAGAATCACGATGTCATTGATTCCATCCCTGCGTAGCCCGTCAATCACGGTATCCATGTCTTTCAAACAGGTTTCCTTACTGCTGAAATGGATGCACGGGATTTTTCCCGCAATGCCGCGCAAAACCTCCGTCCTTCCGTGTTTCGGCAGAAGACTCAACGCGGTCCTGCATATGTTCTCAGTGTTCCTGCAGTTTTTGTGCAGGACAAGGCGGCATTCCGCATTCCGTATGAGCCACGGAACCTGATTGGACTGCACCGTCTGGAGTCTGTCGTAAAACACGTAAAAGGATGATTTTGAATCCGGACGGGCCATCACGGCGTCGTGCAGCAACTGAAGCAGTCCCGCATTCTCCATTGAGTCACGTCCGAAGTCCTGTCCCTCGTCCACGATGACATGATCATACGGTAAACTGCCGTATGCCGCAAAATCCTTAAATTTCCGCTCCGCCCGCCCATAATCCGAAAACGGAACGCCGCAAAGCCTGCACGCGTATCCGTCCAGGGTCATGAAGTCAATAAGCGGATTTTCATAATGAAGCGTAAGGAACTTTTTCAGTTCCGAATTGTAACAGAGAAAAAGAACCCTTTCTCCGTCCGCGGCATGACGCACGGCTTTTTCAACGGCTATCATGGTTTTCCCCGTTCCGGCGGCGCCGTTTATGACCGCACTTCTCTGCTCCGTGAGGAAATTCAGAATTCCGCTCTGTTCGCCCAGCATTCTGTGGAACACGGCGTGTTTCAGGTCAATGTCGAATCCGGGCGGAGGAAATATGTTGAATTCCGGGCAGAGAATCTCACGGACCAGGGCACGGAAATCCACGTCCGAAACATCGGTGACTATACCGGCAGGGACCTCCAGTGCAAACAGGCGGTCAATATACGGTGTGGGATTGGCAAGTGCTTCACTGCCCAGCGTAATTTCCCTGTCCGCTTCCGGCGGCATGTCAATCGCATCAATCCGGGCATCAGAAAGGGATGGGAACCATACCCCGTGCAGAAATTTGATTTTTTCCGTCAGAAAGCCGAGACGGCTATTTCCGATCAGTTCCATCAGTTTCCATTTATTTGCCGACGCCTGCCGGAACGGACCTCCCGAACGCATCGGTGCTCCGTTTCCGTACATCCATCGGCCGTCACGGAAGGAAACCGCCCCCGCTTTCGCTTCCAGGCACAGGATTCCCCTCTCCCTGTCGAAAATGATAAAATCCGTCTCGCTTTCATTCAGAATCCCGTCCTTCACTTCCGTAAGTCGGAAGGAATGGAAAACCATGCAGGAATCCGGCAGTTTCCTTAACGCCTCGAACATCACGTCTTCAAGACTTCCTGTCTGAAACGGGTTCGGTATTTCCGGAATCATTACGGCCATCTTATTTCATCCCCCTGATTTTCCCCTGATTGTTTTCATTAGGTCCGTCCGGTCCGTAAATGCACTTCATTCCGCTGGCCGCTGCGATTTCCATGGCTTTTTCCTGACCGGAAGCAAAATACATGATTTCCGAATCCTGCCAGTAATAATCACATTCCCAGGTACCGGAGTTCCCGGGCACGCTGAATTTCACGTCCCGAAGCGGCATCTGTTTCCCGGCAAGCACGCCGCTGCTTTCAAGCCATTCGGCGAAATTCCGTTCTCCGTCGGTTTCCGAAAACTGTGCAATGTCGGAAACCACCGTTTTCCAGCTTTCACCGCGCATGTCCGTTCCCGCAGTGATGAACACGCATTCATCCTTCCGTTCGTTTTCCACCGTCTTCCCTTCTGGGGCTCCAGTCACGTGTTTCCACCCGTCATTTCCGTATAACTGTTCATGGAAAAAACCGAGTCTTTTATTGCCGTATGTTCCGGCAACCACTCCGCGATCCAGAAAAACGTTGAATTCCTCACAGCAGGTTTCCGGGAGAAGGCAACAGGAATAACATGCCGCAAGGTTCAGAGAATCCCTTCCCTGGCCGTTGCTGAGGGAACATACCGGGTCATTGGAACAGATGACGGCCGATTCGATTGCCTTTCTGTATATGTGCGGGAACGTGTCGCATTTTCCCTGACGCACAAGTCCGCCGAGGGTGCCCTCCGAATCTCCGCTTGCCGTGTAAATCAGGATTCCGGCCATTTCCTTTCCGTCCGCGGCTTCACCGCAGTAGATTCTTTCCTTCAGTGAGGACACGTTGTATCCGCATTCAAAACTCAATTGCTTAATCAGCAGATGCGAAACGGTATGAAGAAGCAGGAATTTCCCGGAAATATCCCGTTTGTGCTGGCTGCCGATGAATGATTTGTCATAGTTTTCCTGTAGCATTTTCACGCGCTTTTCCAGTGCTGCGTTTCCGCTTCTCCACTTGTTGATTGCATCCTCGTCAAATTCGATGAAAATACCCTCACCGTACACGTTGTAGCCCGGATACCAGTCATCTTCCGCTTTTTTCACGGAAACAAACTTGGAATTTGACTCTCCATCCGCTATCATGGATGCAGAAAAAGGGCTGATTCTTGAAAACCCGAGCATCACCTGCACTTCGCGGATTTTTTCAATCAAAGAAATGCTTTTTACAAACGGAATGCCGTACGTTTTTATGTCGGTTCCGACACGCTTGAAATCATCGTAGTCCGTTCCCGTGACAGAGGCGCGCCCGGAAAGGGCTTCGAATTCCGCGGCCCTGTATTCGATGCTGCCCGTATCGTAATTAATCTCGTCGTCTGCAGACATCCGCCTGCCAAGAATTTCACGCACCTGTTCCCGTCTGCATCCGATGTTATCCGCAATCTTTTCCGCATATTCATCAATCTTGTTCTGTATGAAAACACTCGTCTGTTCTTCCGGCAGGTTCATGCTGTTCTTCATGTCCATGGCCGCCTTGATTGTGTTCCTGAACTCTTCATACAAGGCGCTGTCTTCGATGCGGCTGTTGATGATATCCGAAAACGGCGGAATGACGAGGGAACTTGCCGTTACCGGGAAATACACGGAAGAACTTCCCCTCTGCAGTACCTTCGGATAGCACGGGCACGCATCCGTCTGGTTTTTCCACGGATGTCTTCCTTCGCACGTGAAATCATATTTGTTTTCCGTTTTCTCATCCAGCAGTCCGAATAATCCGTCATTGAAAGCATCCTTCAACGTGGCCGATGCATTGCAGGTGGTGCATTTCAGACTGAGACCTTCCAGTCCTTCCGATGCGACTGGGCTTGTCGTGAACGTAAGCTGCGGGTTCGCACAAACCGGTTTCGGGCTTCCGAAACTCTTGGCGTGCGTCCATTTCACCCACGGAAAATCATTGATGTGTCCCCGCTCGCATACCGTCACGATTCTTGCCACGACGAGTTCAACGCGATCCTTCGGACAGTAAAGCCTGCGGCTCATGTTCCGGTTGTTTGTTTTTTCCTGCTCCTTCGCCTTTTTGTCAAATTCGGCAATCCATTTCGAAAGGGGCTGGAAGCGGCGGCATTTCGGGCAGAAGTACCATTCCGGGAACCTGGCATATGCGATTCCGTCCCGGTTTTTGCCGCCTGCCGGCATTCCGAAATACCGTACCCCCAGTGATTTTTCCAGACGTTCATCGTGAATGCGCACGATCTGATCGTTCCAGTATTCCGGTGCCGCCGTCATGAGTGTCTGGGAAGGGAAATCAACCATTGCACCGACACCGTACTGCAACACAGCCTGGGATGCACGCACAGCATGGGATGTTGCGTTCAGTCTGATTTTTTCAATGTTTTTACCTGTCATCCTGATCGTCCTCCTTCCATTCGATGATGGAGCCCGGCACCATCACGTCAACGTTTCTCATGGATGTCATGGTTTCGAATGCCGGATCCTCCCGGAAGGTTCCGAATACTTTCATCAGGCGTTCCCCCGAAGCATCCGGATTTTTCACCATGAACTTTCTGCCATAGCAGAAAATCTTCCCCGCATCTCTCGCCAGATCGTCCCATTTTTCCAGAATGTCCTCCATTTCCCTTTTAAGGTCGGCGGAGTCGTCCTTCATGTGAGGATTGATGCGGCGGTTGACATCAACGCAACGGTTTACCATGTATCCGACGATGTCATCAACCGTATTTTTGTTGTCTTCCACACGGAACTTTATTGCATCGGTTTCACCGGACAGCCCGCCTGCCGAAAGCCTTATGTAGGCAATCAGGACCGCGTGAAGCGCCCTTTTCCGTGCCGGCGCCGAAAACGGGGTGGCACCCGTCGGTTCCACATGACGGTAGAAGGATTCGTGATACGGTCTGAACTGCTCGTAATGGGACCTGTCGCGACTTTTTCCTCCGTCATACATGGCAAACGCCACGCCCGGATATTCACGACCGACACGGCTGGATGCCTGAATGTATTCACTGGTGAGTTTCGGCTGTCCCACCAGAAGCATCACGTTCAGCCTCGCCACGTCAATTCCGACGGAGATCATGTTCGTTGCCAGTAAGACATTGCACGGATACGGCGGCAGGTGGTTCTTCATGTTTTCCGTTGAATACTTATTCTTTTCCAGTTTGTCCAGTGTCTGGTTCAGCTGGGTGGTGGAAACACGGCTGGTCAGTTCGTCCGCGGTTCCGATTTTTCTCACTTCCGCGTTTGATTTCAAACGGTAACACATTCGCTTCATGAAGTCTTTGACATCATCATCCACCATGGTGGCCGCCTTGCCAAGATCCTTCAGACTGTTGAAATAAGCGGTGAGCGTCCACAGTTTGTCCCTTACCTCGTCACTGGCATTCATGTCCTTCGCTTTCTGCAGCATCGCGGCCATGGAGCGGATTTCCATCATTGCCTTGGTCTTGCCCGATGGCATAAGTCCCACGTATTTTCTTCCGAAATTTTCCTTACCGTAATCAATCTTCTTTTCCCTTGCGAAGAAAGAGTCCTCCGCATCCAATGCCGGATGGGGGAATTGGCTGACATCCCGGTCGTAAAGAGCGGCGCACTGTTCCACCGCCCGGCGTATCGTCGCCGTTGACGCCACGATTTTCGTCACGTTTCCTTTTCTGCGGCAAAGGGCATCCACAGCGCTCTCGTACAGACCGACCATGGTTCCGAGCGGACCGGAAATCAGATGAAGCTCATCCTGTATGATAAGCTCCGGTGCCCGGTTCCTGGAATTAAGCGCAAAGAAATTTTCGATCCGGTTCTCCCACGGAAGCATCGCGAATTTATCCACCGTTCCGAAAAGGAGCGTCGGCGGTTCGTTGTACAGTTCCTCGTCCACCACCTGAACTGGAAGACGGTTCCCGAACGGGCATGCCTGCCTCGTGCAATAAAGGGCAAAGTGATTCCCTCCGTGCATCTTGTAGCCGAAAGCTCCGCGGATCTTTTTATTCCCGTCTCTTTCCGGCGTCATGCGGGTTCCGCACCACGGGCACTTCAGGACCTGGAACTTATTGTATGTGTCCTTGGCATATTCCAGATTGTAGGAGGTTGCCTTGCGAAGTTTTTCCAAATTCTTTTTTGCCCCGTCATCAGTGTTCGGCGTGTGCTCCCCTCCGATCCACAGTCCTATGGTGATAGGAACCGTTCCGAGCGCGTAATGCCCGTACACGGAGTTTCTTGATTCGCAGTCCTTACGGATCAGTTCGCAGGCACATATAAGCGTCGAGGCTCTCGTAAACTGCTGCGCCGCAAGCAGTCTGAGCGTATACCGCATGATGACGGTTGTTCCTCCGTCCTGTCCTGGATACCGGAAACGTCGGTAAAAAATGGTCATTGCGGTCAGGCCCAGGTATGCTTCCGTTTTTCCGCCTCCGGTCGGAAACCAGATCAGATCCACCAGGGAACGGTCGGCGCTGGCGTCATCAGTCACCGAGGTCATGTCCAGAAGCATGAACGCAAGCTGGAACGGTCTCCAGGCATACCGATCCTTTGAAAAGATTTCATCTGCCGTTCTGTAATCCATGTTCCTCAAAACATCCGACAGGACTTTTTCATCCGGATACGATGCCGGATATTCCCTTTGGACCGCAAGCTGAACACGTTGCATGAACATGGCACGATTTGCAAGCTGAAACGCATCCCAAGCCATGTCGTCTTTTTCAAGAATGCGGATTCCGTTCCGCATGCGTTCACACGCTTCCCGACAACCTTTCAGGTTCCTGTCCGCAGCCTTTGCAAAACGCGGTTCCAGTGCATGCGAACGAGCAACCAGATCATCGATCCATGCGGAATATGCATCGACCAGAGTTTTCAGATCATGGATTTTCACACCCTTTTCCGTGGTGTCCAGATCGGAAAGATATTTCATGGACAGTGTCCGGCCGTTGACCCCGCAATCATCCGGAAGCGCGAAATCCATGGATGGAACTTCAAACTCCGGGAAGAAGTCATTGCATATGAATCCCGTTCCGCTATCATCGATTTTCCAGTTGACTGCCGTTCCGAGTCCGGTTCCGTATACATGCTTGTTTCTGTACTGGAGTTCCAGGGATTGTTCTTCCGCATCAAGAAGATCGAAATTTGTGGTTCCAGAATACTGCACAAACGAAAAACCATTATTTTCCGAATCCACCCGAAGCTCCGGTTGGAAAATACAGTTGCTGCTCTGCGGCCGTTCCGTTTTGGCATTGACCACCATGATCGTCAGGGCCGTGGTTCCGTTTTCCATTTTCCTCCTGAGAGCCGTGATTTCCACAAGACCGTGATCCGGAATGTGCGATTCATTTACGTAATCCCCTTCACCGAACACAATCTCGTAATTATTCATTTCACGCGGTTCCCTGACGTAACCGTTCTGAAGCTGGTCGGCGAGTTTATACAGATGATCTATGAGCTGATCCTCATCCGTATCCAGCAGATCCCGTTCTCTCAGCTGACGGACCGTTTTCCGGTTAATTCCGTTAATCAGTCTCAGGGTCTTTTCTTCCTTATCATATCTGACGTAGCGGTCAAATTCTTCCGGGGCGGTCCATTCTCCCGCTTTTGCGGGCGTAAACGGAATCCTGCAGTCCTCCATGCGAGCATCCCTGTACGTGCCGTACTTTAAGGATATCCTGACACGGTCGGTATTTCCCCGGACAAAAAACGTGATTCCGAAAGAGGACGGCATGTTCTGGGCCGCCAGACTGACTTCCTCATCCAGATTGTCTTCCGAATCCGGGTCATCATCGATCTCGTCTTCTGTTTTTTTATCCTTTTCCGCTACCGTGATGTCCTTACCGATATAATCGGACGCATCAAAGTCAACTGTTTCAGCCTGTTCCGCGTCTTTCTTTTCGTCTTCCGGGACGGCGCGGTCCACGTCGTTCCCGTCCGCCTGCATTTTGTTTTCCTTCGGAAAAAGAATTCCGATGGAATACCTTTTTTCCGGAACGGTCGTGATCAGTTCATGTTCCGCATCCGGGACGGATACTTCCGATCCGGGACCGAGAAGTTCCGCTTTTACCAGGGCGATGAATTCGTCCCTGGCCTTAATCATTTCAGACTTAAATCCCATGTTTACAATCCCCCGTCAAGATCCAATGGCCGGTTTGTCATGTAAGCCGGCACCGATCTGTTATCCTTTATTATCGTTTCTATTCTGAGAACCGCCGCAAGGGTTCCAAGGCGTTCACGAATCTCAGGCGGAATTATTCCCTCGGGCGCCTTCTGCCCTTCCAGGAATTTAATGATGGCTGCGCCCAGTTCCTTCAGAATGTCTTTCCGCAATCTTCTGATTCTTTTACATGCTTCAAAATACTCGGCCGCATGGTCGAACATATCCAAATCATTCGTCAAATAAGCAATCTGCTCCAGTGATTCCACTGACTGCGGAGCCACGGTGTGCGCATCCTCATCGATCCAGTTCATTACGGTGTTTTTCTGAACCCGTACACCGTTTCCTTTCATTTCTTCCGCAATTTTCTTTGGCGAATGACCGGTCCTTTCCATATGTTCCAGCAGATCATTTTTCCATCTGCGGGACATTTCATAATCCCTCATGTTTCCTTCGCTGATCCGATTACCGTCAATCAGTTCCTTTAAAATGTAATCGACGATATCCCGAGTGTCTTCATCACGGTTAAGGAATATCATCCGATCCCCGGTTTTCAGATCATCCGCCTTTTTCTTTTCGGCTTCTCCCTTTTCATCGTTCAGTACGTATGCTTCATAATGTTTGGAAAGCATGGCTCCTTCCCCGTCCTCAAACCGAACAAGCACGGAAATATCCACGGGTGGAACCGTGTTGTTCTCTCCTTCCTGGCGCAAGGCTGCATCGAACTTTTTCGTGACGATTTCTTCCGTGTAGGATGCAATTTTCTCATCCACATTCTCGATTTCATTCACATCCGTGACGGAAACATTTTCTTCGATTTCATCATTACCGTCATCAGCCGTGCACTGACGTTCATTAAACAGCCGCTCCGTCACGCGGCTCCGTTTCTCCCTTGCGTGGAACATGACGGCTTCCGCCTCGTACAGAAGCACCGTAATTTCCGCAGATGACATACAGCGGAAAATGTCAAAATGTTTTCCGTTCAGATTCCCGACAACCAGAATGCGGTCATATGCATGGGTTCCGTCAAAACGGGCCATCGTCACGATTTCAATACCGGATGTTTCCGGGTCAAGTTCGGGCAGTACATAATTCCATATGATGTCGGCATAATACGCCTTCGGAACCACCACGGCAATCCAGTGTCCGTGATTTTCTTGAATATATTCCTTCAGGAAACGGCGTTTCGGTGAATCGTCGTATCCCGCATAGTATGCGGTCTCCAGTGAGTCCGCAATTTTCCCCGCGGCTTGTGTCAGGTTGGCCGGCAATGCCTTCAGTTTTTCTTCCAGTTCTTCCAGGCGGACATGCGGCTGCCCCACTTCCCGGCGGATTTTTTCTTCCTTAACGGCATCCTCCATTTCCCTGACGGAAAACGGTGCCGTCATGAACAGGTTCATGAGAGAATATGCATTGGGAATTATGTACGCTCTTTCATCCTCGTCCAGTTCATCCATTCTGACATATCCGACGGCTTTTTTGAAATCCCGGTATGCCTTCCAGTCCGTTTCACCGTGCAGAATCATCTTATGAATTTCACGATCCATCACCGCATCCGCCTGACGTTGCAGTTCGACGGTCAAATCATTTCCGTTTACCGGAGGCAGGGTATGCTCCAGAAGGAAATCCTTCGTGCAGGCAAACACTCCCGCTTCTCCGTATTCCTTTATCAGTTCTTCCGCACAGGACAGATCCATGCCGCCGGACACGACCGAAAAACCGACGGATTCCCTGGTCATGACCTGCCCAAGTTCCGTGATTCCTCTTTCGATCAGACTGTTCCCGCATACAAACATTCCGAGATATTCGTTTCCGTCCGATTCCCATGTCATGTCCAGACCGACGGATATTTTTGACGCGAATTTTATCATCGCTTCGTTCTTCCCGGCATTGCCGCCGTACGGATACTCGTTTCCTTCCGTAAAATACGATGCGGTCACCAGATCCTGAAGACGTATTTTCAGATTTCCCGCCTGCAGAACCAGACCGTCCATGCAGCGGTTTGCCCGCTGACGGTCCATGACGATGATAACGGAAGCATCCGTCACAGAAGGGATGTCCTTTTTATCGCATTCAAGCAGCGTCGCCAGGAATTCTTCCCGGACACGGTTCCCGCGTCGGATTCCGCGCCCGTCATAACGCTCCGACTGACCGTAATACGGCGTGATGCGCGCCCAGCTTTTTCTTCCTATCCTTGCCGTACCGCCTCCGTAACAGATATTTACCCGTTCCACACCGTCCTCATCCGTATTCAGACCGATAAATTCCGCTCTTTTACGATCATAAAGAACTTTATCCCCTGGTCTGAGGTTCCTGATGATGGATTCAACATCCTTTTCATTCCCGGCTATTACGGTCAGGGCCGCCCATGCAACCGCAATTGCGTCAAAACACGGTGAAGCCAGATGCAACACGATGCTTCCGTTGTTTTCCGCCCTTCCGGCTTCATCAACCAGAAAATCCATGAACGACTGCAGGAGCAGTTCTCCGGAAATGAGCTGATCCTCAAAATAAACGTCGCATTTTTTCATGATCTTTTTCAGATACTCAACTTCCACCGGACTCCCTCCTTTCGCGTTACATTTCAGCCGAAAATTTTTTCTTTTCCGCCCTCAGTTTATAGCCGTCACTGTCAAATTCCACGCATTTTGCACGCTCCAGCCTGTGCAGGTAATTATAGGCGGTGACGTTGGACTGTCCGAGCGCCGTTCCGATGTCCTCCGCACGAAAACCGTTGCTTAGTCCGATTTCCGAAACAAGCCGACAGCATTTTTCAACCGTCTTCGACTTCTCATTCTTCAGCAATTTCCGAATATCGTTCTGCACCTTGAGCAGTGCCCCGGGAATTTTATAATGCTCCCTTTCCTCTTCCGAAAATTCCGCTTCCATCCGTGTCACACAGTCTTTTATGAACAGCGCCATCTCCTCAATGAGAGGTATCGAAACGGAATTGCCGAACTGCTTGAATTTCTGCTGATTCGACATTTTTTCCGGGAATGAAAAAGTCTCCTTCCCGTTCCCGTCAAGAAACGCATAGCCGATAAATCCCTGAAGGCGTCCCCATTCTTCCGGGGTCATGGTTCTGATGCATTTTCCGTTTATGGGGGTCTTCTTTCCCTTCACATCCGTTCCGGCAATATCGCGGCCGTTGACCGGATCATAAATCAGATTTCTTTCCTTGCCGGAACCTCCGGTTGCAAGAATGGTATGCGCAAGCGGTCTGGTAATGGAAGTATCATTGACAACCCGATAACCGAATCCGTTTCCGTTGCTTTTCTGTCTGGCCCGATGCTTTTCCAGCGTTTCCAGAAGACCAGATGAAAGGAAAAATCTCTCCGAAACCTCGGTATCCAGAATATCCAAAACCGAATGGAATATTTCTTTCCGTCCTTCGGTCGGAGTTTCCTTCGGCAAAACATCCAAATGTTTTCCGAAATAATCCCTGCTGAATGCCACCATGTACACTCTCGGCCGGTTCTGCGGAAGCCCGAAATTCTTCGTGTTCCTTATGAAAGACTTTTTATCAAATGTCAGTTCGCCCTTTTCATCCCTTTCCACACCGATGACATGGTAGTTCAGCTCATTTTCCAGGGTATTTAAGATGATCCTGAAAGTCTCTCCTTTGTTATGACTTACCAGGTTTTCCACGTTTTCCAGAAACACGACCTTCGGCATCGTACGGTCGATGATTTCCGCTATGTCGAAAAATATGGTTCCCTTCGTGACATCACGGAATCCTTTTCGGAGACCGACTTTGCTGAATGCCTGGCACGGAAACCCCGCAAGCAGCACGTCATACTCCGTCCGCATCACCAGTTCCTTAAATGCTTCATCCGTCACATCGTGTCTGGGATCATCACCGAACAGATGCTGGTACGTTCTGCACGCATATTCATCTTTTTCCGCAGAAAGCACGTTTTCGAAGTCTCCGGCCAGTTCAAATCCCCTCCTGATTCCTCCGATTCCGCAGCACAAATCAATTATTTTCATGATCCCTTTCCCTCATTCTCCTCTTTTTTCAGGCTTCTTAATCCAAACCGATTTAACGGTTCCGTCCGGCCTGTTTTTGTCATCTGAAAAATATTATATTTTCTTTAAGTATATCACAGAATCCGTTTAAAACCGTCATGTATTTCGCAATCTTTGCTAAAATTTTCCATATTTTGCATTTTTATACAAAACATCCGTTTCGCGCCGTACTGACGGATGAATGTGACGAGATTTTTTCACGCGGATTTTCAATATAATTATGGGAAGAAAACATGAATTATCAGTTTTGGGCAAAAAAAGAAGGACAAGGATTTCTCCCTGTCCCGAATATTCTTTGTTTTATACGGATAAGTCCAGCGGTAAATCGCTGATGTCCTTCAACCTCTTTCCTTCTATCAACGCGTTCAGCATCTCAATGGAATCCTCAGCCCCGGTATCCTTTACGGCCTTTACCAGTTCATACAGAGCAAAATGGTACATGCAGTCAATGTCACCGGTTCCCAATGCCAATGAAGCAAGTCTGCTCGGCAGCGGCTCCCCGGTTACCACCACGATATGAGGCAGATGTCCCTTTCTGTTTCGGATCAGATTCAAAGCTTCCGTTCTGCTGTTCTGGGCACGGTCGCTTCGCATCGTCCATTTGGCGGAAATGGAGGCATGCAGAATCGGCAGCCCTCCGTTTTTTGCCCGGATATCCGTCTGCAGGGCAACCGAATCATCCACGATCACGACCTGACTGTTCAGTTCTTCGTCCGTAAGCGGTTCACGGTAAACAACCACATCCGGCGCAACCATGTAATCGTTTCCCATGCTTGCGGCCAGTTTGGAATCAACAGCCAAAAGCTGTGCCAGATAATCCAAATGCTCATACTGGCAGAAACTGCTTGTTTTTATCGCATTTCGGTTTCCGAGTTTCACGATGTGCCATTTTCCCGGACGGACGTTCTGAAGTTTCGGGAAAGTCGCTGCCAGGAATTCCATGTTTATCTGCTCAAACTTGGCTCCCGAAGTCTGTCCCAGGGCTTTTTCATGTACCTCAGCCATCAGCTGATCCGCGATTCCTTTTGCAATCTCCTTCGACAGTCTGGATGAGGAATCCGCATTGCTCGGAATCCCGTTTTTGTCAACCGTCAGCACGCCGCCGTCAAGCAGCATCCGATGATAATGTTTTCTTTCCTCAGTCAGTAACGCTTCCACCTTCCAATACCCTCCTTATCTCTTCTCCGACCGCCCGAGCCACCGGCGGCGGGAATGCATTTCCGATCATGCGGCATGCATGTGTCTTTTTGCTTCCGAAATCCCAGGTATCCGGAAAACCCTGGATTCTCGCAATCATCCGAGGAGTGAGTCTCGGCATCCCCTCAAAATCCTTTGCGGGTGCCTCATTTGCCACTCCGAGTCCGTCAACACCAAGTGCTTCCCATGCCTTTCTTGCCCTGACAGGCCCCAGATCCGGACCTCCGTGCTTCTTGGAACCGCCTACAATTGTCGGGGCAATGCTGTTTGCTTCCTTTGCCCATTTTGCGGCACCCTGCCAGCCGTTTGCTTTCATAAGATCCAACAGTGTTTCTCCGACCGTTTTGGCATTCTCCGGATGTTCCTCCGGGTAATGGAATTCCCCGTTTTCATTGTTTCTGATTCCGACAATGATAACTCTCGGACGGAGCTGCGGCACACCGTAATCACTGGCATTCAGTAATTTTATCTGTACTCTGTATCCCAGATCCGCAATACGCTGCAGGATGGATGTTCTGTATTCGGTAAACTTCGGATCAAGCAGTCCGCGGACATTTTCAAGCATGACGGCACGCGGCTGGATTTCACCGATCAGTCGAATTGCTTCCGGGAACAGGTCACGCTCATCTTCGCTTCCCAGCTGTTTCCCTGCCTGGGAAAAAGGCGGACACGGAACGCCACCGGCCAACAGATCTATTTTCCCCTGATACGGTATTCCGGAAAACTCACGGACATCCTTACAGATTACATTCCATTCCGGACGGTTTCGCTTCAAGGCGGCACAATAGTCCGCTTCATATTCCACCAATGCCACATGAACGAACCCGGCCATTGCAAGCCCCAGCGCCTGTCCTCCAGCACCGGCACATATTTCCAAACTTGTAAGCATATATCAGTAACCTCATCCTTATGTATTTCTCTTTACGTGAGTTACAATTATATCATACGGCAATGCTTTTATCCAGTCGTTTCGGCTCATATTCGCAGCCGTATTGGTGAATCCGCATTATAATTGAAAAAATCAGCACGCCGAAGAATTCCCGGTATGCTGATTCTGTTTGTCTTCATTCATTATTCCTGCTTTGTGAACCGAATCACGTCATTCGGCGTACAATCCAGATAGGTGCAGATGCGTTCCAATGTAATCAACGTAATGTTCATGTTTTTCTTCAAACGATCAATCGTGTGATTGTCGAGGATCTTATCCTGCAGCATCATATATTGTGTTATTCCACGCTTACGCATTGTGTCCCACAACGGGTTGTAATCAACCATGATAAGTCCTCCTCCTGCGAACAATCATAGCTGATTTTTGTGCAAATCAATATTGTGCATATATCCACAATGTGCTATGCTGTTCAGACAGGAGGTATAAATATATGCAGGAATTTGATTTTACAAACAGGGATGGAGTCAACGAGTTATCCGAGATGACCTAGCATCTTTCACATGATGAAGCCGCCGCTGCCATTGCGGCAATTCATGCAACAAGAGATGAAAAGAAAAATACTGAGGCGGAAGACTTCAAAAACTGGTTTGATACGGCCTTTCTTCCGATTCTAAAGGATTTTGCCGCCCTTACCGGCTCAAAATTGACAATACAGCAGGATTCATTTCATGACATTACCGCCACTTTGGCCAGCCGATGCGGTTTTGATATCACTGCAACTCAAAAAAGAATGCATATGGTTGTAGCGGCTGCCGATCATATTTCAGTGAATATGTGGTCTGACTCTGATCAGGTAGAATTCACGCTTATCTTTGGTCTGCCAGAAATTGAAAAATAAAAAAGCGGTTTCTTTCTTAATTATACATTCTACTATACACAATAGAGCTAATGTAAGAATGCAAAATTTCTGCATTAGCTCTGTTTCTATGATATAATGTTTGAAACAAATATGTCGAAATTTGAAATACGTTAAATCAGACTTGTATGGATAGCTCAAGAATGATTGAACATATTGCAATATTTGTAATATAACTTCACTTTAAGATCATTATGACATATTGCAAAAACTTCCCTAATGTGAGGAAGCAATTTTTTCTTTGGGAGAATTTATAATGATTGATTACACTAAATGGGATGAATACTATGATGGTGGATTTGCCGACGAAGAACCCATAAATAATTTTAATGAAGAGTATGATGAACGATCAGAATTAGAAAAATTGGAATATGGCGGGCAAAAAACCAATGTAACAGCAAAACAAATCATGCAGGAAACAGGTACTACGGCCATATCCGAAAAGTTTTTATATCGAAATGGAGTCGTCATTATTTTACTTGATTATTCAAAAGGTATTTTCGATAAATGGAAAAATGGAAGGATATTGCATTGTCTCGGAGATCGAACGTATACCACCCAACAAAATACAAATGGCCTATCTATAATTGACAGGACGCTTTTTAATGCAGATTCTATTGATAAGATTATAGTTCGTGCGTTTTGGAAAGATGAAACTAAGAATTATAGACTTGTCAATGGTTTGTTGGTATTAAGTAAAGAGAAACCTTATCCTATAGAGGAAAATGGAAAATACAGATGGGTCTTCCCTTTATCTCTAATGTCAAAATACAATTTCCAAATGCCTGAAAAATACTCATATTTCTTAGACATAAAAAGCGTAAAAGAAGCAGCACTAATTAATGCAGATAAGGAAGACGGAGTCTGTCTGACAACGTTAAATAAACTTGCCCGTTTTTCCTCCAGCAAAAACGACATCCATTATAAACGAACTCCTCAAAAAAAGATAAAATACACAAGTGTACAGGAAAAAATTGAGAGGAGCAGCAAAATAGCTGAAAATGCACTGATTCTTGCCGATTTTAAATGTGAAATAAATAATGACCACTTTACCTTCATCAGAAAAAATCAAAATGTGCCATATACAGAGGCACATCATTTGGTTCCGTTGGCATACTCAGATTTGTTTAATTATTCCTTAGATGTTGAGGAAAATATAATTTCACTATGCAGTACATGCCATAACCAAATTCATTATGGAAAAGATTCCGAATCACTCATAAAAAAATTATATGCGAACAGAAAAGAATTATTGAAAGAAGCAGGAATTGTATTATCAGAACAGGAACTATTAGAAATGTATAACAACTCTTAAGATGATATCCTCTTTTGTCAATGAATTCGTGTCATATAAAAGGAGATTTCCTGAACACTTACATAGTGCAAGGGAATCTTTTTTACACCTTTTTTCTTAATATATATTTCCACGAATAATCGAACCTGACGGAAGATAGCATTTTGACCCTAAATACGACGGCAATTTCAAAACGGGCCAATATATTAAACGTGCAGGAAAGATTAAAAGATCCGATCATTGAAACACGAGTGTAACGAGTGTAAATCAATGAATAAATTTGGCGTGAAACTTAAAATGGATTACAATGAAAATAATATCATAATATGTGTGAAAATGAGAGATGCATCCCTTATTACCATACTATTACTATGAAGTATCTTTTTACAGAATATTCATATACTGTACTGATACTTCTTTAATCAACCATACCCCATTTACCGACAAATAGAACTGATAACCATCTTCCGCCATCTGCTTTGCATTTACCTGGTATACAACCGGCTTCCCGTGCCGACTCCCGACTATTTTGGCAGTCTCATAATCTCTGGACAAATGCACATACAGCCTGGATTTTGGGATCAGTCCAATCCAGTCAATGGCTTCCACATACTTCTCTCCCGTTCCATGCCATAAAACATCCAGCGGGGTCTTTTGCTCCAGTTCCACATCCACTGGAATGGAATGTCCCTGGTTTGCCCGGATCAGCGTTTTATCCTCATTGAAGGAGTACCGCTGCTTGGAATCCGTCCGTACAATTTCTTCCAGCATCTGCATGTTCAATGGTCTGCTCTTCGCTATCCCGGCAATCAGATCTTCCGTACGGGCCCAACCGTGTTCATCCAGTTTCATGCCAATGGCTTCCGGGTGGTGCCGCAAAATAAATGCTATGAATTTTCCGGCATTGTCCTGATGTCCCATATTCTCACTACCTCTCCATTTTAATGCCTATTCTTTTGACTGCGCCGCCATCAAACCTTTCAAATATCCAATATCGAAGCCTTCCTTTCGCCCCTCTTCCAGAATCTTGCGCGTCATTGACAACATGCAAACACCATCCGGCATTTCCGTATCGCTCAGCCATTTTTCCACCTGGGTAACAGGCAACGCTGCACCAATACTTTCAGAGTCCTCTTTCTGCTTTGTATTTTCAAACTCAATACGCAGCATAACGGAAAGAGTCTCGATCACGCCGTCAATGGCATTTTCTCCATCCGCATAACTCCGGTATGCAGACGCCGCCAAATTCGACGCGGTTTTTCCAATGTACTGTGACCACTCGTCATGTGCCGTCCAAAAATGCTCGTGCTCTATAATTTTGTCTGTCTCTTCATCTTCCCTGAATTTTTTACGGCAATCCTTATTCCAGAATCCATAACTGGCTTCTTCCTGGCCTCTCCGGAATCCTTTGAGGTAGGCTCCTTTGCGAATAGACTCCAATAATTCTGAAAAATCATTTCCGCTCCGCATCCAATTTTTATCAACTTCAAACAAATAAGATGCCTCATGCTCCGGTCCGCATTTCTTAAACTTCATACCGCAATTCCTCCATTACAATATGTTCTTCTTAGTACGCTCCCATCACCCGTTTAAACACCTTGAAATTCGTATCATCCCGCGGCGGGCAATAGACCGCAAATTCAATGGTTTTAAATGCGTGCAGATAATCCGCCATCGCTTCTTTGGCAGCACGTGCCACCACTTCCGGCTTATTCTGGAACGCTCCACATCCGAAAGCACCCAGAATCACCACTTCGTCACCATTCAGTACGGCAACATCCAGAATCCTGGTCAGCCTCTTCTTATGGATTTCCAGGAGTTCCCGGTCACTGACTTTTACCGCCCGGTCACCGTTACCCTGGTTGAACCGGTTACTTGGTCGTTCCCTCAGGTTCGGTGCCGCGCAGGTGATCACATCCACATCATACCACTCTGCCTCATTCATCAGCTTCGGCCTGCCCGTATCCGTCTTGAATACGGTCACATCCGGCGTGTAAATGATATCCGCATTGTTGATCGGATTCTTAACATTCCGATGAGGATAATAGAAGCCCTTCATCATTTCTGGTACGCTCAGGCAGAAATACAGACCGGAACACCGACACAAACATTCCTCCTGTGCGCTGGATCCCCTTGTCACGCCGCCGCCCGGATTTGTGGCAGAGGCAAAGTTATGTACCGCTACCTTCTGGCCTGCATAACCTGCAGCCGCCTCGAAAGTCCGTTTTGCGGATACGATGATCTTCGCTTCATCCGAGAAACGCGTCTTATCCACAGCAGACAGCTCCTCTTCTTCCAGGATGAGTTTCTGGTTTTTCACCGACTGTGCAAGAGCTTCCTTAATCTTTCCGTTTGTCTCGCACAGCCTTTTAGTATCTTCAAAAACCTCTACATTCTCAAAACTGCTCATATGTTTATCATTCCTTTTTCTCTTTGTTAATTTCATATCTAACGCTATGAAAACGGCTGCGGAATCGCTCCCGCAGCCCAGTACCTGGCATTGTCTGCCTCACATGCCATCATCACGAAAATACTCGTTTACCGTATGTAACAGCAAAATCATATCCACCTCTGATACGCATGATGCATCCAGCTCAAATTCATAGACGCTGTTCTTTGTTCTGATTGTCAATGAACCATCTTCCACCTGAATACTTCCGTAGGTTGTATGCAGGTATTTGCCCGGGCAATCGCTTGCCGGACTCGTAAAGAAATACACCTGATTCTTCTCATACCGGCTGTCGGATTTATAAACCATGATAAGCCCGGGCTGATCCATATACGGTATCCGCCAATCCATGTATTTCCGACCGTTCTTATCTTCTGCTTTACGCAGGATTCCCAATGCCGACTGATCCAAATGCATCTCATCAACTCCTTAATCTTATCACACGGGTATTTCACCGACCGCTGCAATAAAATCCTGATCCCGGTATCCGACTTCGTCGAATTTCCGTAGCCCGGCTTCCACTTCAAATACGTGACCGCAGCAACAACACTTAAGCTTTCGCGTAACAACAATTCCCGGCTCGCCCAGAAGTAAATCCAAGGATGTTTTTCCCTCACTGGCTGCCACATACGCATCCATCTTCGCCTGTTCCTCATCCGTCAGCTGGATATGCCACCAATTATGTTCCTCATGGCACTTGGGACATGGCGGGTTGATTTTATAAAGCCTTCCCATAGTCTGGTCTCCTTTCGATTTTCACTCACTTTGAATTCTTTGCAAATCTTAACAGCATTTTCGCTATCTTGTTCTTTGTAATCTTCGAAACCAGAGCGAGAATTTTAATATCTTCCTCTGTTAATTCATCGTGATAAAACACAAGCATTTCTCACAGCGGTATTTGCCGGTGAGAATCTCAGGGACAAGTATTGCAATCCGTGCTTTTTATTGCAAATTCAGTAGATTCATCACCAGTTTCACCATTACTTCTTTTTCTTCTGGATTGGATTCAGCAATCATCAACGTAACGGCCACCAAGGTTCCATCGCTGAGTCGTTTTTCTCCATCTTGGAATAAAGCGTTGTTTTTATCTAGGAATTCAAGAAAAAGTGATGCCGCAATTCTCTTGCAGCCATCCGCATAAGGATGATCCTTGATCATAAAATACAATAGATTTGCGGCTTTTTCTTCTAATGATGGATATGCATCCTTGCCGAATATACTTTGATATACTGCAGCAAGGATTCCCTCAACCTTACCTTTTTCTTTTTCAACTCCAAAGACGTCCGAATGAAACGAATCCTCCATAGCATCGACCATATGACGGCAATCTTCATAAGTGATCCTGTAAATAGGCTGATTTCCTTTTGGCTTCTCCAATGTCTGGTGATCATACTGATCCAATAATACTAAGGCATCCGTATACAGATTTACAGCTCTTAATATGTCTGCTTCCTCAACATTCAAAGTGCATGCCAGCATCCTGGTCTGGATATCAATTGTTTTCTGTAGAGCAGCTAATCGCTTTTCGTTGATTGCATACCCTTGAATAATGTACTGTTTCAAAACATTGTTCGCCCATCTTCGAAACGCGATACCACGTTTTGAATTTACTCGGTATCCTACAGAAAGAATCATATCCAAATTATATATTTTAGGTTTTCTGCCACCTGTACTTTTGTCGGAAAATCCGACAGAAGTTTCGTCAAGTTCTCTGGAAGACAAAATATTTGATATGTGTTCACTGATTGTGGCATGTTTAACTTCAAAGAGAATTTCCATTTGCTTCTGTGTCAACCAAACTGTTTCCTGTTCCGGACTTATCTGAACTTCTATATTCACTTCGCCGTCTGTAAATAAAACTAACTCATTTTTCATTTCTATTCTTCTCCGAACACTTCCTTTAATACCTTTGGCTTCCCGGTCCTGCGATATTCCTGTTCCACTTCGGCCCACTCCTCCTGAGTCAGTTCCATCGATAAATCTAGCATCAGGGAAAGACCGTAGATATCCGATTTATCGACCCACGGCACAGCCTGAGAAATCTGAGTAAGTGAGAAGCCGTGAGTGATCATATTCTGGCACACCTGCATATAAATCAGTACATTTTTCTGTCTGGAAACCAGATTTTGCAGATGCAGTTTAATTTCCCAATCATTGACCTCACGGCCATACTTAATCGCTTTCACAATACGAAGCATCGGATGATCGGTCTCGCGGATCTCTTTCACCCATTTCTCACGCTTTTCCTCAAATTCTTCCATGGACATATCCATAAATTTGCCATCCTTAATGTCAGTGATGATATCCGGATACTTCTTGCTTCCCCAGATATCCAGATATGAGCAGCGGGCTTCTACCGGAGTGAACAGCACCTCCAGCAGATACTCCAAATCGGGATCCGAGTCCACTCTTGAACCGAGCCCCAACCCGATATCATAGCTTTCTTTGGAGATCAGTTCTTCCAATGTGTCGTGCAAATCAAACATCTCATGAGTGTCCGGATAAACATAATTTTCCATCATATGAATTTCTCCTTTCTTCCAAAACAACGGTTTTTCTTCCGTCTTCGTTGTTACGGTTTCGTTTTCCAGTTCATTTTTTTCGTTGCAACTATATCATCATCGAATTCGAATTTCCAATTAGCGGTTTCTGCGAATAACGTTTTGAGTCAAATTTTCGCTCAGACGTTCCTGCCTGAAATCATAAAGCGCTTTATCATAATTCCGGTACCGGTATTCCGTTCATTTCAGCATTCGCCAAACCGTTGCCGCCACTATATCATCAAGTTTTTTAAATTGCAAGAGGGTATTTTTCAGATAATCAGATGTTTCAGAAGTAAAAAGAAACTACATATATTTAAGATATAAAGGGAAAAATTGACTTGGCGTCGTCCTTATTTAAGATATAACGGGAAACGTGCTTTCCGGTTTCATACCTCTTATTTAAGGTATGACAGAAAACACGTTTTTCATTTTTAACACTCTTATTTAAGATATAAAGGGAAAAATTTCCTTCATTCTGATCCCTTATTTAAGGTTTAAAGGGAATATTTAAGAAATGAAGGGAAAATAACAAAAATCTATTACAATTCCTCCACATTCTCAACTACTTTTCCATCTCTCCAGATGCGCTCCAGATCATAAAACAGTCTGTCATCGCGGGAGAAAATGTGTACGATCAGATCGCCGTAATCCATCAGGATCCATCCGGCAGTCTGATAGCCCTCGATCTGACGGCACTCATGACCGGCTTTGCCGAGTTCTTCCTCTACATTATCTGCCATTGCCTTTACCTGGCTGGCGTTGCTTCCGTCTGCGATGACAAAGTAATCAGCCAGTACAGATACTCCATGAATATCAATGACGCGAATATCTTCACCTTTTTTATCTTCCAGCGCCTTTACGGCAAGTTTGGTCAGCTCTTTTGCTTCCACGGGGATTATCCTCCTCATTATTTTATTTAAATCCTGTTAATGTGTCTATTGATGAACATGACGTTCATGATAGTATTCCCAGGTCTGTTCGGTTGTATCATCCTCTGCCGTGCCCGTTTCCTTTAAATAATTGCGGGTGCTGTCCAGAATCTGATACAGCGCTTCGTCCAGATCTTCAAATGCAAGACGGCGGAGCTTCGGCAGATTTGGCGCCTTATCACGGCGCGGTTCGATGTAATCGGCTACGTACAGGATCTTGTCTAACAGGGACATCGCCGGTTTTCCGGTCGTATGGCAGGCGATTGCAGATAAGACCTCTGGATCGGTAATACCATACTTGTGTTCTGCCATCCATGCGCCTAATTTTGCATGAATCACAGCCGGAGCCCGCAGTTCACCTTCAGTCAGTTCAATGCCATGCTCCTGGCATTTGCAGATGATAGTCGCATCATCATAGCGCTTTGCACAGTCGTGGAGAAGTCCAGCCATCTCCGCCTGATCCAGATTGGCACTGTAACGCATTGCCAGAGCCATACATGTGTATGAAACACCCAGCGTATGTTCATAGCGCATCGGGTTCAATTTCTTTTTCAAATGCTTCCGTATCTCTGTAATTCTTTCGTCCATTACACATTTACCTCCTGATACAAGCCGTGCTGTTCGATATATTGACAGACTTCCTTCGGCACCAGGGAACGAACGTCTGCTGCGTGTCCTGCCCGGAAAGCCGCGCGGATCTCCGCCGAAGCAACATCCATTTCACGGCAGTGAAGACGCAGAATATGCGCCTGATATTTCTGGGTTAAATAGGAAATCTGCTCATCCAGCGAACGATCCGCCTCCTCATGCTCTCTTGCTGCCGCCAAAAATGTGACGGCTGGAAGAACATATTCGGGATGATACCATTTTTCAATGTCCATAATTGAGTCTGCGCCCGCGATAAAGAAAAATTCCACATCCGGATATTCTTCTTTCAATAAGCGAAGCGTGTCTGCTGTGTAGGTATTTCCGCCGGTCCTGCGAAGTTCAAAATCAGACAGCTTAAAATAAGGATACGGCGCGATCGCAGCTGCAGTCATTGCCAAACGGTCCTTTGCCGCTGTGATCGTATGATCCTTTTTATGCGGCGGGATCCTGGAGGGCATATACCAGATGCAGTCAAGATCATATTCTTCATACGCTTGTCTTCCCAACATGATATGTCCATTATGGATCGGGTCAAATGTTCCCCCCATAATACCGATCTTTTTCATCGTCATCCGTATCCTTTCTGTCAGAGATTCATTCGCAGAATGCAGCCCCTTTATTTTGGCAGAACGATCTTACGTTTCTTCTCGTCCTTTGCCTCTTTATAAAGAACAATTTTCTTGCCGATTACCTGTACTACCTGTGCGTGGGTACGCTCAGCCAGAACGGCTGCCAGCTCATTGCCGTCATCGACGCAGTTCTTCAGAATATTCAGTTTAATTAACTCGCGGGCCTCCAGCGCCTCTGCCACAGCAGCGGTCAGTTCTGGCGTCAGGCTGGATTTGCCGATCTGGAAGATCGGATCCATGGTCATCGCGAGACCTTTTAAATAAGCTCTCTGTTTGCTTGTCATAAAATCTATCTCCTGTTAAAATTCAAACTCAGATCCAGTGTGGATTTCTGAGTTTGAAATATTGTAAATGTCAATTATTTATAGTAATCAAATTCAAGACCATACATACGAACTGTATCGCCCTCTTCGATGCCAGCCTCTTCCAGCTCAGCCAGAATACCGCTATCCTTTAAGAATTTCTGGAAGAACTGGAAGCCCTTCTCAGAATCAAGGTTTGTGTAACCAAGCATCTTTTCGATCTTCGGTCCTTCTACCACATAAATACCATCTTCATTGCGTTCCACGGTATACGGAAGATTCTCGCCCTGATACTGGTACTCAAATTCTTTTTCGAAAATAACTGGCTTGCGGTCAACCGTTTTCAGCAGATCATTTACATGGTAAAGGAGCTCTTTTACACCCTGTCCGGTAACTGCAGAAATGGCAAATACCTGGATGCCTTCCGGCTCAAATTCGCGTTTTAAGCGCTCTACCGGGTCTTCCCAGTCCTCTTCGCCGGTATTGTAAATCGAATCTACCTTGTTGGCAGCAATCACCTGCGGACGCTCTAAAAGCGACGGATTATATGCTTTTAACTCCGCATTGATGGTACGGATATCTTCAACCGGATCACGTCCCTCGACGGATGCCGCATCCACAACATGAACGAGAACCTTGGTTCTCTCGATATGGCGCAGGAAATCATGTCCCAGACCGATTCCTTGGGAAGCACCCTCGATGAGCCCCGGAATATCTGCCATGACAAAGCCTTGTCCATCCTGCAGATCAACCACGCCAAGATGCGGGTTCAGCGTCGTGAAATGGTAATTGGCAATCTTCGGACGTGCATTGGAAACGCGTGAAAGCAAGGTCGATTTACCGACGTTCGGGAAACCAACCAGACCAACATCTGCGATTACCTTTAATTCCAGCTGTACCCAGAGTTCCTGTGCCGGCTGTCCCGGCTGTGCATACTTCGGAACCTGCATCGTCGAGGTCGCAAAGTGCATATTTCCAAGACCGCCCTTGCCACCTTTTAAAATCACTTCTCGGCGGTTCTCGCCGGACATATCCGCGATTACCTTACCGGATTCAAAATCTTTGATAACGGTTCCTTCCGGAACCTTGACAATCAGATCCTCGCCGTCTGCTCCATGACAGCGGCGCTTTCCGCCCTGCTCTCCGTCGCCAGCCACATATTTGCGGACATGACGGAAATCGGTCAGGGTATTCAGTCCGTCGTCCACTTCAAAAATGACATCGCCGCCGCGACCGCCATCGCCGCCGTCCGGACCGCCAGCAGCTACGAAAAGTTCCCGGCGGAAGCTGACATGACCGTCACCGCCTTTTCCGGATCTGATATAAATTTTTGCACTGTCGGCAAACATAAATACCTCCTTCTGATCTGAAAGAAGCTCCATACAATCCGTATGGAGCTTCTTTATAATTATTCGTTAATTGTTCTCGGGTAAACAGAAACCTGCTTTTTGTCTCTGCCCTTTCTTTCAAACTTTACGACGCCGTCAACCATAGCGAATAATGTATCATCTCCACCGCGTCCTACGTTCACACCTGGATGAATCTTGGTTCCGCGCTGTCTGTAAAGAATGTTGCCAGCTAATACGAACTGTCCGTCTGCTCTCTTCGCACCAAGTCTCTTGGACTCAGAATCACGACCGTTCTTTGTGGAACCAACACCTTTTTTATGAGCGAATAACTGAAGGTTCATTTTAAACATGCGTTACACCTCCCTGAATCGAATTTTAATGTATTTATCTCCATAACTCTCCGCGATATCGGTAAGTCCAAGTATCAGCGAATCCATCAGGAGTTTTGATTCCGCACTTACAGTACCGGTAAAATGAAAAATAAACTGACCTGTCTTTTCATCCACACTGCCCTTAAAACCGTCATCGGTAAATTTCTCCACCGAATTAGCCATATTGACAGTCAGAACGGATACAGCCGCACAGACAATATCTTTGCCGTACTCATCATATCCAGCATGTCCCTTTACTTCCACTCCCGTGGTACATCCTTTGGAATCGGAGTATACGTCTACTTGAATCATTTCAATTAAGCGTTGATCTTTTCGATCTTAACTTCTGTAAAGAGCTGTCTGTGACCATTTTTCTTATGGTAGCCAGTTTTTCTCTTATACTTGTAAACGATAACTTTTTTGCCTTTGCCTTCTTTAACAACTGTTGCGGATACAGTAGCACCCTCTACAGTCGGGCATCCGATCTTCATCTCACCGTTGTTAACAGCCAGAACCTGATCGAAAGTAACAGCTTCACCTGCAGCAGCACCGAGTCTCTCAACTTTGATTACATCGCCCTCGGCAACCTTATACTGCTTACCACCTGTTGCAATAATCGCGTACATCTGATGGCACCTCCTATTATCATTACTCGCCAGCTATGGCGGCTTGCGCACTTTTAGCCTCGCTGTGCGGCACACTTAGATATTCTAGCATCGGAATATGGATCTGTCAATGGTTTTTTCTTGAATTTGGGAGAAAATTTCAAACCAGTGTTACGGATAAAGCTGCTTTTTCCAAGTCCTCATAAGTACCACCAAATTGTTCAAGGGCTTGTTCCTTTGTTAGTATGCCTTTTTCAATCAGGTTTAAAAGTATTTTAGCCTCACCCTTTGCCTCACCAACCTTCTCCCCTTCTGCAAACTCCGCCTTCCGTATCAGCTCCGTTTCCCGTTTTTCATCATACTCAAAAATACACACCTCTATCGCCTCCGCTCGATTCTTCCTCAGAAACTCTGCCAATATATTTTCATCGATACATTCCGTCACAGCCTTTTCAACTGCCTGATTGATGTCTTTGTATTCAATCGCATACTGCCGTATTTTATGAACCAACAGCATATATTCTTTCAACAACCGGCAGGTTTCCAGAATCTCCAGGTTTTTATCCAGATTTATATTTAAAACCTTCACAAGCAATTCCAGCTCAGGATGTTCTGTCTTCTGCATGAACGAATGTGACAATTTAAGCAGCCCCTCCGCCTCCCGCTCTTTTTCTCCATTGTAGAATACTACAAAATGCGGTGTCGGCAGTTCCACCAATGCCGATGCGTACAAGGTCTGGTTCCGGACCAGCATCTGGTACTCTTTTGCCACATAGAACAGAAAACGCAGTGGCATATTCGGATTCCAGGTCGATTGATGTTCATATAAGTTTAACTGCATATCCAGCAAAAATGCCTGATCGTTTTTCATATTCATATATACAGCATTTTTCAGCGTCACAATCTCCAATTCTTTCGGATCTGTATAATGCGAATGATTCACTGCATTGTACAGACTCAGCAGATTCTCCCTTGTGCTGAACAGCATCCGGAACAGCGTGTCCTTGTGATTTCTCCGCACCCTCATTAAATTCCCCATAATTCTCCCCTTTCTGACAGGAGAATCTGGCTTTTCTGAGAATCTCCTGCCCTTTCGTATTGCCAAGTTGGATAAGCATAAGATTTCTCAGATTAATAATTAGAATATAAGATTGCTTGAATTGCAGATAAAGAAATATATATGCTTGATGAGTTAAATGTAACATATCTGGTTCGGATATGCAAGTAAGAATTTTGCAACTATTTATTCTGTAAATACGCACAAACATATAACGGGTGTATTTCCTGTATGTGAAATGATACATACAATATGGATAAAAGCGATTCTATATATTTGTGCAAAAATATAGAACCATATAGTACAAAAAGAGCAGAGGGATATATTTTTATATTTTACAACACATAAAACCATATCGCTCTGCCCTTATTATAAAAATTTATAACATGTTTGGATTCAATCTCTTTATATCCAACTACTCTCTCAACCCATACAAAATTTCTCCAATCACATTCTTATTCTGCTCATAGATCGCAGGAAGCTGACTCATTTCCAGAGGATTTGTACCTCTGCCTACTTCTATTGTCAGGCTGGGAATGTTTTTCTTCTGGATCGCCCAGTCTTTATATCCGGCGGGATCGAGTTTGGTGTAATCGGCATCTAATGGATATCCTGTGACGGCGGATGCCGACTCCGCAAACGCCTTGCTTTCGTTTAACAAATCGCCGGTCTGTGCGAAATACCAATAGATTACTTCGCCCTGTGTATGATAGCTTACCGTTCGTTTGAAAGGGTACTGCTCAGTCAGTTTTATCAGAGCCTTTGCTTCTTCCGTAGACGCCGGAGATGTCCCCTTATAGTGATCGGAGGAAGGATGTCCCAGATGATCGTTGTAAGAATCCCACATTGCATCAAAATTTCGATTTATTTCCAGTTATTTTATTTAATCTTACCACATACAGAAGGTTTCTTCAACAATTTTCAATGTTTAACAAAAAGATTACCAAATAATTTATTATTTCATGAAAATAAACTGGCAATTTTCACCAGTATCTCCGCCGTCTTATGAAGCGAATCCACCGGAATAAATTCATATTTTCCATGATAGTTATATCCGCCGGTGCAGAGGTTCGGGCACGGGAGCCCCATGTAGGAGAGGCGGGCGCCGTCGGTGCCGCCGCGGATCGGAACGACCTCCGGCTCGATGCCGCAGGCTGTCATCGCCTCTTTGGCGATATCGATCAGGTACATGCACGGCTCAATTTTTTCTTTCATGTTGTAGTAGCTGTCCGTTACTTCGGCGATCACGGTGCCCTTACCGTATTTGCGGTTCAGGAAATCGGCGGCTTCGGCGAAAAATTTCTTTTTCTGTTCAAATTTTTCATGGTCGTGATCGCGGATGATATAATTTAACTGCGCCTCTTCTACATTTCCGCTCATTTCATCCAGGTGATAGAATCCCTCGTAACCTTCTGTGTACATCGGATTTTCGAAGACCGGCAACAGGCTCTGAAATTCCATGCCGATGAGAAGGGCATTTTTCATCTTGAGCTTCGCATCACCCGGATGGATGCTGGCTCCCTGAATCCGGACTTTGCCGGAAGCGGCATTGAAATTTTCATATTCGATCTCGCCGATCGGACCGCCGTCTACCGTATAAGCAACCGCTGCACCGAAGTCTTTCACATCGAATCGATCCGCGCCGCGTCCGATCTCCTCGTCCGGCGTAAATCCAATGCAGATCTCGCCGTGCGGGATCTCCGGGTGGCTCAGGAAATATTCTGCCATCGTCATGATCTCCGCCACGCCTGCCTTATCGTCGGCGCCCAGAAGTGTGGTTCCGTCGGTTACGATCAGATCCTGACCTTTTAAGTCGGCTAAAAACGGAAATTCTGAAACTTTCATGACAATCTGTTTTTCTGCATTTAATACGATATCTTTGCCGTCATATGCCTGGACGATGCGCGGCTTTACGTTTGTTCCGGTTAAGGACGGCGCGGTGTCCATGTGGGAAATGAAGCCAAGTGCCGGGATGGTAGCTTTCTGTCCAACGCCGGATGCATCGTGAGCAGAGGTACTGCCTGTATTATCCGGAATGCGTGCAAACAAGTATCCGTACTCGCTCATCCGCACATCGGATGCACCCATTTCTTCCAGCTCGCGTTTCAGCTCATTGGCTAACAGAAGCTGTTTTTCCGTGCTCGGGCAGGTGTCATATGCCTCGTCTGACTGCGTATCATATGATACATATTTCAAAAAACGTTCTACGGCTGTTGTCATGAAAAATCATCCTCTCTTTCTCCTAAATCCCGGCTCAGCGGTTCCAGATAATGGACTAATATATCCCGGTGGCTTTTGATGCGCCACGTTTTATCCATTTCCTCATATGTAAAACTCTTTCGTCCGCCCTGCTGCATCCGCTCCCAGTATGCGTCTAGATGGAAAAATGGCAGGTAGTAAAGTTCATCCCTCTGTGAAAAATATATAATTAAGAAAGCAATCCCGCCCTGCTCTTCAAATTCCCGCATAAATGCGACCTGATGCGGATGGACGTTCTGCAGTGGAAATGTATCTGCCGCGCATTCTTTTGCATCAAAGCAGACCGGGACGCCCTGAATCGCGCCGATGTAATCGACGGTACTCTTCTGGTCGAAATACGCCAGCGTGATATGGCGGCTGGTTTTATCGATTGAGACGGGCGTGATCGGCGTCGGGATTTTCTGGATCAATGCCAGCTTTTTCTCACGGTAAAGATCGTTTGTGTGGTTTATCATATCCTCCAGGGTTGAACCACGAAGTCCCCGGCTGTTCCAAGTCCCCATGTTGTTGCTCCTCCACTTATTTTTTTGATTTTTCGCACAATTTAAAATTTACGGGCGATGATTGGCTGGGCGTTTTGGAGCTGATTTCATCATCTCTTCCATCCGCTTCATCTCCGCCGGCATAGGCGCGGTAAATTCTTTGCCCGCCAGATATGAAAGCGGCCCGGAGATCGTTTCCGGCATTACCAGCCGCCACGCATGAAGCATCTGCGAACGGACACCGAAGCGTTTCTTCACTTCCTCATTGACCCGGGGATCACCGTACTTCGGATCCCCGGCGATCGGGTGTCCGATGGAAGCCAGGTGGGCGCGGATCTGGTGGGAGCGTCCGGTGATCAGATGAACCTCCAGAAGGGTATATCCATTTCCAGATACCAGCGGTCTGTATGCGGTCCGGATCGGCAGACTTCCAGGGGTCTCCTCTTTTCGGATCGACACCTGATTCGTCTTTTCATTTTTCGTCAGCCATCCCTCGATGCGGGCTTCGCCTTTTACGATTCCCCGCACGACGCAGACATAATATTTTCCCAGACTCCGATCCTTGATGACTTCGGACATGATCTGCAGTCCCGGCAGGGAACGTCCAGCTGCCACGATGCCGCTTGTGTTGCGGTCGAGGCGGTTGCAGACGGACGGACGGAAGCACGCCAGGTCCTCTTTCTTTAATTTGCCGGAATCCAGCAGATAGTCAATCAGGTATTCAACCAACGATTCATCCGTCTCTTTCGCTTTCTGGGACAGCATTCCAGATGGCTTATTGATCAGTAAAATATGTTCGTCCTCGTAGACGATATCGAGCTTTTTCTTTTGAACCTTCTGAATCTTCACTTCCGAAAATTTCTCGATCGTCTCCTCTGCCAGAAACAGCTTGATCTCATCGCCCTCGGTCAAATGTTCGGAACCGTCGCATTTTTTTCCGTTCAGGGTAATATTTTTCTTCCGCATCATTTTATAAATGAAGCTTTTTCCCGCCAGATTCAGATATTTTGCCAGCAGCTTGTCCAGGCGCTGCCCCGCCTCATTTTTAGATACTGTCAGCATCCGCATGGCTGCCGCCTCCCTTTTTTACATCGATAATCCTTTTATTACGCGCACGCCGTACTCTACAGTTCCATCGTCCTCATACTCTGACGCCGGTTTCAGGCTGTGAATCCGCTTGTCAAAGGTACTGCGTGAGGTCACGATTTTCAGGTTCGGATCCAGTTTGTTCGCCTTTAACAGTTCATTTAAACCTGCCTCCGCGCGCTTTACATTCAGCTTTGGATTAATGCAGTACACATAGATGCCGGTCGGGTGAACGACGGTCACATCGGACGGAATCACATCTTCCGGTGTCGTCAGAACCAGATCATAGAGAACTTCAAATTTTTCCTCATACGGCATATATGCCTCATGAAACGCCTGCTCCGGCGTATGGTATTTAAAAATGGCAATCAGTGGGGAAGCGAGATTCGCCGCCGGAAGTACCGTGACGATCGCCATGACCGTCAGAATTTTTTTGACGGAATCATTGTCTGTAAAAGACCGCCCAACCAGCTGTGCGATGATAAATAACGCCAGAAGTGCGATGATAAAAAGCTGTTTCCGCTTGAAATGATTGCGGTAGCCATAATCGCCTTTTTTTATCTTTTTCACGGTGTAAAAATCCTTTCTATCATGTTTTTATTGAATGATACTAGCTTTTTGTCTGATTTAATGGTTTAACGCCTGCATCGCGCGCAGAATCCACTCATGCGGAACTACCTTGCAGAGCACAAAGAATGCCTTCATCCATACGCCGTAAACCGACACGCTTTTTCCCGCCATACAATCGCGGATGGCAAGTTTTACAACTTTGTGCGGATCTGCCATCACCAGACGCTTATAAAGAGGAATCTCCCCGGTTGTCTCGGCAATGTCGAAGAACTCGGTTTTGACCGGTCCGGGGCAGACCGCCGTCACGCCGATTCTGCGCGGACGAAGTTCTTCCCGCAGGGCGCGGCTGTAGCTTAAGACAAATGCCTTGGTTGCCGCATAGATGGCAAATCCCGGCTGCGGCAGAAAGGAGGCTGCTGACGCGAACTGGAGAATCCGGCTGTTTTCGCTCATATAGGGAAGCACCATATGCGTGACCGCGCACAGCGCCTCGCAGTTGAGCTCTACCATTCCCGTTTCATCGTCAAGCGGCAGGTTCCCGACCGTTCCGATTTTACCAAAGCCGGAAGCATTTATCAAAAGCTTTACGTTGGGCTTGCGCGCCGCCAGCTCGTTTTCCAGCATCTCCCGCTGGGATGCATCCGTCAGATCGATGGCGAAACACCGCGCCGGGATCGGCAGCGTCCGTTCCAGCTCCTGCATCCGGTCCATCCGGCGGGCAATCAGCCAGACTTCCTGAAGTCCCGAAAAGCGATCCGCCAGCTGTCTGGCTGCCTCGCGCCCCATGCCGGAAGAGGCACCTGTAATTATCGCAATTTTCATGAGAAATTCCTCCCGTCTCAAGTATGTACGCTCGGAGTCGTTCTTTCATTCCAAGCGTACATACGTTTTATTTCTTCTTGTGCACGTTCCGGATGGTTTTTTTCTTTCCGCTTCCGCTGCTCTTTCCACCTAGAGCGCCGCCAAATCCCTCCGCATTTCGTCCATTTCCATTTACGCCGGTCTGTTTGTGCCCGGTCATACCGCCCACAGCCGGTCTTTTGGCGTCTTTTGCACGATTGGCAGCAGCCGGTTTTGCCGTCTGGCTGCCATGATGCGCCCCTTTATATCCGCCAGCCGCGAAATCGCGTCCCTTGATCTGCCGCGGACGGATCAGGCATTTCTTATCAAAACCGATCAGATCCGTTCTGCCTGCCAGACGGAGTGCTTCCAGCACCAGATCATAGTTTTTCGGATTGCGGTACTGGATCAACGCACGCTGCATCGCTTTCTCATGCGGGTTGGTCGGCACGTACACTTTTTCCATCGTGCGCGGATCATATCCCGTGTAATACATACACGTAGACAGTGTGGATGGCGTCGGATAGAAATCCTGCACCTGCTCCGGCATGTAGCCGAGGTCGCGCAGATATTCTGCCAGTTCGATCGCCTCCTTGAGCGTGGAACCCGGATGGGAGGACATCAGGTACGGAACGAGGTACTGCTTCATTCCCAGCGAGTCATTCATCGCTGCATATTCCTTCATGAACTGGCGGTAAACCTTATTCTCCGGTTTTCCCATCCGTTTTAATACATTATCCGATATATGTTCCGGCGCTACCTTGAGCTGTCCGCTGACATGGTACTGACAAAGCTCCCGCAAGAATGCTCGGTTTTTCTCCGCCAGCAGATAATCGAAACGGATACCCGAACGGATGAAAACTTTTTTTACCTTCGGAATCGCCCGCAGCTTCTTTAACAGGGAAATATAGTCGCTGTGATCGGCATTCATGTTTTTGCACGGTTGCGGGAACAGGCACTGTTTGTGCGGACAGGCACCGTAGGTCATCTGTTTTTCGCATGCCGGGTGACGGAAGTTTGCGGTCGGACCGCCGACATCGTGGATGTAGCCCTTGAAATCTGGTTCCTGGGTCAAAAGTTCTGCTTCCTGAATAATTGATTCATGGCTGCGGGTCTGCACGATGCGTCCCTGATGGAAGGTCAGCGCACAGAAGCTACATCCGCCGAAGCATCCGCGGTTGCTGATCAGGCTGAATTTTACTTCCGTGATCGCTGGAATACCACCCGCTGCATCATAACACGGATGCCAGGTTCTCATGTATGGAAGTGCGTAGACATCGTCCATCTCTTCCTGGGTCAGTGGTTTCGCCGCCGGATTCTGCACCACATAGAGGCGGTCGCTGTACGGCTCAACGAGGCGTTTTCCCGAAAATGGATCGGTGTTGCTGTACTGGGTGTAAAAGCTCTCCGCATACGTCTTTTTATCGGAGGAAACCTCGCGGTAAGACGGCAGACGGATTTCGTCGTAAACAGAATCCAGGTTTTCCGCCTTATAAACAGTTCCCTCGATGAAGGTGATATCCTTTGCCTCGATGCCGCTCGCCAGTGCATCCGCGATCTCCACGATCGAGCGCTCGCCCATTCCGTAGGAAATCAGATCTGCCTGGGAATCCAGCAGAATGGACCGTTTCATTTTTCCAGACCAGTAATCATAATGTGCCAGACGCCGCAGGCTGGCTTCGATACCGCCGAGAATGATTGGCTTTTTCGACCAGGTGCGGATCAGGTTGGAATAGACGATCGTCGCATAATCCGGACGTTTTCCCATCTCGCCGCCCGGTGTGTAGGAATCCTTTGCGCGGCGCTTTTTCGAAACCGAATAATGGTTTACCATCGAGTCCATATTTCCGGCGCTCACAAGCCATCCGAGACGCGGTTCGCCCAGAATCTGAATGGATTCCTGATTCTTCCAGTCCGGCTGGGCGATGATGCCTACTTTATAGCCGTGCGCTTCGAGCATACGGCTGATGATCGCGTGGCCGAACGACGGATGATCGACATACGCATCCCCGCACACGTAGACAAAATCGCAGCTCTCCCAGCCGCGCTTGTCCATATCCGCCCTGCAGATCGGTAAAAAATCATGTATCATTTTATCTTGCCCCCTGTATCAGTTCCCGGTAGTCCCGGATATAAAAATCAGCTAATTCTTTCTTTTCTTCGATCATGGAAAGTGAAAATACGTCCTCGACCGCGCCGACGCGCATACCAGCCCGTTTTCCAGCCAGAATCCCCGCCGGGACATCCTCAAATACCAGACATTTTTCCGGCTGTACGCCCAGATCCGCCGCCACCTTCAGATAGATATCCGGCGCCGGTTTTCCTGCCGCCACCTCACAGGCAGTTGCCACCACACCGAAATAGGAACGGATATCCAGAGAATCCAGCACAGCTGCTACCATATCCTGTGCATTGCTCGTCGCAATTCCCATGCGGATTCCTTTTTTCTTTAAAAATGGAAGAAATTCCGCAACCCCCGGTTTCAGCGGCACCTCATGGCGGTATTTATCGATCGACATTTCAATCCAGATCGCCTTGATCTCATCCAGTGTCATCGGCAGCTGGAAACGCTCTTTAAAATAGATTGCTGTCTCGGAAAAACTCATGCCCTCAATCACCTTCTGGAGATCCTCCGGACAGTCATAGCCGTAACGCTTTAAAAATTCCACGTCGATCGCTTTCCACATCCACATGGAATCGACCAGGGTGCCGTCGAGATCGAAGAGGACGGCGTCTACTGTGTTCCAGTTGATTTCAGGAGGTGTGTTATTTGGGGTATCTGACAAATTTTCGTCATTCGATACACAATTTTGTGAGGTTAGCGTTCTTTCTTTTAACGCTCTAATTTCATCTTCCGTCAGCGCCCGGTACTCTCCCGTCGCCAGTGTCTCATCCAGGGCAAGCGGTCCCATCGAAAGGCGTTTCAGGTAAATGACTTCGCCGCCCTCTGCCTCAAACATCCGCTTTACCTGATGAAATTTTCCTTCATGGATGGTCAGGCGCGCCTCGCAGAGGTCTTCTCCTGCGTCGTTCCATTTTTTCTCGATCACAAGCTCTGCCGGCCGTACCGGTGTGCCATCCTTCAGCGTCAGTCCCGCCTGAAAGCGCGCTTCGATTCCTTCTTTCAGTGTTCCCTTTACGCGTGCAAAATAGACCTTATCCACGTGTTTTTTCGGTGCCAGAAGCTCATGCGCCAGTGCACCGTCGTTTGTGATGAGAAGCAGTCCTTCCGTATCAATATCGAGGCGTCCGACCGGGAAGAGGTCTTTTCGCTTTGCTTCATCAATCAGGTTAATGACAGTCTGATAGCGCCCGTCTTCCGTTGCGGAAACGACGCCCTGCGGTTTATTTAACATATAATATTCCGTGTCTGCCCAGCCAACCGGCTGTCCATCCAGTGTAACCCGGGTTTCGTCCGGGAATATTTTCCGGTCAGACTCGCGGCAGACGGTTCCATCGACCAGAACCCGCCCTTTGCGGATCATCTCTTTTACCTGACTGCGCGTTCCCTGCTTCATCTCTGCCAGGAAGCGGTCTAAACGTATACTTTTACCTTGTCCCATCACTGCCACCTCCATCCGGGATTGTATTTATTTTTAAGCTGACCGCCCCGTTTCTGCGCCCAGCCAAGCGGAAATCCATCCACACAGATTAGTACAAGACCATCTGCTGCTTCTTCCTCTGCGGCTGTCAATGTCTCGCCCTTTAAATAGCGGATCGTGCGCTCATCCGAGGCATTAAAATTTAAGTAATTTACAAATTCCTGCATCCGCAGGTTCATCGCCAGCGCCTGGGATGGTTCAAACCGCCCTTTTTTCAGTTCTCCGAGCAGAAGTCCGGTACGCAGACAGCGGAGCGGCTTAAAATAGCGTGTATTGTCGCCTGCCAGCGCCGCCGGGAGGTAATAGATGCGCTCGCTGTCACGGTAGAATTGCTCCGGATTCCAGGTTCTTACCGGAAGCTGGCGCAGAAGCTCAAACAGGGGGGAAAAATCCTCGGCGGTCTGGTTTTGCGCCACGTTTTTTCCCTTTCCAAACGTTTTCCCTTTCGCTTTTCCGGAAGCCATCTGTCTGGACTTACCGTCTTCCGCCACACGGCACAACCGTGCTTCTATTTCCTCTACCAAAAGTGAATCGCTCAATGCTTTCTCACCGGCATTTTCCAAATCCTTGACATTTGCGTCTGGTTTCTCCGTCCGCTTCTCCAACAGCGCAACAAAATGTCCTTCGCCCTCCAGACGGTGCGGAAACAATCTCAGACAGCCCTCAATGCCACGGCTTCCCTCAAAGCCATATTCCGGTTTCTGCGGCACGACCGCCATCTGCGGATATTTCTCCAGAATATACTCGATCGTTCCCTCGTCCTCGTCCCTGTCAAAGGTACAGGTCGAATAAACCAGTTTCCCGCCCGGCGCAAGCATCTGCACGGCACAGTCGAGAATCTGGCGCTGCAGCGGCGCATAATAATCGGGACCTTTTTCGTTCCAGCTCTTTACCATCGACGGATCGCGGCGGAACATACCTTCGCCGGAGCACGGCGCATCGACCAGAATCTTATCAAAAAACTCCGGCAGGATGCCAGCCATTTTTTCCGGTGCCTCGCTCGTTACACAGATATTTCCCGCTCCGAACATTTCCAGATTTTTAAGAAGCGCTTTTGCGCGCGAATTGCTGATATCATTGGAAAACAGGACACCTGTACCGGCTAATTTCGCCGCCAGTTCCGTACTTTTACCGCCCGGTGCCGCGCACAAATCCAGAACCCGGTCGCCCGGCTTGATCGGCAGCCATGCCGCCGGTGACATCGCACTCGGTTCCTGCAAATAGTAGAGTCCCGCGTAGTACCACGGATGCCTGGATGGGCGTTCGCCCTGATAATAAAAACCGTTCTTCGTCCACGGCACTGGTTTCAAATTCCAGTCCGCCGTCTGTGCCATGTCTAAAAACTGTTCCGGTGTCAGCCTGCCCGTGTTGACGCGCAGCCCTGAACGCGGCTCTTCCTCATACGAAGCCAGGTACTCCGGGTATTCCTCCCCCAGAAATTGTTTCATTTTTTCAAGAAATTCTTCCGGCAGTTCTCGGTAATCCAATCGTTTTCCTCCTGTTTTTGTCTATTGCTCTGTATATCCATTTATAATCGTGATTCGAAAGACTTTTTCTTCGCGCTCATTCGTTCTTTCTTTGTTCGGTATGCCGGTTTTCAGGCTTCCAAAAGGAATGAGCCATTTTCTGTCTACATATATATAATCTATCTTTATATTACTTTTTAATGATAGAAAGGCGCTCCCATGCCATATATAAAAAAAATATTATCCGCCCTGTTCCCAGCACTTATCCTGTCGCTTCTGCTCTCGCATCCGCGTCTCTCTGCGGATGGGGCACAGAAAGGACTTCTTTTATGGTTCAATACGGTCTTTCCGACGTTATTTCCCTTTATGCTCTTCTCAAAGCTTTTAGCTGAACACGGCGGCGTCCGGCTGCTTCTAGCGCCATTTCACCCGGTTTTGAAACATCTTGGGATGTCTGTCTACAGCGGCTATGCCCTGCTTGCCGGGCTGCTCTGCGGTTACCCGATGGGAATGAAAACTGCCGCCGATTTTAACCGGAAATCGCTGCTTTCGGCACATGAAAAACGGCTTCTGACCGCCATCAGCGCTTCGCCAAGCCCCATGTTTATCGCCGGATATGCTGCACCTAGGCTGAACCCGGCAGTTCCGTCAAACTATCTGGTTCTGGCATTATATACGCCGCTTTTATTGGTTGGAAGTCTCCTATGCATTTATAATAAAGTAACTTCTTTTCCCCTTCAAAACCGATCTTTTTCGAAAGAAACCGGCTCTGTCAAGCCCGCCCGCACAAAATCCACATCCGTCTCCGTTCCCGCTTCCTTCGACACCATCCTGATGGACTGCATCGAACTGCAGGTCCGCATCGGCGGTTTGATCATGCTGTATTCGATCCTCGCTGCCTTTGCCGACGCCTTCTGTTCCGGCCCGCTGCGTCTGTTTCTGATCGGGACGGCTGAAATGACAACCGGCATCGATGCGATCGCCCGTTCTGGTGCCATATTCAGTATCCCGGTTCAATCCGGCGCGATGGCGGCATGTGCTGCGTTCGGCGGGTTATCCGGGATCGCCCAGACAAATTCAGTCATACGGGACAGCCGAAAAGGCAGAGAAAAAAATGCCGGACTTTCCATCCGGCATTATGTACTGTGGAAACTGGTTCACGCCAGTCTCTCGTTCGTTCTCTTTATTCTGCTGCTTCGCCGGATGCCGCCTGTGTAGCGGCCGCTGCTGCCTCGGCGCCTGTGTTCTCCTCCGGCTCGGTCACGACACTGCCAGCCAGCTCATTGCGGTTGGAAGATACGACATCGTAGCTGGACTGCATCGAACTCATGTAAGACTCGAAACGGCTCTGCGCGCCCTCCATCGAATGCTTGATGATGGTCTGCAGGCTGCGGAGCATGTCGTCCGTGTACTGAACGGAACCCTGGCGGATATTGTTTGCCTCTGTGACAGCGTTGTCCACGATCTGCTGTGCCTGTGCATTTGCCTGCTCAATAATGCTGTTTGCTTCTGCATATGCACGCTGCATGATCTCATGCTCATTGACCAGCTCATTGGTCTGGGCGGTCGCCTCGGCTACCATCGCGTCTGCCTGGGAACGTGCCTCCTGCAGAATCGCATCCTGGTTGCTGATGATCTTCTGATATTTCTTGATCTCCTCCGGAATGCGAAGACGCAGTTCCACGAGCAGTTCTTCAATCTCTTCTTTATTTACTAAAATCTTCGTGTTGGACAGCGGCTGAAACTTGCAGCTGTCGATATAATCTTCAATTTCTGTGATGATCTGTTCAATTCTGCTCATAGCTTTTCTCCTTACTTACATTCCCTGTCTTCCTGAAGCGCCTGGTATTTCTCCTGTACTTGTTTTGCAATGACCGGATCGAGAAATTCGGAAATGTCTCCGCCGTACATCGCAACCTCTTTTGCCATACTGGAACTTAAATACGCGTATTTAAGGTTCGTTGTCAGAAACAGGGTATCTATTTCGGGTGCAATCACCCGGTTCATCTGCGCGAGCTGCAGCTCATATTCGAAATCCGTGATCGCACGCAGACCACGCACGATGACCTTTGCGTGATTCTGGCGCATGAAATCGACCAGAAGTCCGTCAAACGACTGCACCTCCACGTTAGGAATGTCTTTTGTCACTTCCTCTAACATCTTAACACGTTCTTCGACAGAAAACAACGGAGATTTTGCGTTATTACACAAAACTCCCACGATGACCTGATCAAAAATTTCGGAGGATCGCTTTATAATATCAAAATGTCCGAGCGTCACCGGATCAAAGCTGCCCGGATAAATGGCTGTTTTCATCTTTTTTTCTCCTTTGGTATTCAAGCTTTTCGGATAAACAGATGTTTATTCGTCTTATATATCTTCTCTTTTTCGAGATGGTATCCCAGTTCTGAAAGGTAGCCGCACCCGGTCTCTTTCGATGCCTCTGTGATGATCATCGTATGTTCATCTGCCAGGGACGAATGTGCTAGATAAGTAAGCACTTCTTTCTCCCAGAGATGGTTGTACGGAGGATCCATAAAAATGAAATCAAACGCACTCTTCCGGTTTTCTATCCGTTTCAATGCATCCGAAATATCACAGTTTAACAGCGTCGCCTTATCAGCTAGGCGGGCAGCTTTCAGATTGTCACGGATGCAGTCCGCCGCTTTCGGATTCTTCTCCACAAAAACAGCTTCTTTTGCCCCGCGGCTTAAAGCTTCGATCCCGATTGCCCCGCTTCCGCTGAATAAATCGAGAAATGTGCATCCATAGATATCATTCTGAATCATATTAAAAAGAGTTTCTTTGATACGGTCCGTCGTCGGTCTCGTATCCATTCCCTCGATCGTCTTTAAAGTAAGCCTTCTGGCACTTCCTGCTATTACCCGCATGGATTTTTCTCCATCTTACTAGAAATATTAATGTATTTTGAACTGCAACCGTAAAATTCACCAAACAGTTTGCGTATTTTTTAACACTACATCCGTTCTATTATAGTATGAGTTTTACTGATATACAAGCATAAAATCGGATCAATACTAACTTTTTCCCTACATTGTGGGAGTTTTGCCCCAAAATGTCAATTTGCACAAAACCTTCTAGTGTATTTCACTTTTAAGATCCGCATACTGAGAATGTAACAAAAAGAGTCACCCGGACAAACGAAAGTTTGAAGGGGCACACGCAAAAAAGGAGGCGTCTGTTATGTCTAGTTCCAACAACACCAACAAAACCAATGTACCGGAAGCCAAAGAGGCGATGAACCGCTTTAAGATGGAGGTTGCCAATGAGATTGGCGTTCCGTTAAGCGAGGGCTATAATGGAAACCTGACCTCCGCACAGGCTGGTTCCGTCGGCGGCTATATGGTCAAAAAGATGATTGAGGAACAGGAAAAAAAGATGGCTGGTAAATAAGGCATCGTAGGGCTCTTCTGAATCTTCGCTGAAACGGCGAAAAAAACGGCAGCAGCATGATTGACAAAACCGGACTTGAACGACCGATTTTCAATCATGCTGCTGTTCTTTTCTGCAAAACATTCATTCACTTGTTTGACAGACAGATTGTATACTTACTTTAGCGATAAAAATGCCGCCAGATTCCCCCTCTTATCTCCCATCACGCGGTGTGAATATAAAAGATCCGGATTGCATTTCGTACATACATTCGTCACAGCCAGATGCTCCGGTAAAATTCCGGCATCCAGGAGCACCAGGCGGTTCGCGCCCCAGAGGTCAAGCTGGTACTTGCCATTCCCCTTATTCATGAGAATCGATTTCCCATTCCAGGAATAACAGGATGTTGAATCATCCTGACTGATTTCTGCTCCAAATTCTTCTTTAAATGCGTCTGCCACATCCTCACTGACCTCATAACAGTCCCGGCAGATGCTCGGTCCGATGCAGACGCGCAGATCCTCCGGCTTCGTGCCGAACGCCTCTCCCATCGCCTCGATCGTTTTCTGTCCCATCCGGTGAACGGTTCCCTTCCAGCCGGAATGCGACAGTCCGATCGCACGATGCACCGGATCTACAAAATATAATGGTACACAGTCCGCAAAAAATGTAACCAGCGTCAGCCCCGGCACGTTTGTGATAAGCCCGTCGATGTTTTCATAATCGCGTTCCCGCCAGATTCCTTTTCCAGCGTCCGTTTCCGTAACAAGACGGATATTCGTCGTGTGCGTCTGATGGCTGAGCACCATCTTTGACACATCCGTTCCCAGAATCCGCGCCATTTTCCGGTAATTTTCAAGCACATCGTCCCGGTTGTCGCCGCGCGTCAGCGAAAAGTTCATCGTACTGAAATACCCCTTGCTCGCTCCGCCAAGCCGGGTAGAAAATGCGTGGCGCACCATCCTGGTCTGCTCTAAGAGCGGGAAGGTAAAATAAGCCACTCCGTTTGACTCATGAAGGGTAATTGGTGCCGGATGAACTGTTTTTTGTATATAGGTAAGCGCCATGATTGTCACATCCTTTTTCTGTCTCTTGCTCAAATCTGATTGTGCAGTTTTTGAATTCTCTCATTTGTAATTATCCGCACCAGAACGCGTCCCGAATTAATCTCACGTTACTGCCAAGCACCGCCACCACATCAAACCGGCACGGCGTGTCCTCGGAAATATGATAACGCGTCATATAATACCGGGCGGTACGAAGAATCCGCGCCTGCTTGCGGGCATCCACTGCCTCCGCCGGATCGCCTTCGTGTTCATCGCGGCGGTATTTGACCTCGATAAAAACCAGGTAGTCTCTATCTTTTGCGATAATATCAATTTCACCCTGGCGACAGCGGAAATTCCGGCAGAGAATCTGATAACCGTGCCGGGTGAGATATTCACACGCCAGAGTTTCATATTCAGTTCCGATGGCACGGCGGTTGAATGAATTTCCATGAAGATGAAAGTTTCTTTCTCCCATTCAGCTCCCTTTCTGTTATTTCATCCCCTGCATCGCGGCTTCCTCGCCCAGCAGCTTCTTCAAAAAGGTTCTCCGGTGGATCGGGCATGGACCATAGGTTAAAATTGCCTCGTTATGCATCTTGGTTCCGTATCCTTTATGCTTCGCAAACCCGTATTCCGGATAGATTTTATCGTACTCCATCATCATATGATCCCTCGTCACTTTTGCCAGGATACTGGCTGCCGCGATCGAGACACTTTTGGCGTCGCCCTTGATAATCTTAATCTGCTTTTCCTCCGAAATCCCCGGAATGATGACCGCGTCATTTAAAAAGATATCCGGCTCCTGCGTAAGCTGTGCGACTGCCTGACGCATCGCCTCATAGGTCGCCTGCAAAATATTGATGGAATCGATCACCTCCGGGCTTACAATTCCAATTCCGTAGGCAGCTGCCTTTTCTTTGATTTCCAGAAACAATTCTTCCCGGCATTTTTCCGACAATTTTTTGGAATCGTTCAGCCGCAGAATCGTACAGTCTTTTGGAAGTACCGCGACCGCCGCCACCACCGGACCGGCTAATGGACCTCTGCCCGCCTCATCAATGCCGCAGACGATCCCTGCTTTTTCGTACTGATGTTCATAGGCGCGCATTCCTTCGAGACGCGCCAGTTCTGCTTCCAGTTTTTCTCCTGTTAGTTTTCTCATGTTTTCCTATACCTCCGGCACTTCCAGCGTCACGCGCCCCAGTTTGCCGTTGCGGAAGTCATCTAATAGGAAGCCAGCCGCTTTTTTCGTATCCAGCTCGCTGCCCTTTAAAAGACAGGAACGTGCCCTTGCGATTTCACGCAGAATTTCCCAGGCTTTTTTTGTATCTTCGCCGTCCCCAGCCGTATTCTCAACCAGCGTCACACCATACCGCTCTTCCAGGCGCTTTCCGTAACGTCCGGACATATTTTTGATCAGCTCGGCTGCCAGCTCTTCCTTATCCAGAATCTCATCGTTGATCGAGCCGATAAATGCAAGGCACAGTCCCACATTCGGATCTTCAAATTTCGGCCAGAGGATTCCCGGCGTATCGAGAAGTTCCAGTGTCTTATTTAAGCGGATCCACTGGTTTCCCTTGGTAACACCCGGTTTATTTCCAGTCTTGGCGCAGGCTTTTCCGGCAAAGGAATTGATAAAGGTCGATTTTCCGACATTCGGAATGCCGACTACCATCGTCCGCACCGGGCGGTTTTTGATACCGCGGCGGCGGTCACGCTCAATTTTCTCCTTGCATGCCTCCTGCACCAGCGGCTGGATCTGCTTCATTCCCATGCCGCTGCGCGCGTTGATGCGGAGTGCATGGATGCCCTGCTCCTTAAACCATGCGATCCAGCGCTCTGTACAGCCGTCATCCGCCAGATCCGCCTTATTTAAAAGGACAATCCGTCCCTTTCCCTTCGCAAGCTCATCAATATCCGGGTTGCGGCTGCCGAGCGGCACGCGCGCATCCACCAGCTCAATCACCAGATCGATCAGCTTGATATCTTCCTTCATGGCTCTTTTTGCCTTTGTCATATGTCCAGGGTACCATTGTATCTGCATGAAATTTTCTTCCTTTCTTAGAACCTATCTCGACGAAATCAACCCAAACCGGCTAACCGGCTGGATCCGCAGCCAGACCTTTCCTTTGATCTGCCGGAACTTCACATTTCCCACATTGGAAAAGCGGCTGTCCTCACTGCCGGAGCGGTTGTCACCCAGCAGAAAATATTCGTTTTTATCCAGACTAATCGGATATTCCGCCAGTCCAGCCAGAGCCGCCTTACCCAAGTCGTTCGGGGCGTCTAATTTTTCATTATTAATGTAAATATAACCGTCCTTGATCTGCACCGTCTCACCTGGCAGTCCAATGACGCGTTTTATATTGTAATTTCCCGTTTCTTTTTCAAATACGATAATGTCATAGCGCTTTGGGCGCATCACGCGGTAACTCAGGCGGTTCATCAGAACCTTTTCGTTCTGCGACAACACCGGTTCCATTGATTGACCGCTCACCCGTATCTGCGTCCCCATCGCAAACACGGCGAACCACGCGATCGAAATTACCACCGCGATATCCACGATCCATCCAACCACCAGACGGATGCGGTTTTTATCCTCTTTCAGCTCCATATGTCACTCCCTCTCTATCCGTTCCCCATGAATGAATCATCGCTCATGCCGCAAGCGACCGCGCTCGGCGCGAGAATGTGCCAGGGCACATTCTTTTTTATAATAGGGAATCACAAGGAATTTCCTATTACACGAAAAAAAGCTGCTGCACAGCTCCTCCCGCCGCGCCGGACACACATAACCGCATATCCGGATGCACAGCGGGCTGACCTGTACAGCAGCCCCATCCGCTTCAGAAATTATTTTACTAACTCTTTTACCTTCGCTGCCTTGCCGATTCTGGATCTCAGGTAGTTCAGTTTTGCTCTTCTTACTTTACCTCTTCTTACTACTTCAACGTTCTCTACAGACGGAGAATGTAACGGCCAGGTCTTCTCTACACCAACACCGTTGGAGCTCTTTCTAACAGTGAAAGTCTCGCGAACGCCGCCGTTCTGTCTCTTAATAACAGTTCCCTCGAAAACCTGAATTCTCTCGCGGTTTCCCTCTTTGATCTTAGCAGATACACGTACTGTATCGCCTACGTTGAAACTCGGAACGGTTTCCTTTAACTGAGCTGCTTCAATGTTCTTAATAATCTCGTTCATCTTTGTGAACCTCCTTTAAAATCTTTGATGTTCTTAATACGATCTTTTATCCCGTAAAAACGTGCTTCCTGTAACAGCGGAACATCTCTTTATTTCACAGAATATGATTTTATCATAGAAATCCTTGATTTGCAAGGACTTTCTGCTCTCTTTTTTAGAGTTTTTTTGTTTCTTTTTCCTCTTTCTGACGAATCAGCTCTTCCAGATATTTTTTCTCTTTCTTATCCAGAACCGCATCTTTTAAAAGATCCGGGCGGCGTTCCAGCGTCCGTTCGATCGATTTCTGACGGCGCCAGGTCTCGATATTTTTGTGATGCCCGGTCAGAAGTACGTCCGGGACCGCCTTATCCATAAATACAACCGGGCGGGTGTACTGTGGATATTCCAGCAGATTGTCGTGAAATGACTCAAATTCCGCGGATACGTCATTATTTAACACACCAGGCACCAGACGGGAAATGCAGTCGATCATAACCATCGCCGGAAGCTCACCGCCCGTCAGGACATAATCGCCGATCGAGAGATAATCGGTCACAACCAGCTCTAACGCGCGCTCATCGATCCCCTCATAATGCCCGCAGAGGAACACCAGATCCTCTTCTTTCGCCAGGTCTTCCGCGATTTTCTGGTTGAAAACCTGCCCCTGCGGAGTCAGATAGATCACGCGCGGACGTTTTCCGGTGCGCGCCGCCAGGTCTTCATATGCATCGTAAATTGGTTCCGGCTGCATCACCATACCGGCGCCGCCGCCATAGGGCGCATCGTCTACATGATGGTGTTTGTCCTTCGAGTAATCGCGGATATTGACCGCCTCAACCGAGATCAGCCCTTTGTCAATTGCACGCCCCGTAATACTTGTGTTCAGTCCCCCCATTACCATCTCCGGGAACAGGGTCAGAATATGAAAATTCATCCGTTTCTCCTATATTTATACAGCACTTTCACAACGGTACTTTTATTTTAGGATTGTCATTCCATTTACAGATCCAGAAGCCCGTCCATGATATGTACCGTTACAGTGCCAGCCTCCAGATCGACATTCAGGATGCATTCCTTGATGGACGGGAAGAGGTATTCTTTGCCTTCAGGTCCTTCGATCAGATATACGTCGTTAGCTGCTGTCTGAAGGATATCTTTCACCGTACCGAACTCCTCGCCCTCGTCCGTCAGCACTTTCAGACCAATCAGATCGGCAATGAAATTCTCATCCGGATTCAGTTTCACCGCTTGATCGCGGGTGATCAGAATATCCTTATTACGGAACGACTCGCAGTCCTCAATCCGGTTCATCTCTTTAAATTTAAGAATGACCATATTTTTGAAAAAACGCACCTGTTCCACGGTCACCGGCATTTTTTCTTTTCCAGTGTCGATATACGCTTTTTTTAATTTTTTAAAGCGATTCACATCATCGGTGGTAGGGAATACTTTCACATCTCCGCGCAGACCATGCGGGGACGTAATTACACCAACTCTCAGATAATCAACCATTCTGTAATCCTCCTGTATGAAATACAATTTTTATTTCATAGGACACAATTTCCTATGAAATAAAAAAGCCGGACACCCTTTCAGGCAGCCGGCTTTTCAGCTTCGTCTGTATTACTGAATCTCTACAATAACTTTCTTGTCTTCCTTGGATGAAGCCGCCTTGACAACCGAGCGAATCGCTTTCGCGATACGACCCTGTTTTCCAATTACCTTACCCATATCGGCCGGTGCAACGGAAAGCTCGATTACAGTCTCATCGTCTTTGACCGATTCTGTAACCACTACCTCGTCCGGGTTCTCAACCAGTGCTTTCGCGATAACTTCTACTAATTCTTTCATACCTTTGCACCTCACAGGTCAGTATGCTTGATTTACTGGATACCAGCGATCTTTAAGAGTTTACCAACAGTCTCTGTCGGCTGAGCGCCTGTTGCTAACCATTTCTTAGCAGCTTCCTCGTCGAATTTCAGAGTGCTCGGCTCTGTGTTCGGATCGTAGATACCGATCTCCTCGATGAATCTGCCATCTCTCGGGGATCTGGAATCTGCAACAATAATTCTATAGAAAGGAGCTTTCTTCTGACCCATTCTTCTTAATCTCATCTTTACCATTTTAAATTACCTCCTGAAATTTTCCTTATTTCCTTAAATTATAAAATATAGCTAATGCACACTGCATCTACTAACACTTGTTTAAAACGGCAGCTTCATCTTGCCAAGCATACCGCCGAGTCCGCCAAGACCCTTGCGTTTTCCGCCACCTGCCATGCCCGGAAGCTGTTTCATCAGCTTTTTCATATCTCCGAACTGTTTTACCAGGCGGTTGACTTCTGCGATGTCCACGCCTGCGCCCTGTGCGATTCGTTTCTTGCGGGACGGATTCATCAGATCCGGGTTGCGCCGCTCTTCGGCTGTCATCGAAAGGATGATCGCCTCCACGCGTCCCATTGTCTTCTCATTTTCATCTAAATCCAGACCTTTAAGCTGTCCCATACCCGGCATCATGCTCATGATGCTCGCCATACCGCCCATTTTCTTGATCTGGTTCATCTGATCGAGGAAGTCGTTGTAATCAAATTCTGCCTTCTTAATCTTGCGACCGAGTTCTTTTGCCTTCTCCTCGTCGATCACAGCAGATGCTTTGTCGATGATGGAAAGGACATCGCCCATGCCTAAGATTCGGGAAGCCATACGGTCCGGGTAAAACTGTTCCAAATCGGAAAGCTTCTCACCCATACCGACATAGAGAATCGGTTTTCCGGTTACCGCCTTGATAGAAAGAGCCGCACCGCCTCGCGTATCGCCATCCATCTTTGTCAGAACTACACCGTCAATGCCGATTTTGTCATTAAACATGCTCGCTACATTGACTGCATCCTGACCAGTCATAGCATCTACAACGAGAAGCGTCTGATAGACGTCCACATTCTCTTTGATCTCAACCAGCTCATCCATCATCGCTTCATCGATGTGGAGACGACCGGCTGTATCGATGATAACCACATTGTTGCCATTTTTCGCTGCGTGCTCAACCGCCGCCTTTGCGATATTGACCGGTTTGTGGTTCGTTCCCATCGCAAATACGGGAACACCCTGTTTTTCACCATTTTTCTGCAGCTGTTCGATTGCCGCCGGTCGGTAGACATCACATGCTGCCAGCAATGGATTTCTTCCCTTTGCCTTGAGCTTTCCGGCAATCTTTGCCGTCGTGGTCGTCTTACCAGCACCCTGGAGACCTGCCATCATGATGACGGTAATCTCATTGCCCGGTTTTAACGCAATCTCTGTCATCTCGGAGCCCATCAGCTTGACCAGCTCGTCGTTGACAATCTTTATTACCATCTGTCCTGGATTCAGGCCATTTAAAACGTCTGTTCCAATCGCCCGTTCCTGTACAGAACTGATAAACTGTTTTACTACCTTGAAGCTTACATCCGCTTCCAGAAGGGCCATCTTGACTTCTTTGAGCCCGGCTTTTACGTCGCTCTCGCTGAGTCGTCCCTTGCCTGTCAGGTTTTTAAACACATTCTGCAGTTTGTCTGCCAAGCTTTCAAATGCCATCAAAAACCTCCCGCATTATAAATCCAATATCTCATTTGAGATTCGCCCGATTGCCTCAATCAGCGCCTGATTCTGAGTCCGGCTGAATTCTTCCGTCAACCGATGAATCTCAGTTACTTTTTCCTTGGTTTTCTGGAACTTGGCAATCAGCCCAAGCTTTTCCTCATAACCAAGAAGTGTACGGTCACAGCGCCGGATCAGATCATGCACACCCTGACGGGTAATGCCCTGTTCATCTGCAATCTCACTGAGGGATAGATCGTTAAATACCACATCCTCATATACACTTTGCTGATGCTTTGTCAGGAGTTCTCCGTAGAAATCATACAAAAGACCCTGTTCAACAATTTTTTCCATTCCTCATCACCTGTGTTATCATACACGATAATCTAATTGGTGTCAAGTATTTTTTCTTTACACGAATCAGATTATCAAACGAATTATTTTTTATGCTGCTCTGTTTGTGTTTTCTTTCAAAAACAAGCAGCTTAACGATCGCATTACATCGTTTCAAATTCTATCCCCGCACCGGATGACCGTCTTCCTTCGGCAGCTTCTTCGCCGCCCGCCAGAAGCAGATCATATGTGCCGTCGCTGTGACCGCCCAGGAGATCGGGTACGACAGATACAGGATCGCCAGCGACCGCTGCGCTGCAAATATGGTAAAGATCCAAATCACCCGCAGTCCGCAGGCGCCGGTCAGAGAGACAAGCGTCGGCAGGATCGAATACCCAAGTCCGCGGATGCTTCCGACCATCGTATCCATCATGCCGCACAGGAAATACGTCGTACAGATGATCGACATCCGGAGCAGTCCATAGGAAATAACGTCGGCATCTTCTGAATATACCTGCAGCAGCCACGGACCTCCGAGGTATGCTGCAAATCCAAGCACCAGTCCTACTGTCACAACGACACCCTGGCAGGTGGCAAGAATCTTTTTGATCCGCGTATATTTCTCCGCTCCGATATTCTGGCTCGTAAAGCTTAAATTGGTCTGATACAGCGCATTCATCGAGGTATACACAAATCCCTCGATATTCTGCGACGCCGTGTTGCCTGCCATCGCGATCGAACCGAAGGAATTGACGGACGACTGAATCAGTACGTTGGAGATCGCAAAAATCGCGCCCTGGATACCAGCCGGAAGACCTACCTTTATAATAAGAAGAAGTTTTCTCCGGTTGACTCCCAGCCTGGAAAGCGACAGCTTCATCGCGCCCTCTGAATGCATCAGGCAGCGGATAACCAGAAATGCGGAAATACACTGGGAAATCACGGTTGCCAGCGCGACACCCGCTACGTCCATCTGGAGCTGGGTAACAAAGAATATGTTCAGTGCTGCATTGATAACTCCTGCCACGGTCAGGAAATACAGCGGACGTTTCGTATCGCCGATCGCGCGCAGGATCGCACTTCCGAAGTTATACACCATCGTTGCCGGCATACCGGCAAAATAAATCCGCATGTAGATCGTCGATTTATCGATGACATCGTCCGGCGTCCCCATCAGTTCCAGCCAGAAACGTGAGGTAAACAAACCCAAAAAGACTAGAAACAGCCCGCTCATCAGGCTGACCGTGATCGCCGTATGGATTGTCTCGCTCATGTCGCGGTCATTCTTCGCGCCATAATAGCGTGCCACCAGAACGTTCGCACCGATCGACAGACCGATAAAGACGTTAATGAGAAGATTAATAAGGGAACTGGTCGAGCCGACTGCAGCCAGAGACTGGCTGCCTGCAAAACGCCCCACCACGATCACATCTGCCGCATTGAAAAGAAGCTGAAGCACACCGGAAAGCATCAGCGGAATGGAGTATGTAAGTACCTTTCCGAGAATCGGACCATTGCACATATCCATTTCATAGGATTTCGCCATGTTTTTCATCCTTTCGTATCTTAAAAATAAAAGTCCTTTCATTTTTCGAAGGCTGGTCAGTTGATACTATTCTACCCCCTTTCCATGCGCTTTTCAAGCGTTCTTTTAATCGTTGACTTTTTCCCGGCGCGTTTTATAATAAGGGTAGATAATTTACGGCGTGAACTGTCTGGCATCTTCCAGTTACAGCCACTTTACTTATAAGGAGGACATCATGATGAACACACAGCGACTTGAGAAAGTTTTGAAGAAAATGGAAACAGAGGGACTCGATCAGATGATTATTTCTGATCCATATGCGATCTATTATCTGACGGGTCGTTTTATTGATCCGGGTGAACGTCTGCTGGCACTTTACATTAACCAGTCCGGCAAGAATAAGATCTTTATCAATAACCTCTTTACCGTTCCGGAAGATCTGGGCGTAGAGAAATTCCGCTTCTCGGATACAGACGATTACCTGACTCCTCTGTGCGACTGTGTTGAGGCAGGCAAACCGCTCGGTATTGATAAAACATTTGCTGCCCGTTTCCTGATTCCGGTCATCGATCATTCGGGTGCTTCCTCCTACAAGGTCAGCTCCATCTGCGTCGATGAGGTCCGTGCATGCAAGGATGACGAAGAACGTGAAAAAATGCGTGCGGTTTCCGCAATCAATGATAAGGCGATGGCACAGTTCCGAGGTCTGATCCATGAGGGCGTAACTGAGGAAGAGATCGCTTCCAAGATGTTAGATATTTATAAGAGTCTCGGTGCAGACGGATATTCCTTTGAACCACTGGTTGGCTTCGGTGCAAACTGCGCGCTTGGGCACCACGGTCCGGACGATACTGTTCTGAAAGAGGGCGACACCGTCCTGTTTGATGTTGGATGCAGGAAGGATGGCTATTGTGCCGATATGACACGTACTTTCTTCTATAAAAAAGTACCGTCTGAGAAGCACCGCGCTATTTATGAGACCGTCCGCCGCGCAAATGCTGCCGCAGAAGCAATTCTGAAACCGGGCGTTCCGCTCTGCGAAGTCGATAAAGCTGCCCGCCAGATCATCGAGGATGCCGGATATGGTCCGAATTTTACCCATCGGCTGGGACATTTCATCGGTCTGGAAGTACATGAGTACGGCGATGTTTCTTCTGCGAACACCAAGGTCGCTGAGGTTGGCAATATCTTCTCCATCGAACCAGGTATTTATGTAGAAGGCGAAGTTGGCGTGAGAATCGAGGATCTGGTGCTGATTACTGAGGATGGATGCGAAATTCTAAACTCCTTCAGCAAGGAGCTGGATATTGTAGAGTAATCACATCGCATCATTTATAACACGATTATAAAAAAGAAACTGTTACAGATGGTATTTCTGGTAATTCCGATTACAAATCACGAATCATCCAGAAAGCCAGCCTCTGTAGACAGTTTCTTTTTAGTTTTCTTTAAAAACTAATTATAATTTTCATTTATAAAAAGGCGTTTTACGCGTTCAGCTTCTCCGTCATCATTTCATTCACTTTACCCGGATTTGCCTTGCCCTTCATCGCTTTCATCACCTGACCAACCAGAAATCCAAGTACCTTTGTCTTTCCACTCTTATACTCTTCCACCGTCTTCGGGTTTGCGGCGAGTACATCGGAAACTGCCTGTTCCAGGGCACTGTCGTCATTGACCATGCCAAGTCCGTGTGCATCGACATAGGCGGACGGATCGACATCTTGCTCGAAAACAGCTGTAAATACTTCTTTTGCCGTGTTGTTATTGATCGTTCCGGCATCGACCAGATCGATGAGCTGTGCCAGATGCATCGGGGAGAACCACAGGCTTTCAGCGTCCTGTCCTTTTTCCTTGAGCAGGCGGCTTGCCTCGCCGATCAGCCAGTTTGCCGCTTTCTTCGGTTTCTGGCAGATGGTAGTGGTCTTTTCAAACATATCCGCCATCTTCTTAGACTCAGTCAGAATGCGGCTGTCATATTCAGACAGACCATATTCACTCTGGTAACGTGCCATTTTTTCCGGCTGCAATTCCGGCAGGGCGGCGCGGACGGATTCCAGCCATTCATCGCTGATGCAGACCGGCGGAAGATCCGGATCCGGGAAATAACGGTAATCTTTCGCATCCTCTTTAGAACGCATCGCATAGGAGTATTCCTTGTTATCATCCCAGCGTCTCGTCTCCTGGATGACCTTCCTGCCCTCTTCCAGCAGCTCAATCTGGCGGGCGCGCTCGCCGTCGATCGCACGGGCAATCGCCTTGAAAGAGTTCAAATTCTTCATCTCAGTTCTCGTACCAAATGTCTCACTTCCCACCTCACGGACCGATAAGTTGACATCGGCACGCATCGAACCTTCCTGTAACTTACAATCGGATGCGCCCAGATACTGTACCAGCAGGCGCAGGCGTTCGAGGTAGGCAATAACCTCATCAGCACTCCGCATATCCGGCTCAGAAACGATCTCGATCAGCGGCACGCCGCTTCGGTTATAATCAACCAGCGAGCAGTCTTCCCACTCGTCATGGATCAGCTTTCCGGCATCTTCCTCCATGTGAATTTCATGAATACGAATTTTCTTTTCACCGGCAGGCGTATCGATCGGGATATAACCGTCGTGGCAGATCGGGAGATACAGCTGGGAAATCTGGTAGTTCTGCGGGTTGTCCGGGTAAAAATAGTTTTTCCGGTCAAATTTGCAGAACTGGTTGATACCACAGTTTGCCGCCAGACCGACAGACATCGCGTATTCAACGACCTTCTTATTTAAAACCGGCAGAGAACCCGGCATACCGGTACAAACCGGGCAGGTATGAGTATTTGGTTTTGCTCCAAATTCGGTGGAGCAGCCGCAGAAAATCTTGGTTTTCGTCGCCAGCTCTACGTGTACCTCCAAGCCGATGACTGTCTCATATTCTTTCTTCATCTTATCTGCCCTCCTTGTCTGTCATAACCGGAAGCTTCCATGCACCTCTCGCCTTTTCGTATGCAGATGCCGCGCCAAACAGCTTTTTTTCCTGGAAGCAGTCTGCGATCATCTGAAGCCCGATCGGAAGTCCCTTCGAATCCAGTCCGCACGGAACTGAAATGCCCGGAAGACCTGCCAGGTTGACCGAAACAGTATAAATATCGCCCAGATACATCTTCATCGGATCGGAAAGGCTGTCGCCCAGCAGCGGTGCCGTGGACGGTGCTGCCGGTCCCAGAATGACATCGTATTTCTCAAACGCCTTGTCAAATGCCTGTTTAATCAATGCTTTTGTACGGAGTGCTTTCAGATAATATGCATCGTAATAGCCGGAACTCAAAACGAACGAACCGAGCATGATACGGCGTTTTACCTCTGGTCCAAAGCCCTCGGAACGGCTCTTTTTATACATTTCATGTAAATCTTCATATTCCGGTGTGCGGTAACCGTACTTCACACCGTCAAACCGGGACAGGTTGGAGCTTGCCTCCGCCGATGCAATGACGTAATATGCTGGGATCGCATACTCAACCATGCCTAAATCAAAAAACTCCACTTCTGCCCCGCGTTCTTTTAACGCCTCAGCTGCCGCCAGAACAGCTTTTTTTACATCTTCATCGAGCCCTTCGCCCAGATAATCGGACGGGATTCCGATCTTCATCCCTTTTACCTCTCCGGTCAGGGCAGCGGTAAAATTGTACGCCTCCCGCTTGACAGAGGTGCTGTCCTTTTTATCATAGGAAGCGATCGTCTCCAGAATTGCCGCGCAGTCTGCGGTATCTTTCGCAATCGGTCCAATCTGATCCAGCGAGGAACCATAGGCGATCAGACCATACCGGGAAACCGTTCCATAGGTCGGTTTGATACCGGTCACGCCGCAGAAGGAACTTGGCTGGCGGATGGAACCGCCCGTATCTGAACCAAGAGCAAAAAAGGTCTCTCCCGCTGCGACAGCCGCACACGAGCCACCGGAAGATCCACCCGGTACATGCTCTGTATTCCACGGGTTTTTCGTCGGTCCAAACCAGGATGTCTCGGTCGTACTTCCCATCGCGAATTCATCCATATTTGTCTTGCCAAGCAGGATCGCACCGGCTTTTTTGAGGTTCAGCGCTGCCTCCGCTGAGTACGGAGGTACAAATCCCCTTAAAATTTTGGAACTGCACGTTGTCTCAATTCCCTCTGTACAAATATTATCCTTGATCGCCATTGGAACGCCCGCCAGCGGTCCGGTCAGGGTGCCATCGTCAATCTGTTTCTGGATCTCATCCGCCTGTGCCAGTGCTGCCTCCTCGGTCAGCGTTACATAAGCATGAACTGTATCTTCATATTTATGAATCCGTTCCAGAGATGCCTGTACCGCCTCCCGGACGGAGATTTGTTTTTCTTTAATTTCTTTTCCCAGCTCCAGCGCTGTTAATTCTGAAATTCCCATCCTGATTTCCTCCATATTGCTGCCTGTATCTCTACTTCTTTTTACTCCACTGTCCTCGGCACCTTGTACTGTTTTTCTTTCTGCTCCGGTGCATTCGAAAGCATCGCATCTGATTCATCTCCATTTTCCACGACATCTTCGCGGAACACATTGTGAATGTCAAAGACATGCGACATCGGTTCTACTTCCGAAGTATCAAGCTGATTCAGCATATCGATATACTCAAGCATCCGGCTCATGTCGCTTTTCGCTGCCTCTTTTTCCTCTGGGGAAAGGGAAAGCTTTGCTAAAATACCAACATAATCAATCATTTCATCGTCTATTTTCACTGCCATAAGTTCTGTTCCTTCCTATTATAATGTGTGTTATGGACAAGCTCTTTGTTTCATAGGAAATTGCGTTCTGTCACGTTACGGTACCAGACGGCTCATATCTCTCGGGAAGAGCGAAACCTCACGGACATTCTCCTCTTCAAGCAGCTGCATCGTCATACGTTCCAGACCGATACCGAGTCCGCCGTGAGGCGGCATACCGTGTTTGAAGGTGCTTAAATACTGTTCCATTCCCTCGGTATCCATACCGCGTTTTTCAATCTTCTCCATCAACTCGGTGTAGCTGTGGATACGCTGTCCGCCGGTTGTGACTTCCAGTCCACGGAATAAAAGGTCAAAGCTGAGTGTTACTTTCGGGTCTGTCGGGTCATCCATCGCATAGAATGGACGCTTCTTGGATGGATAATGGGTGACAAACACGAAATCGGCGCCGTACTCTTCTTTAAAGTAGCGTCCAATCAGGTGTTCTTCCTCCGGCTCCAGATCGTATGGGTTTTTAATCTGGGTTCCATATTTTTCGGAGGCAAGGCGTTTCGCCTCGGTAAAGGTCACTGCCGGAATCTTCTCTACTTCTGGAAGTTTGACTTTAAGGATTTCCAGCTCCGTAGAATATTCCTTCTTTAAAATTTCCACCATATGCTGAAGGAATCCGGTTTCCATCGCCATGATATCGGTAAAATCATCGATATATCCCATCTCAAAATCCAGTCCGGTATATTCGTTTAAATGGCGTTTCGTGTTATGCTTCTCCGCACGGAACACCGGACCAACCTCCATCACACGGTCAAACACGCCGACCATCATCTGTTTGTAAAACTGCGGACTCTGCGCTAACACCGCCGGGCGGTGAAAATAATCGAGTTTAAAGACGTTTGCTCCGCCCTCGGCTCCTTTTGCTCCGATCTTCGGGGAATGAATTTCCGTAAATCCTTCTCCATGCAGGTACTCCCGGAATGCCCGTGCGATTCCTTCCTGGATTCTGAAACGTGCGCGCTCCCGCAGGTTGCGGAGTGTCAGAGAACGCATATCCAGTTTGGCTTCCAGGGATGCGCTCATTTTCCATTTTGATACGGCAATCGGCATCGGTTCTTCCGGTTTCGAGAGGATCCGAACACTCTTTAAACGAAGTTCCATGCCTCTCGGCGCCCGCTCTTCTTTTCGGAGGACACCGGAAACTTCTACGAATGTTTCTTCTCTTAATTCAGCAAAATCCGCGTCGGTCACACCTTTTTCATAGACAGTCTGCAGCACGCCGTCACGTTTCCGGAGAATCACAAATGCGATATCGCCCATGTTGCGGACACTCATGATCGCGCCGTTTACCTTTACTTCCCGTCCTTCCATACCGTCTGCAAACACGGCTGCCAGATCCAGCACTTCTTTTTCCTTTTTACCTGTCATAAATTCCATCGCTGTTTCCTCTCTTTCTCTGCTTTTTGATATGTCCGGGACGGGAATAAAGAATGTGCCTTGGCACATTCTCGCGCCGAGCGCGGTCGCTTGCGACAAACTAAAAAAGTCCCGGAATGACGTTCACTCACATCATTCCGGGACGGGATATTCCCGCGGTACCACCCGCATTTAAAAAGAAACGATTGTTTTTCTTTTTACTCTTTCGCTGCTTAACGCGCAGTCACGTGATGACCTACCTGCGGCGGCTGGCGGGGTGTCCAGTGTCGCTCTCAGTCATCCGGCTCCGGAGTGTTCCCTATTGTCCCGCTCCCTCCTGACACGGCTCTCAGCCGGTGACCGCGTCTTTCTGTCGGATTCTTCGAAACAGAGTCTCCATCTTTGCCTTTTAAAAAAGTGGGCACGAATACCATGATTATCATGGCATCCTTGCCCACCCCGTTGGATTCAATTTTTTATGTTCAAACTATAAACTATTTTTCTGAGTTTGTAAAGAGGTTTTTTAATTTTTTTTCACGCAGTAATTCTGTATGGAATATGTCAGCTTCGCTGACCAGAATCGCGCGCCAAGTCTCACGGACGTTCGACTTAAATAGAAGAAATCTTGTACAATATTCTCCCTTGAAACATTTTTTCAAAATTCGTGTGAAAATTGTATTGACATTCAGAATTTTTCGTGTATACTACTACACATAAAAGCAAGGGCGCTTCGAGATGATCGAGGTGCCTTTTTCTTTATGTAAAATGTGTCAGAGCACATTCATCTTACGTAGATTTAATCATCACAAAATCGCAGACATAAAACCTGAAAGGAGACATGAGTTATGAAAAAAAACATCCCTGAACTGTATGGAAGTCTTGTATTCAACAACAAAGTCATGAAAAGCAAATTGCCGCGAGATGTTTATAAGGCACTCCGCAAAACGATTGAAAATGGCAGCCATCTGGATCTCGATATTGCAAATGCAGTCGCAGTTGCAATGAAGGAATGGGCAGTTGAAAATGGTGCAACTCACTTCACACACTGGTTCCAGCCGATGACCGGCATCACCGCTGAGAAGCACGACAGTTTCATCAACCCGGTTGGCGATGGCGAAGTTATCATGGATTTCTCCGGCAAAGAGCTGGTAAAGGGCGAACCGGATGCATCCAGTTTCCCATCCGGCGGACTTCGTGCCACCTTTGAGGCAAGAGGTTATACAGCCTGGGATCCAACCTCCCCGGCATTTATTAAAGACGATACACTCTGCATCCCGACCGCATTCTGTTCCTACAGCGGCGAGGCACTTGATACCAAAACCCCTCTTCTGCGTTCGATGGAAACCATCAACCGCGAGGCGCTGCGTGTCCTGAAGCTCTTCGGAAATGAAGATGTGACCCGCGTTGTCTCCACCGTTGGTCCGGAACAGGAGTATTTCCTGGTTGATAAAGAGCTGTTTAATAAGAGAAACGATTTGAAGTTCTGCGGAAGAACTCTGTTTGGCGCACCAGCCCCGAAGGGTCAGGAAATGGATGACCACTATTTCGGCGCTCTCCGTCCGAGAGTTTCCGCTTTCATGAAAGAACTGGATGAAGAGCTCTGGAAGCTCGGTATTCCGGCAAAAACCAAACACAACGAGGTAGCTCCGGCGCAGCATGAACTTGCCACCATCTACACGACTACCAATGTGGCAGTTGACAACAACCAGCTCACTATGGAAATCATGAAACGTGTGGCAGAGAAACATGGCCTTGTGTGCCTGCTCCATGAGAAACCATTTGAGGGCATCAACGGAAGCGGTAAACACAACAACTGGTCTTTATCGACCAACACCGGCGAAAACCTTCTTGATCCGGACCGCGAGCCGGCAAAGAACTTACAGTTCCTTCTCTTCCTGTTCGCAACGATCAAGGCAGTCGATGTCTACGGCGATCTGCTCCGCGTATCAGTTGCAACTGCTGGAAATGACCACCGTCTGGGCGGCAACGAGGCACCGCCAGCTATCGTGTCTATGTTTATCGGAGATGATCTGGAAGCAGTTCTCGATATTGTGGAAAAAGATCTCGAGTCTGAGGCAAAAGAAGTCCAGACCATGAAGCCGGGCGCAAAGGTTCTGCCGCACTTTATCAAAGATACAACCGATCGCAACCGTACTTCTCCGTTTGCCTTTACCGGCAATAAATTCGAGTTCCGTATGCCAGGTTCCGCTCTCTCTGTATCGGAACCGAACATTGTCATCAATACAGCCGTAGCTGAAGTTTTAGGCGAATTTGCAGACCGTCTGGAAGGTCTTTCAGGCAAGGCTCTGGAGGCAGAAATCCATCTGCTCTTAAAGGAAGTGCTGCGTGATCACCGCCACATCGTATTCAACGGCAACGGTTACACCAGCGAATGGGTAGAGGAAGCTCACAAACGCGGACTCTTCGACCTGCCGAGCTGCGCAGAGGCATTTCCGCGCCTGATTGCTGAGAAAAACGTAGAACTGTTCCTGAAACACGGCATCTACACCAAGGAGGAACTCTTCTCCCGCTACGAAATCAAGGAAGAGAACTACATCAAGACCATCAACATCGAGGCAAAGACGATGCTTTCGATGATGAAGAAGACCTTCCTGCCGTCCGTCCTCTCCTACTGCAAGGAGCTGGCTGAAACCGCCGCAAAGACAAAGGCAATCCTGCCGGACGCACCGATCAGCGCCGAGAGCAAACTGCTTGAGAAGCTGTCCAGTCTCTACACCGAGATTTCCGAGAAAACCGAAGCACTGGCAGAGGCTGAAAAAGCGGCAGAATCCATGGAAGATACTATCGAGAAGGTTGCATATTTCCACTATACGATTCTTGCCAAGATGGATGACTTGAGAAGCAGCGTTGATACCGCAGAAGCCCTGATTCCGGATTCCTTCCTGCCGTATCCGACTTACGATGAACTGCTGTTCTCCGTATAATCTGACATGCAATATTATGACTTGATTGAAAAATCGAGAAAAATGTGTTATGATTTGGCTGCAAAATATTGGTATATTGTCTTTTATACTGATATTTTGCAGTCAATTTTGGGTTCTTATCCCTATTATTTTCTTATCATTCAGGTATCTTGAATACAAAGGAGGTTTATATCATGAGGGAGTCACTCACATACGAAACCGGGCTTCGTGAGGAATGCGGCGTATTTGGAATGTTTGACCTGGAGGGCGGCGATGTTGCCAGAGATATGTACTACGGACTCAGCGCACTCCAGCACCGCGGTCAGGAGTCATGCGGCATCGCAGTCTGTGACACGAACGGTCCAAAGGGCGTTGTCAACTGCTACAAAGGGCTGGGACTTGTCAATGAGGTATTTCATGAGGAGACGTTAAAACGCCTCGGCGGCAATCTGGGAGTTGGTCATGTCCGCTACTCCACAACTGGTTCTTCTACCATCGAAAACACACAGCCACTGGTACTTAAGTATTTTAAGGGAACACTCTGTCTGGCGCACAACGGAAACCTGGTAAATGCGTTTGAGATGCGCCGCCAGCTTGAAGAAACCGGCGCAATCTTCCAGACGACGATGGATTCAGAGGTAATCGCGTTCCACATCGCCAGAGAACGTCTGGCTGCCCCGACCGCTGAAGAGGCGATCAAACGGACCGCGGCAAAAACACGTGGCGCTTATGCCCTGATTATCTCCAGCCCGCGCAAGCTGATCGGTGTTCGTGACCCATTTGGTCTGCGTCCTCTCTGCCTCGGCAAAAAGGGAAATATCTGGATCATGGCATCGGAAAGCTGTGCCATCACCTCGGTCGGCGGCGAATTTATCCGTGATATCGAACCGGGTGAGATCGTGACCGTCACCCGCGACGGCGTTTTTTCTGATAAAAGCCTGCAGCAGGAAAAACGGGCGCACTGCGTTTTCGAATACATCTATTTTGCCCGCCTCGACAGCCACATCGATGATGTGAGCGTCTATGAGGCAAGGCTGCGCGGCGGCGCGGCTCTCGCACATTCCTTCCCTGCCGATGCCGACCTCGTCGCCGGTGTACCGGATTCCGGTCTGACCGCCGCGATGGGATATGCGAAGGCATCCGGCATTCCATATGAGATTATTTTCCATAAAAATAGCTATGTCGGCAGAACCTTCATCAAACCGACCCAGGAAGAACGCGAAAATAGCGTCCGTATCAAGCTTAATATTCTGGAACCGGCTGTCAGGGGAAAACGCATTGTCCTCGTCGATGACTCTATCGTGCGCGGTACGACGATGAAAAACCTGATCCGCATGCTCAAAAAAGCCGGGGCGAAGGAAGTCCATGTGCGCGTCAGCTCTCCGCCATTCCTCTTCCCCTGCTATTTCGGTACCGATGTCCCATCCAATAAACAGCTCATCGCCAGCAGTCATTCCGTCGAAGAAATCTGCCGGGAGATCGGTGCGGATTCGCTTGGATATATGCCGGTTGAAGATCTCGAGGAGATGGCAGGCGGACTGCCGCTCTG
>UMED01016002.1_pt1 | contig 58761 bp, 69 predicted proteins | sample 1964661 | NCBI WGS metagenome assembly UMED01 (sample SAMEA4836011, study PRJEB28245) | human gut metagenome | biome: gut microbiome; material: fecal sample | place: Denmark | collected 2008
AGCTGTTTGATACCGAGAGAAACACGGTTCTTTTCCTGATCGAACTTCAGAACCTTAGCTGTGATTTCCTGACCCTGTTCGAGGACTTCGCTCGGATGACGAACGCGGCGCCATGCGAGGTCGGTGATGTGCAGCAGACCGTCGATACCGCCGAGGTCAACGAATGCACCGTAGTCAGTAATGTTCTTAACGATACCCTTGACGATAGCGCCTTCCTTGAGTGTTTCAAGGAGTTTGGCTCTTTCTTCACCCATGGAAGCTTCGACAACAGCGCGACGAGAAAGAACGACGTTGTTGCGTTTGCGGTCAAGCTTGATGACCTTGAATTCCATGGTCTTGCCTTCGTAGGGCGTTGTGTCCTTAACGGGACGTGTGTCAACCAGAGAACCCGGCAGGAATGCACGGATGCCGTTGGTCATCACAGTCAAGCCGCCCTTGACCTTGCCGGTAACAGTACCGGTAACGAGTTCGCCGGTTTCGAGGGCTTTCTCGAGGTTCATCCAGGCAGCCAGGCGTTTGGCCTTATCGCGGGACAGGACTGTGTCGCCATATCCGTTTTCGAGGCTTTCGATAGCTACGGAAACGAAATCGCCAACCTTAACGTCGACTTCGCCGCGGTCGTTCTTGAATTCTTCGATAGGAATGAAGGATTCGCTCTTGAGGCCGGCGTTAACAACGACGTAGTTGTAGTCAACGCGGACGACTTCTGCGGGGATAACTTCACCCTGCTTCATTTCCTGTTTAGCAAGGCTTTCTGCGAACAAATCGGCAAAGGATTCGGTAGGCTTGGTAGTAGTGTTGGTCATGTAAATAACTGTTTGCTCTGATAAAAATAATCAGAACGGGTTAAAAAATTCCCGACGACCGGATGGACGTCAGGGGCACGGTAAAAAGGCTTTTTCAAGCCTTGCTCTCGCGGTACCAGGCGAGAACCTGATCGATCGTTTCCTGCAGAGTAAGGTCGGACGAATCGAGGATTCGCGCCCCTTCTGCCGGCTTCAAAGGTGCCACAGATCGCTCCATATCACGTCTGTCACGATCCTTCAAGTCGGAAACGAGGTCGTCAATATTACTTGAGATTCCTTTTTCTTTCAACTGGTTATAGCGTCTTTTTGCACGCGACTCAGCCGATGCTGTTAAAAAGATTTTCAGTCGAGCTTCGGGAAAAACCACACTTCCCATGTCGCGGCCGTCTGCCACAAGGCCGGGTTCAACTGCGGATCTTCTCTGCAGTTCGAATAAAGCTTTTCTGACGCCGGGATAGGCTGCTATTTTGCTTGCGTTCAAACCGACTTCTTCTGTGCGAATCGCGTCGGTCACGTCTTTGCCTTCAAGGTAGATTTTTCCGTCCTTGAACAGCGGCTTAAGCAACCGGGCGACCTTTTCCGCCGCAGCGGCGTCGCCCAAATCCATACCTTGGTTCATGCAGGCAAGAGCAGTCAGACGATAAAGCGCACCGCTGTCGAGCACATGAAAACCCAAAACTTTGGCTACTCCGGAAGAAACGCTTCCTTTTCCGGAAGCGACCGGTCCGTCAATTGCGATGACATCAACTTGGCTCATTATTCCTTCTCCACCACGCCGGCCAGACGTTCAAAGTAATCGGGGAATGTTTTTCTCACGCAGTTCGGATCACGGATCTCCACAGAAACACCGCCTGCGGCTATCAGCGACATGCACATCGCCATGCGATGATCCTTATAGGTGTCAAAAACCGCGCTTCTGAGTTTTTCCGGCGGCGTAATTTTGATCATGTCGTCCGTGCTTTCCAATCTGCAGCCGACTTTGGTGAGCTCGTTGTGCATCGCCGCAATACGGTCGGTTTCTTTGACTCTCCAGCTGGAGATGCCTCGGAGGATTGTCGGACCTTCACACATCGGTGCCATGGCCGCAAAAGTCATCGCCGCATCCGGAATCGGACGGACATCGGCCTGCAGTCCGTGCAGCTTGTGACCGTAACGGCTCGGACTGGTCTTAATCCAGTTCTCTCCTCGGGTCACGGTTGCGCCCATCTTCACAAGATATTCGACAAAGGCCGCATCACCTTGGACGCTGTCCGCGCCGATACCGTTAATCTTCAGCGGACCGACTAATGCGCCGAGTGCGAGAAAATACGAGGCACTGGAGGCATCTGCCTCCACTTCAAAAATGCCCGGAGCCTTGTACGGAGTCTTGGGCACTAAAAAATCTTTTTCCGAAGTTTTCACTTCAACACCGAACCGTTCCATCAGACGGCATGTCAGCGAAACGTAAGGAGAGCTGATCAGTTCGCCGTCAATGCGGATTCTCAGGCCTTGTTCCGGCGCAATTAACGGTGCGGCCATCAAAAGGCCGGAGACGAACTGACTGGAAACGTCGCCGCGAACATGGACAATGTCGCTATTAATCTTGGTCGCCGGTTCGATCTTGATCGGCGGAAATCCCGGCTCTCCGAGATAAGAGAGACGACCGCCGACGGAATTCAGCGCTTCAACCAGGTGCGCAATCGGACGCTGGCGCATTCTGGCAACGCCGTCCAGTACATATTCTCCGCCGCTGAAAGCCAGAGACGAAGAGAGCGGACGCATCGCGGTGCCGGCGTTCCCGAGAAAAAGATCTGCCTTCTTGACAGGAAAGTTTCCGCCGCAGCCTTCCACCTTCACAACCGTACCGTTGTCGGAGACTTCAAGCTTGACGCCGAGAGCCTCCAGTGCTCCGATCATCATTTCCGTATCTTCGGCCGCCAACAGATTCTGCAGCTCGGTTGTCCCCTCAGAGAGCGCAGCCAGAAGCAGGGCTCGATTGGAGATGCTCTTAGAGCCAGGTAAGTCGACCGACCCTCCGACTTTCTTAATCGGATCAAGTTTTAAAATTTCTTCCATCGTTCTTATCCTTATTTTCCGGGGAAGACCAAGCCGCGACGGTTTTTAACGGCATTTTCAAAAACGCTTTCCAAAGCCTTTCCGTCGGACTCATCAATATATTTTTGAAGCGTGTCCAAAGAAGTACGGTAGCGTTTGAGCTCGTGAGACAATGCTTCGCGATTAGACAGGCAGATGTCGCGCCACATCACCGGAGAGCTCGACGCGATACGTGTGAAATCACGGAAACCGGCACCGGCCATCTTGAGTTTTTCCTGAGCGTTCTCTTCTCTCGCAATCATATCCACCAAGGCGTAAGCCAGAACATGAGGCAAGTGACTCACCGAAGCAAACGTAAGGTCGTGCTGATGCGGGCTCATGGTCTGCACACGCGCCCCTGCCTTACGCCACGCGTCTTCCATAAAGACGACGACTTTCGGATCCATACCTTCGTCCGGTGTGGAGATGACGACTTTTTCATCAAAAAGATCTGCTGAGGCATAGTCCACGCCCGGCATTTCGCCGCCGGCAATGGGATGTGCCGGTGCGTACTGATGAAACTTATCGCCGAGTCCTTTACGCGCAGCCGCTATCACGGTCTGGCGAGTTGAGCCGACGTCGGTAACCACGGCATCGGGCTTAAGGAACGGTGCCATTTCAGTAAAAACGGACTCCATGGCTTCAACCGGAACAGCGCTGACGACAATATCAGCATCCTTGACGGCCTCTTCCATAGAAGTCGTCACGGCGTCTGCCGCGCCTTTGTCCAAGGCTTTCTGCAGAGTGGCCGGATTGTGTCCGAAAGCGATCACTTCGTCGACAATGCCGGCTCTTTTCCAGCTGAGCGCCATTGATCCGCCGATAAGGCCGCAGCCGATCACTGCCATTTTCATGCAGACTTCTCCCCAAACTTTATCAAGGCTTCTTTCAGAACTTCCAAAAAACGCTCGTTTTGTTCGGGCGTTCCGACAGACACACGAATCCATTCCGGCAAGTCGTAAGACTTCATACGGCGGACAATGATGCCTTTCTTCAGCAGGTACTGAACGATATCGTCGGCATGCGGTCCGACTTTCACGGTAATGAAGTTGGCGTGCAGTCCCATGTACGGAAGTTTTAATGCATCAAAGGCTTCGGAAAGGAACTTGATGCCTTTGCGATTGACTTCCAGGGTCATCTCCACAAAGTCCTGATCCTTTAGAGCTGCCAAGGCTGCAATCTGCGAAAGATCATTTACGTTGAACGGATGACGAACGCGGTTCAGCATGGAAAGCAGTCCGGGCTGAGCAATGCCGTATCCGACTCGAGCGCCGGCTAAGCCGTAAGCCTTGGAGAAAGTGCGGGCAATCATCACATTCGGATGCAGACGAACGATTTCCATAGAGTCGCAGCGCAGTGCGGGTTCCAGGAACTCGACATAAGCCTCGTCAAACAAAACCATCACCGTCGGAGGAACCTTGTCCAAGAAGTCGAGAATGTCTTTTTCGGCAAGGTAAGTTCCGGTCGGGTTGTTGGGGTTCGTTAAGAAGATCAAACGGGTGCGCTCATCTACGGCATCGGCCATTGCGTCGAGGTCGGCATTGAAGTCTCCCGTTGACGGTATTTCAATCGTCTCGGCTCCGCACAGACGCGCAACCATCGGATACAGCGAGAAAGAATACTGCGGATAAATCGCCGTTGTACCTTCGGACAAAACGGTCTCGGCGGCCAAACCCAACAATTCGCTGGAGCCGCTGCCGATAACAACCCAATCCTGCGGCACGCCGTATTTTTCTGCGATGGCCTTCTGAAGATGATAGGCATCGGCATCCGGATAACGATTGAGATTCAAAGCCGCGGTTGCAACCGCTTCTTTAACCTTAGAGCTCATGCCGTTCGGATTCTCGTTGGCGACCAGCATGATGATCTCTTCGGGTTTAAGACCTAAATCAGCTGCAACATCTTCAATCGGCTTGCTTGCGACATATTTGTCCAAAGCCTGCACCCAAGAGGGCGTGGTAATTGTTGTTTCGGTCATAAATTTGATCCTTTTGTATCGGACCGGCGGAAATTCTTCTCCGTCGGATAGGAACCCAGACATTTCAGAGAAGCACAGCCTTCACGGAAAATCTCCAGTGCCTCTCGGATCTTCGGCTCACTCATGTTGCCCTCGATGTCGGTGTAGAAGAAATATTCCCATGTTCCGCGCTTTGCGGGGCGCGAGTCGAGTCTCATCATGGACACACCGAAATCATCAAACGGCTTTAAAGCCTGATAAAGAGAACCGGCGCGATGCGGCACGGAGAAGATCAAGGATGTTTTATCTTCCCGGGGATTTGCGGACGGCTCTGCCGGCTCACGCCCTAAGATTAGAAAACGCGTGCGGTTCGTGCTCGAGTCCTGAATATTTGCCGCCACAATCTGAAGCCCGAAAATCTTTGCCGCAACTTCGCCGGCGACGGCTGCATATGTCGGATTTTCGGAAGCCAAGCGCGCAGCTTCGCCGTTGCTCTCCGCCGTCAGTCTTTCTAAAGAAGGCACATTGCGGTTAAGCCACTGAACGCATTGTCCGAGGGACTGCGGGTGGGAGTAAACACGCGTGACGCCTTCCATCGAGCCGGAGCGCGTCATCAGGTTGTGCTGGATCGGAATAGAGCACTCCCCGACAATGAAAAGCGGCGTCTTGAGCAGACAATCCATGGTGCGGTTCACCGCGCCTTCGGTGGAGTTCTCAATCGGAACAATACCGTAGGCGGCGTCACCTGACTCCACTTTTCTAAAGACTTCTTCAATACTTCCGCTGGGCATCCCGACCACACCGGAACCGAACTGACGAATCATCGCCTGTTCGCTGAAGGTGCCGCGAGGACCGAGGTAAGCCACTTTCAGTTCGGACTCAAGGCCGCGGCAAGCGCACATGACCTCACGCCAGATGGCGACCAGAGACTCATTGGGCAGAGGCCCTTCGTTTTTACCGCAGATCTTTTTTAAAACTTCCGCTTCGCGTTCGGGTCGGTAAACCGGGAGACCGGCCTTAGCCTTGATCTCGCCGATTGCCTTTGCGACCTCGGCCCGCTCATTGAGCAGGCGGACGAGCTCGGAATCGAGCCCGTCGATCTTATTACGAAGAGGAAGCAGTTCTTCGTTGACAGACATGGTTCGGCTCTTAGCTGTGGCGTTCGGCAAAAGCCTTCATGTAATCGGCCAAAGCTTCTGCGGCTTCGACGCTGACTGCGTTATAGAGCGAAGCACGCATTCCGCCGACGATTCTGTGACCTTTGATATTGGCTAAACCCTTCTGAAGCGCTTCTTCAATAAAGAGCTGGTTAAGCTCTTCGTTCTTCAGATTGAAGACGACGTTCATGCGGGAACGGGACTGCTTTTCAATGTTGTTGTAGTAGAAACCGTCAGAATTATCGATTGCGTCGTAGATCTTTTGGCTCTTCAGAATGGAGCGTCTCTCCATTTCCTTGACGCCGCCTTCGGCAAGCAGCCATTTGCAGACTAAGTGCGAAATGTAGATCGCAAAAGTGGGCGGCGTGTTATACATGGACTCAAAGTTCGCGTAGGTCTGGTAGTCCAGCATTGTCGGAGTCGTCGACTCGGCACGTCCTAAAAGATCCTTACGGGCAATCACGACCGTGAGACCTGCCGGGCCGAAGTTCTTCTGCGCACCGGCAAAGATCAGACCGTACTTAGAAATGTCGACAGGCTGAGACAGGAAGTCGCTCGACATGTCGGCAATCAAGGGAACATTGACTTCCGGGCGGTACCAGTAGCGAATACCGTTGACTGTTTCATTGGAACAATAGTAGAGGTAGGCAGCGCCGTCTGTGACAGCCAGCTCCTCCTGACGAGGCGCTCTGAGTTCGGTGCAGGCAACTTCGGCCGCTTCACCGATCTTTTGAGCTTCGTTGAACGCTTTGCGGCTCCAAACTCCGTCTACGGCGTAGTTGCCGATTCCGCCCACTGCAAAATTAAGCGGAATCATGGCAAATTGCAGATGGCCGCCGCCCTGAACGAACATAACTTCATATTCTTCAGGAATGCCGTAGAGCTCGCGAAGCATTTCCACGGTTTCTCGATAAATGCCCATGAACTCTTTGCTGCGGTGGCTCATCTCCAGGATGGAGTATCCGACACCGTGCCAATCGGTCATTTCCGAGGCCGCCTGTTCAAGCACAGGCAAAGGCATGGCCGAGGGACCGGCTGCAAAATTAAAGATTCTCGTCATTTTGTTCTTCCTTGAGGATAGCCTCGTCTTTTGCTTCGAGTTCGGCTTCTTCCGCGTTAGTTTCCGAGACCACTTCGGCTTCCACCGCTGCGGTATCCGAAGCATTGTCTCCGTCATCGTTTTCAGTTACACGCTCGAGACCTACGAGCTTGGTGCCCTCTTCCATCGAGATCAGTGTCACACCCTGAGTGTTGCGGCCAAGGACGCGAATTTCGTTCACACGGGTACGAACCAGCTTACCGGTCGAGGTAAGCAGAATGATTTCGTCGTTTTCTTTCACGAGGAGTGCGGAAACGACCTTACCGTTTCTCTCGGTCGTCTGAATCGAAATAATGCCCTTCGTACCGCGGCCGTGGCGGGTGTACTCAGCAAGCGGAGAGCGTTTGCCGTAGCCGAATTCGGTAGCGGTCAGAACGGTCACGTCTTCATCGTCGCCGCAGACCAGCATGGAAATGACCTTCTGGCCTTCGTCGAGTCTCATGCCGCGAACACCGGTTGCGGCACGGCCCATGGCGCGGACTTCATCTTCGGAGAAGCGGACAACCTTACCGTTGTCGCTGAAGAGCATGACGTCATGCTTGCCGTCGGTCACGGCAGCGCCCACCAGAACGTCGCCTTCAAGCAGATTGATCGCGTTGATACCGGCTCTTCTCTGGTTCTTGAAGTCGCCGATCGGTGTCTTCTTGACCGTACCGTCAGCAGTGGCCATGAAGATATAGAGGTCTTTGGCGTAGTCCTCATCGGAAATCGGCAGAACAGCCGTGACTTTTTCGTCGTCCGTCAGTTCAAGCATATTGACGATAGGACGGCCCTTAGAAGAGGAAGAGCCTTCGGGCACATCCCAAACGTTGAGCCAATGCAGACGGCCCTTCGTGGTGAAGCAAAGCAGCACGTCGTGGGTTGTGGCCACAAATAGCTGATTAATAATGTCGCCTTCCTTCATTTGAGCGGCGCGCTTGCCTTGGCCGCCGCGTTTCTGAGCGCGGTATTCGATCGACGCCTGGCTCTTGATGTAGCCGGTATCCGTCAGTGTCACAACCATTTCTCTCAACGGGATCAGGTCTTTTGTCTTGACGTTTTCTGCGTTGGCAACAATCTGAGTCTTTCTTTCGTCGCCGAATTCAGCTGCGACGGTTTCCAGACTTTCGGCAATGATGGCGGTCACTCGTTCGGGTTTGGCCAGAATATCGGTCAAATCAATAATCGTGTCCACGAGTTCTTTGTATTCGGCGTGAATCTTTTCTTGTTCCAGTCCGGTCAAGCTCTGCAGACGCATCTGAAGAATATTCTTAGCCTGCAGGGAGCTTAAGCGATAGGTTTCCTGATCGGTCAGACCAAGTGTCATATCTTCGTCTTCAGGACGCAGATATTTCTTATCGAGATTGGCGCGCTTAATCATTTCAGCGGCCTCATGAGCCGGCCATTCGCGTTCCAGCAGTCTTTCTTCAGCAATCTTGGCATTGGCAGAGGTACGAATGATATTGATGAAGTCATCCAGGTTAGCGAGCGCAATCGCCTGGCCTTCGACCAAGTACACACGGGCGCGGGCTTTATCGCGGCGGAACATCGTGACGCGAGTCACGACTTCTCGGCGGAAACTTAAGAACTCAACCAAGATTTCTTTGATGTTGAGCTGTTTCGGCTGACCGTTTACCAAGGCCACCAGGTTAATGCCGAAGCTGTCCTGCAGCTGTGTGTTCTTATAAAGAAGGTTCAGAACGACATTGGCATTGGCCCCGCGTTTCAATTCGATCACGCCGCGCATACCGTTCTTATCGGACTCGTCGCGAACGAAGGACATGCCGTCAATCTTCTTTTCGGCAACGAGCTGAGCGATCTTCTCAAGGAGCAGACGCTTGTTGACCTGATACGGAATCTCATCAATGATGATGGATTCGCGGTTGCCGTTGTCCCAATCTTCAATGTGGGTCTTGGCACGAATAATCGCTTTGCCGCGGCCGGTGCGATAGGCTTCATGGACATCGGACAGACCATAAAGGATGCCGCCTGTGGGGAAGTCCGGGGCCGGCATAACTTTAATAATTTCATCGATGGTGCATTCAGGGTTGCGAAGCACCAGCAGGCAGGCGTTCACGGTTTCACGCAGGTTGTGCGGAGGAATGTTGGTTGCCATACCGACCGCGATACCGGCGGAGCCGTTGATCAGCAGCTCGGGGAACACTGTCGGAAGAACGGTCGGCTCTTTCTGCGTGCCGTCATAGTTCGGCGCGAAATCCACTGCATCTTCATCAAGGCCGCGGAGCATTTCGGAAGAAAGCTTCTTCAAGCGAACTTCGGTATAACGCATAGCAGCGGCGCCGTCACCGTCGACAGATCCGAAGTTGCCCTGGCCGTCTACCAGCGGATAACGCATGGAGAAGTCCTGAGCCATACGAACGATTGTTTCGTATGCGGCCGCGTCACCGTGCGGATGGTACTTACCGATCACGTCACCGACCACACGAGCAGACTTCTTATGCTGTGTGTTCCACATATTGTTCAATTCGAACATCGCAAAGAGCGCACGGCGGTGAACCGGCTTCAAACCGTCACGCACGTCCGGAAGAGCTCGGCCCATGATCACGCTCATAGCGTAATCAAGGTAGGAGCGCTTCATTTCATCTTCCAGAGAAATCGGCTCAGCCTTGTTTACCTGAGTACGGATCAGATCCCAATCGGGCGTATTTTCACGGCGGGTACGGGAGCGGCTTCTCTTTTTCTCGCCTTCGCCTGCATCGCCGGATTCTTCAGCCTGATTCTCAGGTGTCTCAGAACCGGTTTCGTCAGAAACGTCCTGTTTCTGCTCTTCTTTGTCTTTTTCGTTGTTGTGGTCGTTGTCAGCCATCTAACAGATCCTTCTTCATGTGTCCGGGCTAACGGACTGTAAAAATAACCCGTCAATTTTAGTGGACTTAACGCCTCTGTGCCTCAAAACGCTAAATCGATCCTAATGTGCTATCGTAATTCGATACTATCGAGAGGCGTTACTATGAATAATCTGGAAGGGCTTCATCCCGGCTTGGTCCTCAAGACTATGTTTTTAGAACCTTTAAAACTCTCCGTTTACCGATTGGCAAAGGACATTCACGTTCCTCAGACGCGCTTGAGCCAAATTATTGCCGGAGAACGCTCGATCACACCGGATACTGCGCTGAGGCTTTCGAAGTATTTCGGATTAGAAGAAATCTTTTGGCTTGAGCTGCAGGCGGTCTATGATTTGGCAAAGCAAAAGGCACTCATGAAAGAAGAGTTGGACGCGATTCAACCGTTCCAACCGAAAAACCTCTAATTACTATAGGAGAAGAACATGCAGACCGAAAAACTCCTTCTTCCCCGCTGGATCATTCCGCTTGAAGGCAAGACCGAAGTTCTGGAAAACTACGGCCTGGCAATAGAGAACGGGAGAATTGCCGCACTCATCCCGCCTTCGGACCTCGAGAACGTTGAAGCCAAAGAGGTCTTTGAACTGCCCGATAGCGTTGTCATGCCGGGATTTGTGAACTGCCATACCCATGCTTCCATGAATCTGCTGCGCTGCGTGGGCCCCGATCTCACCGCACCGAACTGGCTCACAAAATGCATTTGGCCTATCGAGGGACAGCTGATGAGTCCGGAGTTCGTCTACGACGGCGCTCTTCTCGGAGGCGCTGAAATGCTGCAGGGCGGTACGACAACGTGCCATGACATGTATTTTTTCCCCGACTCTGCTGCTAAAGCGCTGAGAGAAGTCGGACTGCGTGTTGTTCAGGGCGCATTTGTGATTAAGTACCCGAATGCTGAGTACAAAGGAGAAGAAGATGCTTTAGCCGGCGCGCGGGCACTGGCCGCACGTCACAAAGACGATCCCGGCCTTTCGATCAATATTGCCCCGCATGCACCTTATTCCGTCACAGCCGAAGCTCTGCAGGCTTCCATGCGTTTAGCGGAAGAACTGGACACCACCTGGCAAATCCATCTCTCAGAAACGGAAGAAGAAAGACAGAACGCCATCAAAGAATTCGGCTGCTCTCCGGTGGAATATTTGGCCAAATTGGGCTGTCTGAATGAACGGACCGTCGCCGTGCACTGTGTCGCTCTTTCCGACCATGACATTGAATTACTGGCCAAAAGCGGTGCCTCCGTCGTCCACTGTCCGGTCAGCAATATGCGGCTCGGGTGCGGTGCAAGTCCCGTCGTCAAACTTTTAAAGGCCGGCGTCAATGTCGCATTGGGAACCGACGGTGCGGCAAGCGCGTGTTCTTTGAGCATGTTTGAGCAAATGAGAACCGCAGGCCTCATTGCTAAGGGATTTTCACAAGACCCGACGCAGCTCACGGTCAATCAAATTATTCGTATGGCAACAATTAACGGAGCTAACGCGTTAAAATTGGATCGTGAAGTGGGCTCCCTTGCAGTTGGGAAGTTCGCGGACCTAGCTGTCATCGACATGTCACAGCTTGTAACTATGCCCGTTTTGGATGTGTTATCAAACGTTATTTACGCGGTTGAAGCACAATGCATACATCAGGTTTGGGCGAGCGGTTGCCTTGTTGCAAATATACAACAGGAAAAATTACTTAGGCCTGATCGGGGCAAGTTACTTACAAAAAGTAATATCATGTCGTGGCAGAATAGGGTGTGTGAAATACTACGGGACGACTTTAATTAGCGATCCGGTGGTTATACACTCGGAATGCATTGCGGCCGATCCCTGAATTTGCCGTATGTTGTGTGGTTTTACTGCATCAAAAGAGGAAAATGATGAATACAAAGACAAAATTCGGAATGCTTATCGCTTCTGTAGCGTTGGCTGCTTCCGGTGCTGTTTGCGCAGCTGATGCCCCTGCCAATCCTTATGTTCAGGCAGCCGGCCAAACATTGATGACTAATTTCGGCCTGTGCGTTCGCACCGGCTATTGGACCCCTGCTCTGGCAGAAGCCCAGGGCGCTCTTGGCCAGAACTGCCAGTGCGACACAGACATTATTAAGTGCGAAGCCGGTGCTGAAAGAGTTACTCTTTCTGCCGACACACTCTTCGCTTTCAACAAAGCCGTTCTGAAACCCGAAGGCATCGCCAAACTGACAGAACTCACAAGCCGTATGTCCGGCTTGACACTTGACGTTGTCATGATCAACGGCTACGCCGACCGTATCGGTGCTGCCGCCTACAACCAGAAACTGTCTCAGCGTCGTGCCGACGCCGTCAAGACTTTCTTGGCTGAACACGGCGTTCCTGCTGCTCGTATCCACGCCGAAGGCAAAGGCCAGGCTGACCCCGTCGTCAACTGCCCGAATCCTTCTGCTAAGGGCGAAATCAAGACATTCAAACAGCTGATCGAATGCCTGCAGCCGAACCGTCGTGCCGTTATCGAAGTTAAGGGCACACGCAACAAGTAATCAATTGCATTAACTTGTGAAAAAGGGGTCGTTAGCGGCCCCTTTCTTTTTGTCATGACCGAACATCCCAAAGTTTATTTATTTGATCTTGACGGCACACTGCTCGATTCCGCACCCGACCTTGCTGCTGCGGCCAATCACATGCGTGTGGTCCGAGGCTTAGAACCTCTTCCTTTCGAGACGCTTCGCAAAACTGCTTCGAGCGGCGCGCGCGGTCTTTTAGGCGCAGCTTTCGGCATTCGCCCGGAAGACGCCGGATATGCCGAGATGGCAAAAGAGTTTCTGGATTATTACGAAGAGCATATGGCGGACCACTCCCGGCTTTTTGACGGCGTTCCTGAAATGCTTCAAGACATTGAAGCTCAAGGTGCCCGTTGGGGCATCATCACGAACAAACATGCTCGCTTTGTTCACCCTTTAATCAAATTTCACATGCTCGAACCAGCAGTTGTCGTATGCGGGGACACGCTAAAAGTTTCCAAACCAAATCCCGAACCGATTCGTTTTGCGCTGAAAAGCATCAATGCAAAAGCGTCGGAAGCTATCTACGCCGGTGACGACAAACGTGACATTGACGCGGCTAACGGAGCTAATGTCTTCTCGGTCGCCGTGCAATGGGGCTACCTCGGATCTCCCCAACCGGTTCAAGACTGGTGCGCCGATCTCATCGTGCACAATCCGAGCGAAATTTTAGGGATCGAGCTCACAAAGTAGTCATACTTTTGCCTGTGTCGAGAGTCTTTTTATTCGACTAAGAGAGGGAACGATATGGGCAAAAAACTTTGGATAACAACCGGAATCATCGGAGCCTTGGCAGCTGCCTACACTGCCGGCGGCTTTCTCGGTGTACCTTACGGTGTGAACTGGGCGCTTAAAAAATATGCAGAACCGATCGTCGGGCGCACTATCACAACACAGGAAGTTAAATTCAATCCTTTTACGCTGCAGTTTTCAGTTAAGGGGCTGAATGTTCAAAAAGACGGAGAGCCTCCCTTGCTTTCCGTCGGCTACCTGAAGACCAAAGTTCTGTGGAATTCTTTATTCAAACTGTCTCCGCTGGTTCAGTACATCACGGTCGACGAGCTCAACAGCACCGTTATCAGAACCGGGCTGGATACTTTTAACTTCAGCGATATCATTACGCGCATCCAAGAGATGCCCTCTTCTCCGGAAGAAGACAAAGAAGACAAAAAAGACGACAAGCCGCTGCAGTTTTCAATCGGCAACATTAATCTGACAAACTCTTCGATCACGCTCGACGACAAGTTCAGACACAAGGTCGATAAGGTCACCGACCTTAACTTTGCCCTACCCCTCATTTCTAATTTCCAAAACGATGTCGATGTCCCGATCACGCCGGACCTGAGGTTCAATTTCAACGGCGAGCCTTTTGCCATCAATGCGGAGAGTGTTCCGTTTACGCCGGGCAAAAAGACCGGCGTGAACTTTACCGTTACCGGACTGAGCCTTGAGAATGCGGCGTCCTTTAACCCGATTCCTTTGAACGTCAAAGTCACCAAAGGCACGATGGATTGCGCCTTTAACCTCGACTTTGAGAAAAAACAAGGTGAAGAGAACGCCTACCTGCGCTTAAAAGGCACCGTCAAGATGAAAGACGTCGGACTTGAGGATGAAATAGGCAAAGCCTATCAAATCATCGGCGTTAAAGAGATCGATGCGAACCTGAAAGAGTTTGCATTTTTCCGCCAAAATCTTGACATCGGCGAAATCCAACTCCATAACCCGTCTGTTGTCGTCATCCGAGACAGCGACAGTTTGAATTTAGTTCAGCTGCTGACGCACATCGTTAAGGAACAAAAGGCTCAAGTCAAACAAGACGCCAAAGAAGCCAAAGAAAAGTCGGCTCTTCCTGCAGACGAAAAGAAGACTCCGAACGACTGGAGCTGGAACATTGACAAGGTCAGCGTCCGCAACGGAACGATCAACTTCACGGACACCACCAATAATTTCAAGCGTTCGGCCACAAACGTCAATGTCACGCTCGCGCCTATTAACGGCAAAGACGGCACGCGGACTTCCATTGATGCTTCCGTCGGCGCTATCGGCGGCCACATCCAGGCAAACGGAGGCATGGTCATCACACCGTTCAGCATGGATCTGAACCTGCAGAGCAGCGGATTATCCATTGCAGATCTGACGCCGTATATTTCTCAGTATTCCGGCGCCCATGTCACGCAAGGTACATTCAGCAACAAGGGTGAACTCAAGCTAAATCTAGCCAAAGACGTTTCCTTCTCTTACAGCGGCAATGCAGATGTTGCATCGCTGAACGTGACGGACAAACAAGGCGCAGCAGCTGTTTCGCTTATGAATCTTGCCGTTGGCGGTATTAGTGTTTCGGGACTTTCTCCACTGCAAATTTCACTTGGCACCATTGCGCTTACGTCGCCTAACGTGAATGTCGTCATGAACAAAAACGGAAGCATTAACTTGGCTTCCTTAGGCACTCCGAGCAACGCTCCGGCGCCTGCAGCTACGACGGACAAGCCGGCCGCTTCTAAGCCCCAGTCTAAAGCTAAGGCAAGTTCCGGCTCATCTTCTGCTCCGGCCATCAATGTCGGAAAGATCACGCTGACAGACGGCCGTGTACGCTACACGGACAACAGTATTGAGCCTACTTTCAAGCTCAATGCCTCCAACCTTGCCGGCTCTTTGAGCAATTACTCCACGACGACCAAAGGCAATGCCACCGTGAATGTGAAGGGTCTGTTGAACGGCACGCCAATGAATATTTCCGGCACGATCAATCCGTTTGAATCGAAGCTGAAACTCGCGATGAACGGCGAAGTGACCTCACTGTCGCTGCCCGCCTTCTCTCCGTTCTCGGCTAAATTCACCGGTCATCCGATTGAAAAAGGTCTGTTAACTTACAAGGGCGCCTTTGACATCAATCAAGATAAACTCACCAGCGAAAATGCACTTGTGATCAATAAACTTGAATTCGGTTCGCAGGTTCCTGATGCGAAGGACGCTTTACCGGTCGGCTTGGCGGTTTCTCTTCTGCAGGATCGTCAGGGACAGATCGATTTGAATATTCCGGTCTCGGGCTCCTTGGATGATCCCGAATTCTCGGTCGGCGGCATTATTGTCAAAGTCATTGTAAACCTGATCAGTAAAGCCGTTACTGCTCCGTTCGCACTTATCGGCTCGATGTTCGGCGGCGAAGACATGGATTTGAACAACCTGCAGTTTGCCAGCGGCAGCGCTCGTTTAGATGAAAAGACGATCAAGGCCCTCAACATCGTGGCGAAAGCTATGCAGGATCGTCCGGGCATCAAGATTCAAATCATCGGTATGGCTTCTGAAAAGGAAGACGGCGAAGGTTTGAAAGAACAACTGCTGATGCGAGATATGCGTTATGCCATTTATCGCGACACAACTTCCGCGACGAATGCGAAGGTTTTGACGGCTGCACAAATCAATAAGGCGATTAAACAGCTCTACAGCGATTCGACTGCGCCGAACAAACCAAAGAATGCCGATATTGAGCAGATGAAAGCCTTCCTCATGAAGAACCAGCGTGTAGCCACTGCCGATCTGAAGCAGTTGGCCGACCGCCGAGCTGCAGCCGTAAGGAACTACTTGATTCAGAAAGAAAAAGTCGCTGCGGATCGACTGTTTATTTCGACATCCGAGACTCAGCGCGGCGATCAAGTTGTGCCAGGCGTTGCCTTGGGTCTGCAAGATTAATCTTGACTGGGAGGACGGTCTTTAATAAAATTACCAATCCTCGTGGGGGCGACCTGGTTTCGACAGGGGCCATGAGATATTTGGACGCGTGCCGAGGTGTGAGTTCCTCGCTAAACCGCTTACAAAAATATAAACGCCAACGATGAGCGTTTCGCTCTCGCCGCTTAATTTCCGGTGAGACGCTGCGACCGGTTCGCTTCTAGGCCGGGTCCCGCAATGGACGGCAGCGACATATCATAGGAGCTAGTTCCTGCAGGAGTTGTGACTGCGGGAGCGAAACTTAGCAACTGGCCGGCAACTGGCATCGCTAGTTTGCAGGGTTGCCGGTAAGAACTAAGTGAATTAGCTACGCACGTAGAGGCTGGTATTGATAGCTTCTGGACGCGAGTTCGATTCTCGCCGCCTCCACCAGACCATATTCATACAACGATAACTAACAACATCCAACAAGATACAAAATCAGCACCAAAGCCCCGCACTGCGGGGCTTTTTTTTCGTTTGTGGGAAAAATTCCGACATGCAACGATATACAACGATATGCAATAAAATATAAATCTCGTGTATGGCAAAACGTATGTCAATTTCCCATGAACCTCAATAAAAAATTCATTGAGAGCGCTCCGGATGGCCTCTACAGCGATTCAAACTGTCCCGGCCTGTATTTACGTGTTCGGCGGGACGGTAAAAGCCGCAGTTGGATTTTCAAGCGGCAGGTATCTAACCGGCGAAAAGAAGTCGCTCTCGGTTCAGCATTTAAGTTGCCAGTTGCTAAGGCCAGGACGATGGCAGATCGTCTCCGTTCCTTTTCCGATTCTGAATTTTTAGACTCTCTCAACAAAAAGCCTGCAGAAGAACAGCCTAAAAAATTGACGTTTGCCGAGGTTGCTGATCGTTTTGCCGACTGGCAAATCGAAACAAAGGTTTGGGAAGAATTATGTAAAGACCATCGGATCTATCTCGGCCGGATGAAAAACTATATCAACCCGCAAATCGGAGATCTCCAATTTGATGAAGTTTCTCCGGACGACGTTGCTAAAATTTTGACGGCAGCCTGGGATCATCCTCATACCGTTAAACGGCTCAAGGCGATGCTCCGGCGCATATTTGCATGGGGAATTGCGAAAGGATTTTCTAAGCACGACAATCCTGCCGCTACGGATGGGCCGATTCAATTTCTGCTGCCGTCTGTAAAGCCGCAGACGAAAAACCGGGGAGCCTTGGACCCACTGGATGTTCCCGCCTTCATGACAGCACTGCACAAAAATCTAGATATTAGTGTTGGTGCCAAATGTGCATTTTTTGCGATTCTGACAGCGACACGCTCCAGAACCGCCCGGGAAGCAAAATGGTCTCAAATCGATTTTGAAAAACGAATCTGGGATATACCGCCGTCTCAATTGAAAGTAAAGACGAACGGCGGTCTTATCGTTCCGCTTTCAGATGAGCTCATTCAGTTTCTGCAGGAGCTCCCCAGGGAAGATGGACAAGATTTAATTTTTCCCGGACGTCGTGGGCAAGTCATTACAGACACGATGTTTTCGTCTGTAGTTCGTCGTGTTCCGGGAAAATGGATTGATAGAGAGCAAAGCAGAATGCTGGAATGCGAAGTCCGAGCAACGGTTCATGGCATTGCAAGAGCTTCTTTCCGAACATGGGTTCAGGATGACCGATTAGGGAATGACAAACGGTATGAATCCAGAGTTGCCGAAATCTGTTTGCATCATAAAGCTGATGATGCCTATAAGGGCGCCTACGAGAGAAACCAGTCTTGGATACGAAGACGTGAGCTGATGGCAGATTGGTCTAAGTATTGTTTCTCAAGAATTTGCACGCATGACAAGTAAGGAAGAATCCAGGCTGGAAAGGACAACGGATTTTCAGTGAACTGCCCACCGGAAGCATTAAAACTGATTGACCAAACTATCCGTTTTTTTGGGAAATACAATGCCAGCCAGCTCAGTGCGTGGTCTCACCAGTCCAACTCCCCTTGGGCAGTAGCCACTAAAGACGGTACGGTCCTGCCTGCTCCGATGGACGATTTCCAAATTGCTCAATTTTTTAAGAATAACGTATTAAAGCAAGATGCCGTAAAAGAAGATCGAATCGCCGAATCCGTCTGAAATTGATCCAGTCGATGATTTACCCTTCCAACAGCCATACTTTGGAGAGGGTACAAACTTAGAAGACTATCAATTTCTGGGGTTCCGTGATGTTGATTCGGAATTGTTTGAAAAGGTTAAAAAGAAGCACAAACAAATTGAGTGGAAATTTATTCATTGGGTTAAATTAGCTTCAATTTTGATGGTAGCTATCGTGGCTACAGCAGTTGTCGTCGTTTATTTTTGTCATCTCATTTTTCCTGACAGCTGGTGTTGGCTATCGTCTGAAAGATTAGAAATTTTGAAAAATTCAGCAATCTCTATTTCCACTGGTCTTGTTGTCGGAATTGCGTTATCACTCCTCCATGATATTTAGGAATACCGTAGGCGCCTACGGTATTCTGCTTTCAGTATCTGCTCGCCAGCAACCATGCATTGAACTCTTCTTCGTCAATCCTAACGAGACGCCCTTTTTTAATCGGCTTAGGAAAGTTATTGTAGTCAATGGCACAAAACCGCCCGTTTCTGACGTAACCTCCGGCGATCCAATTGTTCACAGTGTTTAGGGATACGCCGCACCTGGAGGCAACCTCGTCCTTCGTCAGGAATTTTTTAGTTTTCTGAGTCTTCATTTACATTCCTCCCAAACCTGTTTTAGTGCCCTATTCCAAAGCCGATCGACTGCGCCGGCCGAGATTTTTGTATTGAGGATTGTCTCAATTTCAGAAACAAATCGTTCGCATCGATCATTGGCACTGAGAATGATGTCCAAATCGGAAACTTTGAGAATTAGGATTCGGTCATCCAACTCGAAGTCGATCAAATCGTCCGGACCTAAAACCTGCGGCTCTTCCGGCAAACAGATATGTGTTTGCGTCACCGTTGCCCGGCCGTTTTGGAGTTTTACAAGAAACGCAGGCTTCATTTTTCGTCTCCCGTATGGTCTTTTTTGCATTTTTCCAACTGCTGCAGATAACGCTTTAAATTTGTCCTGAGCTGTTCGGCTCGTTCCGGAAATTTGAAACTGCCGTCCTCGGCCAATCCTTCAGACATCGTTTCAACTTTTTTCATTAGGCCCAGGATCCAATAAGCGTCCCGGACGGAGATTTCCACCGGGACTTCTGCGGCCCCTTCCTTTGCGGCAACCAGTGCGTTGTGCAGGATCATTATTGATTTCTGCCAGTCGTTGACCTGCTGCTCACCGTTAAAACCGCCTTCACAGTAATCAAAGAAACCATGCCACAGGCATTTTTGGATTCTGCCGGCATCTGTCTCGCTGCACACAAAAGCAATATTCATTGATCCAACCCCTTCAGCTCTGTCGGAAATTTCCGGCATTCATGTTTAATCCGAGCGCAGAGTTTTTTGGCTGCCGCCCATTCTTCCTGTTCCTCGCTGAACGGAAGGAGCTCTTTTAACTTCAAAGCGAACTCAAGAGCAGCCAGAACCAGGCCGGCTTCCCGTTCGCTTATCAGCATTGTGTATTTCTCGCCGTTTTTCATATTTACGTTTGTAGGGTTCATCTTTCTCTCGGTGAGAAAATAGAAATGTCGTTAACTACTTTCTGAAAGGAGAGAAAGATGAAGTTAAATCTAAAGGGCCAAGAGCTCGAAGAAGAAACCCGCTGGATTACAGAGTTGCTAATTAAGTCGGGAGCTGTTGCTATTCCCGAATCTGAAATCAACATCTCGGACATTGCCCACAGAGAGTTCATTGCATTCCTCCCAGATGAAATTTCCAGAGGTGTCGCAGCTGTTTTGGTGGTTAAGTCCATGGTCAGAAATTTCCTGTCCGGACAGCCGCCAATAATGGATGCAGATATCAGGTCTTTCATCGAAACTCGTTGGGGCTCAAGAACGACTAATCGCAACGATAAGAATTCTTGATAAGCCCTAATTCCTTACCGATTCTCATTATTTTGGAAGTTGTGGTGTAGACATCTGAAAATTGACCGGCTGCCACTCCGGTAATCAGCGCTGCGAAAATACATTTCACAACTTCCAATTCTTCAGGAGAAAGATTTTTATTGTTCTGATTCAACGAGGATCTGACTCTCTCAAAAATACGGTTGTTTCCTTCCATGAATTACTCCTTTAACTATCTGGCTCGTTTATCCAAAAGCTGGACGCTCTCGGCGATGATTTTTGTTGTGTAACGGGTTTGGCCGTTTTGATCCTGCCATTTGTCAGTTTCAAGGCGTCCTTCGATGTAAACGCTTGATCCTTTGCCGGTGTACTTTTCAACAATTTCGGCCAGCTTGTTCCAGAGCGTGACCGTATGCCACGTTGTCTTTTCAACTCGTTCATTGTCGCGGTTGTAATAGCTGCTTGTTGCGATCGAAATTTCGGCGACCTTAATGCCGGAGTTCGTAATACGGACGTCCGGGGCCTGGCCGAGATTGCCAATGAGGATTACTTTGTTAACTGATGCCATTATTCGCCCTCCTCTTCTTTAATTTTTGCCACTGCGTTTAGGAGCATTGCCGTCAAATTTGAAGCGCCTTTTACCGGGAGAATTGCTAAATATTTTTCGTTGTCGGATATCCTGGATTTGCAAAACAGAGAAACGAAGGGAAGTTCACCATAAGTCCCGTTTTGCATATCCAATTCAAGTTTTCCGATGTCTACTCCGGTGACTTCGAGGGGAACAAAGCCTTGAGCTTTTACTTGTTTAACAACGCAGGCTGTTAAAAATTCGTCGAGTTTTTTCTTATTTGTTTCTGCATTTTTCATTTTGTTTCCTTCTAAGTTTTTCGTCGGCCCTGTTCTGTGACCAGTTAAATTCATTAAATGATGTGTAGGGAGCCAGTCGGACCGCCTCTTTGAGTGTCGGAATCATCACCGCGCAGGCCTGACTTATCAGCTTGAGTTCCTCACCGGTGGTCACATATCCATGTGTTTGTCCGGCCCACTTCCGGTCGATGATCGCCTCGAGCGCGTGCTTTCCATCCATGGCCAGTCTCCCGGCCTCACTGACCTCCTGACGGTCAAGATGTCTATGGCGCTTGTAGAGCATTCCGAGAAACCAAATAAAGACGTCTTCGATCCAGTCGATTTGCTGTTCGGTGGCGGCTCCGGTCGGCAGGGTTGATTCCACGTACAGGGCAACTTTTGTGAGTTTGTCTTCGACGTCGGCCTGCTGATCTGCCGGCCAATAAGGTCCGATCTTTACCTGTCTGGGGCGGTAGACCTTCTTCCGGGTGTTTTTGGATTTAGGCATGGACTTCCTCGAAATCGGTTTGGGGATTGATGAAAATCCATTCAGGCTTTCGCATCGGCATTTGGTACGCATAGTGGATTTCAAGGTCTTTCCCGGACGCACTGGGGACGATTCCCTTGCAGCAGTCATGTCCGGCGCTTCCATTTGCGAACAGCTCAAAATTCTTAACGGCTTCATTCAGCATCGCGGACTTTTCGGACGGAGTCGATTCCGGGGAATAGACCCGGATAAATTCCTTCAGAGCGAATACCGTTTGCTTTTTAAGCCGCTTCATTTTGATGGACCGATTTGTAAATTTGATCGGAGAGAATGCGGACGCAATTGCTCCAAAGTGTTCTCGCTGGCTCAGCAACCTCAGTGGTTAGGCAACAGTGCCCCAGAAGAGCAAGAAGCTCTTCAGCATCTTCAAGCGGAATTTTGTGTAAGGGAGCTTCAATACGGGAAATGCATTCCCGGGCAAAAACGCGACAGCTATCTGAATAGCCTTCGCCGGCCCAAGTTAGAAGTCGTCTGGATGAATCGCTAAAAGCGTTTGCTGCTTCGTCAGAGAAAAAGACGAATTGAATTGGCTTACTCGAAAATAACATAACGCACCTCATTGAGATGCGCTCAATATACTTTACATTTTTAAAAATGTAAAGCTATTTGAACATTAAACTTACATGTTGCTTTTGATTTCTTTAATAATGTTCAAGCTCATTACCTTTTGAGAATCAGGCAAGGAAGAGATCAGTTCAACCAAGTCCCCTTCCACAGGTGAAATGTCACGCTCTGTTTCGATTTCGGGTTTTCCTTCGCCAAGAATTAGCCAAAAGGGATTGATTTTTAAATACTTACAGATAAGCGTTGCCGTCTCCGCACTGATGTTTTTAGTTTTGCCCGTGCAGATTTGAGATATAGCGGAACGTGAGATTCCTACTTTTTTTGCCAGAGCATTCTGGTTTGTGTCCCTTAACTCAATGGCAAAAAGTAACCTTTCAGCGACTGTATTCATAGTAAAAAGTTTAAAAAATCTCACGATCAAAGTGCTTATCACTCATCTTGCCTTCTTATGCTCAATTCGCTTAACATATAGGAATGAAAAAAGAAACGGCAATTTCAATTTTTGGTTCCGGAGCTGCTTTAGGAAGAGCTTTATGTTTGACCAGAGGCGCGATCTGTTATTGGCCAGAGACTTTGACTATTCGTCAACAAGATGAGGTTATTGGTGCAGCCATACGACTGAATTTGATCACGCCTGAACAAGCCAAGGAGTTGATTACGAATGAGAGACAAAGGCACGAACGAAGTCAGGGCTCTGCTAACTGATTTGGCGATTTCGGTAATCCGCCAAGTCGTGGCTGATGATCCGGATCGGTCCCAAAACTCGATCATTAGGGACGTTATGGACGCGTGGGCTAAGAAGAAAGTCATGAGGGACCTCCGTAAACGTGATGCTCTCAATTTACGAATTCAGGAATACGAACACCATGGCGTCGATACGACGCTGATTCGGCAGGAGACGGGGAAGTGAGAGACGGGTACGGCAGAACTCTGAAAAAACACCGCACACTGCCGAACCAGTGCCGTGCCTACCGGCACGAGAAGGAAGAAAAAATGACAGAAGAAGAACGCATCAGAGCCTCAAATAATTTTGAACGTCGTCTGCGGCAAATGGATGCAGAGAGGCTGCAGAAAATCGACCTGCGCAAAATCGATTGGGCCTTGGTCATTCTGTTAGTCATGATCGCGTTCAGCGTTTTTTACTTTCTCAGGCAATTGGTACTGAAATGAAAGCTCATCCGGAAACAATTTCATAGTTTTCCGAGGTGCACCGAGTGTTGCAACACTTGCCTTGAGACCCGGGCCCCGGGTGCGCCTCATTTCTTTACAGGGTCTCAAAGGGTCAACAATATGGCACGTACTTTAAGAGAAATAGAAGAGCAAATGGCCGAGCACGGGATATTCGTCCCTCCCGGCTATGATCTGGTTGTTAGTAACGGCTGCAAGTTCGATCGCTTTAAGCCTGCCGACTCCCGTTGGAAGCGTTCAAAAGAGGTCTGGTATGTCTTGTTTGAACACCAAACGAAGTCAGGAAAAACTTATTACGCCGGCAAGTACGGCATAGCAGACGAACAATATCTCGTGGAGATGTCCCGGAATAATTCCTTCACGCCTGATGAAAAAAAGGAAGTCGAGGAAAAACGGGAAGAAAACCGCAAGAAAATCGAGGCTATGCTGGCCGATCAGCGCACTGCTTGTAAGGACAAAGCTCTCAAATTGTGGAGAGCGGCAGCAGACAGCGTCTCGGCCTCCCTCCCCTACATTGTCAAAAAAGGAATCCGACCCATCGGCGCTCGCCAGCTGAGGAATCAGCTCTTAATTCCGATGTATCAAATCAATCCGGAACACCCGGAAGAGCGCTCATTGGTCAGTCTGCAGATCATTACTGAAGCGGAGACTGATGACGGCGGGAAGGAAATCAAGAAAGTATTCCTGACCGGAACTCCAAAGAAAGGATCATTCTCCTTACTGGCTCCTCCCGGAACTCCAGACTCGGACATTGTTTACGTTTGTGAAGGCTGGGCGACCGGTTGCAGCATTTACCAGGCAACCCAAAAACCCGTTTACGTTGCATTCGATGCCGGAAACATTGACGCCGTAATCACTGCGATCAAACCGATTGAAAAGCGTCGAATCGTCATCGCAGCGGACAATGACTGCCACTACCACACGAAATTAAAAAACGATTTCAAGGCAAAGTATGGTGTTGATCTTGAAATCGGCGCCTCCCGCAGATCCCCGGCACAGTTGATTGAAACTCCCGCCGGTCAAGTGACGGTTAAAGCCTATTGGGGCGAGATGGATGGAGAAACGTGTGTTTACTATTCGGAAAAAGCTCCCGGACAGAAAAAGGCAATCCAGCGAAACGGCTTAAACACCGGTGTGATGAAAGCCACCATGGCTGCCATCAAACACCGTTGCCTAATGACTGTCCCGAAATTTAAAGACCCTACGAAACTCGGAACAGACTTTAACGATTTGGTCTCTGAGGAAGGCATTGATGTGGCCAGAGAGCAGTTGGCCATACTAATGAATCCATCGGAGCGGGCTCCGACAGCAAAAGAAAAAAGAGAAATCCGCGCCAAAGAGAAAGCTAAAGCGGCCAGCCAAGCCGCACGGATTGTCGAGGAGCTGGGGAAAACGTACATCCATATTTATCCGGAAGACGTTTGCTGGGATCTGAAAGAAAAACTCCTTGTCAAAATCGGTGTTCTACGTCAATGCTACGAATCCAAACTGGTGACCGCATATTTGACGAATGCTTATGGCAATTTGAAACGCATCCGGAAAGATCAACTCGTCTTTCGTCCGGACGGCGTCGTCCCTCCCGGCTGTGTAAATACCTTTACAGGCTGGAAAACTAACCCGGATCCGAACGCCAGTTGCGAAAAATTGATTTCTCACCTGTTCCTCATCTGTGAAGAGGATGAGCACGTTTTCGATTGGGTCCTCAAATGGCTCGCATATCCGATTCAGCACCCGGGTGCAAAAATGCATACCGCACTGGTTGTATTCGGAGAACGTGAGGGAACCGGTAAAAGTATGTTTTTCGATGCTGTCTCCCGCATCTATGGCCGTGAGTATTCCCGGCACGTCGACCAAAAACTGATGACTTCCCGTTTCAATATGTGGCTGTCTCACAAATTGTTTGTGGTCGCAGACGAGGTCGTCACCAGTAAAGAGCGCCGGGAGCTAAAAGGCACTCTGAAAAACCTCATCACCAGCCCCGTCCATCAGCTCGAAGAAAAAAATATGCCCGTGGTCGAAGAGGACAACCTGACCAACTTCGTCTACCTCTCAAATGAAATGCAGCCGTTAGCTCTGGACTGGTTCGACAGACGATACATGTGTATTCGGTATAACGCCGAACTGCCGCCGCAATATTTCAAAGAGCTCGCCGAAGAAATCGAAAACGGCGGCGTTAACGCGTTGTGCCATTACTTAATGAACGTTGACCTGACGGGATTTGAACCGAGCACAAGACCGATAGAAACACAGGCAACCCGAGACTTGAAGGAACTGGGGACTGACTCCGGACGTCGATTCCTGCTCGAATGGATGAACGAGGAAACTCCGTTCCTGGTTGGCCCGGCATCCAGCCAGGATCTCTACAGGGCTTATTTACTATGGCTTCCATCAGCCGGCGAAAGGCAGCAGATGACCTCAAAGATGTTTGGCCTGACAGCATCTTCAATGATGATCAAGCGTGAAAAAATCCGGGCGGTTGTATACGACCACGAATATTCCATCGGCAGTACTTTCGACAATGACAAACAGACCAAAGAAAAACGTCTGACGGTGTACTTCCCGAACAAAACCGAAGAAGAGATGCTGGCGAATCCTCCGGAGAGGATTGAACTCTCTCAACAACTCAGAAAGTTCCAGGAAAGTCTGTATTATGCTAACAGGAGGCAGCGAAACTATGGCCATATTTAATCTATTCCTCCCCCTCCCACCTGCCGAAGGCGCTTTCCGCGCCGAGGGTGACGGAGTGTTTGCGTCAAAAAACATAGACTGGATACCGTTTGGATACGGTTTGGATATGGTTTTGGATAGGGTTGAGAAAAAATATTTTCTCAATAATTCAATTGATTGGGTTGTCTTGGATACGGTGGATACCGTTAATTCAAACTCTTATGCGCGTGAGGAATTAATACACACGTGTTTAACGGATAAAAAGCACGAATTAAAAATTTCACGCGCGAGCTTCAATAGAAATAATGGTATCCACCCTATCCAAATAAGAAAAACAATAAATAAATCAACTAATTACAAAAATTCAACCATATCCAAAACGGTTCCATAACTATATCCATACGGTATCCAATGTTTTTTTATTAGAGAGGACAACAAATTGGCCAGAATCCCAAGAATTAAACACATCCTTATTAAATGGATGAACTGGCGGAATAGAAACCGCATCAGAATGCATTGCCTTCTGGCTTTAGGAAACGATGTCGTAAGTTCCTCCAGGACGCCGCAGGATTTAATCAACGCAGCGGGCGTTGATTTCTACATGATGCGAGTCGACAAAATCATCAGCAGATTGCCGGACGAAGAGAGAATGGCCGTATTCGCCGTCTATGGCGGAAAGGTTCGAGTCGGTATGGCTCGTGCAGCTATTCGCTTATCAGTTCATAGGGATACTCTTTTTAATCGACTTTGCGTGGCAGACAGGGACATTGCCGAGGCTTTAGATGAGATTGCTAACAACGCAGAAAACAATAAGGGAAAATACCGATCCGACATTTTTGACGAAAAAGTGCTATATTTTCGTAAAATTCAGCGGAAAGAGCGCAAAAAGCCTTTGTAGCGCTTTTATTTTTCTCCTTACATCCTCCCATATCCTCCATAAAACTCAACGCACACAAGCGATTTTTGACGGGATTAAAAGCCTTTTTTCAGTAGTTCTCTTGGAAAGAATTAATCCTTTTGAAATCTAGGGGCAAAAAGTATGGTTCAAATTTCTTATGAGTTCCTAATAGTCTTTGCAGGATTTGTATTCTTTGCCTTGTTAATGGGCGGTTTCATTGCTTTGCACTCTGTCTTTGAGCAGCTTCATGATCTCAAATCCGAGCTTGAAGTTTTAAAAAACTTCGTAAAAAGCAATGACGATGAGTACCGAAAAAGACTGGGATTGCCTCCCTCAAGTTTCTATTTCTGAGGTTAAAAATGGAATTTAAATTCAAGCCTGACTATCAAACTAAGGCGCTCTCTTCGGCCTTTGTGGACTTTCAGATTAGTTATCGTGCGTTCACGACAGCCACGGTATGGGTAACCGAAGATAAGTTCTTCGGTCCCGGTTTTTGCCTCAGATTCTTGAATGAAGACAAGGAGGAAATCGGGACCGCGGAATTTTCGATTACCAGCAAGCAAAGATTCCTCTATGGAAAAACTGCTAGAGCATATTCTTTAAAGCGTCTAGGACCGCCTGATATGGAATCTTCTCTACCAACAATTTCGTTAGGGATTCTTGCAATACCACCGGAGGGATTGATTTGACTTTTTGAAGGAGAGAGTTTTTCTTTTCGTCAGATAGGCCCGACTGGGAAATAAAGTAATCAACAATTAACCGCGCAGAGTTGGCTTCAATCTTTACGGTGTGAGTGTTGAGAATTGAACTCAGACCCTCATCGCCTCAAAGGCTTTCCCGGCTGTGCCGTAACAACCGGGCCATATTTAATAACTTGAAGCGTCCCCCGGGGCGCTTTTTTCATGGGTAAAACATGGACTCTCACGAACAAAAGCTCCAGATCGTTTACCAGAAGGTTGAGGATCTGATTCCGTATGAGAAAAACTCCCGAACCCACAGCGAAGAGCAAATTGAAAAAGTCGTCGCCTCGATTAAGGAGTTTGGTTGGACAAACCCGATCCTGATTGATGAGGATCAGGGCATCATCGCGGGGCACGGTCGCCTTGAGGCCGCAAAACGCCTCGGAATGAAGGAAGTACCCGTCCTCGTCCTGACGGGCCTAACCGAGGCCCAAAAACGCGCCTACATTATTGCCGACAACAAATTGGCCTTAGAAGCTGGTTGGGACGAAGACTTGCTCCGGGAAGAACTCGACTGGTTAACGCAGCACGACTACTCGGCAGAAGTTACGGGCTTCGATTCCGAAGACTTGCAGTCCTTGCTTTCAGTAAATCTGGAAACGGCTGCCGAGGAATCGGAGGCAATAGAAGAACCGGAAGATGAGGCTGATACGCAGCAGAATGTTCCGGAGATTCAGGACGCTGAAATTATTCCTACGCCGCCGGCCCCGAAGTCGCGTCCGAAAGATTTGTGGATTTTGGGCACGCATCGGCTCATGTGCGGGGATTCAACCGATGAGGCCGATGTGGCTAGATTAATGGGGGGGGGTAGGGCAAATCTCTACTTGACTGATCCTCCCTATAACGTGGCTTACAAGGGTAAGACAAAAGACGCCCTCACCATTAAAAACGACAAACAGGATGATGCAGCCTTCAAGGAATTTTTGGTAAGGGCGTTTAAGGCGGCTGACTTAGTTTTAATGCCGGGAGGCGTTTTCTACATTTGGCACGCCGACTCCGAGGGCCTCAATTTCCGTTCTTCATGCAGGGACGTTGGCTGGCCTATCCGGGAATGTCTCATTTGGTCTAAGAACACAATGGTCTTAGGTCGCCAGGATTACCAGTGGAAGCATGAGCCCTGTCTTTACGGCTGGAAGGACGGCGCAGCGCACGCCTGGTATTCCGACCGCTCGCAGACAACAATCCTCCAGTTCGATAAGCCGACGCGTAACGCAGCGCACCCGACAATGAAGCCTGTTGCGTTGTTTGCCTACCTGATTCAAAACAGTTCGAAGGAAGGCGACATCGTTCTGGATTCGTTCGGAGGCTCCGGAACAACAATCATTGCCTGCGAGGGTTTGAAGCGTCAGGCACGTGTCATGGAGCTCGACCCTGCTTACTGCGACGTGATCATCAGGCGCTGGCAGGACACGACTGGACTGAAGGCCGTGCGCGAGGACGGCGTGCTCTTTGATGACATTGAGCAGCCTCAACCCCAATAGGTACTTCCTGGAACCTTTAAGCCGCGCGGGCGAAACGCCCGCTTTCCCTCTATTGGTGAAAATTTTTAGGGGGTTGTAACGTAACTATTAGGAGTTTTTATGCCGACTCAACAGCAGATTGCAGAGCATCTGGGCTTGAGTCAGCAGGCAGTTTCCAAGCAGTTAGCGAAAATGGGAATCGACTGGCGAAACATGTCGATCGACGAAATTCGTCTCGCGTATTTAGACCGGCTCCGGAAATCTGCAGCTGGCCAAGACGATGACTACATGAAGGTCAAACTCGCCCGCGAAAAAATCGAAACCGAACGGGCCTTGATCGCTCTCAAAAAAGAAAAGCGTGAGCTGGTCGACGTGGCCGAGCTCGTGCCCGTTTTAAAAACTGTCTTTTCTGGATTCAAAGAACGCCTCATGGGTCTCCCGGCATTTATCCGGAGCGACGTTTACGTTGCCACCGGAAAGGAAGTCGATGAGCTTGCCTACACACAAAAGTGCGAAGACGTTCTGAAGGAATGCTATGAATTCCTCTCTAGCTATAGCAAATCTGTTGAAAATTCTCGGTGAGGAGGTACGGCCCCCGATCCGAATTTCAACAACGGCCTGGGCGGAAACCTACCGTTTTCTCAGTCCGAAATCAACGGCCCTGCCGGGCAAATATGTAGCGGAGACCACTCCGTGGGTTCGCGGAATCCACGAGGCTTTGGATGACCCGAAGATTTTCAAAGTGGTCGCACAAAAATCCGCTCAAGTTGCGTGGACGGATGGCGTATTGTTGAACTACATAGGGCACCGTATACACCTGGAGCCCTGCCCGATCATCATCATGTTCGACAAGGAAGGCTCAGCCAAAAAATTTAACGAAGAAAAGTTCACGCCGATGGTCGAAGTTACTCCGGCCTTGGCAGCTTTGATCCCCGTCATGTCAAAACGTGACCGGGACAATAAATGGGGCTTCAAGGGTTTCCCGGGCGGATTCTTGAAATTCGTGAGCTCCAATTCTCCGTCCGAAGTGAAGTCAACGCCGGCCCCAGTCGTTTGCGTCGAAGAACCGGACGACTGTAATTCGGACGTCAAGCAGCAAGGCGATACGATTAAGTTACTCGAAGAGCGAACTAAATCGTTTCCCCGAAGAAAAATTATCTTCGGCGGAACGCCAACAGTTTCCGGGATTTCGAAGGTCGAGGCCGCCTATCGCGAAAGCGATAAAAGAAATTTTTTTGTTAAATGTCCGCACTGCGGCGAGTGGCAGACGCTGTCGTGGGAGAACGTCTCCTGGCAGCATGAGGAAGGCCGGAACCATGAAATCTTCGGCGACGCTCTGCCCGAAACTGCGGTCTATAACTGCCCGCACTGCGGCGCCCAGTGGTCGAATGAGCTGAAAAACCGCGCGGTCAAAAACGGGGAATGGCGAGCGACAGCCGCCTTCACCGGGATAGCCGGCTTCTACATTAACGAGCTGTACAGCCCGTTTCCCGGATCGAGCCTGGCCGAAATCGCCAAAAAGTATTTGAGCGCTAAAGCGAAGCTCGATGCCGGTGACGATAGCTTTATGAAGAGCTTCGTCAATAACCAGCTCGGCCTGCCCTACGAGTTCGCGAGCGACCTTCCGGACACTGCCGACCTGGCAGCGCGGGCCGAGGATTATCCGGAGAAAACAATACCGGTCAACGGTGTGGTTTTGACGGCAGGCATCGACGTCCAGCACGACCGACTGGCCGTCATTATTCGCGCCTGGGGCGTCGGCGAGGAATCTTGGCTGGTTTGGTGGGGCGAAATTTACGGTCAGACAATGGTGCCTGAGGCTGGTGCCTGGAAAGATTTGGATGCTCTGCTCCTTTCAGAGTTCCCGACCCCGAACGGCAGCAAGCTAAAAGTTCGAGCAGCTTCCATTGACTCCTCCGACGGCCAAACCTCGGACGCGGTTTACACGTTTGTCCGGAAAAGAAAACGTCGCGGCCTAATGGCGATCAAAGGATCCTCGGTCAACGATGATTCAAAGGAAATTTTCTCGACTCCGAGGGCTTCCGTTGATTTGAATTACAAACAGAAGGCTTCGAAGTTCGGCCTGCGTCCGTTCATTGTCGGAACGTCCCGAGCGAAAGATTTAATTCTGGGTGTTGACGCTAATGCCGGCCGCATAAAGCTCCAGGGCAAAGGCCCGGGGCGCATGCATTGGTACAAAGAGGTCCGTCCGGACTACTTTGAACAGCTGGTGAGCGAAGTCAAGGCCCCGGCCCGAAATTCCCGGAAAAGAGTCTGGCAGAAAAAGAGTTCGGTTCGAAACGAGGCGCTGGACTGCGAAGTTTATGCGTTGCATGCAGCGCGCAGTTTGAAATTGCACATGTGGACCCCGGCCCGCTGGCTCCTCGAATTCCAGCAGCAGGCTCAGGAATCTCTCTCGCTTGAGCTGGAAACCGAGCCGACACAGCCGGTTGAACAGCAGCCGGAACCGCAGCCGATCCCGGAAGAAAAACCCAGACCTAAGCGTAAGCAACAAATGTTTGACGGCTATGACGAGCCGCCACCTTATTTTGGAGACAGTGAATGGTAAGCGTGATTGCAGGCGATTCGCACACCTGGCGATTGCTTCCGGTTCGATATTTGAACCCGAAAGAGATTCCGAAAGACGCGGCATGGTCCGCGTTTTTCAATCCGGCCGAAGGTAAGGATCATCCGGCCCTGCTGGTTGAAAAGTCTGGTGATTTTGTCGTGATCATCATGCCCCCGGAGGTGTCCGAAAAACTCTCCGGGCAATCTGGAGATGTATTGCTCCAAGTGTCCGGAAAAAATCTCCGGAAAACTTTCTTGGTTGAAGATGTTTCAATCGTTTCGCTGGAAAACAGCCGCCCGGCTTCATTCAAGTCGAAGGCTCGTCAGTGCCTGGAAGCAGCTCAGCGCGCATTGGAAACCTATACAGGCACCAACGGCCACGTCAAAAGTTACACCATCGGCTCCCGTTCAATGACATTCAACTCCCCTCAGGAGTTGTTTGACCTCATTGAATATTGGAAAAAACAGGTTTTTCTTGAGGAATGCCGAGCCCGGGGCGTTGACCCGCACACTTTATTGGTTGAATTCAGATGAGTAAATCAAAGAAAAAAATCAAGAAAAAGGAGCTTCGGTCATTTGAGTCAGCAAAAACCGGGCGCCTAACGGCTGACTGGCTCAATGCCGGGGACACGACTCAGGACACTGAGTTGCGGGGCGATCTTAGGACGCTTCGAGCCCGCAGCCGTCAGATGATTCGGGACAATCCGCACGCTTTAAACCTGCGGCGAATGATCCAGAACAACGTCGTTGGCCAAGGCATTGGAATCCAGTGTCAAGTCCAAGGGAAGGACGGGAAACCTGATCAAATAACTAATGATCTGATTGAGGCCTCTTGGTATGAATGGTGCAAGGCAGACAACTGTCACGCCGCCGGCCGGATGAATATGACTGAGATGATGAGGTTAATCATCGGCTCGGTCTTCCAAGACGGCGAAATTCTTATCCGGAAAATTCACGAAGGCTTTGGCCGCTCCGGCATACCGTTCAGCCTCGAGGTCATTGAGTCTGACCTTCTGGTCGATAACGAATGTAGCCTGGCGCCGAGCGTGCGTGGCAATACGGTGCGGCTTGGCGTTGAGGTTAACCAATGGATGCGTCCGCAGGCGTATTGGTTTTGGCCGAATCATCCGGGCGACATTAATGTTTCGGCGTATACGCAGAACCAACTGATCTGTATTGAAGCCGTTGATATTGTCCATTTGTATTTGGTTGAGCGCTGGCCTCAAACCCGAGGCACACCCTGGCTGCATTCTGTCTTGAAAAAACTTAAGGATATGGGCGGCTATGTCAATTCCGAAATCGTGGCAGCGCGAGCGGCCGCAAATATTGTGGGATTTGTGCAGCGCGAGATTGTCGATGATGGAGATCTGGAAAACGACGGAAAACCGATCCCGAAATATCTCCGGAGCGAGCCCGGAATGTTCCAGCGCCTGCTCCCGGGAGAAAAATTTGAAGGATTTACGCCGTCCCGGCCCAACTCAAACATCGATGCGTTTATGCGTTACATGCTGAGAGAGGTTGCCGCGGGCGTCGGGGTTTCATACGAAACGCTCTCCCGCGATTATTCGCAGAGTAACTATTCGAGCTCCCGTCTGGCCTTGCTCGATGACCGTGATCAATGGCGAGTGCTGCAGACCTGGCTGATTGAAAAATTCCTAAAGCCAATTTTCTGCGACTGGCTGGATCACGCTGTTTTGTCCGGACGTCTGAATCTTCCCGGATATTTCGAAAACAAGGAACGTTATCAAACAGTCAGATTCAAACCTCGCGGTTGGTCGTGGGTTGATCCGGCAAAAGAAGTTACCGCCTATATCAATGCTCGGAACGCCGGCTTTATGTCTGATAGCGACGTCGTTGCCGCAATGGGTAACGGCCAAGATTATGAAGACATTTGCAAACAGAGGGCCAAGGACAAGGCAACCGCCGAATTATATGGGGTTGAAACAAAGGCAACGGTTTTAAAACAAGCAAAGGAGAGTACGGAGGATAAAAGTGACGAAAAAGAGGACTGAATTGACTGCGGACCAGCTTCGCGGTCAGGTGCGTTCTGCAGTATTTGAACGTTCGGACGATCAGGATTCGAGTGTGATCAGATTCCCGGTTGCATCCGATACGCCGATTCAACGGTGGTACGGGCAAGAGATTCTGAGCCACAAACCAGGCGCCATGGTTATGGGGGAGCGACAAAAAACGCTTCCCCTTCTTTTTAACCATAACCGAGACAAGCTCTTAGGCGTTGTGGAAAAACTCGATCAGGACAAACACAGGACCTACGCAACGGTCCGTTTTTCGTCGTCCGAGGAAGGCCAAAAGGCCAAAGCGATGGTTGATGAACGAGTTCTTGTCAACTGCTCGTTTCAATACGAAATCCTTGACTACGACATGGTCTGTGGAGAAGACCCCGATGACGTTCAGATAATCGCGACGTCCTGGGAGATCTATGAGGTATCGCTTGTAACCATTCCCGCCGATTCGAACGTCGGCGTTTACAGAGATTTTGAAACTAACTTAAAGGAAAACAAAATGGCAATCAGAGGTCAAGAAAATTCTGAAAACAAAGTCAATGACTCCGAGCAGCAGGAAAGAGAAAACGTTCGTGAAGCAGCGATCGCCGAGGCACGTCGCGTCGAAGTCGAACGCGAGAAGGTTCGCCAGGATGAACGCCAGCGCATCGAGAATATTTATTCTCTCTGCCGTCAGTTCAATATCGAGGACTCCGAGCGCGAAAACATGACCCGCTCTAATGAATCAATCGAAAACATTCGTTCTCACGTTTTAGACCTACTCGGCAAACGTTCCGTCTCCCCGGTTGGAGTCGCTTCCAGAGGAATCTCCGAGGATATCGGTCTGACAGCAGCAGAAAGAAGCAATTTCAACCTGGTTCGTGCATTGAATGCAGCTTTGACTGGCGATTGGAGTAAGGCAGGATTTGAACGTGAAGTTTCTCAAACGCTTGCAAAACGTAGCGGTCGCGAAACAACCGGATTTTTCATGCCTAGCGATGTCACAATGCAGCGTGACACGACAGGATATTTTGTCGGTCAGCCCACTCAGGGCGGCAACCTTGTTGCTACAGACCTTCGAAGCGGATCTTTCATTGATCTTCTCCGAGCCAAGGCAATGGTTACCCGTATGGGCGCGACCGTTATTTCCGGTCTGGTCGGAAACGTCGAAATTCCTAGACAAACCGGAGCTTCGACTACATATTGGCTGGCTGAAAACACAGCCCCAACAGAAAGTAATGCTACGTTTGACAAGGTTTCTTTGAAGCCGAAAACGATCGGTGCACTGTCCTCCGTTTCCAGAAACCTCTTGCTCCAATCCAGCATGAACGTTGAGGCCTTTGTCCGTAACGAGCTGGCCGTATCCTTGGCACTTGGCATTGACCTTGCTGCTCTTTGCGGTACCGGCACAAATAACCAGCCCACGGGTATCGCCAACATGAGCGGAATTTGCACCGTTGAAGGGGGCACCAATGGCGGCAGCCTTACATTCGATAAATTGATCGATATGGAAACTCAGGTTGCGACAGCTAACGCTGACGTCACAAATATGTATTACTTGTGTAATGCCGCCACAATCGGCTTCCTGAAAAAGATCAAGAATACCCCCGGAGATTACATCTGGAAGCCGATCACTGAAGCAGTTCGCAATGGTTTCCCGGGCGAAGTCAATGGTTATGCGGTTGGTCGCTCCAACCAGGTTCGAAGTGGTCTTGAAAAGGGTACTTCAAATAATTGCCATGAAATTTATTTCGGCAATTGGGCTGATCTTCTCATTGGCGAATGGGGTTTCCTTGAAATCGACGTTAATCGTTACGGCGACGCGTGGAAGTCTGGCGGCGTTGAAATCCGCGCCCTGCAGACGATCGACATTGCAGTTCGTCATCCGAAGAGCTTCTGCCTCTTCTCCGACGCTTTGTTGAGCTAATTCTAGAGGGGCTCCGGCCCCTTTTTTCTTTGGAGAAACACTATGAAATGCATTGTCCGGCCGCAATTTTATTTACACCACGAAGGCAAAGTTTTTTGTCCGGGAGAAATTGTCGAGTGGCCGAAGGATGAGCCGCTGCCTGCTCCGTTGCAAAAGTATGTAAAACAGAAGAACAATTCCGAGGCAGCCCCGCAACCTGCTCAGGCAACAGAGACACCTGAGACTGATGTAACAGGAGAACTTCCTTTGCAGCCGGAGCCGGAAAAGGATGAATAATTACGATGCAATGTTTGATGCCGACATTGACGGTACCTTTCTGAGGGATTTCGGTAAGCAGCATCGAATTGGTTCTCGAATCGTTCGTTGCATCATCGATAAGAACGTTGGAACCCCGAATCCCGGCTTGATGTCGGAGCCGTATTACGGCCTCAGCACTAACCGGCTGATAATTTTCATCAAGAAGGGCGTTATTCCAACGCCCGAGGTTAACCAAAATTTGTCTATCGACGGCTCTTTTCACCGTGTTGCCGCCATCTCCCATGAAGTTGGCATGCTCGTTATCACGTGCGAGGAAAACAATGAATGAGCCGAAATTCGTTCGAAAACGCTAAACGCCGTTTGAATGGTTTGCCCGGAGCTTTGCAACGTGCCTGCTTTGCCGCAATGGGCAGAACGCTGTCTCATAGCAAAACAGTACTCAGCAGGGAAATTCGGAGCGAATACAGCATCAAGGCAAAGACTGCCCGGCGTGCGATCTCTGCGAAAAGGGTTAAGGGCTCGGGCTCAACTTCTGCAGAAATTAGGGTCCGAGGCCCGAACCTGTTTGCCAGTGAATTCGCCATGAGGCCCCGGACGAACACCACCGGAGCAAAACGCCGCGAGGTCAGATTAGGTATCAGGAAAACCGGCCTTAAGAGCGTTGACCGGGGATTCGTAAGCAAGGGGCTGTTGCTGCAGAGAAAAACGTCCTCTTCTTACCCGTTGGAGCCGGTCTTCGGTCCTTCGGTCGCAGGTATGGCTGCTAATGACGAGGTCGTTAAAACCTTGGAATCGGCCGTTGCTGAAACGTTTGAACGCCGCCTGGATCACGAAGTCGAGCGACTTCTGTCAAAAGGAACAAAATCAAAATGACATTAGATCTTTGTGATGCTCTCCGAGAGCATTTAGAAACGTCTCTAAAAAATATCAAACTGCAAACCCGAGGCGCTGATCTGGAAAAGGACGGTCCAGCCAGGAATTTGAAAATTATCGACGGATACCTGCCGACAAAGGAGGAGGATTCAGAAGATCCTTATCCTTTTGTTTTAGTCCGGGCAAATTCGGCACAGCTTTCTCCAAGGCGTTCACAAACTGAAGTATCTATCGTGATCGGCACTTACGGGAAGGATTCTGTTGGTTACCGAGACGCGGTCAACGTTCTGGACGCTGTTATAAATTCGATCGTCGAATTTACCCAGCTTCCCCTGAAACAAAAATTCCACATGGTCCCGGAACTGGATTGGCAGATTATTAAAGATCAACCGTGGCCGTATTGGCAGCTGGAGTTGAAAACGCTCTGGGGTTCTGATTTCCCGATGTGCGTCCCGGCTGGTCTGCCGAACATTACAAGCGGATCTGCGTTCTCTACCTACGGCAATTCCCTTCAAAGGGCACTTTATGGATAAAACTCGAATTTACATAGGACCCCGCCTGTCCGGACTGAATCGATTCACGGTCTTTCAGGGCGGAACCCTGCCTTCGTTGGTAAAAGAAATCATCGAAAAGAGGCCTGCTGTCGCGGGCCTCATTGTTTATGTGGACGATTTGGCCCAGGCGCGAGTGGATTTGGCCAAAAAAGGACATCCGTTGAATCTATTTTTTAATCAAGTAAGGAGCAAATAAATGGCTTATATGCATCGTGTGCATAGCTCAGAAATTCAGACCGGTCTCGTACCGGTCGTTTCTGTCCCTAGCGCAATTCCGTTTATCGTCGGAACCGCGCCAGTAAATATGGCTGATGGAACCTGCAATAAGGTGAAGTATGTTCAAAATTATGCTGAAGCGGTCAAGGAGTTCGGATTTGTTCCTGCAAAATCGGATGCATCCTCCGGACTGAAAAAATATGAATATTCGATTTCTGAATTCATTTACTCTCAGTTCCAGCTGTTTGGCGTTGGCCCGGCCCTGATCGTTAACGTTCTCGATCCGGCAACACACAAATCTACTGCGACGACAACCAAAGTCACTCTGGATACTAAAAACGCCAGCGCCACCGTTCCGGAAACAGGAATTATCCTGAGTTCAATCACCCTGAGCTCCTCGTCCGGATCGTTGACGGCAGGAACGGATTTCCTGACGGCCTTTAACGATAACGGCGAACTAGTGATCACGTCATTGAAAGATCAGGACGGCGATTTTATTTGCCCGACAGGAACCGAGTTAACGTTTGCTGCAGAAAAATGCGACCCCTCCAAGGTCACAACAAACGACATTATTGGCGGTGTTTCCACCGGCAGCGACGGCCTTGAAATCAAGAAAGGACTGGAGCTTGTTGAGGATGTATTCCCGTTATTCGGTGTCGTCCCGGGATTTATCCTTGCTCCGGGATTTTCTGACAATTCGACAGTCGCCACAATTATGTCTGCCAAGGCGGTCAGCATTAACGAAGTATTCCGAGCAATTTGCCTTTGCGACATCCCGACAGGCACGGTAAAGAACTACTCTGCCGCTCCGAGCTGGAAGAACTCAAACAATATTGTCGATCCGGCACAGGTGCTCTGCTGGCCGATGCTGCAGCAGGACGGAATTGTCTATCACATCTCTACCCAGCTGGCTGCATTGATGGCCAAGGTGGACGGCGACAACGGCGGAGTTCCTTACGAATCCCCGTCCAATAAAGTTCTCAGCACAACCGGCATGGTTCTGGCCGGAGGAACCGAGGTTCCGTTAACACTGCCGAACGCAGAATATTTGAACAGCCAAGGCATCGTGACCGGACTCAATTTTATCGGCGGTCTTCGAGCTTTTGGCAATAGAACTGCCTGCTACCCGGCCAACACCGATCCGAAAGACGCGTTCATTCCGATTCGCAGAATGATGTGCTGGATTTCCAACACTATCGTTCAGACATGCTGGCAGCGTTTGGATAAACCTCTCAATCGTCGCCAGGTTCAGACAATTACCAATACCCTGCAGGTTTGGCTGAATGGTTTGGTTGCGAGAGAGTACCTGATTGCCGGAACAATTGAATTCCGTGAGGACGAAAACCCGATCACGGATCTGTCCGATGGTATTTCCAGATTCCATGTCAAGGTCACACCCCCGTCACCGAACCGCGACATCGAATTCATTGTGGAATACGACCCGACCGCACTTTCTGCGTTGTTTAGCTAATTAAAGGAGTCAAATAATGGCAACAAACGGTGCTAATTACATTCCGGACCGCACCATCAATTTCAACGTTACTGCCGATGAGGGAAACATCTTCCTGGGCGTTGGTACGGTCGACCTCCCGGAAATTCAAAAAATGACGGACACATTGTCCGGCTCCGGCATTGCAGGCGAAGTTGAAACTCCGATTCCCGGACATTTCCAGTCCATGGAGACAACGATCAATTGGAATGCCATCACGACTGAAGCATTGAATTTGCTCAGGGACGGTCCCGTCAGTCTCACATTTAGAATCGCGCAGAATGAAATTAATGCTTCTGCCAATGACAATAAGGTCAAAGCTATCCGCATCCATCTGCGGGGGCTCGTCAAGTCGTCCGCTCTTGGCAGCGCGGAGGTCAATGCCAAATCGGAACAAACCACAGTTGTTGAAACTACCTACTTGCGCGTTTTTGTCGACGATGAGGAGCAGGTTGAAATTGACAAGCTCAACATGATCTTCAAAGTTCAAGGAAACGATCAACTCGGCGATGTGCGTAAAGCATTAGGATTAGGATAAAAAAAATGAAATATAAATTTTCCAAACCTTATAAATTCGAAGATAAGGAATATTCCGAAATCGAACTGGATCTTGACGGCCTTAAAGGTTCGGACATTGAATCTGCCATGCTTCAAGTGGAAGATTTAACCAGGACGGGTCAGAGAATTCCGACGGCAGCCAGTTGGAAGTTTTTAGCGGCAAAAGCAACTAAGCTGCCCGTCGAGTTTTTCACGAACCTTCCGGCCCGAGATTGGTTAAAACTTTCCGGAATGGTTTCCCCTTTTTTCGACAATTAGGCTTAAGCAGTAAACACCCGGTCCAAGACTTAAAGCGCCTTTGCGTTCGGCTATCGTTAACCGATTGCAAACTTTCTTTCTTGGACTGGTACAACATGCCGATAAGGGACTTATTGGAATGGTCTAAGATCCTCCTTTCTGAGTTAGAAAAGGTTCGAAAACTTGAAGAAAAGGCTTTCAAGAAACCTAGGTAACCCCTATAATTAAAGGAAAGGGGGCCGATATGTCATTAATAGACGATTTTCTTCACTCGATAGTCGGAAAGATATGGTGCGCAGCCATGCTTATCTTAGGCTTGCCCCTTCTTTTCCTAGTCCCTTATCTTGTAATTCTGATCGGTTACGAGGCAGTTCAAGAAATTGAAACTCCTCTTTATCGCGATCTGATTTACTTTGTCATTTTTGAAATTTGCCTGGTCACTTTCGTTGTGAAAACAACTTCTATCAATTGGTTCAGAAAGCACATTTGGAGGCTTCCTGAGCTAAAAGATGACCAAACATAATTTTTCATTCGATATAAGAAAGCCGCCTTCGTGCGGCTTTTTCTTTGGATAACACCATGTCGGTATCTAAAACATTCGAGATGGCTTTTGTTGTCGGAGCCACATTGCAAGCCCAGTTTGCAACGGTAATGAATAAAGCGACACAAAAGACAACAAACCTAGAAAAGGCCGTTAAAAATCTTCAGAAGGCAAACTCAGATATAAGTTCCGTTCTGAAGCAAAGAGAAGCTACGGAAAAAGCTCGAAATGAATGGGCTTGGGCGGCTAAATCTGCCGAACAGCTGAAAAGAACTCTGCTTGGAATGTCAAACCCAAGTAAGTCTTTAGTGGCCGAATTTAATCGAATGGAGTCCGCGTCTCTTAAGGCCAAGAATGCCTGGATAGCTCAGAAGAATGCTCTGGCCAAACTTGAAAATGAGACGAAAACTGCTGGCGCCTCTTTTGACACCTTGATCAAAAAGCAGACGGCCCTTCAAAAACGCATGAGATATGCCGAAAAAGGCAAATCTAAGATGGATTCTGGAATGAATCTCATCAATTCAAGCAAAGGTTATGCAGCAACGACTGGCATCGCCATGTTCTCACAAATGGCGGGGGCTGTGAAAACAGGCGCTAATTTCGATGCCGCGATGGCCCGTGTCGGTGCAGTTTCCGGAGCATCCGGCGAAGATCTTCTTGCTCTCCGGGAACAAGCTAAGGCGCTGGGCAAATCTACTGTATGGTCCTCTTCCCAGGCAGCAGAGGGTCAGCAATTCCTTGCCATGGCTGGTTTCTCGAAAGATCAGATTCTCAAGTCCATGCCGGGAATGCTCGATCTTGCGTCTGCCGGAGGCATCGACTTAGGCTCTGCTGCGGACATCGGCTCAAATATTTTGACCGGAATGGGATTGGACGCCTCTGAAATGGGGCGGGTTGGAGACGTCTTAACCAATACGTTTACCAAATCCAATACTAATTTGTCCATGCTCGGAGAAACAATGAAGTTTGCAGCTCCTGTAGCCAAGTCTTTGGGTGTCTCACTAGAAGAGGCGGCAGCGATGGCTGGCAAATTAGGGGATGCGGGTATTCAGGGATCTATGGCTGGCACAACACTTAGAGCTGTAATGCTTCGCCTGTCAGCTCCGAGTACACAAGGCGCCCAGGCTCTAGATGCATTAGGAGTTAAGACTACTGACGCTGCCGGAAACATGAGAAAGATTCCTGAGATTCTGGCCGATTTGAACAAGGCGATGGCAAAAATGCCGGAGGCTCAGAGGGCCGCTTATACAAAGGCTATTTTTGAAACAGAGGCGATGTCTGGTGCGTTTGTTCTAATGGAACAAGCTGGAAAAGGAGCTCTGCAAGAGTTCACTGAAGCCGTTAAGAAAACCGGAACAGCGCAACAGGTCGCTGCTGATCAAAACAATAATCTAATTGGAGATTACAAGGCGTTCACAAGTGCGGTCGAAGGTTTGACGATTGCTTTTTATGAAACTTTGGAGCCGGCGTTGAGAAAATTAACGCAGGTTGGCACCAGCGCAATGACTTGGTTAACGGATTTTGTAAATGAACACCCAACGCTCGTTGCCGCTTTCGGTGCTCTGGCCGGCGGCATCGGAGCATTCGCAACCGCAGCATTGCCTGCCTTCACTTTGTTTAAGACGGGATGTTTTATCTTTGGCTTATTCAAGTCGGCGATCGGAGCGGCTCAAATTGCGATGGCTGCCTTTAATTTGGTGTTATCCGCTAATCCTATCGGGGCCGTCGTGGTTGCCATTGGTACAGCAATCGCAGCAGGGGTCCTTCTTTACCAAAACTGGGAATCTGTAAAAGAGATGGCTGCCGATACTTGGGAGGGTATTAAAAATGCATTCTCAGGCCTAGGGACATTTATGGGGAACGTGTTTCAGACAGCTATGGCTGCAGCCAAAAAGCCCATTAATGCTCTAATTGGAATGTTTAACGTTGTCATTGAAAAGATCAACGAATATGCCAACGTCACGATTCCGTCCTGGGTCCCGGGCGTTGGCGGAGAATCTCTCGGGTTCCAGTTGAATCCCATCCCAGCCCTGGCCTCCGGGGGCGTGGCTACCCGATCAACGATTGCGCAAATCGGCGAAGGCTCTGAGCCTGAGGCCGTTTTACCGCTTTCTCGATTAAACGCAATGCTTTCCCCAGAGCCTGCCGCTCCTTCGGTCAATGTGAACTTGAATATTAGTGTTAACGGTTCCGGCAACCCGGGTGCGGATATTCAGCAGGCTGCCTCTGCGGCAGCATTCAATCTGAAACGCGAGCTGGAGCGCCTTTTGGCTGATCAACGCCGTTTAGCTTACTGAGGTTGATATGTACAAAACTGTCCAGGGAGATACGTGGGACATTATCAGCAAAAAGGTCTACGGAACTGAAAAATACATGACCCGTCTGATGCAGGAAAATCCGGAGCTCTCTGAAATCGTGATTTTTCCTGCAGGAGTTCAGGTGAAAACGCCTGAAATTGAGGTTCCGGCCGATGTCCTGACCGGCCTTCCGCCGTGGAAAAGGAGATAAAAATGTCCGATTTTCAGCCTCGGCAGGCCTATTTGCGGGTCCTTTGGGGCCCCGACAAAGAAAATATGTCCGGATACATCAATCCGGACCTTCTCTCGTTTTCCTATCACGACAAGGATGGAGATGAGGCTGACGAAATCAGTATTTCATTGAAGGATGAGACTGGAAAATGGGCTGGAAGCTGGTCTCCGGACGGAGGAATGGTGCTGCAGGCATACATTGCGACCGGAACGCCACTGGTTAAAGGTCCTGAGCTGTTTTGCGGGACCTTTTTCGTTGATTCAATCGACTTCTCCGGACCTCCCCGCACCGTTTCGATCCGGGCAGTTTCGATTCCTCTAAACAAATCGATACGTCGCCTAGTGAAGTCGCGGGCATGGGAAAAACAGAATATTTCCGCGATTGCAAAGAAAATTGCGGACGCAGCCAATCTGGAATTGTTCTTTGATTCCGATGATGATCCCGTGTTTGATCGCCAGGACCAAAGTCGAGAGAGCGATTTGAAATTTTTGTCCCGCCTTTGTTCCGAAAACGGTCTGTCGGTAAAAGTTACCGATACTCAATTGGTCGTTTTCAGCAAGGAAAAGTACGAAAAGAAAGATCCGGTTGCAACGATCGCTGTCGGACAGGCCGAGCTCCTCTCGTTCCGTTTCTCGCAGTCCCACAGCGAAACTTATCGAAGCGTGACTGTTAGCTACAGGAATCCAAAAGTTAAAAAGAAGAATTCGGCTGGTGGCGAGATGTTTGATAAATACGGACGTCCGACCAAGACCGCCGTCGCCGCTCGAGCGGGGATGTTTGATGAGCATGGACGCTTAATCAACAAAAAAAAGGCAAATCCTGCCGTCATGGAGTACACGGCCACAAATCCGGACGCCGATGACTCTGCGCAGGAATATCAGTGGAAAAAGCGTGCTGCTTCCGTCTCGGAGGCAAAACGCTTGGCCGAATCCAAACTCAGGGAGCTCAATGCAAAAAGCATTACTGCAGATATTTCCTTAGTAGGGAATCCCTTGTTTTGTGCCGGAGAAGTAGTCCGACTGGAAGGATTTGGATCCTTTGACGGGAATTTTTACATTGATGACGTGACTCATTCTCTTGGCAGCGGATACACCACATCGTTAAATCTACACAGAGTGAAAACATGATTTTTGATACTGATCAGGACGATCGAAACATGGCCGTCCTAAAGCTCGGAGAGGTTGTCGAGGTTTTGCCGGGAGAGCATAAGGCTCGGGTTGTTTTTGACGATGACGATTCAATTGTCAGTGATCCCCTGCCTATCGTCGTTTTTAATTCAATGGAAAACAAGGACTTTCATTTGCCGGATATCGGTGAAGACGTCCTCTGCTTTTTCGGTTCGGCAGGTATGGAAGATGGATACATCATCGGCTCGATCTATGCCGGAGAAATTGAGCCTCCTAATAATTCACAGGACGTCCGGATGGTGAAATTTTCCGACGGCTCCTACTTCAAGTTTGATCGATCCGGATCAATTTTTGAGTGCTCTATTGGGACAACAAAAATTGAGCTGCAGAAAAATCAGGTCTCAGTCGAGACTTCCCAGCTGATATCGATCAAGTCTGCTGCAAACGTAAAAATTGAAGGCGCGGCTCAGGTCAGCATCGAAACTCCGATCCTCCAATTGAACGTTGGAGGCACCACGATGAAATTGACTGGCAGCAACGCCACAATTGAGTCACAGGATTTGACGTTTACCGGCAATGTCTCTGTAACCGGGAATTTGGATGTTTCCGGGACAGGAAAATTCAAGGGTCCTGTTACGGCTCCGGACTTTAATTCTTAGGAGTGGTTATGCCTAATGTTTTAGGTTGCTACGGTCCTATGCCTTTTTATTGTTCCGAAGACGCGATTTTTAACTACAAAGATCTAAAGACTTCGAAACAGGTTCGATGGGCTGAGCACGCCGTTTATCTCGGCAAAACGATTAAAGAATTTCTGGGATTTTCTCCTTTGGAGGTGTCTTTCACTTTGCGTTTTGACGCCTCACGGGGAATTTCTCCAATGGTCGGACTGCCGTTATTAGAGAAATTGATTGATCAGCATTTGGCTCTTCCTCTAATCATTGGAGGCGGTTATGTGGGCATGATGGTCATGGATAAATACGACGTTCAGCATAAGTTTTTTGGCAAAGGAGGCGGCTGCATTGTTGCAGAGGTCTCCGTTTCTTTTTCGGAGGTAGGAAGTGACAGCATTCTCGATCGACTTATCTGAACGGAGTGCAATTAACTTTGCCCCACAGTCCGTAATTGAAGAAGTAATCCAGAACGTCAGAACAATTTGCTCGACGATTATTGGCACGGTCCCTCTCGATAGGGATTTTGGAATGTCAGTGGATATGCTGGACCGCCCGATTTCAATTGCCCAGGCGCTTTTTCAATCAGAAGTGATTCGCGCCTTGGCTCGATACGAACCTCGCGCCCGCTTCCTGAGTATCGAATATTTAGACGATGCGGACGTTGTTCATGGCGTTACCAAACCAAAAATCAAAATTGAGATAGAGGAATGATATGAGTGAAACACTCCCCCGGTGGGGGCTTCCGGACGTCAATTTCGTCGAGACCGATCCGGACAAAATTAAAGCCTCAATCATCAATCGCTATGAGACCGCCTCCGGGCGGTCTCTTGCTATGGGCGATCCTGTCCGGCAATATCTATTGACGATTGCATCCGAAATCATCCAGCTCAGGCAGGTTTTCAACCACGGAGCTCAGCAAAACCTTCTGAGCTATGCCCAAGGCCCATATCTAAATGCGCAAGGTACGATGCTGGCTTGTGAACGTCAGCCTGCCTCTCATGCCGTTACCGAAATTCAATTTACGCTGTCACAGGCATTGGCATCCGCCTTTGTTATTCCGGCAGGATTTCAGGTAACGAACGGCGATGTCACGTTCGAAACTATCTCACAAACAACGATTGCTGCAGGCTCTCTGCAGGCAACAGCTCAGGCGCAATGTTTGGAGGCTGGGACAGTAGGCAACGGATATTTAGCCGGACAGATTTCAACTATTGTCAGCCCCATGGCATTCTTGGCTTCTGCCGTAAACACTTCTGAATCCTCAGGAGGATCAGAGGAGGAAGTAGACAGTAGTTATGCAGAACGATTAAGACTTCGACCTAACTCTTTCTCCGTTGCCGGCCCGGAAAAGGCTTACATATTTCATACGTTATCGGTTTCCCCGGCAATTATTGATGTCGCGATTGATTCTCCGACGCCGGGCGTTGTCAACGTTTATACATTGCTCACTGGCGGGGAGTTGCCTAAAGCTGCATTTTTGAATGAAGTCGAGAACTATCTGGCCAGCGAAGAAGTCCGTCCCCTCACGGATGAAGTTCATGCCTTAGCTCCAACAGCCTATTCATACAGCGTCAATGTGGATTATTACGTGCTCAACTCTGACGCTGTAAAGCTCGATTCGATCAAGGCAGCAGTTCAGGCAGCCGTGAATGATTTCGTCGCGTGGCAGCAGTCAAAAATCGGTCGTGACATTAACCCGGACGAATTGATTAAACGTGTCCGCGATGCAGGGGCTGGCCGCGTTGTTCATTCGACCCTTACGCCCGTGTTTAAAACATTAACGAAGAGCGAAGTCGCTCAATGCTCTTCAATTACGGTCACCTTTAAAGGTTTGGAGGATGGCTAATGAAAAAAATCGATGATGTCGTCCTCAGTGACCTACTCCCATCAAGTATTTCTGAGGACCGACAAGTTCAAAACTCTGCGACAGCAATAGACCCGGAACTGAAATCAGTTGCCGGGTCTTTGTATGTGGGCGCAATTTACGCGAATGTGGACAAGCTCACCAGCACGCAGCTGGATCATTTGGCATATTGCTTTGACTTGACGACATGGCGAGATTCTTGGCCACTAAGCCAGAAACGGCTAATTGCAAAAACAGTGGTCGCTCAAAAATGCCGAATGGGGACCCTGAGTGCCGTCAAAAAAGTGTTGGAGTCTCTCGGTTCCGCTGTGTCAATTACAGAATGGTGGCAGAAAACTCCAAAAGGAACGCCGCACACATTCGAGGTTATTGCTTCGATCAGTCAGATTTCCGGAGGTCTGCCTGGGGACGCCCAGGAGGATTTTTTCCGACTGCTGAATGAGGCCAAACCCGTTCGTTCTCACTACACATTCAAATTAGTTCAATCGTTGCTTGGGCAGGTTTCCGTTTCCGGGACACTGCGCTCGGCAACATTTTCGCGTTGCACATGCGAGCGGCCGCCTCTTTCTGAGGCTTTATCCGTCACGGGCCTTATCCGTCCAGTTTCTTACACACACATTTAATCCACTCAAAATTTAGGAGAAAACTATGCCTAGCGTTGTTGTAACGTCGGCAGGCCTTGCCGCGCTCTTAAATGCCGAGCAGAACGGCACCCTTCCCGTAAAAATTGCCAAATTCGGTTTAGGAACCGGAAATTACACGCCGACTGCAGATAAAACGGCCCTGCAGTCGAAATTTAAAGAAATTACTGCGTTATCCGGCGGAGCGGTTGGCGATAACGTTATCCATGTCACGATGACAGACGCGTCCGCTGATGCCTATACGGCAAATGAGGTTGGCGTTTATCTTGAAGACGGGACTCTTTTTGCCTTGAGCTCGCAGCCAGTTGGCTCAATTTTGCAAAAAGCAGCTGGTTCCCAAGCACTACTTTCTCTTGACTTAGTTTTGCAGGGCGGAACGGGTGGAGTAACCGTTTCTGGAGGCACAAATTTCTTTAATCCTCCTGCGACTACGACAACCGCTGGCGTCGTAAAGCTCGCATCCCTGGCAGAAATTACTGCAGGAACCGACACCACAAAAGCATGCACCCCGATGGGTGTTTGGAACTTCGTCAAAAATTATGTTGCCAGCGCAATTGATTCTCTTAAAACACTCCTACGAGCTGAAATCGCGGCTGCGAGTTTGGCCGCTGTGCCGATTGGAACAATGTTGCCGTATGCCGGTGGTGAAGTTCCAGAAGGTTTTCTACTCTGCAATGGCGCAAGCCTAAGCAGAACCGAGTATCCGGAACTTTTCGCAGCAATTGGCGATCGCTGGGGAAGCGATTCTTCCAGCACATTCAAACTTCCGGACACTCATCATAGATTTTTCGAAGGCACCACGGTGCTTTCTGAAATTGGACAGTATGTCCAAGCGGGCTTACCGAACAGCACTGGCCAGCTTTACAGCCTGAGAGCTATCGGCGCGGGCTCCGGTGACGGAACAGGAAATATTCGCTGGGGCGGAGCACTTAACCTGGATACTGTTCTGTGTGGTGCGCCTAATGCCAGCATTCGCTGTGACCCAAAAATTAATCTATCGGACGGAAATTCGATTTTTGGTGCCTCAGAGACAGTCCAACCAGCAGGACTTTATGGTTTATACCTCATACGCGCGTATCAAGCATAGAGTTCGCATAGACTTCGGCTGGTTTGTCGTTGATGCTCCATAAATGGCACTGCTCAAAGAAGCATCTAAAACTAATTTCCTCTGCTCATATGTATCAGACTGTGTGTAATACATTGCCCGCAAACCTGAGACTTGAGAGTTTTGAAAGGCTCCGTCCGGAGCGTTAGGGAATAAAAGATATCCGCCGTTTGACGACGTGATATTCGGTTAAAACGCTTTTATGAGATTTAGCCCGTAAAGAGCATTAACACGAATTTCGGTTAGTTCGTTTTTATAGAGGGACGAAGAACGGGAGGCATCGAAAATTGCTTTGTTGTGATGTGGAGTATCCGGTGAAGTTGAAGGCAACGTGTTCCCACTGTTTTCGTTAACTCCATAAAAAGCTCCCTCGGCTCCGGAAAAGGTAATAATGTTTCCCACGATATTCGGTTAAAAGCGGATTAGCCAATAACCGCGCAGACTGGAAACTTGGTTCGTTGTCGAAGCGCCGAACAAGGAGCTGGATTTTGAGGCGTCAAACGTGAAGTTGCCGTAACAAAAACTTCCCTCAGTGTCTTGTGTAGATAAAGAACCGTTTTTTATGTAAGAAAAAGAGCCGTTTCCTCCGAGCCATGTTCCGCCATGAATGTCGAATAACTGACCCGTAATATTCGGGAATTTTCCAGAGATTGCTACAGGCCCCGCCGATTATCGGCGGAGCTCAACTTTTCTACTGTGCCTGGCACAGCCTAAAAATGACGGTTTTTTAATCCGGAGCCTCCGATTCTGCGGGCTTTTGGCTTAAAACCCGAGCACATCGGGCACATGTCTCGATGTAGGCGTGCCAGCTCAGCATGACTTTTTGCCTCGGCGTGAAAAAATCGGTTCGTTGATATGCTCGCACGACTTGCGAGCCAACTAAGTGAGCTAAACACGCCTCGGCGACTTCAAAAGTCACATCGTTATCGGCGAACCAGCTCCGGCCAATAGAGCGCAGTCCATGGGCTACTAGCCTATTTCTAAATTCCGGTTGTTCGTGAAGCCATTTGGCCATCGCTTGCCCGGAGATGTGCTGATTTTTATTGGAGGCTGGGAAAAGGAAAGGACTTCTCTTGTTTTTCCGGATAGTTTTGGCTTCGTTAATTAGCGAAATGAGGTAGGGAGTCAAGGGAATCCGGTGGATCCTTTTCATTTTCATAAATTCTGCCGGTATTGTGATTGCTTCTTCGGAAATCCAGTCAATCCGCACTGAAACAACTTCACCTGGACGGAGCAAAGTTGCCAGGGAGAAGTAAAACAAACATTTGTATTTGGGAGGTGCCAGTGCCTCGATCTGGCTGATTACGATGGGAAGCTCTTTCCAGTCAGGCGCGGGCATGTGCCTCACCTCCGGCACTGGAAAAACCTTCGTAATTTTGGAGAGCGGATTCGCTTGAATGAATCCGGCATTAACGGCTAGGTCATAAATTTCCCGGACGCGCATTAAAAGTCGTTTGACCGTGGAAAGTTTGCCCGCAGCCTCGACTGGCTCAAGCAACTTAATAAGGACGGGAGGAGTAATTGAATCGAGCTGTCGGGAACCGAGCTTTGAGATCACGTACTTCTCCAAGCGTAATTTTTCGTCGCGATAGCTGGCGATTCTGTTTTTCTTTTTCGAGCACCAAAATTTGAACGCATCCCTCAAGGTGTAAGAACCGGAGGGCTCAAGTTCAAGCTCCCGTCTTTTCCTGCGCGCTAGGGAGCGAGCCTGCATTAAGGAAATCTCTGGCCAGTGGCCCAAAGTAATGTCGAGGACCCTGCCGTTCTGGGGAATCCTGGCAACCCAACTTTTAACACCAGAAATCTGGACTCGGAGCGCTAGTCCGGATTGATCTGTTATTTGATAGCGCCGCTTTTTAGGCTTTAGCGCCTTGATTTGTTTGGAGTTCAACATGGCAAATATTGAAAAATTGAAAACAATGAAAACAGTTTTCGTCTATGACGAAGACGGCTTCTATTGTGGGACGCATATTGCGCAATTGAATCCCCGAAATAAAAGCTCTTGGTTGATGCCGCCGCGTTCTACAAACGTCGACCCGAATGATGAGGATGGTTTTTTCTGCAAAATTAAAGATCCTGGGAATCCAGAATCTGGTTGGGACAAAATTCCTTACCCGTCGACTGCGGAGGACTTTTTAGCGTTGAATATTCCTCATGAATCCCGCACCAAACGAAACAATGAGCTGAGAAAATTGCTGAGCCAGTTTGCGCAGAATGATCCGGAGCATTATCGAGAGGTTTCCGTCAATGATGATTCTGGCAAGAAAATCGCAACTAAGCTCGAAGCTATCCCCGAGCCGACTCCCGCCGAATTAAAAGAGCGCGCAGCCGCAGCCGTCCGTTCTAAACGAGACTACTTACTGTCTCAAACCGACTTTTTGGTTTCCGGAGATTATCCAATCTCCGACGCAGATTTGGCCAAAATCAAGTCTTACCGCCAAGCACTGAGGGATGTGCCGGGGCAAGAGGGATTCCCGGAAAATATTGTATGGCCGGAGGAGCCTCAGTACACAGTCCTGCAAGCATAGGAGCGTCCTATGTGGAACCAATTGTTGGAAAGGCTAGGAAGTTTAGATCCTGGGGTGCTTAAAAATGCCGTCTTGCTAATTGCCGGAGGTTTTACAGGGCTTGTTAGCACCCTAATGGGGGAGCATAAAAATCTTTTTTATTGGCTATTTGCCTTTGTTGTAGCTGATTACCTGACCGGAATGGTTGCTGCCGCCAGGACAGGAACATGGTCGAGCCGAGTTGGACTAAAAGGTCTGATCAGAAAATTTGTAATTCTGTTAGTAGCCGTCGGTTTTCACGGAATAGACCAAATTTTGCAGGAGCCCTGGATAGGCGCATGGGCGATTGGGGCCCTTTCATTAAACGAACTCATATCCATTCTCGAAAACGTCGAGAAAGCAGGTTTTGGTTCAATTATTCCTCAAAGGATACGAGACATGCTTGAGCTCGTTAAAGAAGAACACGAGAGGAAATCACTTCAAAATTGCCGGGAGAAGTAAAAATGAGCGAGCACTTTAAACCGTCCGAATTTGAATCTAAGGACGGTAAACCGAGCCCTTGGCCAGAGGTCGTCGACCCGGGCCTTTACTCTTTATTGGAGGAAATCCGGGCTGATTTCGGTGAACCAATCTATGTCAATTCTGGGTATAGGTCCCCAGAACACAATAAAAAAGTGGGAGGTGCCCCGAATTCCTATCACGTAAAAGGAATGGCAGCAGATATTAGACCTAAGAGGTACAGGGACCCGGAGAAGTGGAAAGCAGCCCTTGGTCGTTTAAAAATCATTGCTAATCGCCGATGCCAAGGTGGGGTCGGATTTTATCCTTCTTTTGTCCATGTTGATTTGGGACCAACAAGGAGGTGGAATGGTCAATGAACTGGTTACGAATCTTAAAATTAGGAGCAGCCGCGGCTGCTCTTTTTATTGCCTACTTGGCAGGATTTAATCAAGGGCGGGATTCTGAGGAGCTAAAAAATGCCCGTGTTGAAATTTCAAATCTCAACGCAACGGTCGCTCAATTTAAGGCTCGACAAAATAACGATGCAACGGCGTTGGCAGAGCTTCGGCGCGTTGAGTCTACTAGTCGCAATGAGCTTGAGCGGATGCGCAGCCAGCTCGCTATCATTGAAAGAAGAGCCCAAAATGACTCCGATCGACAGCGTAATCGATGTCTCGGCCTGGCGGTCAGATATAAAGAGGTTGTCGAACGAGCTGACAGAGCTATTAAATTCTGTGCAGAAAACCACAAATAAGAGCGGAGGAAAAAATGGAGAACGACGTCCGGTTAAATGATGATGAGCGAACAAGATGTGAGGTCTGGACCCGCGTGATGGGCTACCACCGTCCCATCTCATCTTTCAATATTGGTAAAAAAGGAGAAGTTGCAGAACGTAAGTATTTCTCGGCCAAAAAAGCCGAAGAAGGAATTAACAGGATTTAAGTGTATGTCTATGTGTATGGCATTTTGAAAAGTACCTTTTAAAGGCCTTAATTTTCAGGGATATTTTATTATATTCGCCTCCACCACAAGACATCGTTGAGCAGGTTATCCGATTGGATGCCTGCTCGATTTTTATGTAAAGCGCCGAGAATCATTCTGCCCTGTCTTTCGAGCCTCATAAAACGCTTTTAATGAATTGAGCGGTAACCCTGACTTCAATTGTGTAAAGAATGAAGCTCATTAGCTCAATTGTCTCTTATCTTAAGGAAGAAAAATTTTTCACCTTCCCTTAAGTTACGACGCTAGTAAAAGTCAGCTCTTCAAAGGCATAAAAATAAACAATCAAGAAGGACAGTTACTTTTGATGTTATTACCTGTTTATCACCTTCAAATCTCTTTCTGCTATAACTTCTAGAGTTTTGAGGTCTTTCTTGAGTTAAACCTTACAAATACTACTCAGAAAATACCCTTCGTAAAAACACTGTTTCAGGCCTCCCATGTTTTCTCTATATTTAGTAATATAGCTAAATAGCAAATTAGCTTATTCCCAATCTCTTTCCCTAAGGAGAACATCTAATGAAACTCACAAGAAGAGTCTTTATAGAGCTAGCCGGCAGCTCCGCCCTCATGGCCTCTGCCCCGTCTTTGTTAGCTCAGGGTGTAACGGTTAAAAGACTGCCGTTGCCTTGCACCCCGGCTCAGGGCAGATGGATCGGATCTGCCTGCCAAGGATGCACTCAGTACTGTGCAATTGAAGTTTTTAATCAGAAAGGAAGAGCCACCCGCGTCCGTGGTAACCAACATTCTCAGGGCAATCACGGTTTCTGCTGCCCCAGAGGTCATTTGATTCCACAAGAGAATTACGACCCTGATCGTATTAAGCAGCCGTTAAAGAGAACAAATCCGCAAAAAGGCAGAGGTATCGATCCCAAATGGATTCCTATCACTTGGGATGAGGCTTTAGATATCGTCGCAGATAAGATGATGGAGCTTCGTAATGCCGGCGAACCTGAGAGACTGCTTTATCTAAAAGGCCGCTACGGAAACACGTCTCACGCCCTTTTATACGGAACTGTCGCGAAACTGTTCGGCTCTCCGAATAATTTTTCGACTTCCGCCCTTTGTGCCGAAACTGAGAAAATGGGACCCGGCTATACACAAGGACTTTTCTCTTATAGAGATTACGATCTTGGAAATTCAAAGTGTGTTGTTTTCTGGGGTACAGATCCTTTCGCATCCAACCGCCAGGTCCCGAATGTGATTTCTCGACTTGGAACCCTCCAAAAGAACGGCACTCTGATTACCGTTGATCCGCGGCTTTCTACAGCTGCTGCGAAATCCAAAGAGTGGCTGCCGCTTCTTCCCGGAACAGACGGAGCTTTAGCGAATGCGATTGCCCACGTTCTATTAACCGAAGGACTTTGGAACAAAGAATTCGTCGGTGACTTTGTTGATAGTAAAAACCAATTCATTGCCGGTAAAACGGTCAAGCCGGAAGCCTTCAAGGAAAACAATACGCTCGGCCTCGTCACCTATTGGAACGAAGAGGCAAAAGATTGGACGCCTGAAAAAGCGGGCAAGGAATGCAGACTCGATCCCGAACAGATCCGAAGAGTAGCTAGAACGCTTGGCAAAGCTGCTCCTAATGTCATCGTCTGGATGGGCCCGGGCGTTTGCATGAACCCGAGAGGAACCTATTCCGCCATGGTTGTCCATGCACTCAACGGCATCCTTGGTTCCGTGGATAATGTCGGCGGCACTCATGACCCTGTTAAAGCCTTGACCGGCAAGTATCCGTCAATGGACAAATATGTGGATGAGTTGGCCAAGACGCACGGAAAAGGCAAGAAGATTGACGGCCGCGGCGATAAGGACATGCCGGCAGCCATGAAAGCGAAGCTGGGCAGCGGTGTTGTCACCAACAACATTGCTAACTACATGCTTGAACATCCTGACTTTATTAAGGTCATGATTAGTTCTTGGACGAATACTCCTTTTGCAGCGTCTGACGGCAAACGCTGGGAAAAGGCATTAAGCAATGTTCCTTTCTTTGTCCACATGGTTCCTTTCCCGTCTGAAATGACCCAGTTCGCAGACATTGTGCTCCCCTCAACCTTCAATGCAGCCGAGGGAATGGGCGCGGTTACCGGTTTCGGCTCTATGCATGCCTGGACCTCTCTGCAGCAGCCCACTTGCGACAGAATTTGGGATGTAAAACAGGAAGAAAACGAAGTCACTTGGCTTCTCGCAGAAAAGCTGGCCAAGAAAGGCTGGCCTGCACTGCTGAACTACTACGCCAACGAATTCGCAGATCCGGAAACCGGTGCAAAACCCACAAATGAAAAGGAATTCCAATTAATTACAACCAAGATAGCTTCTGCCCCGTGCTGGCTCCATGGTTCCAAGCCGATTCCCGGAGATCAAATCAACGGTTGGGAAGACTTCAGACAAAGGGGTATGCATAACTCTGCTCCTCAGACTTACAAGAAGCATTGGGGCTGCAAGTTCCCGACCCCGAGCGGCAAGTTTGAATTTGTTTCCGGCGACTTGAAGAAAGTATTAGAAACGCATGCCGCGAAATACAACTCAACTCCGGACCAAATTCTTGAGTTATGTAATTACCAAGCCAGGGGCATTAAAGGCTGGATGCCGCATTATGAAGCACCGCTGCGCCATGGCGATCAACAGCAATTCCCCTTCCTTTTCATCGATCATAAGAGCCGCTTGAACCGAGAAGGACGTTCTGCGAACCTTCCTTGGATGCAGGAATTCAAGAAATGTGATGCAGGCGATCGTTCTTGGGGAGATGTTCTTAAGATCAACCCGATCGACGCTAAAGCGCTCGGCCTCAAAGATAATGATCTGGTCGAAATTTCTTCTCCGGTCGGCACTATTGTCACAGAGGTCAAACTTTGGGAAGGCGTAGGTCCCGGCACTGTTGCAAAAGCCTACGGACAAGGCCATTGGGCATACGGCCAAATTGCTGCCAAGGAATACGGCAAGACACCACGAGGCGGCAATAACAATGAAATTCTTGTTGATGACTACGATCGTTTATCGGGTACTTCCTGCAGAAACGGCGGGTACACACGCGTCAGCATCAAGAAAGTTTCTAGCAACAATTAATCCGGGAGAGAGAAATGAAATTTGGAATGATCATTGATTTGAATTTATGCTCCTCCTGCGGAGCTTGTGCTCTGGCGTGCAAAGCGGAGAATAACACCCGTACGAGAGGCGAAGGTCAGTCTTTCAACTGGGCTGATTTTCTGCAGGAAACAAAAGGGACTTTCCCGAACAGCACTCAAGTCGCAGTCCCCGTGATGTGCAATCACTGCGAAAATCCACAATGCGTCAAAGTCTGTCCTACGGGAGCTATGTTCATCAGTCCCGAAGGTGTTGTTCTTCACACCGACGAAGCATGCATCGGCTGCCGTCTTTGTCAAACTGCCTGCCCGTACTCCTCTGCCGAGTTAGGCCCTGAAAGTCTCGACGGAAAATCCTATTCGGTTATTAGTTTCAATCCGAAAGGAGTCGACCCGAGAGGGAACACCGCAACAAGGCCCGTTCTTATTGACGGCGTCACGGGCAGCGCTTTAGAGCTGGCAAAGAAAGCCGGAGCGCTTCCTGCTTATGCCAATCTCTTCAAAGCGGGAGATACGGCCGCTCAGAGAAAAGAAGGCGTAGTGGAAAAATGCAATTTGTGCTATCACCGCACTTCCAACGGCCTTAATCCCGCCTGCGTAGATGCCTGCCCTGCTGGTGCAAGAATTTTTGGCGATTTAGATGATCCTAAATCTGCTATTTCGGCAAAGATGAAAGCTTCGAAGGTTTGGAGACTCCAAGAAGACAAGGGAACCAATCCTAAAGTCTTCTATGTCGGACAATTCTCTCCCAGAGAATAACTGAGTAATTCGGAAGGGGCTTAAGCCTCTTCCGACAATCTAAATACACTATGCAAACGACACCGCTTAGTCTTATTCTTCTTGGTTTATTTGAACCAGAACAAGAGCTCAGAGAACTGCATGTTTTCAAAAAAGCAGCTGAAAATCTCGATGAAGATTTAGCAAGAAGAGCCGTTCTTTTGGACCAACTGTACACACAGGGAACTGCCAGTTCTAAAGCGTTTAAAGAAATGCTTCTGGACTACACAAGATTATTCCTGAGTCCCGGTACGCCTTTGGCCAAAAACTATTTGACTTGTTGGAAGACAAAGTTAGGAGATAATATTCTAGAAGAATATCTTTCTTACCTTGAGAAAAAAGGATTCGAAACAGAAAAAGACATTAAAGAACTTCCGGAACATATCGTCCCCGTTCTGGAAGTTTATGAATTATTAGATAAAGAAGAAAAGCCTGAGTACTTTGAAAAATTTCTCAGCAAATTTATCCGGGACTGGTCGAAACTATTGGAGGTTGAGGCCAGACACGGCTTTTATAAAAATCTAGGGAAATTTTTTACTGAATGGGCTAAATTGGAGGCAAAAAAGAATGGCGCAGTTCCCTGAGATTTATACGGAACAAGCAAAAATATTTAAAGCAATCGGGCATCCTGCAAGATTGATGATGGTTGAAGCTTTACTTGAAGGCCCCAAAACCGTCTCTGAGCTTACCGCTATCGTTCAGTTAGAAATGCCCACTGTCTCACGGCATTTAAACTGTTTGAAGGAAGCTCAAGTAGTCAAGTCTGAAAAAAGAGGAAACTCTATTATTTATTCCGTGGAACTGACTTGCCTAAAAAATTTCCTCCACTGCTCTAGAAGCGTGGTAGTGATGAGGAAATGCAAGACTCTCCTTTAATTCGAATTGCTGGAGTTTCGCGCAAGTCCATCTTCTGTAGGTCTATCGTTATCCAAACGACCTCTGACCCTTTCTCTTTTTGAAAAAAGAACCAAAGGATCGGAGGTTGTCTTCGTTGAGCTTTTATTTTTTATCTTTTTCGCCGCCAACTTCTTTGGCTTCATCGGCCTTCTTCATCACGGATTCCGTCTTTTCTTCATTTTTTACGATGTTAAGCTGACAGCAGCAGCCTTCTTTTTTCTTGTTCCCAAAAAACCTTGAAAAGAACGATTCTTTTTCAGCCATATTTACTCCACTAGATTAAAACGAAAAATAATTAAATAAGTAACCAGTCACGCATGCAACCGAAAACACCGACAGAAGGAACGCTATCAGCATTTGCTTTTTGAAAATAGAGTTCAACAATGCAACTTCCGGAATGCTTGCACCTGCGCCTCCGATAATAAGCGCAATCAACACCCCGGGTCCAACACCGGCGCCATATAAAATAGAGGCAATCGGGATCATGGTTTCAGTTCGTATGTAGAGCGGAATACCGATCAATGCCGCAAGTGGAATTGCCCACCAGGCACTTACACCGGCAAATTTTTCGACGATGTTCATCGGCAACGCTTCGTGAATAAAACCGCCCACTAATGCACCGAATAAGAGATACGGAAAGACTTTTTTAAGAAGACCGAAAGAGTCGCCGAAAGCGAGCACTATTGCATGCCATAACTTCTCTCGGAATGTTCCTGTAAAAGAATGCCAGGCCTCAGATGAGGTTTTGCCTCCCGTTACCGTAACGTCATACACATATCGTTTAAACCCTAAGGCATCCAGTAAAAGTCCGATGCTTACAGCAAAAACGAAAGTAAACAAGGTATATAAGACCGTAGCTTTAATACCAAAAAAGGCTGCCATCAGAGTGATGATGGCCGGATTCAAAACCGGTGAAGTCAATAAAAAGGAAACGGCTCCCGCGAATGGCGCCCGGCTTTTCATCAGTCCCACAAAAACCGGAATTGTGGAACAAGAGCAAAACGGCGTCACCAATCCGATACATGCGCCTAATACAGCACTAATGACCTTATTGGGACGGTTCAGCCACCCTTCAATTCGTTTCTGAGATATAAAAATCTGAGCAAGAGAGACTAAGAAACTGATCGAAAAAAATAAAAAGATCAGTTCAAAAAATATATACGTAAATTCCGAAAAAAATCGGGACCAATCAATGCTGGAAATCATTTTTCTTACTCGTCTGAAACACAGCAGCAAATTTCCTTGCAGCGTTGTTTGTCTTCTTTAAAACTGTCGGAATCAATGGCGTTTACCGCTTGAGCGATACCTTGGACAAATGAGCCGTTAGAAGACGTTACCTTATAATAGACGAAACGTCCTCTTTTCTCGGCTTCTACCAAGCCAGCCTCACGAAGTTGTTTGAGATGCTTAGAGGCCTCGTACTGGGGAAGATCAAGGACTCTCATCGCTTCGCATACGCAGACTGCTTCTCCGACATGAGTCAAAAGCCAATAAAGCCTTAGGCGGTTGGGATCGGACAGTGCCTTGAAAACAAGGAGACTTTGTTCTAATGAGGTTTGGACCATATAAGATCTTTTAAATATGCAAATAATTATATGCAATATTATATGCGATTATTTGCATATGTCAAACATCCTCCAAAATTTGTCAAATAAAACCGATTCACTCCAAAACTTTTGCGTTCATCGAACTAAGCTTTTTATCTCTTGGATGCTTTTATTTTTGGTTATCTTTTCCCAACGTTAAGGAACCTCTGCACAAAAGGTGGGTGATATACTATAATTAGCACACTACCGAAAAGTGTGACTATGAAGATTAA